>Ga0304729_1000001_pt1 | contig 340548 bp, 466 predicted proteins | sample C_131016_MF_Meta_FD_190475 | JGI IMG/M metagenome (GOLD analysis project Ga0304729, IMG submission 190475) | Freshwater microbial communities from Lake Croche, Canada to study carbon cycling - C_131016_MF_MetaG (v2) (version 2) | ecosystem: Environmental > Aquatic > Freshwater > Lake | place... | reverse complement strand
ATAGTTGTAATCCCTTCAAAGTGAAGGCATTCTGGACGCGGGTTCGACTCCCGCCAGGTCCACCATAAGGAAGTTTGTTATGATAGTTAAATTTGCAAATGCAATTGGTCGTGCTCATGGAAAGTTTTTTACCTGGTTAGGTCAAAAAGCGGAATCTAATCCATGGTGGGCAGTGGCGCTAACTGTATGGGCGTTGTATGAAATCGGAGAGCATATAGCTGGTCCTGTAATGGCAGTATTATACGCAACCGGTCATATGACATTTAATTGAGTTTTCTTATGATGGGCCTGCCATGGTTTCGACAGGGTCAAGAGTAATGAAATGGACAGTCCGGCAATGTAGAAGCCGTTAGGATTGGGGGAACCCGGTCGAAGACACAAAAAACGTAAATGCAAACGACGAACAGTTCGCTTTAGCGGCCTAAACTCCGCTTAGGGTAAGACATACCTCGTAACAGAAACTCAGAACCCGCTTCGGCGGGTTTCTTATTGTTTAAATGATAAATAATTACAATACACTTTTTAAAGGATTTTATCATGGCTATTCGAGACAACTGGGAAAAAGTATTCCCTATTACTGCAATGGGAACCCCAGAGCTAGCATATTTCGTAGTTGATATGGGCGAAAACGTCGAATCAAATTATACAGCTAGTAATAGTTTATATTCACAGGCAGTTCAAGCATTACAACTAAAAACAGACTTATACATGGTAAGTCAACCAAATGGTAGCATCTTTACATTTGCAGCCAGGGTATCCAGTGTTCCTGGTGCAGTAGCAGGCGCAACAACTGGTACTATTGCTAGCTTGGGCACAGACATTTCCGAATTTGTCAGTGACAAAGTAGTAACAAATATTTCTTTACGTGCAGGTGGTACAGCCAATGACGTAGGCGATGAATTTGAATTCCGTCATGCAAATTTTGCAACCCCACTTAAAGTTCGTGTAACAGCAAGTAATTCAGGTGTTGCCACAGCAGTATCAATTGTAAATAGTGGTTTATGGACAGATGGTGATAATTTACCTGCTAATACTACAGTAGCAGGTTTTACTAGAGTTCAAACATTTGGTACCATTGATATGAATGGTCAAGACCTGCAAGTCAACATGAACACCTGGGGACTTAGCAATGTAGTTGTTTACAATGCCAGCATTATAGGCGGCAGTTTAGTTTGGAACGACTAAGCAATATACATTTAGCAGAAACCCGCCGCGGCGGGTTTCTTATTGAGCAAATCGATAATTGACTTTAGGTCGATGAACATATTGATAAGGACCTTTGGAAAAAGCTACAACAAGAGGAAGATGGTTATTAACTTTTCCTATTAAGTCAATAAAAATATATTAGTGAAATACTCCTTGACTTTGCTGATTATAAGGATATATAATATATAACTTAGTGAAAACACTAATACAAATTTTTAACTTAAAGGAAATCAAAAATGAAAACAGTTGGAGATAAATTAACAGCATTTGCAGTAACAGGTGTTAAGCCAGGACAACCAGAAGATGCTTTTTATACAATCACAGAACAAAGCTTTGAAGGCAAGTGGAAGGTAATCGTTTACTATCCCAAGGACTTTACATTCGTTTGTCCTACAGAGATTGTGGCCTATGACAAACTAGCCAGCGACTTTGCTGACCGTGATGCAGTCCTACTAACAGGTAGCACAGACAATGAGTTCTGCAAAGTAGCATGGCAAAAGTCACACGACGACCTGCGTAAAATCACGCATCATCAGTTTGCCGACACACAACGATATGACTCAAACACTGGTGATAGTTTGAGCCTGATTGAACAACTGGGCGTATTTTATGCTCCAGCAGGTGCCGCACTACGTGCAACATTTATTGTTGACCCAGACAACGTTATCCAACACGTTACTGTAAACAATTTGAACGTTGGTCGTAGCCCAGAAGAAACATTGCGTGTATTAGACGCATTGCAAACTGGCGAACTATGTGCATGTAACCGTACAGTAGGCGGGGAGACTCTATAATATGGCATTCAACGACACTATTAAAGGTGCGTTGCCAGACTACGCAAAGGATACCAAGTTAAACTTGGACGCAGTCCTTTTGCGTAGTACACTAGATGCTGATGTAGCTATAGGTTGTGCTGTAGCCGCATTGGCCGCTACTGGTAACGGCAAAGTTTTAAGCATACTATTAGCAGATGCTCCAGTACATGCAGAGTCAGCAATGACAGCCGCAAGTATCATGGCACAGAACAATGTATGGTATCCATATGTTGAAATGGCAGACGATGCTAACCTAACTGGATTGCCAGCACAGCTTCGTATGAACGCTATCGCTAGTCATGGTGGAACTACCAAGTCAAACTTTGAAGCGTTCAGTCTTGCCGCATCAATCGTTGGCAAGTGTCACTTCTGTGTTAAGGCGCACTACGAAACATTGAAGAAGGAAGGTTATACAGTAGAACAACTTCGTGACATTGGGCGTATTGCCAGTGTAATGAACTCTGTGGCCAAAGTATTGAATAGCTAAGTTTGTTGCAAAGATACAACAATATGTAATTCATTTGTCCATTTTAATACAATTCCGTGATGATTGTTTTACATATTCTTGACTTCGTACGTAAATATTATGTACAATAGTAAATGAACGAAAGTTCGAACATAAAGGAAATGAAATGAAAAAAATTGCAATAGCAACATTGGTTTTGGCAGCATTTGGTGCCAATGCCGCAGATAGCTTTACCGTCGAAGGTCAGCATATCAATAACAACGGCGCGGCCGCACAAAGCCAAGCAGTATTAGGTATTAAGAAAGATATCAACAGCATGTTTGCTGGCGACCTAGCTTTTAGTAATGCACAAACAGAAGGCACTAACGCACTAAGCACACGTTTAGAAGCTGGCGTTACTGGTACAATGCCATTGGTCAGCGGCATCAATGGTTACACTCGTGTAGCATTGGGTCAAAAGTATACAAACACAACAAACTTTACATACTACTCAATTGAGCCAGGTGTTACTGCCGCAGTTCCAGGAGTTGCTGGTTTAACAGCTAAAGTTGGATACCGTTGGAGAAGTGCAGATGATGCAGGTGCATACAACGATCAAACACATACAATGCGTTATACTTTAAGTTATGCATTGACCAAAGTTGACAGCATTGGTGTACGCTACGACCGTGTTAAAGGCGACAACGATCAAAAGATCTGGGCAGTTGCTTACACACGTGGTTTCTAAAATTTAGAAATCCTTATAAAAAGGCTCTTAGGAGCCTTTTTTTATCTATTAAATAATTTACCAATTTGGTTGCAAGATAATTAAATTGACTGTATAATAAACTATCCAACAAGGAAACAATATGTTAGATTGCTTGATAATCGGCGATAGTATAGCAGTGGGCACACAGCAATTTAGACCCGAATGTGTTGCTTATGCCACCGGCGGCATAAACACTAAACAGTGGAATACAAAATATAATAAAACAATGACAGCTAGAACTGTTATTATCAGCCTAGGCTCAAACGATCATGCGGGAATCAATTCTTTTCAAGAATTAATGAAAGTTCGCCAAAAAGTTGATGCGGAACATGTCTTTTGGATACTGCCTGCTATTAAACCCGAAGTACGAGATATTGTACAGCTTATAGCAGTAAACTACGGTGACACAGTCTTACCCATTAATAGATTACAAGCGGATAAAATTCATCCTAGCTGGTCTGGCTATAAAGATCTGGCCAATCAAACAAAATAAGATAAATATTCTTAGAATAGGAGAGATATTATGTCTTTACAACCACAAACAACACCTGCAATGACTGTTTTAGAATGGATCGATAGCCTAGAAGGCGGATCCGAAGAAGCCGCACAGAAAAAAGCAAACATGCGCCAAGTATGGTTAACACATACGCCTGGATCCAACAGTCCAGAATTTGAAGCAATTTGGATTCCTTATACACGAGCACTTGGCATAAACATGGTCTAAGAGTTCGGTTAATAAATACCGAATGAAGGCTCGCATCGCTTTATTTTTGCATCAACCCAAATGCTCTGTACAAAGCGGTAACGGCATATTAAAAGCTCTCAGTTCAGATTACGAGTTTAAGATTTTTACTAAACACGATCTGGAAGAGGGCTTTTTCGATGATGTAGATATCATAGCCATCCCTGGCGGCATTGGCGACAGCGAAAGTTACGGTTCGCTGATGAAATTGCACAAAAAGAAGATCAAAGAATTCGTTGCTCGCGGTGGTAAATATCTAGGAATTTGCATGGGTGCATACTGGGCCGGCAGTCACTATTTTAATATATTAGATAGTGTAGATGCTGTTCAATATCTAAGTCGCCCTGGCACAGACACACGCAGGCCTCACGCTAAGAACATTTCGATAACATGGGATACCAAGCCCATGAACATGTTTTGGTATGATGGCTGTGCTTTAGTGGGTGATACTGCTAAATTTGAAACTGTGGCCACTTATGCCAACGGTGATGCCATGGCTATTATACAAAATAATATAGGCCTAATAGGCTGTCATCCCGAAAGTCAAGCACACTGGTACAATGGATGGTCATGGATGCGAGAACACTATCACCAAGGCGAACATCACATGCTCCTGAAGGAGTTTGTTAACCGATTAATGAAAAATGATAATTGAAATATTTTTTTATGGATTCGTAACAGCATTTGGTTGGTGGACTGCTAACCATTATGTTATAGAGCCATACTTCCCTCCCAGTGTTCTTGAACAACGAGAAGACAAGAAAAAAGAAGACAAGAAAGATTAATATGTGGACCTACGTATTAACTTTCTTTGCAGTATTCTTCACTGACTTAATCTATATATATTTTGTCAAGTCTATACAAAATGATCATCCATGGCGTGCCGCGTGGTGGAGCATGGTGGTTACTTTTACCGCCAGCATAGCAGTGATTAACTATACCACAGATCACTTAGCACTAATACCTGCATTATTGGGCGCTTACTTTGGTGCCTACGTTGGTATGAGAGTAGAAAATATTACTGATCGACAGCGTTAAAACGAGCAGGCCTGTCGTTTTTTTAATTCAATTCAATTAAATTTAATAACTACTGATTAGAAATAGCTTTGGACCAGACTGGGGAGTACAAGGCTATTTCTGGGCAACGTTTGATTACGTGAGAAATTATTTTATGGACTCATGGACCTTTGATATAGATCTTGCTTTGTGATCTCTAAGACTATATAATAGCGTACAGACAATAGTTTGTGCATTACACACAGAGAGGTATTATTATGTCCACAAATGGATACGAAATTCGTCTTGAACTACTCAAGATGGCCAAAGAAATGTTAGAGCAAGACTGGCATGCTAAACGCGATGCTGTCATAACTGACTATCACACAAGGGTTCAGGAAGCACAGTCTAATCAACTGAGTATGCCGGAAAAACCAACATTCGAAGCTTTCCCCACAGAAGCAGAGATTATCACTAAAGCAACAGCACTAAACGGTTTTATTACCAATAGAAGCTAATTGGTAAACTAACCAAGAAAACGGTAAAATGCACTATTGCTTTTACCGTTTTTTTATTGTATAATACTCTTACGTTGTTTAGTTACAGCGACGAAACTTAAAGGAAACTTAAAAATGAACATTACTAAATCTAGTAAACTACTTTCCGCCCTACGTAAGGGTGAGGAATTGACAGCGGCTCAAATCGGCCAACGTTTTGGTATTAAAAACCCAACGGCAACAGTTAGCGCATTGCGTTTTAACGGTTTTGCTATCTATGCTAATCAGCATAAAGATACTAAAGGTCGTCAGACTACCAAGTATCGTTTGGGCACTCCAAGCCGCGAAGTTGTAGCCGCTGGTTACAAAGCTATTGCATTGGGTCTTGTCTAAGATCTAAGAGCTTCCAGCTTAAATAATAGGGTGCATTTTTTGCACCCTTTTTTATTTTATACATATGAACATCAAAGAAAAAATTAGAACAGTTAAAAATTTTCCAAAGACTGGAGTTGACTTTTTGGATATTACCACAATACTATCTGATCCCTTAGCATTTAAATTTACAGTGGATTGGTTAGAAGATGTTGTCAACAGTAATAGTATAAAGTCTATTGTGGCCATTGATGCCAGAGGTTTTATATGGGGCGGAGCAGTCGGTGCTATCACCGGCATACCATTATTCCTGGCACGTAAGTCCGGCAAGTTACCTGGCGCCACATATGAAATTACTTACAACACAGAATATAGCACAGCCACTGTGGCCATGCTAGTGAATCAAAAAATAGAAGGACCTGTTATGGTCATTGACGATATCATAGCAACCGGTGGTACTAGTCATGCAGTGGGAGAAATTATAAACACTTTATGGCACATTGATAATCACAATCAAATACATTGTGCCATAGCAGATCTAAGTTTCTTGGGCGGCAAAAGTATGCTGGAAAAAGAAAATTATAGGGTAACTAGTTTAGTTAGTTTTTGACAAAATAATTATTAGAAGCCATTCTAATTTTTTTCTTATCACTGTGACTATGACATAAAAACATAGGACAGTTGAAAGATTCGCGGGGAGGTAGCCAATCACTTTCAAACACATTGCCCAAAGTTCTACCTCCGCAATCGCTGCCTGTGGCAAATCCTTTATGACTAATGTATATGTAGTCAACGCCTGCATAACATCCAGTGCCCACACTTTGTTTTTGGCCTTCTTCGCTGGGCTTAGTAGGATCTATCCAATTTGGATCGGGTAAACTTGGATCTCTAGGCGGTACTGGCGCAGGCGGTGGAGGCACCCAATTCTCTTCGCGACCATTCATTAAATTTATTTCGTTAGCAGAATAACCGTCTATATAAGGATTACTTGATCTAGCATCAACGTATAATGGCATACCACGTGTGGGAATTTTTCTAGAATTTAGATCTGCAATCAGTGCCATTTGCTCTTTGACTTTGCCGGGAAAATAAGGAACTTTGACTCTGATAATTTTATTGTTAGTTTGACAGAAATCGATGATGTATTCTGCAATAGAAGGATTTTGCCAATGATGATAAGTTAGTGTAATTTGATCTATATAATCTTGTATACTCATATAGTCAAACCAACTAGTACCTCCAGATGTTTCTATTTTAACAAAAGATGGCCGTGTTTTTATCTGTTTTAAAATTGAAGTAATATTTGGTAGCGTTATTAGTTCGCCACCACTTAGTTGCCAAACAATTTTTTCGGCATGCTTATATCTACTGTCTTGAATTTTTTTGACTACAGATAGATAACTTGCTAACTCTTTAATGGAACTGCCCCCTCGATAACGAGCGGGGCAGTATGTACATTCTTGATCGCAGTAATCTGTTAAATGCCAGAATACCTGTGAATTCATTTTAATCTATTAGACAGATGTAGTTAAACCAACAGCTGGCTGTATAGTAATTATATTACCAGCACCCATTACAAATATCAAATCAGCGCCTGGCAATAATGGATATGATACAGGACTTGTAGTACTAGTAACACCGATACCATATTCTCCATAGCCGTCCATGCTAGTGTCAGTGATTGTAAATGTAACAGTTTTGCTGCCATTGGCAATAGTCCAACTATTATCCGCACCAGATACAGTACCAGATCCCAGTGTTTCTCCATCTACATTACTAGTTTGATATGACCAGTTTAGTGTTTTATTATCTAAAACAGCACTCTTAGAAATATCGATAACACTAGCATTTAAACTAGATTTATTAAAATTTGCTGTGGTCAAAGCGGCAACTACGCTTCTAATAACAGCGGCTATATTCGAAGCATTGCTTCTATCGATGTCTCTTTTGGTTGAAATAAACGCATACATAAAGTATTCTCCTTAGTTGAAAGTATTTATCTTTACCAATGGATTTGACAGCATATACGTCAGTCTTGTATAATATGCTTGTAAAAATTGATAAATATTCCCATGCTAATGTATTTATTATTATTCGCGAATGCGATACTTCTTAGTGCTATTGCCGCTTATTATAGTATAGTGGGCCTGATAGCCATCTTTGCCGCGGCCGCAATTCCTGTTGCTATCATGGGCAGTAGCCTAGAAGTGGCAAAATTAGTTGTTGCCAGTTGGTTGTATAGATACTGGGCAAAGATACCTGTGTTGATGAGAATATACTTTACTTCTGCATTAATACTGTTAATGGTGATCACCAGTATGGGTATCTTTGGTTTCTTGTCAAAAGCGCACATGGATCAGGGTATTACGTCAGGCGATATATTAGCTAAAATTTCTGTATATGATGAAAAGATTAAAACCTCAAAGGAAAATATAGATGCGAACCGGAAGGCGCTTAAACAAATGGATGAAGCTGTGGACCAAGTCATGGGCCGAAGCAGTGATGAAAAAGGTGCCGACAAAGCAGTTGCAATTAGACGAGGTCAACAAAAGGAACGAGCAAGACTTCAATCCGAGATTGCCACCGAACAGAAAGCTATTGCCGCCCTTAACGAAGAAGCGGCCCCCATTCGTACCGAGGTTCGTAAAGTTGAAGCAGAAGTTGGACCAATAAAATATATAGCCGCATTGTTATATGGCGATAACCCTGATTCTAATACTTTAGAAAAAGCAGTACGCATATTGATCATAGTATTAATTTTTGTATTTGATCCATTGGCAGTTTTAATGTTAATTGCCGCCAACTTAACACAGATAAAATCAAAAGAACACAGCGAAGATAAAGTAGACAGTCCAGTAAGTTCCGAACCCGTTGTAGACAATTCGGAAGTCACAGCACCTGTAGCCCAACTCCCTATTGAAGAAATAAATCTAGAGTGGCAGGACGAAAGTGAAACCTCAAGTACTGTTGTTGAAACAACCATAGCCGAAGAAGCCGAAGAAATACTAGCACAGGGAGTTACTAACAGTACTCCTGAAGATAATGTACCATTGGCAACAACCGTTACAGATTTTGAAGGCGTTCGCGAACCCGGTGGCGAATGGCAACAAACCGGTCCCGAGTTTGAAACAAAAAAAGAAGTTAAAGTCGAAGAAGAATTACCAAAAGAAGAAGTTAAAAAGCCAGCTCGACGTAAACAGAAGGTCGAAGAACCGGTAAAACAGGATACATACAAAGAAGAAAATATTTCTATGGACTTTAACAGTGAAGTTGATAAAATGATCGAATCTGGCGATGATAACGGACTTGAAGGTATATACAAAAAAATTGTTAAAGAGCTTGGAAAGAAAAATAGAGCAAAAACAACACACTGGGGACCTATTAAATCTTCTCCCACAGACAATAAATCATAATGGATCAAAATAAAGAAGCGTATTACGTAACACCGCCAAGCCTATACTTGCCACCTGATGGTATCAGAATTACTTTAATAGGATCCGATCAAGATTGGATTGAACAAGTAACAGAAGGTTTGGAAAGCACATTTCCTACAATCACAGTTACATTCTATCATGTAGAAGAAGAAAGTAAGGATGAGTGGGAATGGACTTTGGCTATGTCAGAAATGGCAGACTTACTGATAGTAGATTTAGGCAGTTCTACTCAGCAAGAACTATTAATAGCATTTCTACATATAGGAAATAAATGCTGGTTCAGTGTACCAGAAGAATTTGAGAATATACCTTTGCTTAGTTTATTAAATACACTAGGAGGCAATATGTTCCAAGGCAACGATCAATTGCACAGTCTTTTAAGAACATATCTCAGCAATGACTGAATCTAAAAAATTATTGTCGTGTAGCTTTTGTGAAAAAAGCCAGAATGAAGTAAAAAAATTAGTAGCAGGTGCCACCGGATATATCTGCGATGAATGTATCAAACTGTGCAATGAAGTAATCAAAGACGATCCGGAATTAACAAAAAACGATAAGAAACTTCCCACACCCAGGGAATTATTTCAACACTTGGACCAATACGTTATCGGTCAAGACCTACCCAAACTAACATTAAGCGTTGCTGTTTACAATCATTACAAAAGACTGTTCAATAAATCAGATGTAGAGATTGAAAAAAGTAACGTATTGTTGATAGGCCCAACAGGCAGTGGCAAGACATTGCTGGCAAAAACTATTGCAAAATTCTTAGATGTTCCTTTTGCCATTACAGATGCTACAAGTTTAACTGAAGCAGGTTATGTAGGCGAAGACGTAGAAAACGTTATTCATAAATTGTACCAAGCATCAGGTCAAAACATTGAAAAAACAGAAACTGGTATTATCTACATAGATGAAATAGATAAAAAAGGACGCAAAAGTGAAGGTGCTAGTATTAGCCGCGATGTCAGTGGAGAAGGCGTTCAACAAGCACTATTAAAGATCATTGAAGGCACAGAATGTCGTGTGCCACAACAAGGCGGCCGCAAACACCCCGGCAATGAAATGTTGACCATTGATACAAAAAACATTTTGTTTATTCTAGGTGGCGCCTTTTCTGGATTAGAAAGTATAATAGCAAAACGTTTGAATAAACAAAGTACTATTGGATTTGGAGCAACGGTTGATAAAACCACTACAGAACTAACCAGTGTTATTCCCGACGATATAATTAAATGGGGAATGATTCCTGAGCTAGTAGGACGATTGCCTAAGATTACAGTATTAGAAGATTTGACAGAGGAGCAATTAGTTAGGGCCTTAACCGAACCAAAAAATAACATTATTAGCCAATTCAAAGCACTATTCAAAATGGATGATGTTGAGCTTGACATAGACACCAAAGCCTGTTATGCTATAGCTAAATCATGCATAACCAAAAAATTAGGCGCACGTGGCCTCAGATCAGAATTAGAGTACGTACTGCTCAAAACCCAATTTGTACTGCCGGATTTGGCAGCAAATAATGTTACAAAAGTTTGTATCACAGAAGAAACAATTACCCAAGGAAGTGAGCCCATTTTAGTATATGGCAATGAACGAAAGAAGACACGAAAACAGAATCCTGTCTAATAGAGAAATACGAGCAAGGGAAGTAAGACTGATCGGTGCCGATGGTGCTAATCTTGGTATCTATCCTTTCTTTAAAGCGTTAGATCAAGCGGCAGATCAATCATTAGATTTAATCTTGATTAATCCACAGTCAAATCCCCCTATATGTAAAATCGGAGATGTGGGAAGATACAAATATGATTTACAAAAACGGGAAAAAGAACAGAATAAAAAAGCACGAGAAAATCGCGTAGATATTAAAGAAGTTCAAATTCGCCCAGCAATTGATACTCACGATCTTGATGTTAAAATGAAACACATCAAGGAATGGTTAGAAGAAGGTGACAAAGTAAGGATTATTATTAAATTTAGAGGAAGAGAAATGGCCAATACAGGAACTGGTTTCGAAATCTTAAATAATATTCTAGCAGAAATGCCCAGCGCCAAAGTAGAAGGCAAGAGCGAACTACAAGGCAATAGGATTACGGCTACACTATATCAAGGGAAAGTAAATGACAAAAAAACAGTTTAACGGAAGTATGGTAGAAGTCCGTAACGATAACGTAGAAAAAGCTTTGCGTACTTTTAAAAAGAAAATCATGGAAAGCGGTAAGCTCATGGATTTGAAAGAACGTGAGTTCTACGAAAAACCAACTACCAAGCGCAGACGCATTAAAAATCAACAAGTTCGCAGAGCACAAAAGAAACGCGAATCAGAAGCACTACCTAAAAAGATGTATTGATATGAACGACGATACAATAACTATTACTGCTAGTAATTTTAACTGGGATGAAACTAATGATATTGTTGGCATCACTGCACAGGAAATTGGACCGTTTGTTACCATGCAGAGTAGTATAAATGGTCCAAGCGGTTCGTCTAGTCAAATTTCAACCATAGCAGGCAGCAACGGAAGTTCGGCATCAGGATATATTGTTGGATCTATTAACGGTGTTTCCAATATTACTATTTCTGATCCCTGGGAAGAATACGATGAACGAATAACTAGACTGGAAAAACTCTTGGCCGACGAAGCAGAAGTTCGAAAGAATCATCCCGCTGTTCAGCGAGCCTATGATGAATATAGACTACTACTGGTTTTGGCAGGCATGGCCGATAGTAGCATATTGACAGAAAAATAAAATTAATGTATAAATATATTTGTACGACGCCAATAGGGTTGTACATCGGGCACGTAGCCCAAAACGTTCTTGCTTATTAAAGGAGAAAATTATGAACGCATTAACACGATTTGACACAACAGCTTTAAATCAGCTGAACAGAGCCTTAATTGGTTTTGACCGTATGTTTAATACAGTTGAAACTAGATTCCAAAATGGCACAAACTATCCCCCTTATAATGTCATCAAGAAAAGCGACGATAGCTATGAAATTGAAATAGCCGTTGCTGGCTTTACCTTGGAAGACATTGACGTAGAAGTACATCAAAATGAACTGACAATCCGTGGCCAACGCAGTCACGAAGACTCAGAAGATTTTGAGTACCTACATCGAGGTTTAGCTTATCGTGAATTTCAAAAGAGCTTTACTTTGGCCGAACACATGCAGGTCGGTGATGCTATGATTCAAGATGGAATTCTTAGTATTAAAATTACTAGGATCGTTCCTGAAGAATTAAAGCCTCGTAAGATCCAAATTTTAGGTAAGTCAAACTAAAGCATTGGGGGGTTCGTCCCCCCAATACATACATAAATATATAAGAGATTAAAAATGACCACGATGGCGCAAACTATACAAAATAAAAAAACCGAGCAGGTTTTAAAAAAACCTAGTTTATTTAAAGTTGTTTTAAACAACGACGATAGCACACCAATGGAGTTTGTAATAGATTTGCTTAAAGAAATCTTTCATAAAAATCACGACGACGCAGTTAACATCACCTTATCTATACATGAAAAAGGCAAAGGTACTGCTGGCATATACACCTACGAAATAGCAGAGCAAAAACAAAATGAAGCAATTTTTGTCAGCCGTTCAAACGGCCATGCACTGGCAATTACACTCGAGGAAGAATAATGAGAATTGAAGACGAAGTAAAGCTGGACTACAGCGATGTGCTCATACGACCAAAACGTAGCACTCTTTCTAGTCGTAAGGAAGTAGACTTAAATCGTACCTTTAAATTTAAACACAGTCACATCGCCTGGACAGGTGTTCCTATTATGGCTGCTAACATGGATGGTGTTGGCACGTTTGCCATGGCCAAAGCCTTGTATGAACATCGCATGTTTACTTGTTTTGTAAAAAGTTATGATCTGGATGACTTTGTACAAAACAGTGATGACTTGTACTATGGTAATTATGTTGCAGTGAGTTCGGGCACCAGCGATCGAGACTGGTCGAAATTTCAGCAGATTTTAAATACATATCCTGAACTACATTTTATCTGCATTGACATTGCCAACGGATACAGCGAACACTTTGGGGATTTTGTAGCCAAGGTAAGAGCACGTTATCCCGCACACACAATTATCGCAGGCAATGTTGTCACAGCAGATATGACACAAGAACTTATTTTAAGAGGAGCAGACATTGTCAAAGTTGGAATCGGACCGGGATCGGTATGCACGACTAGGCTACAAACTGGGGTTGGCTACCCGCAACTTTCTGCGATCATTGAGTGCGCTGATGCGGCTCATGGTCTCGGCGCCCATATCATTGCTGATGGTGGTTGCACTTGCCCAGGCGATGTGGCTAAGGCATTTGGCGCAGGCGCAGACTTTGTCATGTTGGGCGGCATGCTAGCAGGACATGATGAAGGTGGTGGTGAGATTATTCAAAAAATCTTAGAAACCAGTGAACTAGGCGCCATGGATCAAGGCGAACATTATCCTAGAAAAAAACTTAGAGCAGAACAGTACATTCAATTTTACGGAATGAGCAGTGACACAGCCATGGAAAAACACAATGGCGGTATTGCAGAATATCGTAGCAGTGAAGGCCGCACAGTTACAGTACCTTATAAAGGCGCTGTTAAATCCACAGTACTAGATATTTTAGGTGGCATTCGCAGTACTTGCACTTATGTAGGTGCAGGATCTTTAAAACAACTGTCTAAATGCACAACTTTTGTGCGAGTTAACAGACAACTTAATCTTAGTTTGGTAAAATAATATCAGTAGAAACCACTAGTTTTTGTGCGTTGCAACATAAATACGTTAGTAGAAACCACGAGTGACTACTAATATAGGATATAAAAATGACTGCAAAAATAGTACAACTACTAGAGCGTCTAGCTGAAATGTTCCCACAACAGAACTATCAGTCTAGATTAGAACAATATTTAAACACAAAAAGCATTGCCAGTTCTGCAGATGTAGAATATTGGATCAAACAATATGACAAACAAAGCGATAGGAATTTCGTATGAAAAAAATTCTAACAAAAGCATGGAATTTCTTTGAAGCCTACGGTCGTATGCGAGCTGAAAAGGCTGTTCGCTATGGATGGTATTAAACAATTATATCATCAGCTGGAACAAGCTGAAATGAAATATGGACCTAAACTAGCGGCCTATGCCATCGCGGCCATGGTTGTTTACTTGGTAATAGCACAATGAATTATTTAGACTTATTGATAACACTACTTCGCTGGCGCCGAGAAGGTTGGGACGTTCATCCTTAAAATTTGACTTTGCTTAACTTTACTAGTATAGTATAAATACTATATATTGGGGGTTTAAAATGGCTAAATCAAAGATTGAGCGTACTAAACTGTTTCGAATGGTGCAGTCCTGTGATCTGCACGATGCTAAATTTAGGCCCACAATACAGGACTGTCGCGAAGTTTTCAATCAAATAAACAAGCAGGTCTTCAACGGCGAATTAAAAATGCCTAATTTTAGACTTGTCTATAGCAAAGCATTTTGGGGCGAGTGTACTGGTGATTTAAACGACAATGCTAAATGCCTCATTAAAATGAATAAGAGCTTTCTAAGCAGAAGGCTTTTCATAAATACCCTAGCACACGAAATGGTACATCAATGGGAATGGTTGACCAATGAAAACATGACTCATGGTCCACAGTTTTTTATATGGCGTAACGAATTGCAAAAGTTTAATATTACATTAAGCAGATGCTATCGAATTAAACATTATAGGTTAGATAAATGATATTAGGCATTGGCACTGACATAGCCAGCATTGAACGATTTAGAAATTCAAGAGTAGAACTAGATAAATTTGCTTCTAAGATACTCACAGACTACGAACAACAAGAATACACTAAATCTGAATTTAAAGAAAATTTTTTGGCAAAACGCTGGGCCGCCAAAGAAGCAATCAGCAAAGCCTGGGGCACTGGGATTTCTTCAACAACAAAATGGAAAAGCATTGAAGTTCGACATAACCAATTGGGCGCACCATTTACTTGTTTTTACAACGAGCTAAATGATGCAATAATCAGATTAGATGCCAAGTGCCATTTAAGCATCAGCGACGAAGGCGATACTGTGATTGCATACAGTATCATCGAATATTCCCGATAATTGACATAAAATAGCCAGTAATATTTTAGTACTACACACCGAAATTCACCAAAAATAGACAGAAATTCGGATCCGCGCTATAATACATACATGATGAAACGCAAAGCAAGATCCGATAGAAACCATGCAATCTATGTTATCACTAATGTAGTTACCAACGAGTACTACATTGGTGTTACAGTTTGTAGCGGTAACGTCAAAAAAGCACTGAAAGTTCGCATCCAAAAACATGTTCGTCGCGCATTGACAGAAAACAAAGACTGGGCATTGTGCAAGAACATTCGCGAACACGGCGTGGAAGCTTTTACCTACGGATTGGTTGAAACTGTACGCGGCAAAGCAGATGCACATAGTCGTGAACGTGAACTTACTCGTGCATACAACCCCGCATTGAACACTTTGTAAATTCACCAAAAATAGACAGAAATTCAGTTTAGCAGTATAATACTCATATCAACAGTAAAAAGGACAGCGAAATGGCTACAGAAACTTACAATCGTTTGACAGAGCAAGAAAAGCGTGAAGTTCGTATGTATGGCGTTACTGTAGAAGGTATGCGTGAAAGCATCGAATCTAGCATTACTTTTAAGTTCTCTGGTCCTACAATGATTGCCGCTAGCATACTCAGCGATGCACAAGAAATGATTAACACAGAGTACGGCGACATCGACAGTATGCGAGCAGAAGATGCTCGCCAAGCAATCAATCGTGCCAAGTGGGTTTTGTTTGAATACATGGATAAGAAGGAGACTGTATAATGTTGTTCACCCTAGAAATTTACAAGATGGACCGTCGTACCAAAGAAGGTCAGCGACTGGTTGGCAAGTATGACTATGACCGCAAAGACAAAAAGTCAATGGAGCGTGAGATCTCTGCGCTCTATCCTACTTACAAAAAGAAAGACGGCTATATCTTTAACGTGATAGAGACCACGGTCAAGCGTACTAACTTAATAGGTGGTGCTGAGTTTGAAGAGCGTTATGACACTCCTTATTTCTGCTCACCCAGTTCTGAATCTTTTTGGAGTATGTAAAATGAATTGCAGTCCTACTATTACCGCAGAAGATTTTAAGACCATTCACAATGCAGTCTGTGAAATCCGTAGCGTCTATGAAACCATTCAAGGTGTAGTGCGCGAGCCGATCAGCGACAAGCTGGCCACAGCAATTCGAGAAATTGAAACAGGACTTGCTGATGCTTATAAACAAGACAGCAAAAGCTTTGACGACAAATATACTCATTATGACAATGTCAAGCTCAACCTAGGCCTGTCTGCTATTTGGAGTATCTACGAAGTCAACAACCTCAGCGACCGTCATCCTTTTGAGGGTGCTGATCGTGTTGTTTACAAAGCCTATGGTGGCCAGCCTGTGAGTTGTAGTATCAACGGATTAACTTATGCGGCATTGTATGTCGCGGCCAATGCTTGCATCCGTGACAGCGGAGACAGCCACCACATCTATATCGAGCAGTTTACACCTGCCAAATATGATTCACGTACACTTATTCTTTCTACAGGAAGTTGATATGAACAGTAAAGAAATTAAAATAGAAAATTTGTCCGAGTATCAAGTTGAAATGCTGGACATTATGTGGGCAATTGAATCAGCCGAAGAATATGTTTCTTGGTTTGAAAATCTTGACAGTGAAGATCAGCGTTTGGCAGAATCTTTGCAACATTTAATCATTCTAGAGACCATGGAAGAAATGATGAACAGCTACAAGGATGCTAAACGAGTATTGAAAAAATTTACACTCGGAGCTAAAAAATGAGAGAAAACAAAGGCACTTGCCCTGTATGTAATGGCTCTGGCCGTGTGCCAGCCGGTGACAACCAGTATAAACATGTTCGCGCAGGCTATGACAAAGACACAGATACTTTTGGTTGCAATAATTGCGGCGGCCAATATATGTTTGGTCGAGCCAGCGGTGAAGTTGACCTTAATCGCGAAGGCCTGCCTTGCACCCATGCTTATCGAAGCGAAACTGTTGGTCGCTGTTTGACTGAATATAATTGTATTCACTGTGGTGATCGTTATCAAATTGATTCAGGGGATTAAAAATGGCAACACGTAGTCGTATCGCTGTTATGCATGGCGATAAAATTAAATCTGTTTACTGCCATTGGGATGGCTACTTGTCACACAATGGAGCAATTCTTCAGGAGTTTTATGATTCATCGAAAGCAAACCAGCTCGTGGCCCTTGGGAACATCAGTAGCCTCCGTCGAAACATCGGGGAGAAACATGCTTTCAGTGAACTGGACATCTCCGACGAGGATCGTGTCCAATTCCAGTTGGATCACAAAGACTCCTGTACATTCTATGGACGCGACCGTGAAGATGAAGGTCAAGAATTCATAGTAGCACATTCATTCAATGAGTTTCTCAGTCAAGTAGAAGATTCTACTGCTGAGTTTTATTATGTTATGAAAGAAGGTGTTTGGTATGTGGGTGCTGTATATTCGGTGCCTGGTCTTATCGCCAACGGATTAGTGCCTTTGGCTGAAGTAATTGAAAAGGAATTTGTATAATGCAAGTATTATTGGGCGCATTTATTTTGGCAACAATCATTATTGTTGCAGTCGGCCTGCTGTTCAGTTTGCCAGTTATGTTGTTATGGAACGGCTGTTTGGTTGGTGCTATTAATGGCATCAATGAGATTTCTTGGCTACAGGCCTGGGGAATTTTAGTTCTCTGCGGATTGTTGTTTAAGACTCAAATTAACAAAAAGGATTGATTATGTGGAGCATGTTTTCCTTGGTAATGGGCCTACTATTTGTAATGATCGGAGTAGGCACAATTGAAACCAGTATTTCTAACATGGAAATGTTTTATGGAGTAGTGTGGGCATTGAATGGTTTAGTGTTCATGTTGATTGGTGTTAGTTTTATTAACGAAGGAGAAAAAGAATGAGTGTTATGTCTGAACTAGATTGGGAAATTGAACTTCGTGCCTGCGAAGAAGGCATGGGCCCAAAAGAAATTGCCATGGATCTTAATATTCCCATCGATATTGTTGTTGGATGGTTTCGTTCAAACGGCATTGCTGTTAAAATTAGTACAGAAGAACTTAGTCCTTACGCAACAGTGAACTCATGAATAAATTTTTAGCTATGTGGGACTGTAATGGTCTTGAATGCCTTTTTGATATCACAGATTTAGAAGGCGATAATTTTATGTCAAAGTTAAAAGGAGAAACATCTAAGACTCCTTTTAACTTGACCACCATGATGATGCGAGCCCGATATAATAGTCAGCGTAGTTATGAAATTTATATTTTTGACACAGATGAAACCATGGACTATGACTTTGTTCGATCAATGTTTGAAGACAGTCCACAAATAATCGTTGATTCAATTCGAGAGCATGGTAGAAAACTCTACAGTGATTATAATAAACAGACCAAGGCCATTGCATGATATCTGTTTATATTAAAGGCGCAGGCAATGCTATTGATGTCACTGAATGGATCAAGCATAATTTATCCAACTGTTGGTATGAATTAAAGTTTAATTACAATTCGCCATTCAGTGACATTTATAAATTTGAATTTAAATCTAAATCTGATGCTACAATGGTGGCATTGAAATGGGGAAATGAATATGGCCGGTTGGAACACAATTCAGCAACTTGAAAGCTTGCAAAGGCGTGTGCATAGACTAGGGTTTATGTTGGCGCATCCTAAACACGGAAGCCTAGAACATGTAGCTCTGCGTCCATTGGATGATCACAGACCGCATTACTCTAGAGACGCTGAGTTTTTTATTGGTTCTTTAGAAGATTTAGAAGTGTGGCTTCAGGGCTATACATGGGCCGAGAACTACTATTCTATGCTAAAACTAATAGACATCAAGAAAATTAATCGTCAAGAAGATGCATATCGGCAGTCTAGGTTTTTTAAAAAATTAAAAGGCGTTGAAGAAAAGACGGCATAAATACTCGTATGACAAACATTAAAGAGTATTTTGGTCCAACTAAAACGTCCACGGACATTTATAGAATCGTAGCACATATCGCGTTAGTATACCTGATTTTTACAGGTACAATGCGAGAATGGATTATTGCATTCTGTGTTTATTATTTTACAGTGACTATTGCTGGTACAGTTGTACTACATAGATTAATGTCACATCGAACCTTCAAGGCACCAAAGTGGTTTGAATATTTAGGCAGTTTATTGATTACTCTGCATGGAAGTTGTGTAAGTGCCATGTCATGGGTAGCATTGCATAGAGAACATCATAGACACACTGACACTGAAAAAGATCCGCATAGTCCACGATTCTTTGGATATTGGCGTGTACAATTTCGTGTAAGTAGAAATCCTAATTTCAAATATATCACAGACTTGGCGCGAGACAAGGTTCATACCTTTATTCACAGCTATCATTGGCCAATTTGTTTGACTTATGCGGCCATACTTTATTGTATAGATCCTAGAGCTGTAATTTACTTTTGGTTAGTGCCTGGCATATTTGTTTGGCACGGCGGTAGCACAACCAATACACTAAATCATAGTCCGATTGGATATAAAAATTATCCAGATGCTAAAGATCATAGTGTTAACAATCCAATTACAGGTATTTTGGTAGCAGGCGAAGGTTGGCATAATAATCATCATTACCAACCTTGGAACCCAAGAATTGGACATAAGTGGTGGGAATTTGACATGGGTTGGCAAGTTATTAAATTAATAAGAACAGACAAATAATTAATTGACAACAAATAAAAATCTTGCTATAATAAACTCTAGCAAGATTTTTTTAGGATTTTATTATGCCATGGATTGAAAACGTAAGTCTAGGAGACATTCCTAAGGGTCGACACCATAACGCCGGTGAAAACAGTATGCTGATTCAAATTGTTGATCCAGCTATGGAGTTCCCTGTGCCCATGCACCAATTCAAAGAGACTCATCAATTTGAATTTTTGGACCTAGAACAAGACGACAAATTCGGAGAAGAATTTAAAGTAACCGATGAGCAAGCAGAAAAGCTTGTTCAACTATTGCAACATGCCCTGGACAAACGAATGAATGTGGTTGTACATTGTGTGGCAGGTGTTTGTCGTAGTGGTGCAGTCTGCGAAATTGGAGTTATGCTAGGTTTCGATGACACAGAAGTGTTTCGCAGTCCCAACTTAATGGTCAAGCACAAAATGATGAAAGTCTTGGGTTGGACCTATGATGAAAATGAAGCCCATACAATTAACGGCGTTACATTGGACAGTGGTTTAATTGTGCCTAAAAACTATGAAGGAGATATCTAATGACTGATAAAACTAAACCTGAAATTGTTTTTGCCCCAGGTTGTTTTGACAACTTCGAAGGTACACAAGAAGAACTAGATGAATTTGTCAAGGAAATTACAAGGCTGTTAGAAAGTGGAGAAGCACTAGAACAGTCGACGCCTATAGATTTAGACAGTCTCGATCCCGAAGAGCTTGGCAAGCTATTGCCCTTTTTAGTTGAATTCGATGACCATGATTTACCGGAAGATAAACGTATCCTTAACTGATAAATTTTGATTACTATGACAAAAAAAATTTACTATGAAAAAGTTGGTCGCAGATACGTGCCTGTGGCTGAGTATGACAACGACTACCTAGATAGTTTTCCCAAAGGTAATCATTTGGTTATGTGCTATCCAGGCGGGTCTAGTCGCAGGTTTAACATCGAACCTAATTATGCGGCTATGATTGCCGCGGGCCGTGTTGCCGAAGATGTCATCAGCAAGGCAGTAGTCCAGGCCAGTGAAATGCGTCCGCATCGCAAACCTATTACCGAGAAACAACAAAAGGCTTGGAAGGCCTTGTCCAAGTCATTCGACGACGATCGCTACTATATAGAACTTCCCAGTGCCAGAGAAATTGCCGAGGAAGGTGTCAAAGCCATGCAGGAAGAAGCAGATAAATTAATGAAGCACGAAGCAGTTAAACAAGCCTACGATCATTTTATGTTTGTGGCAAAGTTGGCCTACGATGAAGATAATACCAAAAAATAACGGCAGATGTATTTTAGAAGTTGAAGAGTTGCTGGACATGTCTGCATGGCGTGATCAAGAAGATCTTGTTGAGATTGTAAACGATTCTGGTGCAACTAGGAAGTCTTATAACATGTGGTTATTTCCTGACATTAAAAGTGCCGAAGAATTTATTTTTATGTATAAACTAAAATATGAAAATTAAAGTTCGTAAATTAGATCGACGATTTACTGGTCACGACAAGTGGCAGTATTTTGTTGATTTTAAACCCAGCAATTATTTAACAGAGGATGCTAAAGAATATTTCTTTGCAGTTCGTGTGTGGTGCTGGGAACAATGGGGACCTAGCAGAGAAGCAAATAGATATCATAGTTCCAAATTAGAACGTAGTCCCGAGCTTCATCCCGAAGTAAAAGATAAAAATCCAAATTGGTCGTGGATTATAGACGATTATAAATTTAGAATTTATCTGCGAAGTCTAGATGAAGCGGCTATGTTTACACTGAAATGGTCATGAGAGTTTTAAAGAAAGAATTGTGGCCTTATAAGATCAAGGTCGGTGAGAAAGAATTTACTACGTCTATTACTGACATAGAAATATGGTTGGGAGAACAGCTAGGCACATTCAAAGGTCGGTGGAATGTTGTTTATCAATCTAACTGTACACATTTTTACTTTCGTGAACAAGAAGATGCTATGATATTTGCGTTGAGATGGTCATGAAATTAGAACCTTTTCAACAACAGATATTTGATAACTTAACAAAATTTAAACGCCGTGGTGTGGTTCAACTTACAGGCAGACAAACGGGTAAAAGTACAATTAGTCAATATCTTCATCAATGGCAGGATATGCAAGAGCAACAGCAACCTAAATGTAAAATTATCAGTAGTGCAGAAGTAGATGGCAAGATTTGGCACACCATCACTTGTCGCAAGGAAGTGTCCGTGTGGATTCGAGAGAACAGCGTTGAAAACAATTCTTGGTATGAACATATTGATGACAAGTGGACGGTGCATCGAAATATGTTTGACATCAGTGAAGAACTGTATATGATGGTAGTATTAAGGTTCGGCAAGTGACAGTTACCTTACCCTACGATCCAGTTTGGGCTCCGTTAGATTGGGCTAAAGAACATTGTCCAAGTTATATTTCTAATGATTTACATCAGGATGGATATAATACATACGACCATTCAAAAATTGATTATTTTTTTAGTGATGAAAAAGATGCCATGATGTTTACGTTAAGATGGTCATGACTAAAGTACATCATTTAGAATTTCACGATGGAATAACTCCTATCAATCCAGGTAATATTTTTGGAGAAATAATTTTACCACGAGGTTGGACTTGCTGGGTTTACCCCGACGATGATCATGAATTTGAACAGTGGATGGACCAACATTGCCCTAGTGCTGAATATACTCACAGATTCAACAGTGGCGATCCAATGTACACAGTTTCAATATCGGACGAGCAGGAAATATTGATATTCAATCTTATGTTCAATGATTAAAATAGAAATAAAAACCAATGCTCGTGAGGTTCTTCCAATAGTACAAAATATTCGAGACGATGGAATGGAAACAGGCAAGGACTTTGATTTTTATTATATGCAGGCAAGACATGATCCTATTAATGGACACTTGATCGAAGAACCAAAAGTTGTCTTGATGTTTTATAATCAAGAATATGCGTTAATTTTTAGACTAAAACACGACCTATAACATAGTACTAGTAAATAGTACGTGACGAAATTTATTTTAAATCGTTGGGACTTTAAAATTATCGAACGCGACTTGATAGCCATGGGTCTCGAGCCGTTAACTGAATTTAATTTTGCATGGACTGAAGAGGAACCACGCGGCTGGATGGTGGAATTTTTCAATGACGAAGATGCTTTTATGTGGCGATTACAACACGGGCACAAGTGGATTTAACAGAAATTCCCAATAATTGACAGAAATTCACTGTGGCTGTATAATAAGTACATGAACAAAGAAAAAGTAAACGATATTATACAGTGGGTAGGCACATTTTTCATCCTTACGATGTATGTGTTAATGAACTTTTTTAGGGAACTAGGACTAGATCCAGTCTGTGGTTTACTAGGCGGATTGTGCTATGCATTGTGGGCATATCGTGTTGCAAATAAACCACAGATGTTAGTCAATGTTGTAGCCATTGCAGTATGTGTCGTTGGTTTATATAAATCATTTAATTGACAGAAATTGGTAACTTTGCTATAATACTTGTATTGTAAACAAAAAGAGGTTCTACATGAGCGAAGACTTCAAAAGCTGGGAAGAGATGACTACTCTGGAACAGTATGCCTGCACCTACTGGGATATGTACAAGGATGCCTACGGTGTTCGTCCCCGCGGTATTGATACTACCAGCTGGACAGAAGCAGACTTTGAACGTGAGTTCGTTCAGTTGGGCCGGACTATCGAAGCCAACTATAAAGAGCAGTTAGAGTCCGAAGCTCGTGCCGTTGTGGCGTTTGAAGATCGTGTGGCTAATCTTATGCACACCAGCACTAACCGTGACCGAGTGATTGCATGGTTGATGGATGCTGAAGGTGCCAATGGCGACTCGGAGTATTTTTGTTTTACCCAGGGCTTGCCCTATGGTTATTTTAAGAAGGTTGCTTAATCATGGAAAAACTTTCAACTATTCAACAAATCAACCAGTCCATTATGTTTGGCACTTGGTCTGACACAGAACTTAATAGCATGATTGATGCTATCAAATGGAATCGCGCCCAACTACAGAAACAAGTTAAGCGAAGCATTTCGTTGGGACAGGCTGTTAAGTTTACCAGCAACCGCAATGGTATAACTTATAAAGGCACAGTTCGTAAGATTGCTGTCAAGTTTATCACAGTTGACACGGGTTCAGTGTTGTTCCGAGTTCCTGCTAATATGTTAGAGGTTGTATGAACGAACGAATTAGAGAACTTGCTGAACAGGCTGGATTCTTAAACAAAGATGAAGAATCTATCGAATATTTCGCCGAGTTATTGTTTAATGAAATTGCTAATACGGCTGTAGTTAGCGACGGAATGTTTAACGGAAACGAGCGTCGTTTATCTGTGGAACTACGGTTAGGTGATATGGTTAAGAAAATTTCAGTTTTCGGAGTTGAAGAATGAACGAGAAGATTAGAGAACTTGCTGAACAGGCTGGCCCTAACACAGAGGAAGAATTAAATGATGACCGCACAAACATTTATGTGATTGATGTGGAAAAGTTCGCCGAGTTGATTGTGCGGGAATGTGCTGAGTTGTTTGATAAAAATGAACAGTCAGAATTGGGATATCGTATTGGCGACAGAATTTATAAACATTTCGGAGTTGAATAATGATATTTGATTTTTTTAAAAAACGCGACTACTCTAATGTAGTTCAATTTCCTGAGAAGGTGTCTTCTCCTTATAGTGAGTCACCGAAACAGAGCATACCCGAAGCTATGTATAGTATTGGACCCACTGCTGAGAACACACACATGGTTTTCAAGATGGGTTACAGTACACTTACCATGAATAAACAAGGTTGCCAAGACTTGATTGACCAACTTGAATTTTTTAAAAATCAATTAAAGGATGAAGAATGAGCTTCGAAGTATACATCAAAAACATTCAAGATACTATGCGGGCCAAACCTACAAGTATGTTAAAAGAAGAATTTGAACTTTATAAAAGTTTGTTGAGCAGTGGAACCAATGATGAAATTTATAAAGAATGCCTTGCAGTAGAATTAGATCGCAGGGATAACTTTGTTTTTGATTTAAAGTCTATTAAATAATATTATGAAAAATTTATTTGGTTATATATCGTGGGTATGGCGTAATTGGGAACTATGGCAACGTAGTTTTATTATTGCCATGATCCTAAATGTCGTTAGTCTTGCTTTAAACAAACCTTATGATATAATTGCCTGTGCTGTTGGTTGGACTATTATCTTTTTCTGGTTAGGTAAATGGTGGATAGTAGATGTCCTTATGAAGAATTATAAAGAATATAAAAAACAGCGTGATGGTCTGTTTGATACAATTAAAGGAAATTAAATGAGTTTGGTACCAATGGTTTTGGAACGCACCGGCAATGGTGAACGTGCCATGGATTTGTATAGTCGTTTAATGCGTGACCGCGTTATTCTACTAGAAGGCGAAGTGCATGATCAAATGGCTAACTTGATTGTTGGTCAACTTCTTTTCTTGGAGAGTGAAGATGCTGGCAGAGATATTACAATGTTTATTAATAGCCCAGGTGGTAGTGTCACAGCCGGTATGGCCATATATGATACAATGCAGTTTATCCGACCAGATGTATCCACCTATGTTATGGGGCAGGCCTGCTCGATGGGTAGTTTACTTGCCCAAGCAGGAGCGGCGGGAAAACGATTTATCCTTCCCAACGCAAGACACATGATTCATCAACCCAGCGGTGGCGCCGGCGGTCAAGCCACTGACATGGAAATTCATGTTCGAGAAATTCTTGAAATGAAAAAAAATCTCACACAAATTTACGTTAATCATAATAGTGTGGGCAAGACCTTCGATGAGCTCAAAGCAGACATGGAGCGTGATTATTTTATGAATGCAGATCAAGCTGTGGCATATGGTTTGGCTGACCAAGTTATTGCAAAAAGGTAATATGACAGAATTTTTAGATTTCTTACTATATGCTTTTATCGGTTGGTTGATAGGCAGGATTTTGATGTCATTTGTAATGAAGTTTCTCGAGTATCGTCACGAAGAACTGAATAAAGAAATAGAAAAAGTTGTAAAGCACTTTATTTTTGTTAAGCCGGAAAAACATGGAGATATGATCTACCTCTTCGAGGCTGACACCGATATGTTTGTAGCACAGGGCCGTAACATAGAAGAACTTAAACAGCATTGTGTTAAACGTTTTCCAGACCGTAATATTGTAATGTCTAAAGAGTTTGCCGAGGAATATAAAATATAATGTATGCCATCACCTGCGTGGGTATCATTGATTATTTAGGAATAGAATGAAATTTTATCTTGCTTATGGAATGAATACCAATTTAGGTAGTATGGCACGACGATGCCCTAATGCTGTGAGTTTGGGTAAGGTTTGGTTAGATGACCATATACTTACATTTAAAACACACGCCGATGCCGAGTATTATGAAAACGGAGCAATGGAATGTGCGCTGTGGGAAATTACAGAAATGTGCGAACGTAGTTTAGATTCCCTAGAAGGCTTTCCTTATTATTATGAAAAGAAAATGGTAGATGTTGTCTATGAAGGCGCCGTAATTACTGCTATGATTTATTATATGCGAGAATATTATCCACTTAGAACACCAGATCAATATTATTTGAATACATTGTTACAGGGATATCATCAGCACGATATGGATAAAAATGAAATATATCGAGCATATGAGGAAACATTAAATCTTGACATAATTGACATAAAAGAGTATAATTAGACCATGAAAGAAAAATTACGTATTCGCATTGCTAGGTGGTTGGCAAATTCTGCCACCCATCAAGAAGACGATGGAAATCATTATGTATCAACGGACTATTCTATGCATAAAAATGCTGTATTAGCTTCTAGCTCAATGTCAAGGAATTCTCAAATTCTAGGCGGTGATAGACAACAGGTTAATTTTACTGTACATACTGCCACCGGCGGCTATGTAGTAGAAAGCAGTTTCTACGATGAAAAACATGATCGCCATAATCGAAACCTTACCATTATTACCAGTCAAGAAGATTTTGCCGAAGAACTCGGTAAAGCAGTCTTCATGGATTTGATAAGAAATCGGTAAATTTAAGTGTTGACAGCTCACTTAAATCTGTGTTATAATCTAGCTGTATTTTCAACTTTAAAAGGTAATTAAAATGTCAGGAACTACTTGGACTGTTACTTGTGGTAAATTTCGTAAAACTTTTCAAGACTTCCAAGCCGCTAAGGCTGAAGCTGAGAAAGAGAGTTGGTTGCAAGACCGCTCTGCGGAAATTAAAACTAACCAAGGTAAGGTAAAACGTGTACGCCTACAACAACCAGAAGCTCGATAATGGGTTTTAAAAAGTCTTGGGATCCGGCCCATATTATGAGTCAGTTAAGAACTATGGCCATGGAATGTGCAAGTCCATACAATGATGGTTTCACTGCCCATAATATCAAAAAAGACTTAGTTGAAATAAAATTCTTTTTAGAAGATGCCTTGGAAAGATGCCCGCAATTTGCAGGTGAAGAAGAGTGGTATCATAAACGTTTGATAGAAAAAATTAAACAATGAAAATAAAACTAGTCAGTGACCTACACTTAGAGTTCAGTGACATAAACATTCAAAACGATCAAGACTATGATGTACTGATTCTCGGTGGCGACATTATGGTTGCCCAGGATCTACACGACCATCCTGAGATGGACTATGGCATGTACACTAACATCAACTTGGAGAGCCTTGGACGTAGACAACGTAAAGCACAGGCCTACAGAGACTTTTTGAAGCGTTGTAGTTTTCAGTTCCCGCATGTTATCTACATCATGGGCAATCACGAATTCTATCACGGTAAGTTTTACGGTGCTATCGATTACATGCGTGAAGAATGTGCCAAGTTTCCTAACGTCTACATGTTGGAACAAGACACTAAGATCATCGATGATGTTGTGTTTGTTGGCGGAACACTTTGGACTAACATGAACAAGCGTGATCCACTTACCATGCATGCCATTGAAGGTATGATGAACGACTTTCGTATCATCCGCAACGATAAGAGAAACTATGCTACTATGAGTGCGTTGGATGTTGCTATTCGTCACGACAAGACTCTTGCCTACATCAAACTGATTGTACAGGAACACAAGGATAAGAAGTGTGTAGTAGTTGGGCATCACACACCAAGTTTGCAAAGTATGCATCCAATGTATGCACATGATACTTTGATGAATGGTGGATACCACAGTGATCTAAGTGAGTTCATTTTGGATCACCCACAGATTGTGCTATGGACACATGGACACACTCATCATCCGTTTGATTACATGATCGGCGAGACAAGAGTTGTATGTAACCCACGTGGTTACGAAAGTGATGGCTACAGTGAAAACAGTGGCTGGAACCCAAATATTTTAATTGAAATTTAAGGATATAAAATGATTACGATGAAAGAATGGATGGAATTGGTTGACTATAAGATTACTGAGGGTAGTGATTATGGTTGGAGTTGCTATGGACCCAATGCCTACTGCTTGGATTCGTGGAATGGTGTCCACGGCGCAGATGGATATAGTTTCAGTATCATATTCAGTACCAAGACACAAAAGGTCTACGAAGTTACTGTGTGTGACTATACCAATGATCGTGCTTATCGTATGATAGCTGAAAACAAACGTAAGAAGCATAAGGAAGAAGCGTTCTTGCGCGATGTTAATTTGAATGAAGCATGGGACGATGTTGAGTATACAGATTTGGAAGTTGACGATGACTTTATTCAAAAGTGCCTAGCTATTTCTGCAGGCGAGGATTATGACACTAGGGTATCGATGCCTTTGGAGTTAGATGATCCAACTCTGTTTCAGTTTATGAAAATTGCCCATGAGCGAGATATTACATTAAACCAATTGGTAGAAGAAGCTCTGCGGGACGCTATTAAATTAGCCAATGGTTCGGAAAAATTCGCCGAAAATTGACACAAAATCCTGTTGATGCTATACTATAAGCATAGTAAAGGAAAGATATGGAAGCCCTGCAAGAAACTACCAAGTGGAAAGACACGCCCACTCAGTCGAACCACATCTATTTGTTTGATGGTTCAAAGGCCGTTGCTTATATTAAGTTTGGTCAAGGTGAACCATTTTACTTTAAAACTCCCCTGACGCTGGACAAGCGCGGCCGCTCCTTTACAAAAGCAGATAATCATTTATTCAAAATAAAAGTTAAAAGCAACCTAGTCGAAATAAAAGGTAGTAAAGGCAACAGTTACTTTGTCGACGCCGAAACCAAGACCTGCACCTGCCCTGGTTTTACTTTTCGTGGTGCTTGTAAACATGTCAAGGAGATCTAAGATGTCAAAACGTTTTTTATTTGGCGCAGTAGTGTTGTCATTGTCAGCGGTCGCACAGGCCCAAAGTTGGCTAGCACCGTCAATAATCGGCGGAGTTATCGGCTACGAAATTGGAAAAAATCGACAGCCGCAGATAATGGTCCAACCAGCACCTAGCTCCTCGATGGTATATCAACAACAAGTTGTTTCTGCTCCGGTAAGATCTTGTTATGTTGACCAATACATCTATCAATCTAGGATTGATAATTGCTGGCATACATTTGGTGGAGATTGGCAACATAGGCAGGCCTGTTTTTATCAAGCAGAGCAATTAGCCACTGTTTGTCAAGTGCAAAAATAAGATAACTACTCTTAAATATAAAGGACACGTAAGTGTCCTTTTTTATTGGAGACAAAATGGATACCGGAATAAGATACTTTGTAATCGATCCTATAGAGGATTGTATTTTAACATCAACTCGAGATTACAGAGTCGCTCAAGCCACAGCCATTGGAATTCTAGACTCCAAAGTTGAAACATTAAGTGACAATTCAATAAAATTTCAATCAGCAGTTATTTGGAGTAGAGATAATTGGAGAAAATTTGATGAAGTTAGTATAAGACTCAATGATGGCAGTCCTACAGTTATACCAGACGACCAACTATCCCTTGATTATAAAAAAAGAAAATCATTGGCAGTTGGAAGAAAAGGAATGTTTACATTTTTATATCTTGTTGCAGATGCTACCCTTTACGGATACTTCCAAGATAATTTTATAAATCAAGAAGCGGTTCATGTATTAGAAGAAGCATTGACTAATGAAAACATGCTAATCGAATATGCATCTTGTGTTAGCTTGCCTGTAGCTGATGCGGAAAAAGAAATTAGACTTAAAGTAGAAAGTAGAAAGTACTCTATTCTTAAAACACAAGGACATGTGGATAGTTTAATAAAAGAAATTAACGCGGCCAACACTCGTGAAGATATACTAAAAATGGTTGAACAAATTAGGTTTAGACTAATGGGAAGAGCATCTTGAAAAAAATATTAATGTACGATACTATGTATGTCTTAATGCAGGACAAACAGATCGGTAAAAACGATGTCACTGATTTTTTAGAATTATTCGGTAAAAAATTCACTGATAATTTTACCTGTATTGGAGATAGATCTGGTGCAGTAAAATTTCCTTTTGAAATTTATATTCCAGATGAGTGTAAATTACCCGCGTATATTGACACTAACATAACCTATGAAGAAGCCGCTATGAGTCGTGTAAAGGACTTGGTAAATCAAAGCGAAGATAAAAAAATAAATTTAATGTACAGCGGTGGCATAGACAGTAGTGTGATGTTAACTAGTTTTATTAACTATATGGGTATTGACCAAGCCAGTAAAAAATTAAACATCATGATGAGCAATGAATCAATAATTGAAAATCCTTGGATGTGGGAAAAATTTATTCGGCCAAATTTTAATGTGGTTAACAGCAAAGAATTTGATTTGGCTACATTAAAAGCCGATACAATTTATATCAATGGCGAACTCAACGACCAACTGTACGGTAACATGATCTTGTTAAAAGCAGTCAACGAACTGTCGCAGGTAACTGGTAAAGATTTATCCGACTTTATAGTTGACGAAGAATTTTTATATGATATGTTTACAAAATATTCCGGTTTCTCTCCTAGATCTGCTAGAAAATGGGCTTCGGCTTTTATGAAATTAATGTCCACTTGTCCTTCAGAAGAAAAAACCTATTGGACCATGACATGGTGGTATGGTTTCGCTTGTAAATGGGTGAACGTAAAATATAGAATACATACTTATAACAATATACAAGATAGAACGTATGCGTTATCTACCAGAGAAAATTACTCAGTTATTCCATTTTTTGACAGTATAGATTTTCAATTATGGTCAATGAACAATAAAGAACCTAAAAACTTGCAGACATTTGATACATACAAGTGGACTGCCAAACAGTATGTTTCGAAATTAATTGGGCAAGAATACATGGCAAAATTAAAGAAACTCAGTTTGGACAAAGTAATGGCATTGAAAAGAAGAACCATAGCATTAGACAGTGATTTCATACTTTATAACGACATAGATGTTATGAGCTTTTATACAGCTGATAATGACTTTTTAGATAAATAATTGTACTTAGACCTTAAGGGGAAATAAAATGAGCTTTCAAGTTAAAAATGTATTTACAAGACCAGATGCTTTTGTAGTGTTTCATATGTCTGTTGTTCCAGACGCTTATGTTCAACACGTACTAGAGACTTATAAAAATACTGGTAAAATCAGTGATATTGTAACAGAAGTTAGCCCAGACGGCTTATCATTGAACATTGTATGGACATGGATATCTGAAGCTGAATTTAACACATTCAGCAATGATCCAGTCATCGTAGCACAACGCGAGTCTCGCAACGCATACAATGCCGCTAATGGTATCACTATGGTGCAGACAACTGCTACAGTTTGATAAAATAGTCAATAATTGACAGAAAATCCCCGTCGTGCTATAATACTTGTACTGTAGTTAACAAGCGGGGATTTTTTAATGCCTTCCAATCTTAAACAAACCACATATCCCATTGAACTTGCCTGGGCCGCTGTCTGTGGTGCAGATCGAGTCAATCTGCAAGAATATTACAATCAAAACTCATATTCTTCAACTCAATTTACTTTTAACAAAGTTATTGCCTACCAGCTTTTGGCTGAACCCGAATTGATTCAACCAGAAGACAAAGAATTTGGCGCTAAGTTAGCCGAACATTTTAAAGGCCTGCTTTTCCGAACCCTTACTGGCGGAACACAAAATGGTTTCTTGGATACCATTGCTAATATTGTGGCCAAAGAAGAAGTGTCAAAATTTGATGTGGCCTGCATGGCCGCATTGCCAAAAACATATCGTAAAGATCTAATCAAAGAAGCTAAAACCGAAAAGCAACAGACGCTGGCATCAACCAGCGAATATATCGGTGCTGTTGGCAGTAAACAGGAATTGGCAGTCGAACTTATTGACAGTATTTACAGTAGAAACTATAATATCTATATCAATACTGCAACAGACGGAATGAATGTTATCAAATTTACCACAGCGCACGATGCCAGCGTTTTTCCTGTGGGAGAAAAAATTCGTGTCAAAGGCGCTGTTAAGAAACAAGAAATTAACAATCGCACTGGTGCCAAAGAAACTTGGCTGACCCGTGTTAAAAGAGTTTGAGGAATCGATATGCCAAATTGGTGTGATAATGTTGCTACATTTTATGGTAGCAAAGAACAGATTAAAAAACTTAAAGATGCACCTGATGGTAACATACTGGGTGTCCTGGCTCCCCGGCCTGCTTCAGAGGAAGATAACTGGTACGATTGGAATGTAGCCAACTGGGGTACAAAGTGGGAAGTAAATGCAGAAGTTCGGGAAGAAGGTGATGAGTGGATTAGTTTCTATTTTAATAGTGCATGGAGTCCGCCTATTTCTGCATACGAATCTGCCCAAGAACAAGGCATCAAGGTAGATGCAATGTACTATGAACCTGGAGCAAATTTTTGTGGTAGGTTTATCGATGGTGTCGACGACTGCTACGAAATTCCGGCCACATCTGCAGAAACAAGAGAACAGATTCCCGAAGAGATCGATGATGCATTTGGTGTAGCAGACAATCAAGAATCTTGGGAAAACGAGGACGAAAATGATTGATAAAGAACTTACTCTTACTTGCACAGACAACGGAAAGAAAGTACAATGTCATGTGTTAAGTTTTAAAGAAAAATCTTTTATGGATGTAGCAGTCAACACCGTAAGGATCAAGCTGATATACAAACAAGGAACTTATGCAGGTAGCATGGGCGGCTATGAATTTAGTATAAAAGAAAATCTAGTTAAATGAAAATCTCAGAACATAGTCGAAATCGAATTCTGCATACATTTGCCGAATGGGAAGTGGACAAAGAGTTTGCCCATCCCATGTATAACTACTTGATTTTTGGATGGTCTCCAGGTAGCTGTTTTACTGCTGTCTTGGCCAATGATTTCCTAGGAGCCATGGCAAGTAGTCATCCTAGTAATACTGTTCGAGCATTTAAGGCTTTGGCAGGTTGGATAAATGATCATGTGCCAGCAGAGTGTTATGGCTCCTATGAACGAGTTAAGGCGTGGACCAAGGCCGATGATACAGCTCGTAGAACAATTTTAGAAAAGTATAAACTGGTATTTTCTCAAGAGGATGAAGTTATGCTGATTCTTAAGGGTACTCCTGTTCATGAACCTATTTTGTTATAAGTGAGTAAAACATGTCAGATGATAAAGCCTTCTATAGTACTATTCTTGCAATGATGGCTTTAATCTTAGGACATCCAATCGCGGCAGTTATTATCTTTATAATTGCAGTATCTTGAAAAATATTTAGGAGTTAAGTAATGGGATTTTTTAGTTGGCGTTGCGCTAAATCAGACAAGCCGGTGATGGCCGATACCGCAGTTGTAAATACATCATGGGCGTTTGCCAGCAAGGTGGTAGTACTGTTTAAAAACGGAGATCGCATTACAGGTACCTACGATGGCTACGGCCGGATTGATGAATTTGAACTTGTCGATTATCCCGAAGAACGATGGCGAATGGTAATTAAGAAGTTTTATGACGGAGAAACATTTGACCAATTGTCTATGAACAAATATGATCGTGGCCAGGGATTCTTTTACAGTGATGAAGAACTGGAAGCAGAGTTCGGAGTATCAGTATGATTAAGGGCTTTGATCATGTGGGTGACGTGCATAAATGTAATGTATGCAGTTGTGAATTTACCGAAGACGAAGGCGGCGTACTAGGTTACTTTGGTATACTACCAGTGGCGTTTTGTCCTACTTGCCATAGCAGTATGGTGGACATGGTACTTCAATCGCATGAATTAGAAAAGGAAATCGAATGAGTAAATTTTTCGAATGGTTTAACAATAATCGTAAATCAATCGGTTATACAATAAGCGGACTTAATATTATTTCTGGAATCAACTCTTTGCTTATTGGAAACACCGCACACGGTTGCATGTTTTTATTTGCAGGCGTGGTTATTCTTGTTGACACTAAAACATACAAATACAAATGAAAATCGGAACTAGCTTAGGTAAATGCATTAAAAGCATTTTAGACAAAGATGTTTCTTATGATGAAGTGCTTTTCATTGTAAGTAATACAATGTGTCCTACTGTGGATAGGTTAATGGATGTAGTCTTTGAGTACTATTACAATCCGCCTTATTCGACATATGACTTTAGTGATCACAGCATTGAAGATGCCAAAGCGTTGGCCACTAATCTTTTCAATGATGGAAAATTACATCAACCCAGGGCTGTTGGTGCAGACAAATGGATAAGGAATCATCGACTAGTAGACACTTGGTATGACATTGCACCAAGTCCTGTTACAGATAATGAAAGTGTGCGAGAAGCTTGGAATCATTATAAAATGATTGCAAATCTCGTAGCATAAAAGTTACGGGCCTCTAGCTCATGTTGGTTAGAGCAGTGGACTCATAATCCATTGGTGCGGAGTTCGACTCTCCGGGGGCCCACCAAATTATTTTAAATTAAATAAAAAAAGAAGTAGACAACATATAAATAACCTGTTATAATAGTTTTATTGCGAGAGTGGAGAAATGGTATACTCAGGAGACTTAAAATCTCCCGTCGAAAGGCATGCGGGTTCGAGTCCCGCCTCTCGCACCAAGTTTAAGGAGCATTGGCCGACCGGTTAAGGCAACAGATTGCTAATCTGTCATTCAGCAATGGGTGAGTAGGTTCGATTCCTACATGCTCCGCCAAAACGTTCCAGCGTCACTGGATAGTCTGACCCAGACGATGAGAAGTGTGATGACACACACGGGTGGTTCTGAAACGAAAAGTTTCACACAGAGGCCATGATAGAACATGGATGTATGTGCGGTTCAACCTAACCGGCGTTGGCAATACGAGAACGGTTCCTGTCGGGAAGCGGGTGGAGGTGGAGGTGATGAATAGACTAGTTGGGGCAACTTGACGAAATTTCTGATACACTATAATTACCGCCGAGGGATGCCAGAGCATTTTTTTAATAAGGTTTATCATGGCAAGAATTACAAGTGAAAAAGCAGTCGAGCAAATTGGAAATAGATTTGATTTAGTTCTAGTAGCTTCGTTACGAGTTAGAGAATTGTACGCCGGTGCAACACCAATGGTTAAACCTAGTCCTAGTAAAACAGTTACAGCTCTAAGAGAAGTCGAAGAAGGCCATGTTGGCCGAGACTATCTCTTAAAGATTAGACCTAACAAATAAATTTAAATCTGACTGTAGCTCAGTTGGATAGAGCAACGGACTTCTAATCCGTAGGCCGGGGGTTCGAATCCCTCCAGTCAGGCCAATATTATAGATGATAGTGTGCTATAAATATTTTCATATGTACACAGATCATCAAAATAATTTTAATTCTAAGTATCCCATTATCTGTTCCGGGATGACCACTGTGTCCAACGTCAAGTTGGCACTGGCAGTCAAAGAAACAGGATGTTATCCCAGTTTTGTTACATTTAATCATACTGTTCAAACAGGATCTACTTTTATATACGATCCAAAAGTTCTAAGAGAACATCTAACATACTATATAAACAAAGTAGGTGATTCGGATTTTATACTAGGACTTAACACACCTATTTTCACTGATTCCACAGAAACATTTAAAATTATCTTAGAGTTAAAGCCAGCGTACATAGAAATGTTTGACAACTACTTTGTCACAGATCCACGTTTTCCTAGATTATTAAAACAAGTTCAAGAAAATGGAACTAAGGTACTAGGTAAATTCCTTTCATTTGAAACTGTGATCGAACATTTGAATAAAAATTCAAATGTTATGAATTCCTTAGATGGTATCATACTCAAAGGTGATAAAGGTGCAGGTAGAGTTTCTTCGACAACATTTGATCTAGTAGAAGCTATACGTGCTTTACGTTTGTTAAAACCAAATTGGATTATTATAGCACAAGGCGGAATATATGACAGTCAGGGAATAAAAGAACATCTTTCTGCAGGTGCGAATATTGTCAGTCTCGGCACAGTTTTTGCGGTGTCGGAAGAATCAGTTGTGTCGCTGGAAACTAAAAAGAAAATGTTAGAATCATCCTACTCGGAAACTGTAAAAATAGGAACAGCAAACCAAAGTGGTTTTTTGTTTAGTAAAACTGCTCTTGACATAGAAAATAATACATACGGACTAGCAAAAGGTATTCAAAGTCCCAACGAAGGACACGTCTTTGCTGGTGGTGCAATAGATCATATTACTAGTATTAAACCAGTTAAACAGATTGTAGAAGAATTAACTGTGGGCCTCTGATGTAGGCAATTTGTCTTCCATTCTCAGTACATCTACTTTATCTTGTAACAAGAATTTTCTCAGAGTATAATATTCAGTGTGAACAACATCTCGACTATATGTACTTTTAATGGGACAGTTCATAATCCAATCTATTTTTTCCACGCCCATAGATTTTGGGAAATACAATAGCTCATGACCCCAGTATCTTCCCATGATGATGGGTTTGATATAATAATTGTAGTTGAATATAATGCCCGGCTTTTTACCTGATCCGTCAACAAGGTCATTGTGTAAAATATAACGAATACTGTTGATATAACCTCTGAATACAGCATCGTTGATTATACTGAGTAAGAACGCTTCACTGGTTTCGTTACGATCAATGTTTAATACTTTGCCTGACCTATCTAAGCTACGCAATGTTCTTAGTCTAGTATTTTCAAAATTCCAATGGGCCTCCATGATATATCTTTTACCAGATTCTTCATTCATCACAATGTCGGGTCCTTCGATACCGTTCAAGTAATCCATGTCCGCGGGCAACAATGATAAAAACTTTTTATGCATGAAATGATTGGGAAGTATGTGCTGAGAATAGGCTTGGTCTAATACTTCATCTTTTTCTTTGGCAGGATCGATTTCAGCTATCAATGCATTGAAACCATATTTCTTTTCCAAAACTTTTACATTGTTGTATTCATGATCATTGTATCCTGGCATGTATAAAAATGCACAGGTATATGGCAAACCTTGTTCGTGTAGACTGTGTAGTATTACTTGACTGTCCAAGCCACTGCTAAGACCTAACAGTAACTTGTCGCCACTAGAATCGGAAATTGTTTTAACCGCTAGATCAAGCTCTTCGCGCATATTACCAATCTTCCGGCCAGGGCTGGTATATTCGACGTAAAACTTGTTATTTTCAAATCCAGATTTCATTATAGCTCACTAAATATTGTAGCAAAATATTTACCGAGAACAATCAATGATCAACAGAGAGTTAGGATTCTATGTCTGCGATGGCAAAGAATTCACTTCAAAAATTTTAGCATGTCTACATAGTACTCAAGTTAATAAACCAGTTAATTGGATTTTTAATGACAGAGTATTCGATTCTTATAACTGGGCTGTTGAGCCCGAAGAATCATTGGATGAACTATATAATCGACGAGCTCGACAGCTACGAGAACGATATGACTATGTTATGATAAGTTATAGTGGCGGAGCAGACAGTAACAATATTCTAATGAGCTTTGTGCGTCAAGGCCTGCACGTAGATGAAATAGTTGTTAATCATTTTGAAAAAGCCAGTAAACAGTTCATCGATTTAAATCCTGCAAACATGGATGCAAAAAACGCTGGTGCAGAACACTATCTGCAGACTATGCCTAGGTTAAAAGAGATTGCACCGCTGATACCTAAAACAAAAATTACTGTGGCTGACCTAAGTGATCATTTATTTGATTTTATGGAAGGCACTGGAGATGCTAGTTGGGTTCTTACCAAACGCGAAGGTATAAATCCTGCAGGTGCCACACGTTTCAATTATCTGGCTCTAGCAGACGTGAGAAAACAATTCGATAAAGATAAAAAGATATGCATGATAATCGGCATTGAAAAACCCAGGGTAGCCATTGCCGATGGTAAACTATTGATGCGCTTTGTAGATCGTGCCGCTAATCAAAATACAGTAGCTGAGCATTTTAGAGAATATCCAAATGCCATGGCTGAATTCTTTTATTGGAGCCCCGACTGTGTTCCTTTATTGATAAAGCAGGGGCATGTAATTAAAAAATATTTGGCGGCCAATCCTCACATGCAAGAACACTGGTATGCACCCAACATCACACATGAAAAAGTTCGTTTGATTCACGAACGAGTGCTAAGAAGTGTGATATATTCAACATGGGATACCAATTGGTGGCAAGCAGATAAATCTACATCAGACTGGTACAGTGAATTCGATTTATGGTTCAAAGACGGATACTCCCACACAAAGGCTGTTAATATTTGGAGAGAGGGCATTGAATATGTCAATACTACCTTGTCTGATTTTGTCAATGACAGCGGGGATGGTTTAAAACATTTCCATAAGTTTTATGACTTAGGTCCAATACCAGGCCTGTTGCCGCAGTATGCAACTTAAGGCCTTGGCTTATAAGTAGATATATGAAGAATACAATTAAATTTTTACTAGTGATATCACTGGTAATTTTCTCTGTCTGTGCAAAGCCTGCATCGATTATTGAGTATACTGTGCATCATGCTCCTGGCGGTCCCAGTGATAGAATTACTAGACTGATAGTCAAGAATCTCTCAATAGAAGATTATATTGTTATGAATCGTCCGGGTGCGGCCGGCAGACTGGCAATGAAACAAGTACTCAAAGGTGAAAGTGTGCTCATGGCCACTATGCCACAGATTTATGTCACTAACACTTTAAATTATAAAGACTTAGAATACGACACTGAACGAGATTTAGAAATTTTAGGAACAGTGGCTGTACTTCCTAATTTGTTAGCTTGCAGAGCTGGTCTGGGTATCACAACGTTCAACGAGTTTTTAAACACAAAAAAATCTCTAAGTTTTGCAGTCAACGGCTATGGTAGCTCAGAACATATTGCCACTGAAGCATTGTTTGTACGTGCTCAGGGAAAACACATTATCGTTCCTTATCCCAGTGGAGGTAATAAAGGCGCCATGGATGTTCTAGCAGGGCAAGTAGACTGTACATTTGGCAACTATTCAAGTGTCAAACCTTTTATCGGAGACAGCCGTGTTAGTATATTATTTGCCAGCCACGACATGGGAGATAACATACTTACGTGGGACAAATATTTTAAAGAATCTTTTCCTTACCAAAGTTATATTTGCTTAGTGGTAGCCAAATCAATGAGTAAATCAATGAAAGAAAAAATTGTCAGTGATGCAATCAGTGTTTTTAAAAATAAAGAATTTAAAGAAACTGTATTTAATCTAGGACTGATGCCGGTGGGATCCACCGAATCATCGATGACTAATACGGTGCTGAGATCTAATAAATCTTTGATGTCCTTCATTGTAAATAACAAATTAGATATTAGTTAATAGGAGATACAATGACAAACAATGACATCGAAACCATAATTGAAAAAAGTCAACATTGCCAACGTAATTGGGATTTGACTAAGTCTATTCCGCAAGCAGATCTAGATACACTAGTATCAGCAGTTACACAATGTCCCAGTAAACAAAACGTAGCTTACTATAAGTGTCATTTCATAACTAACAGAAATATCATTGAAACTATACATGGGTTAACCAATGGATTTACAGTTAACAGGGAAAAAAATATTGTCGAAACAAACACACAAACATTGGCAAATTTGTTAGTGGTTTTTGAAGATCAAATGGTCACACCAGTTTTACACGAAGGTGTACATCGCAATGATCAAATGGCATGGTTAGAAAAAGACAACGAAAGAGTGCCCGACGCTTTGTACAATGACAGAGAAGTCTCCTTGGGCATTGCATCTGGATACTTGAACCTTACAGCGAACTTGCTAGGCTATTCCACTGGCTACTGCGGTTGTTTCGACGGCCCAAAAGTACAAAAAGTTCTGGGCACTGAAGGCGGAGTGCTATTGTTACTGGGTATTGGATTTCCTGATCCAAACAAACAACGCACACAGCATCAAGTCAATGAAAACTTCAACTACATCACTTTTCCAAAACAAAAAATAGAAGTAAATTTTGTCAAGTAATTTTACCAAAATTAAAGATTTAATTGACATAAAAGATAAATAACTGTATAATACACACTATGATGAACAACAAACTTTTTAATCTTAGCTCACAGCATTCCATATATTGGTCAATGCTTTGCTTTGACCGCGAGATTAATATCAGGGTCCGGGAGGGATGGGATGGTTAAGTAAACAACTTAATACATTTCAAAACTTCAAGGACCCTGGAACTAAAAACTCCAGGGTTTTTGTTTTTATAGTGTGGAGCAACGAGGGCTCACCCCGCACTTAAAACATGGGGAAACGGGCGGCCTGTAGGATAGAGTCTCTTTTGTGAGATGAAAAATTACAGCGTATTAAAGCATATTAGACGAATGGATACAATCTGTAGGCATACAGAAGAAACAGAGCGGCTAGTGTGCTTTAATACACACATTCGAAAGAGTGTGTTATGGAGGTGTGGCCGAGTGGCTGAAGGCGGCAGACTGTAAATCTGTTCTGTAAAAAGCGCGGTGGTTCGAATCCATCCGCCTCCACCAATTTTGCTCCGTTCGTCTAACGGTTAGGACGGTGCCCTTTCAAGGCGCAAACGAGGGGTTCGATTCCCCCACGGAGTACCATATTAATTCCCGGATAGTGTAGTGGTAACACAACAGACTTTGACTCTGCTATTGTAAGTTCGATTCTTACTCCGGGTGCCAGTTACGGGACGTTAGCTCAGTTGGTAGAGCAGTGGACTTTTAATCCATTGGTCACTGGTTCGAATCCAGTACGTCCTACCATATACCCGTGTAACTCAGTTGGACTAGAGTACTTGCCTACGAAGCAGGGAGTCGGAGGTTCGAATCCTTCCATGGGTGCCAGTTTTGGGATAGACGATAGTTTTGAGTCCTTGCCAACCTAGCCACAGTAGGGTTAACTGCGGTGACACTATAGTATGGTTGTAGTTTAGTTGACTTGACTATTCGAGACAATCCAGCAAGGCCGGGCCACCCGGATAGTTGGGCTCCCGCCTTATGGTGATATAGCACAGTGGTAGTGCATCCGCTTCATACGCGGCCGGTCGTTGGTTCAAATCCAACTATCACCACCATTTGAACGTTCTAGCTAGGAAAGATTTTCTTTCTTGAGCTCGTATACTTTTAGTTTCTTCTTCTATTAATTCGCTTTGTTGATTGATAGATATCTGATACTCTGTCAATCCATTTTTTTCTACGCATAGTGTTTTTCCTTATTAAATTACTTAATAAGAAAAAGCATATCGTTAATTATACGGAAGTTTATGCTTTGCGTAGATTGCTTAGGTTTTCCAAAGCTTGTGGCATTGATAATCTTCGTCGAGCACTGGTATTACCAGTGATATCCAATAATACAAAACTCAATGCCCATCTCATATCAGTGCCCATGACAACATTATGTGGAACACCAACTTGTATTATACACGGTCCACTAAGTGCTTCTTCATGTTCTAGAACAACATCATTGATACTGAATCCTAGATAAGGACTGTTGATTTGATTGCTTGATGGTGTTAATTTTTTTGCAGGATCAAGTTCTCGGAACCATCTCATAGTGCTTCCGGTTCCTCCCCAGACCCAATTTAATTTAACAAAGTCTCCTCGAAATTCATCGATGTGTATTTGTTCATTTACTGTCATATGAGGATGTTTAATAAACATTTCAGCCCAGCCAATTTTTATATTGCGCTCGGCTAATAATTCTACAAGTTCTGGATTTATGTCGACGAGATTAAATTTAACTACATTACTTGTTTTTCCAAATGGAGGCAAGTAATCTTTATAGTTAAATTTAAATTTAAAAGGTGCTAGATCTAAGTTTAAGTGGAAACAGTACATAAAATTATTTATCTTTTGGTGTCGGTAGCTCAATGGTAGAGCCCTGGATTGTGATTCCAGTTGTTGTGGGTTCGAGTCCCATCCTTCACCCCAGTTTATATTGCCTCAATAGCTCAGTTGGTTAGAGCATTCGCTTGATAAGCGAAAGGTCCCTGGTTCGAGTCCAGGTTGCGGCACCAAATATGCCCCTGTAGTTTAACGGTAAAACGGCGGATTTATATCCCGTAAGCAACAGATAATTGGTTCATGTGGGTTCGATTCCCGCCGGGGGTACCAATTAATGTCTCGCTGGTGTAATGGCAGCATAACGGTCTCCAAAACCGTTGGTCGGGGTTCGAGTCCCTGGCGGGACGCCAAATCAGGAAGTGTGGCCGAGTGGTCTATGGCAACGGTCTTGAAAACCGTCGTTCACGAAAGTGGGCCGTGAGTTCGAATCTCACCGCTTCCGCCAAGTTTTGTAAGTGTCAGCAAGAGAATGTCACGCTATCTAGGTAAGTTCGAACTACCAAAATAGTAAAAGGGGACGGGTTCAACTCCCGGGAGATCGGAAGATCTCCGCAGATTGGTTGCTAACTGGACTAGTATCCCAAGTGACGTACCGAGTCCCAGCCGGCTTTATATACATGGGTGAATGGTTGCTATAACGATGGAGCAACTACTTACAAATTCAATAATGCCAAGATAGCTCAGTAGGTAGAGCAACGGATTGAAAATCCGTGTGTGGTCGGTTCGATTCCGACTCTTGGTACCAATAATTGACATCAAAGTCATAATAGTGTATAATATAATTTTAAAAGGAGGGCAAGATGCCTAGTGTATTTTTAGTTAGCGACACGCATTTCGGACATACCGGCGTCTGCCGCTTCACACGTAACGATGGTGTTACTAAGTTACGCCCATGGGATAGTCCTGAGGAAATGGACGAAGCTATGGTTAAGGCGTGGAACGAACGGGTAAAGCCCACTGATAAGGTCTACCACTTAGGTGACGTTGTTATTAACCGCAAGGCTTTAAGCATCATGAGTCGCTTAAACGGCGACAAGGTCTTAATCCGCGGTAACCACGACATCTTCCGTGATGACGAGTATAGGCAGTACTTTAGAGAATTACGAGCATACCATGTTATGAACGGAATGATCTTAAGCCATATTCCGTTACACTCGGACTCAATGGGTCGCTTTGGTGTTAACATTCACGGACACACTCATGCCAATCGCGTGAAGAAGGCTCGTGGTGTTGACGCACGTACAGGAGAAATCTTATACAGCGACGAACCCGATGTGCGCTATCACTGTGTCTGCGTGGAGCAAACTGACTTTGCACCTATCTTATTTGAAGACGTTATTGCACGTATTGAAGCAGAAGGTGGAAGTGTAGGCTTTCGCAATGGCAACGGACCTACCATGTAAGCCCTTCGGGGCTTACTCTTCTGGTTTCCAATATAAAGAATAATCTTTATACTTTTCTGCACTACGTTCTATTATAGGACAGACAATGTCAGAAACTTTTTTATTCCTAGATGTATTAATTGATATGAAACATGCTATGCGTACCTTGCCTGGTACATTGGTATGTACAGCATGAGCAGACAATGTGTTGTTTAAAAAGAATACCTGATTCCTTTTTGATATATTACAAGTTAAAATTTCTTTTTGTAAATATTTTTCTGTATCCAATGGATAATCATATATAGGTTTAACTTCGTGTTTGATTTTAGTTCTTCTCATTAACAACGTATTGTTTTCTGGATCTTCAAATTCTATATAAAATCTAAGGCCATGCAGATCTGCATCATTATGCCAAAATGCTGTGCCTAATTGTTGTTCTCTTGTAGGTAAAAATATAATAACACCAATATCTGTGATATCAATGCCCCATGCTCGTGGAATCCAGTCTGCTAGCTCAGGCCATTCATTTTTAAAGGTGCCCACCCACCCCATACTGGCCATATAACCCACTGTTAAATCCCATGGATAATTTTCTACCCTGCCTGATGCAGTTCGTCCTTTATTAATTATTATGTCCCTATAGACTGCTGTTTTAGGATAATTGTCTTTGATCCATTGGTGAAATTTTTTAGGATCAACTTCTGGCATAGGTTCCAGTGGATCCACTGGAGTATAAATTACATCTGTTAACATACAAGTATTTAACAGTTAGATCTTATTAATTATGCGACAGCGCAACACGTATGTTAAAATGATCCGGACTAACTTCGTAATCATTGAAAACGCCGTTGGCTCGTGCAGTATTAACCATTTCTAGTATAGGGCCCAGTGGGTATGAATTATTTGGAGCAACATCTATGGTAATGGCTTTCCAAAATATATTATTAACGTAAATTGAAAGAGTTCTAGTCATACACTTATTTAAAGATAACTGGTCATTGATATATACAACATAAGTCGTACGGTCCGTAGCTCAGTGGAAGAGTTCTGGTCTTCGAAACCAGCTGTCGGGAGTTCGAATCTCTCCGGACCGGCCATATAAATATCACCATGCATACACTATTAGATCAATTTTATATCCCCTTAGTAGATATTAATGTTGATGTTGATAAAGTTCGACAAGAGATTTATAACATAGTTAAACCACAGATTGGCATAGACTGCGGTCTAACTTGTCAACTAGAAGATCTTAACAACGACAATTTCAGTTTTACAAAATACAGTGGACAACGTAAATTTAATCCTCATAGTAGACATATACTGGCCACAGGAGAAGATGACAGAGATTTAGTGCATTGGCCCAGATCATTGCAGGGATCTTATATTCAACAGCTGGGAAAGTTATTTTCAGAATACTTAGAAATAGGGCCGCCTAGAGCAAGATCAAGTTTATTATACAAAGATCATGCTAATGTAAATCTTAACTGGCACGTGGATAATCACACTCCCTTTCGTGTACACATTGCTGTGGAAACAACTCCGGAATGTCTTTGGAAATTTAGAAACGACACAGAATCATTGACTGTACATCAACCTATTACCAGTACTCCGGTGCTGATACAAACAGCGATACAGCATGATATCCATGTTCCCAAAGGTCATAGAAGATTACACATCTGGTATCAATTTCACACTGAACCAAAAAAAGAATTAATTGATAATCTAATTGCAAAATATCAGTTGACACAGTCAAACATTTAATGTAAAATAATATCATTGCTCGATTCGTCTATCGGTTAGGACGCTGGCCTTTCACGCCGGAAAGAGGGGTTCGATTCCCCTATCGAGTACCAACAATGCAACGGTGGCAGAGTGGCCCAATGCAAGGGATTGCAAATCCCTAAAACCGTAGGTTCAAATCCTACCCGTTGCTCCAATTATAACAATGAACGCCGCACAGATACTTGCTAAAAATATTAGAATGGGATCAGGTAATCACGGATTAACCGAAGACCAACTCTATGATATATTCAAAGATTCTAACATAGAACAATTGGCTTATAGCCTACGGAAGTGTGCTGAGTTAAGTGGCGTTGAATATTTTGTCACACAACTAAAAACTACTGTAAGGCCAGACTTTAAAAATTTTACAGCTTGGCATCACATAGACGAACCTTGGTCCAGGACCTGGGGCTTTGACAAAGCACATCCAGGTTGTTATATATATGGACTATTTGAAGATACTGTTCCCCCGGGACCTGCAGATTTTTTATCTGAACAGGTTATTTACATTGGTGAAAGTAGAGCAGTAACACGTAATTGTATGTTAGGCAGACGCACAGACTTTAAAGGAACTATTAGAAATAATAGACTTAGTCCCTATGGTTGTGGTACTGCGTTTAAAGAAAACTTTGATGCTAAGTTAATTGATAAATGTTATCAAGCATACTTGCCCATGCATCCTAGTTTGTGCAAGGACATAGAGTTAGAATTATTAAAGAATTTTTATATTAAATACGCTAGAATTCCAGTGTGTAATCCCAGTCTGGATTTAGTTAGAGTTAAGAAGATTAGCGGTGGTAGCTCAGTTGGTTAGAGTATCGGCCTGTCACGCCGAGGGTCGCGGGTTCGAGTCCCGTCCACCGCGCCATATATGAACATAGATGATTTAAAACCAAATCAACAATGTCGAATCATTTCAGTTGATCATGAAAGACTAAAGTCTTTGGGCATTGTGCCCGATAGACTGTTAACAGTATTAAGAAAAAATCGGGGTTGTTTGCATATTCGTGTTGGTTCTACAGAATATGCTATTCGCAGGGATCTAATTAAATTGATAAAAATTATCAAAGAATAATTTATTATTTTTTATGATTGCCGCCGCAGATTGGGCATTCTTCTTGTGTTGAATACATAACGTTATCCTTTTGTTTGACATTTATCATGGACAAACTCTTGTTGTTTGCCAGTCAACATCGTGTCGGTTTCAAAGTTCTTTTTGACATGAAAGTGACTGGCTGTAAACTCTCGTACTGTAGTGGAATAAAAACGCTGTGCATACGGTTGCCCGCCTAACTGCTGGTACATATCTCGAATAGCTTGTTCTACAGTAATCATATAACTACTTATTTAAAAAGGACCGAAAGGTCCTTTTTTTATGACTAAAATTTAACTTCGTAGAATCTTTTACTAGTACCCGTACAAGCAAGATAGTGTTTGATCAAATCCTGCCAGAGCATAAAGCATTGTTTTTCTTTTTGTATTTTACGTACACTTTTGTAGAGCCAATCAATGTTTTCATAGCCCGAGAACTTGGGAAAGTAAATTAGTTCATCGCCCCAGTGCTTGGCATACAGCATGGGTTTGATATAGTATTCATAGCGCAGAACGTCATTGACTTTGAGGTCGTAGAGCTTGAAACCATTGCCATCATAGTAAACCCAACTCTTAAGAAAGTAGTGAAATAATTCGTCATTGATACTGCTGACAAAATATTCACTGCTGTTGCCAAACATTTCTATACGACCTGTGCGATCGGGTATGGCAGACAATGCACGATAGCGAGCTATCTCTGGATCATAATAACTTTGATAAACATAGTGTTGTGCAGTATCTTTTCTAGTTACCAACCATGGATCATGCAGTACTTGTACAATGTCATAGTCTCGGGGTAGCTCTTTGACGAATAGATGTTGTATGCAGTGATTTAAATGTGCGTCCAGTACTGGACTCAGTGCTTCTAATTCTTCTCTGCGAGCATTGGGATCTAGTTCAATGACATGACTTTTAAATCCGTATTTCTTTTCCAATACTTGTAAGTTTTCATATTCATTGTCGTTGAATCCTCCCAAGCGTAAAAAGGCACATTCAACAGGTATGCCCTGACTGAGAAAACTGTGTAATGCTATTTGACTGTCTAGGCCACTGCTGAGGCACAGCATTACTTTATTATTGTTAGAATAAATCTCTCTGGCACGACGATCGCTTTCTTCGCGAAGTGTGCCAGGTTGACGACTACAGCTAACATGTTCTACGTAGAACTTGCCTGTGGTTTCTTCTATGCCAAAGTTCATGATTGAATCTGTTTTTTAGTAAACACGTAACTGCCATTGTCTTCGTAGATAAAGTCAAAGGTATCTTTATAGCGTAGCAATGCAGGCAAACTAGGATGTTTGGTCTTGTTCTTAAAATATTCTAAGTCGCTGGTAACTTGATAGATTTGTTTCTTCATGACCTTTTTATAATCTCCCCAATTACTGCCTTCAAAATAGTGTCCTTCTTTGAGACTCCATTGTTGAAAACTGTCAGTGTTAAAGAAATGTTTTAAGTTTTTAATCAATAAATTTCCAGTGTTTTGATCCCGACAATGGCTGACAATTCTAAAGTTAACTGCTTGCCATTTATAATTGAAGTTCAAATACCAAAGTAGATCATGGCATGTGGTCAATTCAACTGGACTTTTAGCAATAGCACTTTCTAAAAACTTTTGCAGATTATCCTTGTATTCAGGCTTTTTTAAATTGCGTGTCATCCAATCAATGGCCTGGGCATATGGTTTATGAACAACACTGAAGTCGTTGTAAAAATCTACACAACTTTTCATAGTTAAACTACCTACCAAGTTGTCGGCCATTTCGCCTGTGATAATAACTTGATCGGGTTTGGGATTAATTAAAATATGATTGGCCTGCACCACACATTTCATATAACGTGCTTTGATAAACTTTTCATAGAACACTGGATTCTCTTTGATACTGTCCTGATTTAAACCAATGGTCAATCTACCTTCATTGAACAGTTGATCAGCAATGCCCAAGTCAATCATCATGGTCATGATAAACGTGCTGTCAATGCCACCGCTCCACAGTAGATTAACATGTTGATCATGCTCGGTTAATTCTTTTATCCTGGCTATGCTGGTGTCCATGAAGTTAGGTGTTGGATCCGCCGATACCGCGGGCATGGGGAATAAATTGACATAGTCTAGCTTTGCGGGCCAACGATTATCAGTTCTATCCATGACAGAAATTAGTGGATTAACACAGGCATGAAATATGCCTTTTTGTTCTACGGGTAATGCAATCGGATGATAGTAAATTAAATTCATAGTAATATGTTAGTGAAGAATAGGCGTTCCATGAGTGCTCTTGTTTGAGCAAAATCTTCAATGGTTGCCGCAGACATTAAAGAAGCAACAACTTGATTTTTGATGTTGTTTAAATCTTGTAATAATCTCAGTTTGTTTTCGTACTGTATGCTGGCATCTGGATTGGCTTCTCCTTCAACTAGTCCTTTGCTGACGAGATATTCATGTAATTGCACCAAGGTAAAATTAGTCATGCTGAGTCCTAGATTTTCCTGTGCTATTTGTAAGCGATAGTATAACTCCGCACAGAATTTAATTCTAGCTTCGATTAATTTAATTTCTCTCAGCACATCCTGTGGGCAAGTGTTTTCCCTATTAATTTCTACCTGCGTCCAGCTATTGGTTTTTAACTGTGCGGGCAAAGAAAATTCATCTTTAATAGTATAAGTTCTAAGATTATACCAAGGACGATCTGATATCGCCCATATCATAGCATCTTTGTTAGTATGCTCACCAATAATCCAATTATCAGGATTAATTATTAGTGTTCGGAATTGTAGTTGCATCTTCTCTCGCTTTAAATATACGTTGTCTACTTTCTTTGGTTGCTAGTAAAGGTACTAACAATAATGTGGGATCAAATTCGTCAATACGACCACTAACAGTGGTGCCAAAGTCGTAGGCACTGGCCTTGGCATGATGATTGTTGTGCCAAGCTTGACCCCAAACTAACAAGGCCATAACTGATCTATTGTTGCTGTCATCTTTGGTTTCAAAGTTCCTATAACCTTTATTAGGCAAGTGACAGAAATAGTTTACACAGCTTTCTTGATGCAGGCTGTAAACAGCAGGAATAATAAACATGAATAAAAGAACTTGCCAGTCGATTAATCCCACGATTATATAAGTTACAGCAATGATCTTAGTGTAGTGCTGTGCGAACCACATGTGCATGGGATCTCTGATCAAGTCCACACTGAATCTAAAATTATAATAATTTGCCCAGTCATAGAGCCAACCATGATAGCTGTACCAAAAACCTTTTTGCGGAGTATGCGGATCTCTGTCTGTGTCAGCATGTCTATGATGTGCGCCTCTATGTATACTGGCCCAACCCAAAGGACTTCCCTGTAAACACAAACTGGCCAGCCACAGCATAACAGGTTTAAAACCACGGCGCGGTTCTAATGCTCTGTGACTGACAACTCTGTGTAAGGTAATAGCACTACCTATGCCTGCTAATAGTACCCATCCTAGCAGTAAACATACAACATGTTTAATACCAAAATCAAAGTAGAATGGAAATACAAAAATACCTAATAAGGCAGCTAAGTGTGCTGGATACAGCACAAAATATAAAAAATTGTTTAGTTTAATTGGTTCTTGTTCGTTCATAAAAAGTCTATGTCACGTTCGTCGACATCCGAGTCGTCGCCGTCCGAAGTACACAAACTCTTAGCCATGTACATGCTGATATTTATATCGTAAGGAAACAATTTTCCGCGGCTAAAGCTCAAGTGACTCAACCATTTAGGCATGGTATTAGCTGGGATTCTTGCATAGACATAGTGATGGTATTTCTGTCTGGCCTTTTTAAATAGTTTTTGCCAAACCTCAAACTTTTCCAATTTACTCACTGTAAACCATTGATAGAATCCCAGTTTTTCCTGTTCTTCTATGGTGTACTCTAGCAGTGATTTAATACAGTCAATGCTATTTTTACAGTCGTTACTAGTGACAATAAAGCTAAGGATCCAACTGGGGAATTGATCAAATGTTCTCAAACCCAATACAGCCAATAATTTATCATCTTCAAAGTAACCATAACAGCGCATTTTTTCTGCGCCATAGATTGAATCTGGTAAGACAAAGTATTTGAACACAGCAACACCGTTTTCTTCAAATACAAAACTTTTAGTATTGGTCATTACTAATTTTTCTTTGGCCATAGATTCTATAACGGCCAAGTCTTCTGTTACCAATCTTCTTAAATGTATTGCCATTTTCCACCTTCACTTTTTAATGCTTGAACAATTTTAGGATACTCTACGTAGCCTATCCTAGTTTTCCAACCAATGTCTTTTTTAATCTTTTCTTCGCAGGCCGCTGTTACGCCAATGATCTTATCAGTGCTGACAGTTCGTGTAAACAATGGAATATTGTATCCGCCTTCTAGATAGATCTTATGTTTGAGACTTTGTAGACTTAGCTTACCATTTTTAGGATGATTCATCAAGTCGACTATAGTGGGCAGTTCTAAATAGGCCAGCATGGCTTCGGGACTGTGACAATAAAAATTCATCAATACTTTATTTTCGTTGAGTGTGTTGAATCGATCAGTCCATGTAGCTACTTCACTGCGTATAAAACTCCACTGACCATTAGGATTTAGATCGCGGCGCAGATCTACTTTATCTACTAGCAAGCAGTTGATTTTTGTTTTTTCCAAGTAATAAGCAAACAAACTTTGAAAAAAAGTATATGTTTGATATTTTTCTACCACAGGTACTACAGCGTTTTTGATAAAGTCTAGAAAGGACATGTCAACAGGTACGATGGTAGGAGTAATGCCATATCTACGGCAAGCTTCTTTGGCAGGATCTGTGTCAAAGTCATTGAGTCCCCGGGGAAACTCCAGAATCATTACCCGGGGTTTATATCCTGCTTCCATAAAAGTATGCAGACATACGTTACTTTCCCAACCACCGGATAGTGCTATGTGTATATCAGGTACAGTATTGTATATATCACTGGCCGCTAGCATCAATTCTTCTTTGAGTGTCTGTGCCGGCCTCGTGCATCCTTGTACTTCAAAAGTAAGTAGATCCATCATACCGGTTCTAAATACCCTTGAAGGATCATCTTCGTAGTAGCCTTTAATATTTCCCATGTTCATACAGTTATTTAAATAATAAATTCATTAAGTTTATACTTAATCATATTTGCAGTCCAAGTCGACGCGGACTTATTTCTATGGTGTACAGCAACGAATTGTTGGCAACTCACAGGTATCACAGACTGTGGCCCACAGACATTGTACAAATTCGGTTCCAATTCGAATTCCATGCCACAGTTAATCTTAATCAATTTTAAATATTCTTTAAAAGCACGAACATTGCTTTCCCTGCTGATAAAAACGCTGTTAATATTGTTGGCCGCAAGTTCTGCAAACTGTAAGGGCAGGCAGTAAGTGGTATTGAGAAATTTACTACCACCAGTGAATTTGGTAATACCTTGATGTCTATATGCAGGATCTATCCACATCCTACTACTGGCTCTGGCAATGCCCCGACCCCACTTACGTTCGTTGTATTGCAGGCCGCTGAAACAGACTATTCTATCACTGTCAACGACACAGGGAAAACTGATAAACTCTTCAAAGTTTATTGTGGTATAATTTTCTTTTAAGGGATCCTCACTGTCAGCAATCACTGTCAGACAGTCTGCCCACAGGCCCTCCATGGGTGTTTTAATTAAATCAATGACCTTCACTTTTGCCAGCTGTTAAAAACGTTCAAACGATAAAACTCTCTGGGCTTGGTCTGTATTTCACTTTTAAGCGGAGTTCTATCATGTATCATATGTACATTGGTATAGATAACAAAATCTTCTTCGTCCCAGACATTTTCAAATATGTTATCATCCACAATGGTCTTTTCATGCAGAAAACTAACATAGTCTGCGTTCATGGGCACACCCTCGCGACGTGCTCCAAATACCCAACCATGTACTTTCCAGCCATGTGCATAGTGGCTGTATTTTTTGCCGCTGTTACTGAAACTGGTAAACTGTAAATAGGGTTTGCCGTCCACAGGACTAGTATCTACCACAGGCAACCAAGTTAGGTTAGTGCCAGGCTCGTACCAGCTTTGATATAGTAAATCCCACTTAAGAGCTTCTTCTTGTTCTTCGGGAGTCATTGTTAGCCAACCATAGGCACGATCCGCGAAGCGTGTGATACCATAACGATTGTCAGGTATACTAGTAGCATAAAAAGCACGTAAAGGAGCTTTGTGTGTGGGCCACAGTGGGATATCCACGTGCCAACTCATTTCAGCATCACCTATGGCCTTGGCAGTATTACCGTGATTAGTGTAAAACGCAAATACTCTATCAGTACTGCCATCATCATCTATGGGAAAGTTTTGTTCTTTGCCCACAAGGTAATCTTCTTTGGTCCAACAGCCTCCGCCGAACATATTGCACAAGTCCCAGAACTGTTGTTTGGTCATGCCTGACATGCCGCGCACAGCAAAGAATTTATTAGCATAGACCAAGCGTGTCAGTTCTTCTCGGCCCATGCTGACCAGTTCTTCGTAGCTGTCAACATACATACGTATGCCCCAGGATAACTCGCGGCCGCTTTTGGCTATCAAAGGTTCAGTACGCATCTTTGGGCACTCCGGGATTGTCTGGAGCTTCGTCGGGATTTAAATGTTCGTCCTTGCGACGAATAAATGCGCTTCTTAGATCATGGGGCATCAAGTAGCGTCTAAGATCAAAGTCCAAGAGATTAAATGCTACACAGAGAAAGTCTGGTGTGGCCATAAAGGTACTGTTGACTCTATTGTTAATCCTATACAAGTAGCCTGGTTTAAATGCTACACTACTGGGAAATTCTTCGCTTTCAATGACGCAACCACCTTTTAAAGGAGCAATAATTAATTCACCCACCCTGCATAGATAACGTGTGGGCATGACAATCGTACTGGTCACTGTGGGAATATTAACTAATAAACTTTCATATATGACCATTTCCTTAAGAATAGGCAGTTGTAAAGATAAAATATAGCTACTGACCTGTGTTACTTGTCGTTGTAGGTCTGGCGACATTTTAACAAAATTCTGAATTAAATTTTCTTTACCTAATACAGCACGATAATCTTTAACTGGTTCTATATCACTTTCATAGGCCATGATATCTTTTATCATGTAATCGGGCAGTATGCCCACGTTTTCTGCAATATTTTTAAAGTACATATCTCTCTCCGGCAGCATTGGCCAATATAACTGTTAGTATGTCAGGATGTGTGATGAATTTATCGTAAAATTTAGTTTCCATAACATCAAAATAAACTGCTCTTCTAACCTTGTTAGAAGAATTTTTAACACCATGTGTCCATGCTGTGTTTAATCTATATATATTTCCGTATTCAAAGAAATAACAACGTCTTGTATCATTCCAAGACCAGTGCCAATTTAATACATTATTGCCCACGTCATTGATGGGCACAATAATACGTTTGGCAAATCTATGAAAAAACATACGATCAGCATGATCAATCACGGGCTGATGTGGCGGTATATGACTGACACTCCACCCAAACAACTTTTCACCGGGAAAGAAACTCATGACATGATCTACTAGGCCCGAGCCCACGATGTCAGATAATTGATGATTATCCGGATTATAATAACTGTCCAAGCGTAGCCATTCGCCGTGTTTAAAATTATAAGCGCCTGACGCTTCTAAGTCAATGACTCCTGACTCGGCCTGCTCCAATAATTCTCGGGGCACCGGACCTATATGCTTGTAGGGCAAGTCAAAGTTCATGCTTCTACTTCTACCTTTTTGCCCCAGCTGGATTTATTCCAAGCACGTTCGTGTAGATAATATATACAACTGTTGACCACAGTGGTAATGCCCACTAATCCCAGGGCACTGGCTATGGTTCCCATGGTTACATAGCCAATAACGAAATACTGTATAGATAGTATAATTCTCCAAGTAATTACTTTACTTAGGCTTCTTGGAATTCTTTCTTCAAATTTCATTTTGGTTTCACTTTCAATCGTTTTTCAAAGTTATAGTTAACTCCCAGTACTGTTAATGCCGCCATTAAGTCTTGATGATCTTTAAATTTGGCCTTGAGTCTGGGCTCCCATGTGTCAATTAATATGTTAAATCTTTCGGCATTTTCCAAATTCAATGCGCTGTGAACAATGGCATTGTTAACTCTATAGATATTGCCATAGCGTAAAGGATAGATTACCTTTTCATTTTCATACCAACCATAGTTATAATTAACTTCACTGTCCATTAATGGCACCAAATATCTATTGGTAATTCTGTGTAAAAAGCGGCCATCGGTGTGCTCATCCAGGACCTGCAGGGGCTTGAGCATACTAACACTCACAGAGTTTAATGGATCAATGTTATAATTTTCAGTGATATGATTGATCACTGCCAGTATACTAGTGTACAATGGCATGCGATTTTTATCTTCTGGCGGCCGCATAAAGTCCAAGCGTAGCCAGCTTAGTTCTGCGGTTTCTACGTTTCTATCTTTGTAATTAAAGTCAGCATCTGTTAGTGCATGATTAATTTCTTCGTTGACCTTTTCTAATAGACTGTCAGGGACTCGGCCAATAATTTGATATGCCGCGGCAAAATTCATAGTATCTCCACTTGTTTAAAATATTTAGTGATCAACGCCATCGATTACCCATGGCCATCATTAGGCCCAATTGATCAACTACTTTATAAATGCGCTGTGCTACTCTACTAACCAAATAATTTGCCCGGCGAGATTTTAATCTGCTGACATATTCATAAATGATTTTATTATATTTGAATAAACTGGCCTTGACATCTTTATTATATTTGGCACGATGCAGAACAATATCCTGTGGTTGCACAGGTTTGATCAGCCAGTCTGCATAATCTGCATCGGAATATCTGATCTTTCTGTACAAGTCGCTTTGCCCATTATTAATATGTATGCCGTTGTGATCACTGCCTGGTGCTAGTTCATAGCCCACGCACATGCCAAAAAGGGGATAAGTTTTATTGGGTAAATTTAATGTATTTTTAAAACTGGCTAGTTCACAATGTGCTATACTGCCCATGTATAGTGTGCCCATGCCCAGACTTTCAGCACACATAACAAAGGTCTGTGCGGCAATAATACAGTCCTGCATGGCTCTAATAGAATAATAACTTTGATCTAAGTTTTGCACATGCTGTTCAACATCAAATAATATGTCATCTCTACCCGGCACAGGATGCACAGATATAGTAGCAGATATATGCTTGGGCATGAGTTTTAATTCTTCTGGAGAAAGTTCTTTGTTGCCTACAATGCGTATACCCTGTTCATTTTTGTAGTTGTCTGCGATCCAAATTAAAAATACACTACAGTTATCATAGTTTAATCTATTCAAAGGATCTGTGCCGTCTAGAACAGAGCCTGCGGCTTCCCGGAATATTCTTTTTTCTTCGTCAGTGATCAGTGCAATCACACTCCAACTTTGTGCGCCACTGCCATTGGGACTGCATTGCGCGGCAGTGATCAAATAACTGAGCTGTTCCCAGGATATTTTACGCTGTGGATCATAATTACGCAGACTGCGACGGCCCAGCTGTCTTTGAATAAATTCGTTGGTTTCTATATTTTCGGGTTCTTTAACCTCGGGATCTCTATAGCGCAGTAAATAAGGACTAGTGGGCATGTGAATATTTATAGTGAAAATAAACGATTTTTGCTATAAATAATTTCATGACGTCACTGTTTAAAAAATATTATGAAGTACGACAAGATCTCAGTCAATGGGACGTGAATAAAATAACCGAAGTTGTTCGCGACAGAGTATTCCTAGCGGGCATTAGATTTGATCACTGGCGTAGAACAGTTGAACTTAAAAAGTTGGGCACAGAGGATTGGTGTGATGCCAGCCTGCATCATGATTACAACGCTGTCAATCCCAGCAGAATTACCAATGGTGATATTAATTTAACCACTAACCTGTCTAGATTCACTGAATTGGATCAACAGTTGTTTGGCGGCACCGGACGCAGGGGTCGTGTTGTTGACGGTGTGGGCGTTGAAGAACCTGCTATGACCGATGATCAATTAGCCGAGCTGGTGCCTAGATTTAAAGGCACCATAGTGGAAGAACTGCACAATTACATGCAGGATAAATTTCAAGCACCCATACGCATACGCTGTCAGAATAGAACAGTCAATGGTACCAGTCAGGGACTTTACTGGCACAAAGACGATCCCGTGGAAAATAGATTTCATATTCCCCTGTGGACCAACCCCGGGCACGTACTATTATTCAGTGCTAGAAATTTTAAATGGAAAGCAGGCTTTGATCAAGAAGAAGCACAACAGCCCATGGACTTTGTCGGACACTATATTCCCGCGGATGGTCAGGTCTATGAAATATTCACCAAGGACTACATGCACTCAGTGGCGTCAGTGGGCGTGGGTTGGTATCAGCCCAGAGAAGAACAGACACGCTGTCATCTAAGCTTTTGGATAGCCAAGAATTAATCATGGAAAATATATATTATAGAGAATTAACGCTGCCATTTAAAATGTCCCTGCCCGAAGTTAAATTTCCCACTGCACACGGACAAATTAAATTAGACAGAGAATTAATTGACGTTAATTTTATTGATTGGCTGGCCAGTTTAGAATTAAAAATTGGCTTCAGCGAAGTATTTTTAAAAAAACCCACAGACATCGACTATCCCTGGGCTCTGCACTTAGACGGCCGCCAAATTGACAATCATATTAAAATTAACTTTATAGTTAATCCAGGTGCCAGCGTTATGCGTTGGTGGCAGCTTCGACCCGGCTGTTCTGCACAGTTTAAAATGACAGTGATCAACACTCCCTATATGTGGGCTGCCAGGGAAGATGTGGAAATGGTAGCAGAAAGCTCACTGTTAGAGCCTACCATAGTCAATGCTGGACAGTTACACAATGTGGAAAATGTTGACGTGCCTAGACTTTGCTATAGTTTTATGCTGTTAAATAAACACAACCTAAAAGTAAAATTTAATCAAATTGAAGACACGTTCAAAGGATATTTAAAATGACATTTACATATAGAGACATTAATATTTTAAATATAGCTCCTGCCAGCAAGGAAACAATATTAGAAACTTATCCGTTTCCTAAGAATAAAGAAGGTCAACCTTATACATTTTTTGCACACTACAAATATGATCCCGAATATATCAGTGAGCAATTTAAAGAAATGATGCTACGTGGCGGCATGGTAGTCAAGCACAGTGAAGTATTTTTTCGTCCTGGTGTAGGCGAAGACTTTGATGCTTTTATACACGTAGACGGGCATAGAGTTGTACCCTGTATTGCTAAAATTAACTATGTAATAGGTGAGTCGGACAATATCATGCGCTGGTACATGCCCAGGGTTCGAGTTGAAGATCGACATCAGTTAGTGACCAATGCTGGCACAAAGTATCTAGCATTTCCTCCCGAGGACGTCATGGAAATAGATCATTTAGACATGTCCGGACTCTACGTGGTAAACGCAGGAATTCCCCACAGCGTACAAATGAAAAATGGCACACCGGACCGACCCAGAATCTGTCTCAGCATTGTGCCCATGTTGAAAAATTCAAAGTCTGAGCTAGGTGGAGATGATGTTTATCTACGTTTATTATGGGGAGCCCAGGAAATGAATTTAATTCCCCGTAGCTTTTTTGACTTGGAAAAAATACGCATCACAGGCATTGCAGAAATACCTGCTGATGTCAAAGCATCATAGCTTCCACTGTGTCAAAATCAGGATTCTTGCTGAATCTAAAAGTAATTAAACTACGCACACGACTAATACAACTGATTCTATGTGGCTGATTAACACGTACCAGCGTGGGCTGATCTATTATTGTTTTTTCTATTAACTGGGGTTCTCCCTGCCATGCTAGTTCAACGAATTTTCTAGTTCTACCATCCTGACCCACTGTGGCATTGACTTCTGTGGTATACGCACCCGAGTACCATTCCATGTAGCTGTCGTCACAGTTTTGCAGGGGTATATTAATGGCACAGTTGATCAACTGCGGCGGATCTTCATTGTTACAGTCTATGTGCAGAGCCTGTTGAAAATTAGGGGGACGATGAAATAATAAACAATTATATAAAAAGGGCAGAGTGGGATAGGTCATTTTTAAATATTTGCCCATGACATGCTGTGGTTTAATTAAGAAATGTAGCTGTCCAGAATTAACATCAAATGTAGACATTTCCTCAATGGCAGTTATTTGAATTTCCGTGATTAAATCCCGGGGCAGAATTAATTTTTTATACATCATTGTTGTTATTTATAAATTGATAATTTTATTCCAATAGGCCCTGAGGAATTGTTGTTTACGCTGACGAAATTCCTCACTGTTACGCACTAGTAGATCCTGGTGTGTGTTCATTATTTCTTCATTGGTATAGCCCAGTGTGTGCAGGGCCACGTGATTAAATCCCGAATAATTCATGCGCCTGCGCTGAGGATTTAATTGTGCGCTGAATTCTAAAACAGAATTTCTTGTCCACGTGTCATTATACCATTTTCCATGCTCGTCAAATTTAAATCCATATTTGTCAGCGTTACGCTCGAATTCACTGATATAGCTACGCTCGTGTAAGTTATTAGTGACCTGCAGGCCAAAGAAAATAACATTGATCATGTTGTCATTGGCCCAGGTTAAACTTGTAGTTAAATCTTCACGAGTTTCTCCGGGCAGTCCCACAATTAATCCACAATGTGCAGTGATCTTATTCTGCCACGTGTCATGTACCAGTCTGGGCACAAACTCACGAGCATGTCTACCGCTCCAGCCTTTGCCCACAATCTGACTGGCCCGGGGGTGCAGGCTTTCAATGCCAAAGAAAGCTCCACGCAGGCCTGTTTCTGCCAGCTTGTCTGCCATGCCTTCAAACCTATAGACCAAGTCTGCTCTAATATAGGCCGCGTATTCTATGCTAAAAGGCAGGCTTTTAGTAATATCTAAAAATCCATCTATTTTATATTCGCTGTCATTGAAAGTGTCATCTAAGATGATATAACTAGTGGTCTGCCAACGATTATAATTGTTAATTAAATAATTTTTAATGGCATCATTGGGTTTTAAATAATCGAATTTCTTTTTACCCAAGTGCGGATAAGCGCAAAAACTACATTTAAATATACAGCCTCTAGCAGTTTCCATGGGCAGAGCTTCTTTGTTGATAATACAGTCTTCTTCCTGCCACATAAAATCACAGGTCTGTATTTGATATTTTTTATTCCTTGGATCTCTGTATGTTAATTTGCCTGTGGCGGGATTAATTTCACTGACAGGTTCTTGGCCGGCCCGGCACCAATGGTCCAACACTTCTACCAGTGTGTCTTCGCTTTCTCCAATGAACACACAGTCCACGTCTTCTATTCTATAACGCATATAACTACTGTGCGCTCCGCCCAAAACGATTTTAACCTGGGGAAACTGTTGTTTAATTAATTTAACGGCTTGATAAATGTTGGGCGGAATTCCGTTGTCATAGGTATAATAAGTCTGTGTTTCGTCAAACCAAAATGTACTGCTCAGTGCCAAACACAGAGTTTTGTCTGTGGCAAATTTTTTAAATAGCAGTAAAATTTGATCAGCATGCCAGTCTTGACAAAAATCAATGACTTGACTTTGATAATTATTCTTGGCTAATTGATGTTTGAGCAAATACGGACCAAGACTTCTTTGCGGAATTTGTGTGTATATACTGTTTAAAAATATGACGTGCATAATGAATATTTATGAATAATAAATACGACTATGAGCGAATTAAATTATTGTTATCACCACAGCGATTTTAAATTTAGTGCTGAAGCAGTGGAATGGATTAAACAAATTTATTATTATCCTTTTGTCAACAAGTATATTGCCTATGACAAATACGCTACTGTAGACGCAGAACACAAATTCTTTAATAAGAAAATAATATGGCAGGGCAGTCGGGCCCTGGAAGAACTACGTGACTATTTGGCGACCTGGGGCATTGAAAGAAATTATGTGGGCAGTGAACTCTGTGGGCCCGACGTGTTCCTCAGCAATAATGCCAATAAAGCTCAGCCAGGATATCCGCATATTGATGGATATAAATGGGATGAAGTGGACCCTTTACGCAGACTGCCAGTGCTAACACGCTTTAATGTGGTCATTGAATATGATCCTGATGATCCCATGCATTGGTGGGAAAATGTTGTGCCTGGTCATCCCTTGGTGGGCATACAGGATCATGAAAATCTAGGTGTGCGGAATTATCAATACTTGGCCATCAAGGGCAGGGACTATCTAGAAAAATGGCAGTACCTAGGCCAACCTACAACAACAAAACATGGTTTATATAAGAACCACTGTGCCGCATTTTTACGCACAGACTGTGCTCATTGTTTGGACATTGATCGCCCGGGATTTAGACTGGTTGTGGCCTTGGCCCTGGACTGTAGTCTAGAAACTTTATATCAGCGCAGGGGCTTGTTATAGTGTCAACAACAATTTCTTATAGTCAGCCACGTATTTGTCTCTGCGGTCCAGAAATGTCTGATCTGTTAAAAAGCCATTGTGTGTGAGTTGACTGCCGGCAATGGCCCATAGTTCGTCGTCTGTGTAGCCAAAGGCACGTAGCTGAATATGGAACCAACAGCTAATACGTTTAAGTTTTCTATAATAGTTAAGCCGTTCCATGGCAAACTTTTCCGCAGTATGATGTGTCCATAGATCATTGTACCACCAACCTTTGCTGTCAAATTTATAGCCGTATTTGTCAGCGTTACGTTCAAACTCACTGTAAAAGGCCACACCATCCATGCTGCCTGCGGCCAAGCTGGCAGGACTGCTGATACCCAAGCCCAACCAGAATGTCATGATGCCATTGTCATTGACCCATTTAAGTGTGTCCAGCAAACTGTCAGCGTCTTCTCCGGGTAGGCCTGCAATAAAGCCTGTGGTCACATTGACCTTATCCTGCCATATGTCGTGCAGTAAATGCGGTATATATTCTCTGGCATGTCGACCACTCCAGCCCTTGCCCACTGCTTGACTGGCCTGGGGGTGTAGACTTTCAAGTCCAAAGAAACAGCTTTCAAGTCCGGACTCCTGTAGCTTTTCCGCCTGTCCTTTGAATCTATGCACCAAGTCAGCTCTAATATAAGCAACATAGCCTATTTTAAAAGGCAATCGACGAGTCATGTCCAAGAGTGTGTCTATCTTGTGTTCACTGTCATTGAATGTGTCATCCAGCATGATATAGTGTCGTGTACCCCAACGTTCATAGTTGTGCATCATGTGTTCGCGTATGTGTTCTATGGGTTTTAAGTAGTCCATTTTCTTTTTACCCAAGTGCGGATAACTACAAAACTTGCACTTAAAAATACAACCCCTGGCTGTTTCCAAGGGCAGGGGTTCTCCGGGCAGAATTGCGTCGCTGAAACTCCACATAAAGTCGCAGGTACTGACATCATAATCTTTGTTTATACATTGATTGTAGTAGGGCTTGTTCACTGTTGTATTTGTTTTACGTGGAGGTTCTGCTGTGCCTTTGGTCCAGTGATCTAAGAGTTCAATGAACAGGTCTTCGGCTTCACCCACTACCAGTGCGTCAACGTGATCCACCTTGGCACCCACATTGCGTATGCCTGCACCACCTAGCACTAGTTTAATATGGGGATATTCCTGTTTAATTCTACGACTGGCTGTGTCTAAGTTAGGCGGCATGCCGCCATTGTTGTTCCATATCTTACGTTCTATGTCGCGCCAGAATGTAGTACTGAATCCCAAGCATACTGTGTCCTTGGTGATAAAGTGTTTGATAGTAGCGTAGAGTTCGTCGGCTGTGAATTCCTGACAGTGATCGATTACTTGACAGGTATAGCCATTCTTGGCTAACACATGTCTTAGCAAGTAAGGACCAAGACTTCTACTGGGCATCAAGTCATAGATGCCATTGACTAAAATTACATTCATTCTTTGATCAAAGGTTTAAACAATTCTACAGCATCTTCCCAGGATGAAATATTAGTTTCATCTATTCGTAGACTAATACCTGCTCTGGGAGTATAGCCTTCCTTGCCAAATATAGTGCTGTGCGGCACATCTGTGCGTACCAAACTAGGACCGGGTATATAAGCCTGTTCGATTAATCTAGCATTTGGATGTACTCCGGACCTTCCTCTACGTTCATAGTGTATGCCATGCAGTATATGATTTTCCGGAGTCATTGGGCCTGTGGGGTAGACAGCAGGGTATGCAGTCATGTCCCACCATTTCCATAAATTTGTGCCTTCTAATTCCCAGTTAATTCCGCAATGTATACTTTTCCAAGAATTATCTTCTCTATCCCATTTAACATCGCTGTGTATCATTCTTTCTACATCATTGGTCCTAGATTTGCCATTGGAAAAAACAACTAAATGTGTTACTGTAATTCCTGCATGGCCAAGTGTATCTAAAACTTCTGTGGTTAGATGTTTATTGATGTCCAGCAATGAAAAACTGCCGGCAAAGTTTTTATTGCTCATGACCACATTTCTTGGCAATTTAGATTTTAGTGCGGACCAATCTATTATAGGGTTGGCCGGCAAGTTCAGTGATTTATGATAGCTCATGGGGTTTTAATAATTCAACAACGTCCGCCCAGGAATTAAATTTAGATTCGTCAAATCTTACACTGATTCCCAGTCTTTTATAAGTGGGACTGGTATACAAGGTCATATGTGGAATTTCTGTACGCACCGCAGTGGGTCCAGAGATCACAGTTTCATCTAGTTTAACTGCTAGGTCAGGTATACCTAAAAATCCTCGATTTACATAGTGTATACCATTTAGTATTTTATATTTACTGAATTCACCGAGCTGTTCGTCGGGCCAGCATTCTTTTAATTTAGACATGTCCCACCAAGAAAATATATTTTCGCTTTGTTCTATTTCCCAATTAATGCCAAATATTAACTTACGCCACGTGGCGCCGTCGCGATTCATAGCCACGTCAGTGTGTATCATGCGGTCTTCTATTTTACTGTCCTGATCGTTGCGGCCAAACAAGCTGACAAATTTTGGAGTCAATGACCACGTGGCAAAAGTGTCCATGACTTGGTCATTGAGTATTTCCTCAGGTTTGACAATATTATATCCGCCGGTGATTTTTCTTAGACTTTCTCTGGCTGCTCCGAATTTAAATGGATCGGCCGGCAATTTTAATTTCATGTAGTAGCTCACGCTTGTTCCTTGCTTTTGATTATTTAGTACCTAGGCAATAAATAATTGAGGTGCTATAATATACATACATAACTAAAGGAATAAAAATGGAATACTGGGGCTATCATCTAATCATTGACTGTGGCGGTTGCAACGCAGAATTAATGTCGGACTACAAAAATGTAGACGCTTGGATTCGAAATTTGGTCAAGGACATAGATATGAAACCCATTGGCGAACCCAGAATCGAATATACTGCCGGTGAATTTCCAGACAAAGCAGGATTCACTGTGGTACAGGTCATTGTTACTTCCAGCATTGTAGCTCACTTTGTTGATGGCCTGGGCCAAATTTATCTAGACGTTTTTAGTTGCAAGCCCTTTGATTCTGCCACTGTTGAAGCTAGTATGCACAAACACTTTGGCGCAGAAAAGCTACGCAAATATTATCTAACTAGACAGGCAGATTAACGATAGGTTAAAAAGTCCACAACTAAATGACTGCGATCAGTGTCACCATTTATCACAGCATGACTCATTTTATTATTGAAAATAAACACAGCGCCCTGCGGACAGTGGCGCGATTCACGTCCACAGAACATACGTGCGCCTGGGTTAGTTTCCAGTACTAAGTGAACTCTGTGTGTTTCCTCAACTCGAGGATGTTTGTCAATATGAGTTTCAATTCTAGAATTAGGCGGCATAATGTTTATTTCTATGCCCATGGGAAAATGTCGTCGACCGGTAAATTTAGACAAACTTTCGCACATTGATGTAATTGCTGGCCTTAGCTTAAATTTAAGTTCTTCATATATTCTTTCTCGGTCTGGATTCTTGGGTAATTGGGCCCAGCGCCAAAAACTATCCCAAGTTGGCTGTGGAATTATATCTTCATAAAGAATCCTGTCAGGTAATCGTAAAAACGTACTGCCATAAAAATGATTACCACGTGTACCTTGGCCCATGGTTAAAAAATCTAAGTCTAATGTGTGGATATAGTCAATTAACTCCTGAACTTCTTTTTGGTCCAGATCACTGTCTAAGTCCTGAAAACCCACGGGCAACTTTGCATTTTCCATGGAGAATGTTTCTTTAAATTTATTACTATGCATAAATCTATTTATTTGACATTGAATATAAATAAATCGCAGGAAAGATCTCCGAAAGATCTTTTCATATATGAAAATGCGGGCGTAGCTCAGTTGGTAGAGCATTACCTTGCCAAGGTAAATGTCGAGAGTTCGAACCTCTTCGCCCGCTCCAATTATAGTTGGCAATTACTATAAATTGCTGTCTTATCTTATGAAGAAAAACAATAGTACCGTGCGAGCACGATTGTTAAAAAACGATCTAACTGGCGATGTTTGGTACTGTGAAAATTATACTCAGGTTAAAAATATTGACGGTGTAGAGTTTATCACTGTATGCAAACAGCCCGGTGAGCGCACATTTTTAATGGCTAAACACAGCCTCAAGCCCTGGTCCGCGGCCTCCGAATGGAAAAGTTAAATTGATCACAGAACGATCTCAGTTTACCATCAACCGCAGCCGTCAATTGGAAAAATATCCTAGACTGGCAGAGTTGGAAATTTTTGGAGAATATTCTTATGTTCCCTTGGCCGTGCCGGTGTACAACTATCCAGAAATTAATCAATGGTTTGCGAACCATGCTGTGCCAAATAAAAAAATCAAGGCCGATATTGCCAGTCCTGTGATAGGTGTAACAAACTACGACGTAGTAGATGTGTTTCCCACGGGGAATACAAATAAATTTGATCACTGGACCACAAATCCAAAACAAGAGTTTTTAACTCTATTTCCTTTTTTCATGGAACGTGTCATGGAAGAATTTCCTTTTACTGTGGTACCACATATAAAGCTGTGGTCCAGTAATCGGCCAGTTAGGCCGCACAGAGATCAAACTGAATTCACTGATTATCCCAGTAGTTTTAGAATAATGCTGTTTGACAACAATCCCCAGCAGACTCTTTATACAGCGGAAAAATTACCAGACAGCAAAATGAATGACAGATTTTTTATACCTAGACTAGAAGAAACAAATTCTTTTGTTTGGAATAATTTGAGAACAGTACATGGCAGTTTGTACAATCCTGAATTTAGAAAACTAGTTTTAATATTTGATGAATGCGGCATCGACATTAAAAAATATCATGATTTGCTGGAACGTAGTGTATCTAAATACAAACAGCAGGCCTTGATCAGCCAGTATAAAAAATCAGATTACTTAGACATTGTGTAGATACAAGTCTCTGGTATATCTAAGCACACGACTTACCATGGTGAAATTTTCCGCGGCAGCATCCAGTAAATCATCTGCAGGGTCAGTGGCTACGCTGGCATAGCCAAAGGCAATCTTGCCCATGTCTTCAAAGTATTTAGGTGCTGGCCAACGTGGTTGCTTGATCTGCCAAGCGTCAATGAACAGACATTCCTCACCTATGTTTCTCAGTGCTATCTGTCTTTGATACTGTGGTAACTGCTGTGCAGTCATTAGTTTAATTGCCACAGGCTCTGTCCATAGATCTGTGCGTTCAAATGTTCTAGCAACAACATGAACTAGAAATGCTTCCAAGTCTTGATCCAAATAGACTTTGTTAGTACCTTGTGCTAATACTACTAATTCCCAACCGGCTTTGACATATTCTGCCCAGTATCTCATGTAATTATTTATAAATAATCATATGCAATACGATATTAGAAGATATATCATGGTGGTTGAAGGCACTAAGTTGACTCTTAGCCTTAACAAACTGCCCTATAAAAGAACAGACTTGGCACCCGTGATGAGCGAAGCTACCCTAGACTATCACTACGGCACCTTGGCCAAGGCCTATGTAGATCGTTATAACTCAGGCGAAGGTGACGCCAAGTTCAATAAGAATGGTGCAGACTTGCACAATATATTCTTTCCACAGCTACAAGCACCCAAGTCCGGCAATCAACCTACTGGAAATTCCAAGGACTTTATCACTCGTAATTTTAAAAGCTTTGATGAATTTAAAGATCAAGTCAGTGCCAAGGCCATGGCCATACAGGGCAGTGGTTGGATCTTTTTAGATCGCGCAGGTCGTATACAGACCATTGCCAACCACAGCATCACAGGCAACACAGATAGAATTGTACTGTTAATTGATTGGTGGGAACACGCCTGGGCCCTAGACTATCAAGCTGACAAGAAAAAGTATCTAGAAAATATTTGGCGCATCATCAATTGGGATGTGGTCAATCAAAGATTAATTTGAATTTGGCAAGATTAGTCATTGACTAGAGATAAATAAACTGCTACAATAATTCTTTTGTAGACTTCCACTGTAATACTTTTATTTTAAGAAATGATAATTCTGTTTTATTGACAGTAAATCTGTTTCTGTGTATAATACGTTATTGTAGAAAAATTGTTCTTTAAAAATTTGTGTTGGTATTTGCCCCGGTGGCGGAATGGTAGACGCGGTGGTCTTAGAAGCCACTATCGAGAGGTGTAGGAGTTCGAGTCTCCTCTGGGGCACCATATAAAAACTTTCTGTAGTAGCTACAGTGGAACACCGAAACACCGGTCAATGTCGACCATGTACCGGGACCGGCCATGAAGAGCAGGGCTACCGTGGATTCAAGCGCCGCAGAGAGTTTTTATATGGTTTCAAATTTGAAACTACATCGCCTGGATACTTCCTCGAAAGAGCATTAGGTCCTGCAACCGTAGTTTCTCCCTTTTAGTGCGGGATTAGTTTAGTGGTAAAACGAGATCCTTCCAAGTTCAAGTCAGCGGTTCGATTCCGCTATCCCGCTCCAAATTTTGAATAGCAAAAATAAGTAATAATATTGCCCTTATAGCTCAGCTGGTAGAGCAACTGATTTGTAATCAGTAGGTCCCGTGTTCGAATCATGGTGGGGGCACCAAGAAACCCGGTTTACTCTTTTACGTTATAATAAGAGCGTCCCTTGAACGATAGACTAGGGGGTACACTAGGACCTGACCTTACGGTCCCGCTATATGGGATACCGAAAACTGCCTAGGGTGAGGAACGTTAACCTTTACCAAAAGAAGAAATACGTGGACAGAGTAACTGCTCAGTTCAGGGCTCGTGTGGTGCGAGTAGCTGGACAACTAATAACAGGAACATCGATAACATGTATTTTAAAAATTTTGCATTTGCCAAATTGAATGTAGACTTTGGAAATCAGCAAGATACATTCATCGATGAGTACGACCGATATATTGCTCCTATAGGAGTTACTATATGTAATTCGTGTGATGGACTGACTGCAACTAAGAAATTAAATAGTATTTGGCAAATGGCTCCGGATTCAGCCTATGATGAAGTAGATTGTTGGCAACAACCTGGAAACTTTAATACATATAAAACAATTACAAAAAATCGAAGAGCATGGAAGATGGCTTCTTTGGTTGAGTTAGATGCAAAAGGAATTACAGATCCGCTGTTATTGACCATGGGAAAATACGCAGGGCCTAGTTTACGCAATGAAGGTTTTGATTTGACATTTAATGTCAAAGAAGAATTTAAAGATTTGGCCATAGTTAAATGGATAAAAGATACATTGCCTTTTGAAAAAATAATTTGGATGCATTGTGTGCATTTAGATCCTGGTGGAATGGCAACAATTCACAGGGATATGAAGGGACTTTATGATGGAAAGTCCAGTGCAGGTGTCAACAAAGTTTTTTCAAAAGGTTTTATAACACTTAATATTAATATTTCCAACGGAGGAGTTCCGTTGTATTGGGCACTAGACGGCAAAGAATTGGTCAATTATAAATTGGCAGATGATCCCGTTTATATAACCAATGATTATTTTTATCACGGAGTGCCTGTTGTTACAAGTCGTCGTAGACAGATACGTATATCAGGTATACCCGGTGCAGGAATGATTGACTTATTAGATAGAAACAGCGTTATTGAACTTCCCGAGGATTACGAATTTGATCCTAGTATACCCACAGAAGGAATTCATTATTAATATGTTGCATCTTGTACAAAATCTCAGCGATAAGTTTGTCGTTCATTTAAATGAAGATCCGGTACGACCACATATTGCACACATGGATCGTGTGGGTAATAACAAAGATATTTTTGTTCTACGTGATGACGAACATAAAGCAAAAGCGATTACCTGTGTTAGTTATCAGGGTAGTATTCCCAGCAATGAATTAGAATTGTTTGAAGAATCTGAAGAACCCAATATAGCAGTATTCTACACCATATGGAGTTATAAGCCAGGCTCGGGTAGACAGTTAATTTTTGATGCAGTAAAACATATAAAACAAACTCGACCCGGTATAAGTAGATTTATAACACTGAGTCCTAGAACAGATACTGCGAGAAAATTTCATTTGCGTAATGGTGCTGTGGTACATAGAGAAAACACTGAAACAGTGAACTACGAATATGTATTCATTAAAGAATAATATGGTCTTAGACAGAGTTAAAATTGAACCTTGGTTGTTAAGCACCGTGGGCATCACTAGTTTGATAGTCAGTGTATATTGGATTGCAAATAATTTTAATTTTAGTTCCATTGCAATACTGTTGATTACTGTATACGCACTAGGAATTAATCTTACTATTTTTGCACACAGAGCATGGTCGCATAGATCCTGGGTACCTAAGAAATATCTGAATATTCTAGGATTATTTTTATTCACAATTACCATGGTTGGCACCAGCATAGGTTGGGCCGCTGTGCATAGACAACATCATAGACATGCTGACACCGAACGTGATCCGCATAGTCCTTATTTTAAATCTAGGCTGTGGATTCAGTTTTGTACGTATTTTACTCCCATTAAAATACAGTATGCGCCCGATCTAGCCAAGGACCCTACTCATGCATGGTTTGCAAGATATAGTTGGGTAATAAATGCAGTATGGTTATTGTCGCTTTATTTTATTAGTCCAGAATTGTTGTTATTTTGGATTGCTGTGTTGGGATTGACCATCAACAAGATGCATAGCATTAACGCATGGGGTCATAACACTCCTGCATGGTTATTACCTGTTGGAGGTAATAATAAAGGTAGTAACAGCCTAGTACTGGTTATGCTGAATATTAATAACGGAGATGCTTGGCATCGAAATCATCATGATGATCCTGCGAATTATCGCTATGGAAGAAAATGGTATGAACTCGATCCAGCGGCAAGAACAATAGAATTATTGGTTAAGTTAAATTTAGCCAAGTTTAAAAATTAATGGGGGTGTAGCTCAATTGGGAGAGCGACTGGTTTGCAACCAGTAGGTCGCGGGTTCGATCCCTGTCACCTCCACCATTTACTATAAGGAGCATATATGTCAAAGCAAGAAGATACTTTAAACAAGGCATATGGCAATATGCCCCGAGAAATAGGTTTTTGGTTTGATGCAGATTGGATCAAAACTCCACGTGGAGTTAGGTACTACTGGATCAAGATAAAAAGGTATTTTACAAGATAATAGGAAGTTTAGCTCAGATGGTAGAGCGTCTGCCTTACACGCAGAATGTCGGCGGTTCGATCCCGTCAACTTCCACCAAATTATTCCCTGATAGCTCAGTTGGTAGAGTAACGGACTGTTAATCCGCTGGTCGCTGGTTCGAACCCAGCTCGGGGAGCCATATTTTAAAAGGAGTCGATATGATTATCAGTGACAAAGCAGGTTATAAGTTGTACTGCGAAGTTCGTAAATTAAACGTTGCCCCATATGACAACCATGTTCGAATTTTTACAACTTATGCATGGGCCCGTAATCCAGATGCAGAGCAGAACAAACTAGAATTAGTTATGTCTGACGCAGAGTTAGCGGCACTCAAACAAGCATTGACTGCTGTTTAAACCGGCCATAGTATGGCCTGCTCTTTGTATTTTTCAGCACTACGTTTGATTAAATCTTCGGTGAGTTGATTAATTCTATTTGGCATGACTCTATTTAACTTGTCGCCAAACAACAATGTGAATCTTCTGCGCTCAGGTGCTTTGGTCACTGTGGCATGCAATGCTCTAATATTGTTCAGGAAGAAACATTGATTTTTACTGACAATGTTGCAGGTTAAATCTTCTTCTTGAAATCCATTTAACGGCCTAGTAATATCATACTGCCATGGCAAGGGCCATCTATCTCTGGTCACAGATCTACGCATTATTAATGTATTGTTCACTGGATCTTCGTGTTCAATGTACATACGCAGACCCGATGTATCATCATCTCTATGCCAGTATATTCCAGTATGTGATTTTTTAACAGGCAGTAATAATACTGTGCCAAATTCATGCACTGGTATTCCAAAAGCTGAGTTAATATACTCTACTAGTTCGGGGAACTCTTTATCAAATCCGCCTAACCATCCCACGTTGCTGTTATTTTTATTATAATATAACATAGATAGATCCCAGGGATATTGATTTTGATCTCCTTGAAAAAAAGATTTTTTCATAAACCAAGTGCGAGCATTGGACTGAAGTTCGGCCGCGCTTGCTGATTTGTTCTTGTCAAAATTATTGACTCGATCTTGTTGCCAAAGATCCAGTTTGTCCACATCTATTTTAGGCATTGGCGGACAGTCCAGGGGTGTGTATAGTATATCAAATAAGTCTTGCATCAAAATATTTATAGTGTGTTGTCAACGACAGACTAAGTTCATGCGTTATATATTATATACCTGGAGATTAGTATGTCGCGTCTTATACTTGCAGAAATTAGATCCTATTTAGAACTTAGGCTTAGTGCATTTGAAATAGCACAGAGATTATGTATCAATGTCAATGATGTAAAATTGGCAATAGATAATTTAAAAAAGTTAAAAACTGCTTGACTGCCTGCAGGATCTATTGTATAATCTATGAATAAGTAATTATACAATTTTGAGGAATTACTATGAGTGATGGCGGCAAAGGTAGCTCACCTCGTCCATTTAGCATTGGTGCAGAAACTTATGCATCCAATTGGGACAGAATTTTTAATAAAAATAAGGAACAGGCTATGCAGGTAAGAGTAAAAGAAAACGCAGAAGAATTTGGCAAGTGTGGTTGCGGCCGTAGCCCAACAGGCAAGTGTATCGGCTGGCACGGACTCAGCGAAGAAATGTATCAGCATCGAAAAATGTTGTGGATGGAAGATGAGTTCCGTCGGGACGCTGAAGAATCAAATAAAACAGAATAACATGCAGACGTTGACAATTAATAATGTTAACATTGACATTCATGATGGACCGATCGGTGTTAGTGTCAGCGGAGGAGCCGACAGTTCAATATTGCTGTATATTTTAATGAAATATGCAAAAGGTGCTGTGCATGTTTATACATGTGCCAATAAAGCAAAAAGTAGAACAGCACCGCATTATGCATTAAAAGTAATTGGCAAATGTATAGATATGTTAAATAGAAATAATGTCTATCATCATGTTGTGTTTGTCGATGAACAAACAGAAAGTAATATGTTAACGCATGGTATTGCAGATCTTAACTCGGGAAAAATAAATTATTTGTACACAGGGGTAACAGCAAATCCTCCGGTAGAAGTAACAGATAAATTTACAGATAATAGTCGTACTCGATCAGAACGCAATCCCTATGATATTAAACCATTTTACACAGGGAATAACAATAGGAATTATAGACCTTTTATCAACGTTGATAAAAAAGTAATTTCGGGTATATATAAGGAATTGAATGTATTAGACGATATATTTCCCTTGACAAGGTCCTGCGAAGATCTTATACTAACTAGTGGCCACTGCGGTCACTGTTGGTGGTGTGAAGAACGTCAATGGGGATTTAGCAGACTAGAATAATTTTTTCCACCGAGATTGAATCACAGTTAGAGTCGAGAATTTAACCGGTAGCCTAACCGTTCTAATAAGGCAAGATTTTATTCGGAGTGTGGCGCAGTCTGGTAGCGCACCTGGTTTGGGACCAGGGGGTCCAAGGTTCGAATCCTTGTACTCCGACCAATTTACCAACACAGATTTATAGTTTTGGTAGTAGCGAAAGCGAACTACCCGGAGAAAAGAAAGAGATGAGAACTGACACTCGTTATCGCTACATGCGATTACGAACATAACTCCAATGGCAGGCGCCTTGAAAACGCCCCGCACTTGTGTGAACTGGTCCGAACTTTATCGACTTTGTGATTTGCTAACCAGACATATACAAGTCTCTGTGCTTTGTGCATTGTGACTTGTTGGAAATTAAGAAATTAATTTCACTGTTTTTTGTCCAGTTGGTTACTTGCTTTCTTGACTCTGTTTTAATTTTGTTGTATAATATTGTTAACTTAAAGGAAATAAAATGACATGTAGAGGATATGATCCCAAGGCCGTTAAAATCGGTAGTTTGGTAAAAATGGCGGCATCAACTATCAGTGATCCGCACAAGCGTGGTGCTTTTATGCGTAGCTATGTGGCTATTGCAGAAGCTGAAAGTCGTCAGCGCACCGGTCGAAATAACAAAGACAAAAAGTAAGGAATAAAAATGAACATTAGTTTACGTAAAGCTTCTGTACTGCAAAATAGCATCAATGACGCGATCAAGTCTATTAATTTGGTCACTGAAGTCAGTCTCAATGAATTTCAAACTGTTGAACCAGAACTAGCCAAAGCAGTTATGAAATTCAAAGAAGATCTTGCACGTAAAGACACTTTGGTGTCTGCGGTCTATGAAATTCGCAAAGCCACTAGTGCGGCCAATAATCAAGTGGGTGTTGACATGCGCTTGGCAGACATTGCACACTTGGATAAACAAATCCAAAGTTATACCGCATTCATGGCCAAGGCAGTTCGAGAAGATCCCACACACATCGAAGGTAAATTGGCAAAAATTAGAAATCGTAAAGAAGACAGTCGCAGTATCTACGGCTTCGAAAACACAGTTTCTACCAGTATCTTCCAAGAAGAAGATATCAAAGGTTTTAAAATCTTGGTCAGTTTAGTAAAAAAATCTAAACAAAAATTGCAAGACGAATTGCTTGAGTTAAATGTACGCACAGAGATTGCACTCAGCGATCGTACTGTACAAATATTAACGCAAGAAGGCTTACTATAAATAGCATACCGCGGGTTACGTCAGTGGTCAGACTGTCAGGCTCATAACCTGGAGGACGGAGGTTCGAATCCTTCACCCGCAACCAATTATATAGGACAGCAATGATACGTTTATTAAACCCTGATGACGAAAACGACATTGTACTTTTTAGGCAATGTCTCGATCAAATATTATTTGAAAAATCAAAGTCATATTCCACCGAAGGATTGAGTTTGACCTTTGATTGGTACATTAAATGGTGGACCAGCAGAGAATCCGATCCGCATAAAAATTTTTTTATTTCGGCGGAAATCGACAATGATAAAATCGTTAGGTTCGTTGTAACCAGTAGTTTGAATAAATTATGGAGCAAACCTGTTAGAGTTGTTCCATATTTTTGTTTATTGTTTGTGTACACCGCTCCGGGGTATACTCCAGCAAGCAATAATATCTGGGAAAATGACATGGGCTATTTGGCATTTGATCCATTTATCAACCAAGGTATCTATTATTTCTTTTCAATAACACAGGGCCCACGTACCAAGGAAGGTATTAAGATTTGGCAAGAACAAATATATAAAAAAGTCAAACGCATTAACTTTTATATTGATCGCTATATCGATACTCAGGAAAAATTGGATCAGCTCAAAGAAGACTACAAAGGATTCTATGTAGTATTGCCAAGTAAACTTCAAAGTCCCTTGCTGTTGCAGACAGGGGTTATTAAACCAGAATTTCGACCCATAATATAGACTAATATGCTGTCAAACAGTCCACAAAGAAATACTTTTCAAAAAGAAAACTTCCTAAAACGACGAGCCGAAGATGGCCGGACTCCGGAAAATGACGAGGACACCAAGGCCATGGCCGAATATTACGATAGTTGGGATATTGATAAACAACAACGGGAAGCCGATCCCGCTTGGCAAGAAAATAACATGGAGTATGATCTACGCAGTACTCCGTGGATATTGGAAAAAGTTCGCGACAACGACGTCTATGCACAAAACCTTTACGCGGCCATTTGCAATAATACTTTTCAAAAAAATGAATTCATACCCAGATTGGCTGGCCAGACTTGGAGTGCCAGCTGGCGCTATGCCGGTGGCATCATTGCTGACATGCAGGAAAAGGGCGACTACATTGATTGGTACTGTAGTGGTATAAAAAATAATGACGAATTGTCTCCTGAAGAATTTAATGCACTAACAGAAGAACAGCAAGTTAGATATAAAGAAGCACAGGCATTTGTTTCGGAAATGGTGGTCACGGATGAGATCCGAGCAGACCTTAAAAAATTAGGCTGGTATGTACTAGAAGATTACCAAGATGCTTACTAGGTAAATATTATAATGATAATAAACGAATGCTTTTACGAACTTAAGACTCCGTGCAGTATATATGATCAAATTGCAGGGTGTATTGACATGCCTGATGCTAAATGGTTTAATCAATACAGTTTCGACATACTGGTATTACCAGAAATGTTGATACGCAGTGATCCAGTCATGGCGGCGCTGTATAACGAATTTGATATAAAATCCACGTCGCCTGTTTTTCTTAAAATGGGATCTAATCTGCACTATAAATTTCACAAAGATACTGTGAGAACCTGTGCTATTAATATGTTAATGACAGGCTGGGACAGTCATTCGTTTTGGGGACGACCATATGAAACAGGCGAAGACCTGCATCATATCAAAGAGTTAAAATATAAACCACGACATTATTATCTAATTGACACAAAAACTGAACATGCAGTTTTGAACTTCAATGAACCGCGTGTTGTTTTTACTCTGGGTTTCAATCCTCCATATACCTTTGACATAGTCAAAGAGTTTATCATGGATAACAATTTGTAATATGAGCGATGATCTTCATTATAAAATTTCCATACCCGAATGGCAAGCGTGGCCTTTTATCCCAGATCTAACACCCGAACTAACACTCAAGACTGACGGACAATTACTATATTACAAAGACGAAACTATTCTTAGACCAGAATTAGTTAAATCATATAAAGGCATGGGCCTCAAATTGAGAGAGGTACAAATTTTTGTTATCCCTCCTGCACCTTATTATATGACTATACATGTTGATGGTTCATATGATTTAGGCGACCGTGCCGCAATAAATTGGATACGCTGTGATAGTCCATGGACAATGAATTGGTATAAAGAAAAATCTTTACCTAGTTGGGACGGGCCGGCACGTACAGGAACAAACTCATACGTGGGATTTGATTTAAAAGACTGTGATTTAATAGAAAGCTATGCATGGTCCGACGGACCTTGTTTAGTAAAAACAACAGTACCACATAATGTTACCATTAATGGAAATAGCCATAGGATATGTGCTAGTATAAGGTTTCAGGGAAATGATTTTTCCAATTACCTCTCGTTGTTTAAAAGGAATTAACAATGATTACAATTACCGATGCAACTGCAAAACAAGTAAAATATTTACTTGAAGAAGAAGAACCTAACACAGGCCTGAGAATATTTGTTCAAGGCGGAGGCTGTAGTGGAATGAGTTATGGGTTTACTTTTGAAACTAGTCAAGAAGATGACGATTTTGTCATCGAACAAGAGGGAGTAAAATTTTTAGTAGATTCGATGAGTATGCAATATTTAACCGGTGCCGAAATTGATTTTGTAGTAGATTTTGCCGGTGCAAATTTTGTAATCAAAAATCCCAATGCTCAGACTAGTTGCGGTTGCGGTAGTTCATTCAGTGTATGATGGTTAGTAAAATTACCGAAGCAGTGATCTACGAAAGTCCAGATGGCGGCGAAACTATCTATGTCAGGGAAGCCGGTAGTAATCAACGCCAACTTCACAGCCAAAGTCCCAGAGCCTTTGATCTTCATGAACAGATAAAGGAAGATCAACTTTGGGGACAAATTCGCAGGGCCGCCAAAACCAATCCCACACTAAAACAGGCCTTAGACGAAGCTGTTTTGATATATCAACTATCAAAATAACTTGACAATTAATTAGATTTATATTATAATATTAGCATAATTACTGGAGTAATCTATGAGTATGCACTTACATCATCCTGCACTTAGCTATAACGGCAAGAAAAAAGGCAAGGTCAAATTCCGCAATGCCGACGAAGCCCGCAAAGCTAGAGAATTAGACGAGTCTTGGAAGGCCCTGCAAAAGCAATGGGGTGTAGATGCCGAAGATAAGAAACGTCGCCGTGCTATGTCGGCTGAACCGCTGACTTATAAATTAGAAGTACCTGCGGGAAGATCGACCAGTCATATCCCTTCGCGCAACACCGGCGAAGTTGGTGTAGCAACTTATAAACCCAATCCCGTGTACACAGGTACCAAGGTCAAAGGTATCGGTACCATGCATAAATCAAATGCTGTGCCTATTTTTACCGACGACGAAGCCAAGGAAATTTCAAGTATGCGTCGATAAATATTCGACCATGCAACCAAACTCTAAATGGCTACTACATTGTACACAATGCTATTCTTCCTTTGATCAACATCGAATGGAACCTGATGTTATCTGTCAAAGATGTGGCGGCCGTGTTGAAATTACAGAACAAATAATTTATAACGAAAAAATAGAAGGTAATATTAATAATGACATACGTAGTCACTGAATCGTGTATTAAATGTAAGTATACAGACTGTGTGTCTGTATGTCCTGTGGATTGTTTTAAAGAAGGTCCAAACTTTCTTGTAATCGATCCAGACGAATGTATTGACTGTGGTGTATGTGTGCCGGAGTGTCCAGTAGATGCTATTGTTGCTGACACTGACATAGATATCAGTCAACATCCTTATATTGCAATCAATGCAGAGCTTAGTAAAATTTGGCCAACTATAATAAAAAAGAAACCCGAGCTACCCACAGCCGAGGAATTCAAAGACATCAAAAATAAATTAAATCTACTTGAAAGGTAATCAAAATGGAATATGTAACTTATCGCTCCGCAGGAGAAATTAATCAAGCCATGGGTCGTGTCTATGGCTACATGGGTCTGGCCACACTGGTAAGTATGTTGGTTAGTTATTTTGTTGGAACTACGCCAGAACTTGTCAAGTTTTTCTTTACAGGTGCAATGCATTGGGTAGTGATGCTGGCACCGCTTGCGGCCGTGTTCGGTATTACTATTGCACTCAACGCTAATCCGCCAAAAGAAACTGCGGTACTATTGCTGGCAGGTTTTGCGGCTATTATGGGCTTGAGCTTTGCTGTAATCTTTGCTGTGTATACAATGAGCAGTATCTTTAGTGCGTTCATGGGTGCTAGTGTTCTATTTGGTACAATGAGTTTTTACGGATACTTTACCAAGAAAGATTTGGACAGTCTAGGCAAGTTCATGTTTGTTGGACTAATTGCTATTATCATCGCCAGCATTATCAATATCTTTATTGGTAGCTCAGTTATGCAAATGGTTATCTCAGCACTGGCCATTGTGATCTTCATGGGCTTGACTGCCTATGACACACAACAGATCCGTGAGATGGTCAGTACTGACTCCAGTCCGGCTGCAGAAGTGTGTGGTGCGCTGACATTGTACTTGGACTTTATCAATATCTTCTTAAGCTTGCTACAGTTATTTGGCGACAAGAAAGATTAAATATATCCTATAGGAGATAATATATGGATATCGACAATCTTCCCAAAATCGGCGAAAGCTTAGATTTGGGTGTAGTATATAGGATCAACTCGGATGGTGTTGCTGTCAGTCTTAAATTAAAAGATATCACAGATAATAGTCGAGTTGTATTTTTTGGAGGACCGGCACCGTTTAGTAGACTGGACACCGAACAGGCTATCATGTATGCTAACATGACTAAAGAAATGCTGGAGTATGTTGATCATGTTTATGCAATTTATGCCCAAGACTTTTTTGTTTGTAAAGAATTTGAAAAGAAAATCTTAGCAACAACAAACACCAATGATTTGATTATTTTGGCAGACGGAGATGGTTTCTTTATAAGAAATGCACGTCTAGACTATGACTTCACTTATCAAGGTCTAGGAGTGCGTAGTCAAAGATGGTCCGCTGTTGTAAATAATGGCGTCATAGAATACTTTGCGTTAGATGATTTTTCCGAAATCAACGTGACTAAACCAGAAGACGTTCTAGACTATCTCAAAGGTTAAAATGAACACCGAAACTAGAAAAAAAGTAACAATAGATCGATTACTTGCTAAGAAGAAAAATAAACAGCCGATAACTCAACTGGCTGTTTATGACTACGAAAATGCTATCATTGCAGATCGTTTGGGCATAGATATTCTCTGTGTCAGTGATACTGGCGGTATGGTATTATTTGGACACGAAAGCACAACAACTGTGACCTTCGAAGAAGTCATGTTCATGGCGCAGGCTGTCAAGCGTGGCAGTCAATATGGCCTACGCATGGTAGACATGCCTTACATGAGTTATCACTACAGCGAAGCACAGGCTATTGAAAATGCCGCTATGTACGTTGCTCGTGGCGGCGCAGAAGTAATGAAGTGTGAAGGCAATCAGTATCACGCTAAAAATATACAGGCAATTATACGTGCTGGTATTCCAGTGCAAGGACATATTGGAATTTGTCCAATGCGTAATGCACAACAAAGTGGTTTTAAAGCTCAGGGAAAAACCGCAGTTGATGCAATGTCATTGCTAGATGATGCGTTGGCTTTTTATGAAGCAGGCTGTTTTAGTATCATGGCAGAAGTTGTTACATCCGAAGTTGTCGAGTACCTACAAGAAAAACTACCTATCCCTATTATTAGTTTGGGATCGGGTAACCGAGGCGACGGTGTGCATATTATTGGAGCAGACTTATTTAAGATGTATGAAAAACATACACCTCGTCACAGCAAAGTCTACGTAGACTTAGTACCTATTATAGAAAAGGGTTATGAGCAATATATAGATGATGTTGTTAATCGTGCTTACCCTGGTACAGAACATACTGTTTTTATGAAACCCGACGAGTTCGAGCAGTTTCAAATTTTAGCAGAACAAAAATTAACTAGGAAATAAAATGAGCAAATTACCTCAAAGAATATTCTGTACCGGAGGTATAGGCAGTCGCTGGAGTTACATTATTCAAATGTTAGAAACTATGCCAGGTGCTAACATCAGTGACCGTAAAGAAGAAAGAGAATGGCATAATACTCATTTGGAAAGTATTGATGCAGAACGTAATCCGGATAAAATTAAATTTACTGGACACACAGGTACTTACTTTGGTCGGGGCATGGAATATCCAGCAGAATTAGATCAAACCAACGTAGATGCACCATGGCCAGTAAAAGAAGGCACACAGTTTATTAAAAGTCATGAGTGGGCCTATCACTTAGATGCTATTAAGGCTCAATATCCAGATGCATGGATCATGATGATCTATCGTCCGGACTTAGACAGCTTTGCTTGGTGGCATCAAGTTGGCGGCTTTAGCATCGAGTATCCTCGCTATGACGCCTTTGAAGATCATACAACAATCTTCACTGAAGTAATTCAACAAAACAAAAAGCTATTGCAGTTCAGTACCAAATATGATTGCACATGGAACCATTTTACCAATCATTGGGTAAAAGAAAATTTTGGTGTAGACTGCGATCCTATAACTACACCGGTTGGCATACTTGTTACTTTGGTTAAGTAAGTATTGACAACGTCAAGGCTTTATAGTACAATCTTGCTATGAAGCCTAAATTCCAAAAACTATATAACAATATTGCCCACGAAGTAGCTAAAATGAGTCATGCTCGTAGACTACAAGTGGGCGCAGTCATTGTCAAAGACGACAGAGTTATCAGCATGGGCTACAATGGCATGCCTGCAGGCTGGGAAAATAACTGTGAAGATAAAGTCTGGGATAAAGGTGCCGGAGGCTGGTTAGATCCCGACGAATTTGATACACAGTATCCTTTTGAAGGTTGGCATGAAACAGCACAGCGAAATGTTCGTTACGGGTTAAAAACTAAACCAGAAGTATTACATGCAGAATCAAATGCTATTGCAAAATTGGCGAAGTCTAATGACAGTGGTCTTGGCGCTGATTTATTTGTTACTCACGCTCCTTGTATGGAATGCAGTAAACTTATTTTTCAGTCAGGTATTAGCCGTGTATTTTATAGTGAAGACTATAGAGATGATAGTGGTATCAAATTCCTTAAAAAAAGTGGAGTAGAGGTAATCAAACATGACGAATAAATCGTGGATATTGAATGTAGAAGAAGACCCTGCAACCGGAGACTGTATTTTGACATTTCCCCCAGATATGCTCGAAGAAGCAGGTTGGCAAGAGGGCGATGTATTAGAATGGACTGATAACAAAGACGGCACTTGGTCACTGAAAAAGAAAGACAGCAATGGCCAATGATATCATGTTGGACATCGAAACATTGGCAACTACGCCTAACAGCGTGGTAATTACCATTGGTGCTATTCGTTTCGACCCGTTTGGTGATGACAGGGAAAGTTACGAAGGCGATAAGATCCTCATGGATACATTTTATCGTAGAATTGACCCTGCTAGTTTTACATGGCCCGAAGCACATATAGATGATAACACTTTGGCTTGGTGGGGACAACAAAAACCCGAAGTTCAATTTGAAGCATTTACAGATGATGACAGACACCCTATTCAACAGGTAATGCTAGACTTTCATAGATGGTGTAAAAGTTTTGATAACATGTGGGCCAACGGTCCTGCATTTGATATTGTTATTCTTGAACAAGTGTGCAAACATTTGGGCAGAGGATTTCCTTGGAAGTATTGGCAAGTTCGAGACGCTAGAACAGTATATGGCTTGATCGAACATGAACGTCCTAATCCTAGACTGCATCATGCCGCTTGGGACTGCTGGAGTCAGATTGTGGCACTACAAAGTTGTTTCAGGAATCTAAATATGACAAAATACCCTGAAAGAAAATAATGGAATCGGGCACTGGATCTTTACATTGGTTACACGGACTAGAAGAATACTTTGGTTTTATGCAAGAAGACCAAGCCAGGAATTATATACTTTTTGTGCTTAAACTTCTCTATGCAAATAATCCAACAATTAAATCAGAATCTGATGGAAGTGCGGAAGAGTTTATCGGTACTGTTAGAAAATTTGCACCAAACAAACACCTTGATATCTTTCACAAATATTTTAGATATCAAGGAGATGGTGCAGTATTGTGTGATGCATATAGCCGAGGTCAAGTACAAAGTAAAATTTGGTTATCAACAGAACTTAGTAAAATTAATCTTGATAAACCAAACGTATTGATATTGGCCGGCTGGTTCGGACAGTTAGTGGATTATTTTAAATTTGATTATAATAAAATTAGAATAGTCGACATGGATAGAACTGCATGTACCTTTTCAGATAATATTTTTAATTTAGACAAACTCACAGACTTTAAGGTCAAAAGTGTCTGCACTGACTTAAACGATATTATCTTACAAAAAACAGGATATGTCTTGCCCGTGGAAGATTTTAAAAAGGAAAAAGTTTTTGAAGAAAAATTCCTTCCCAACTTGATCATTAACACCAGTGCAGAACACATGGATGATAGCTGGTACAATCAAATACGTTTCAAAGAACTTGAATCCGATCCCATCGTAGTTATACAAAGTAATAATTTATTTGACATCGATGAACATATTAATTGTGTACACACAGTTGATCATATGAAGAAGAAATTCCCAATGAAAGAAGTTTTATATGAAGGTGAACTTCAATTAAAAGGATACAAAAGGTTTATGCTTATCGGTAGACCTTAACTTGACAGACACACAGAGATAAGTATATAATCGCAAGATAGAGGACTTTTACGACGCTCATCCCTCTTTAAATACTCTGCGTGTCATTGCTAATCTAAAGGAGATAACAATGGCAAATTTTCAACCAGTATACTACAAGTATACATCAACAAAAGAATATCACGATGCATTTCCCTGCGCCTACAGGCAATGGCGGGCTGATAGTCACTGTAATCTAATACATGGTTACAGTTTTTCAATGAAGTTTTATTTCGGTACCAATAACTTGGACGTTCGTAACTGGGCGGCTGATTATGGAGGCCTAAAAGAACTTAAAAAGATCTTAGAAGATCAATTCGATCACACTTTAATTGTGGCACAAGATGATCCAGAGATGGAGACATACAAACTGTTACAAGAAAAGAAAATGGCTAAGATTGTCGTACTACCTAAACTAGGCTGTGAAGGTCTCAGCGACATGTTGTATAAATATGTTAATGGCGTATATATTCCCGAAATGTGGGGCCCAGGCGAAGCAGAACGTTTATGGTGCTACAGGGTTGAAGTACGTGAAACTCAAAGCAACATGGCCTTCAGAGAAGGGCATCGTGAGTGGAATGAAGATCTTCTCAGTTAATGTTTACTATCAAACAACAACAAATATTTAAATTTTTAATTTTATGTTTGTTGTCCTTCATCGGCCTTTTTGTATATTTCGACAATGGTGGAACCGTACTAAAGGCCGTTGTTGTATTTTTAGTATTTGATATTATAACTAAAATTGCCAACTTTGCTTATCATCGTTGGCTGGCACATAAATTAGTCAGTCCCAGCAGACCTGTTGGTATATTCATGCTGTGGTGCGTAGTCTGCACCGCATTAGTTAAACCTGTAGAATATGTAGCGGGACATAGACTGCATCATAAACATCCTGATTCAGACCAAGATCCGCATAATCCCAAATTGGGATTTTGGAATTGTTTAATTGGTAACTTTAATGTACCTGAGAATATTAGAGTACCACTCAGTGATGTGTTTAAAAATAAAGATGTTATGTTTGTACAAAAACATTTTTATCTTCTATGGTTTGCAAATTTAGCAGTATTTTATCTAATAGACACTGATTTGTTTTTTCTAAGTTTTTCTTTATTAAATCTTAGATACTTGATAGCAGTTACATCTTTTAACTATTGGTCGCATGGTGGAAAAAATGGCTCAGGCCCAGTTAATATTTCTGTTTGGATGAGTCTACTAATGGGTGGAGCAGGTGAAGGCCTGCATAAAAATCATCATGATAGGCCCTATGATTTAAATTATGGCAGCGATTCTAAATTTAATAAAGACTATGTATATTTGATATATACAAAACTATTTGAAAACAAAAATAATGAATACATTTAGAAATTATACACTTAAAACTATTGTTGTTCAGTATGTGCTAGCGGCCATAGCTATAGTTGTTTTATGTACGGAAACAAATTTTTATTGGCTCTACTTTACAGCATTTTCTTGGTTCTTTTATTATGTGGTAGGTGAAGGTATTTTCTTACATAGATATTTTGCACACGAAGCATTTAAATGTAGACCTACCGTGGCGAAGGTAGGAGCAGTATTGCCCATGTTAGGTGCATTTGGAACTCCTATTGCTTGGCGCATATATCATTTAACTCATCATGGCCATGCTGACAAGCCTAGAGATCCGCATAGTCCAGTACAAAATGGATTTTGGCATGCCTTCATGGGTTGGCAATTAGAAAAAGAAACTCCTAATATGTCAGTGTCTTTGGCAAAAAAGTTATGGATGGTTCCTTATTATAAATTTTTAGAAATCCATAGTATTAAAATATGGTATATAGGAATGATTTTGCCAGCTTTAATAGATTGGCACATTCCGTTATTTTTAGCACTGGGATCTAGTCTAGGTATGATACTATCAGGATTTACTAATAGTGCCGGACACCTATGGGGTACACGTAGATTTGACACCAAAGATAACAGCAGAAATATCACATGGTATAGTTGGATAACCTGGCAGGGATCAGGAGCATTACACAATAATCATCATGCATTTCCCAGTCGGGAACATGACAGTCACGCATGGTATGAATTTGATGTTGCTAAGTGGATTGTACCTATTCTTAAAAAACTTTAAGATTTTTTATTTTTATTGCTGATATTATCAGCTTCATCCATGGCGTCGTGAAACTTGACATTGGCCTGTGCTTCTACAATAGCAGTTTCCATAACACGATCACTTTCAATCATCTTGCCACGAATAGTTAACACAGTATTAACCTTTTGATTTAGTCGAATTAAATCATTGTCCAGCATACGGATACGATCGATTAGAGCAATAAGCACAGTATTGGCATCACTGATCACTGGCTTGACTTCTTTGGTGGCCCATTCCCACACGTATTTGATAATAAATCCCATGCCAACAGCCATGACTATTGGAAATCCATATTTGTTTACTAGTTCTACTACATCCATTATTTGCTCCTCTTTTTATTTACCTGCCCACATAGATCTGAGGTTGAGCTTCTAATCGTCGCTGTTTTTCACTTTTTGGGAACAACTCATCTCCATATTGAGGATATTTTTGTTGACGATCATATGCCACCCACATAAACATACCGCCCATGGCCAATATTATTATTAAAATACAAATACCATATATGGCTTCATCTCTTAGCTTTTTCATACGTGCCGCATGTCTTGCGTCTTGTACAGCCTGTTTTTGTATTTGTCTAGTTAGTAAAGTTTTTTGTTCCTTACCCATGATTTTCATCATCTCTTCGACTTCAGTATACAGCGCACCTAGTTCAGGCGGACTTTGATAAATCATTAGTTCACGTAGCTCGGTACCCATTTGTTCTAATTGTTTTTTCATTAGAACACGTTGTAGTGCCCGTTTGCCTAGGCTAGCATCACCGGTGTATACTTCAGTTCGACTTCGACGTTCTTCTTCTTCAAAAATAGCCATACACTTGTTTAAGTTATCGTAGTATGTGCCTAGATGTTCACCTATTTCTGTATAGATGCCTGCTGTTTCGCCGCCACGTTTGTTTAGTTCTATTACACGATTTTTTTCTTCTATGTAAGCGTTGCGTTGCGTAACTGTGGCAGGCTTGTCTTTATGATTGTTATGAAACTGTTCGTCAAGGTCTTTGAGTACGGCCTTAACATCTCCGGCAGCACCTTTGATATCTTTGTATAATTGGCATCCTTTTTTTACTGCCGCTACAGCAGTATTAGCCATGGCGAATAGGGTAATTGGATCCATTACCCTACACCTTTATTCATTCCCGCATATTAAGAATGCTTCAATTTTTTCTACTTTACGTAGCATCATACGACCATTTACCTTTTCAATTTTAAAGTAATCGCCTTCTTTCCATCCCAGGCCGCCAATGTTTAATTCTTCATCTAATAACATATAGTTTGGATATAGATCCCAGATGTAGTCGTAGTGTATCATGTATCATCCCACCAAGTACCTTGCACAGTCTACAACAGGGCGCCATGCCCATTCGTAGCCAATTAATGTGCCTACAAAAATTCCAAAACCAAATGCAACCATACAATGTTTACGTAGATCTTTGTTGCTCCATATCCACTGCTCGGAATTTTGTTCTGTTGTTTCTTCTACAATCATTTTATTCATAGTTCGATATATCCATATCCAGTAACAAGGTCTTCGTTTGGAGATACTTCTCCAACATTATTACCCCATTTTAATAACAACATCAATTCTACTTCTTTATTAGATATCCAAAATCTTGTTCGATTTATATGTGCTTCAAATTCTAGTTTATGTTCTTTAATAAATTTAAGTACAGATAAAAATTCTGGATTCTGTGTTAAAACATAGTATTGTTTCATGATCGTCTATAAGTATTATTCCAACTTGCCTTCTTGGCCTTTTGTTTATTCTGTTCAGCTAACATGCCAAACCATTCTTTTCTCATTTCAACGTCATGACGCATTTGAGTTAGGCGATCGTCGCTGTTGTCGTTTATATAGATATAAAATAATATGACTACAGCCAATGCCCATAATACGTAGACTAGATTAATTGTAATAGTATATTCCATTAGTCACGCCTTGCATCATTTTTGCCGTCTGCTCGAGCAATACGGTCTACATCGGGTCTCAAGCCCAGTGCGTTGGATACAATAGTATCAATACGAATCACGTCGTGGTTCATAGTTTTTACACGATTGTCAAGGGCTGTAATAATACCAGCCATACCTTTGATACTACCTAATACACCTTGTAGTAACAGTTTAATAGTTAGATATACAAAGTAGCCGCCGGCCAGTGCGGCAGCTACAGGAAATCCTAGATCACCGATAATCTTGAATACATCTGACATCTCATTGACTTTCGAAAGAATGTAAACACTGGTTCCAGTGATGTATACGATCTTCTAAGCCAATGGTACCACCATTGATTCGTTTGCTGAGTAGCACTACATCGCCTTTGTCGCAGATATCGTTTAATCTATTTTTGTGCCAGAACCAGCAGGCACTTAAAATAGCGTATTCTGGTTCAGTTAACAAATCTGGATTGTCAGCTAGAGTATCGTCGCCGAATAAGTCTCTACTACATTGTGTATAGTTACTGCGGCCTGTAATTTGTAATATGCCACGACCTCTAAATTTAAATCCGTCTCCGGTAGCTTCTGGCCCATTGCCCATTCTGCCGCTGTAAATTTTGTTGGCAATTAACTGTGGCTTGCGCTCGTACTGCTTGGCAAGATCGTCATTGGGAAAATATTTTCCAAATAGGCCGCGTAGGCCTTTCCATCCATAATTTAAATTTTCTTCTAGTATAGTAAAATCAGCACTTTCGTGTTGGCATTGACTGATAAAACCTGCAACCCTTGCAGGTGTAACTATATAAAATTTAGGCAGTTGTTCTGCCAATGCTTCATACCAACTGTGTGGATCTTTATTCTTGCTTATACATTTTGCAAGTTTTTCATCTGTGAAATCAAAAAGAAATTCCATGGCTGTCTCCTAGTTAACTATAGCTATTTAGATGTTTTTTGAAATCAATAAACTGAGTACTTAATACTAAGGGTTGTAATGATTAAACTTGTGTATTACACCACTAACTAAGACTGTAAATATAATTAAGGAGTGTCTCGTATGAAAAAGTCTATGATTCTAATAGGTATTTTGTCAATTTTAACAAATGCGTATTCAGCTGAATTGCAACATAGTTTTAATAGTCCAGCGTTTAGTGGCGTTGGATATAGTAGTCATGTGCTGACTATTAAACAACTAGAAGATCAGCAAAAAGAAAAAAATAAGGCAGCGGCAGATGCTTTAAAAGCGGCCGCTGAAAGAGATGCCGCAAACACCCCACAGGCAAGATTTCAAGCTAGTTTAGAAACAAGAATTTACAGTGAACTAGCAAAACGTATCAGTGACAGTTTGTTTGGATCAACTACTAGTGCTCCAACTTGTACCCCATTGAGTGTTGGAGGTCCTTGCGGAGATATTGACATCGGTGGACAAAACATTACTTGGAGTATTGTTGGAAATAACATTGTTGTTCGAATAGTAGATATGAATAATCCAAACAATTACACAGAATTAACAATGCCATATGCGGCATTTAAGATATGAAAAGATATAAATGATGAAAAGAACAGTTTTATCCTTGGCCGTAGTAGCAATTTTAACCGGGTGTGCCACTGGGTCCGCAGTTAGAGAAAAAATGACTGGTAATCAGTTTGATGAACCCGTTATAGAAACTAGTAAGTTTTTGAAAAAGGAACAGAATAAATTAGCACCCCCTGCTGGCGGACCAATCGCTGTGGCTGTTTATGGATTTACAGATAAGACAGGCCAACGCAAGTCAATGCCTAACATTGCCAGTTTAAGTTCAGCAGTTACACAGGGTGCTGAAAGTTATCTTATTAGGGCACTACAAGAAGCCGGTGATGCAAGATGGTTCATGGTATTGGAACGTGTTGGCTTGGATAACCTAATCAAAGAGCGTCAAATGATTAGACAAGCCCGTGAACAATATCAAGGTAAAGATGCTAAACCTTTACCACCAATGGTGTTTGCAGGTATCATCATTGAAGGCGGCATAGTTGGCTATGATAGCAATACATTAACAGGTGGATCAGGTGTTCGTATATTCGGCATAGGAGCCAGCACACAATATCAAAGTGATACTGTCACAGTTACATTGCGTACAGTCAGTGTGGCCACAGGAGAAATTTTAACAACAACCACGGTAACTAAAACTGTATTAAGCTATATGGATAAAATTACATTATTAAGATTTATAGGTGACGGAACAGATTTAGGTGCAAATGCCACTGCTCTTGAAGGAGAAATTGGCGGTAGCATTAATGAAAGTATAAACAAAGCAATTGATGTAGCAGTTCAAGCCGCGGTGATTAATACCATACAAGAAGGTGTGAGAAAAGGCCACTGGGCTTTCCAGGAAGAAAAACCTGCGGTAAAAATGCCGCCATTACCAGAGCATATTGAAAGACCTGTGACAATTTCTAACACAGAAGATGTTCCGTTAATCAAGGAGAAGAAAAATGAGTTGGTTCAAACACAAACCTCAAAAACATCCGCCACCGTTGCAGAGCCCACTGATTCATCCGCACAGAGCGAGCCCAGCAAGCCAAAAGATGATGGAAGAAACAAAACAGAAAGTTCGGCCGTTGACAACAAAAAAGATAAAGGGTCAGAATTAAAAAGGTATTTAAAAGATGGTTCTAAGTAAGCATGGATTTAAGAAAAATTCTTGCATGGATCTTGCTTGTGTAGTGTGTGGTACGAAAATCACACACCCTGGCAAAATAAACAGGGTAAGTAACAGGGTTTAACCCAGGGGCTTAGGTAGAGAAAAAATAATCTATCTATGTTATAAAATGAAAAAAGCGACAAAGATGTTATCAATGACTTTAGTTGGCCTTGCACTTTCTACTGCAACTGCGTATGCTATTGCACAATCTGCAACAGGCCCAAATAAAGTTTATATCGAACAAGTCGGTAATAGTAATACGGTTACTATTGAACAAGTCGGTGGCACCAACAACGTTGGAGGAACAGCATCAACTGCCACAAATTCGATATCCGCCAGCGGCATTACAACTGTTGCACCGGCAGCACCTAGCTCAACTAACTATGCTACAATTACAGGCAGTTCTAATACGCTGTCATTGATACAACATGGCAATGGTAATGGAGCACAATATAATATCCAAGGTAATAACAATTCATATTCTAGTACTGTCACTGGGATCAACAATTTAACTAGACTCTCTATTGGAGACACTAATAATGCTAGTAATTTGCGTAACACAGTGACAGAAACAATAACTGGAGATACCAATTTAGTACTTCAACAGTTAGTAGGCAATGATATTACAAGTACTATATCGATAACTGGAAATTTAAATCAAATCACTAAAGAATTGAAAAGTTCAAATGGTGTAAGTGATATTAGTATCACAGGTAACAGCAACGTATTAAATATTCAACAGATTGACTCAGCTGGTGCCAATGGTCATAATTTAAAGGAAGTTATTGCTGGTAGTTTTAACAGCATTACAACTCAACAACAGGGTATGAATGATACTACTGTGGATATTCGAACAACAGGTAGCAATAATACTATAACAGTTAGAACAAGTAGTACTGCTATTGTCGGAGCGGCAACTGCCATTGTGAGGTAATTCATGTGGCGATTATTTCTCTTTCTTTTAGTGTTACAAAATACTATCGCCATTGCCGGCGATAGTATTGGTGTTGTAGCAGACAATAAAGGATCTGCCTGTGAAGTGCTAAGAGGAAAAAATAAATCTCCAGGACTTAAAGGTGCAAGCATAGAAAGTATGGACACATATTTGACACAGGCTTGTTCTAGTAATATTACATTCAAAGACGATACCAAAGTTAAAATAACCGAAAACTCTAAATTAGTCATTGACGACTTTGTCTACGATCCTAAAAAATCAGATGCCGGCAAACTGGCCATGAAAGTAACCATGGGCACAGTACGTTATGCCAGTGGACAAATTGCTAAAAATAATCCGCAACAAGTTGCAGTTAACACACCCACTGCTAACATTGCTGTTCGTGGCACAGACTTTTCAATGACAGTGGACGAAACGGGACAGAGCCTAGTTGTTCTTTTACCTAGTTGTAAAGACGAAAGCCAGCAAAAGAAATACGAATTAGAAGAAAATCTTTGTAAAGTAGGAGCTATCGTTGTTTCTAATGGCGCAGGTGTAGTTACATTAGACAAAGCATTTGAAGCAACTTATATTACCAGCTTTGACAGTAGACCAACAGCACCTGTGGTTATCAATACACTAGAAAGTAAAATTAATAATAACTTAATTCTTGTTAGGCCACACGAAGTTGAACGTGCTATACGTGATAATACTGGTCGCACAAAGAAAGAAGAGCTAGATGCAGAAATTGAATCAGAAGCCGCAAGGCGACTAGCGCAGAGAGTTAAAGAATCTGCAGATGACATCGAACGTGCTAGAATCTTAGCATTACTTGAGGCCGCAGGAAAAACAGGCTGTAATCCAAGTACTGGCATCTGTATAAGTTGGACAAATCCAGATGCCAGTGACATTCAGTTAAAAGGTAAAGGTATCGCCTTTCGTTCTAACACAGATCATTATGCCGAAGTAAAAACACAGGGCTATGAATCTAATACATCAATAACTATTGTACATGATGATGCCAGTGCCAGTGAATTAATTGGAGCAGGTGGTGGTGGGAATAGTGTTTATATAAAACAAAATAACGGTGTATTAAGAAGATGACAAGATTTTTATCAATATTTTTTTTATTATTTGCACTATGCTCCACTGGACAAGCAACAGGGCTTGTTGATTTAAAGTTTGGCCAAGCACAAATTGCAGACAGTCAGTGGAATGTCAGTGCTTGTATGTACACTACCACTTGTCAAATCTACAGTAAGAATCCAGGCACAGCATACAAAATTCCCTGGACCAGCGGCCGCATAACTTGGGCCGCAGGCGACTACATAGCATTCATTGATAACTCGCAAAAGGACGCTGGCAATCCTTGGCTGGCTGTACACTACAGAAGTAACGGTACTGCCATAGACAACATGGGTACTGGGCATATTATTAACATGGGCAACGACTTTTTCTTTTTTGTAGGCAACGATAATAACACTGGTCAACTATTCAGTATGACCACTGGACTATCTGGATCAGCCGGGGTTACGTGGACTGGTACATTGAATCCAACAGCCGCTCAGGTCAATGCGTATGCCGCCAATGGTAGTACCACTCCCTTGGCCGCTGGTCAAACAGCACAGCCGGCCGGGCCGCCACCTTTATGTTGCGGAGGTAGTGCTTCACCGTTTAATGCAACTACTGCAAATATGTCTAAGGTTTTAGGATTCTCTTCTCGCACAACTAATGATAGTAAAGTATATATTGATCAAATAGGCAATGCAAATACTATTACAGTAGAACAGTCGGGAACCAAGCAAAATTATGTTGAATACAACGGCAACGGCTCTTCTAATAATACTACTATTACCCAACGAGGAAATTCATCCACTCAAATAAACTATACAGAAACAAATATATCGGGTAATAATAATACTGTTAACATTATTCAGCAAAGTACCGGCGGCGGTAAAGGTGCCTTTGTTAATATTCAAGACAGTAACAACACAGTTGCTATCCAGCAAAAGGATAGTGGCAGTCACTATGCCGAAGTTACACTAAGTGGAGGCAATAAAAATGTTGACATTACTCAACAGGGAAGTGCTGGTCATATGGCCAAGGTTAGTCTGTCAGGGCTAGCACAAGACTTGAGTTTAACCCAAAGCGGTAATACACAACAATTTTATTCGATTACCAGTAACTGTGCTTCGGCCGGCGGATGTGCTAAGATTACTGTGAATCAAGGGCAATAAATACTTTTCTAAGGAGAACACAATGAAACAATTATTAGCTTGTGTTCTACTATTACCTGTTTTGGCTTACCCAAACCCCGTAACAGTAGATAAAGAATTGATATGTGATACGCCTACCAATATTATTGGACCTCTTACTACAACATACGGAGAATTTCCAATTTGGACCGGACAGGACACCGTTAGTAAATATGCACTATTGGTCAATGAAGAGACCAAGTCTTGGACTCTGATTCAGTTCAATGAATCTGCGGCCTGCGTACTAGGTGCAGGGAATAACAGTAAAACTACGAAAAAAGAGCCAAAAGCCAATGTTAAGCTGTAGTCAAATAAGTTTTTGGTAAATATTTTATATTTTAGGGAGGTACAATTATGTTAGAAACATTATTTTGGTTAGCACTGGGTGCTTTTATAGGTTGGAATTTTCCTCAGCCACAGTTTGCAAAAAACATTCAGGCAAAAGTATTGGCCGCATTTAAAAAGGATTAATCATGTCAGAAGTAAAATTAGATAAACCGTTGTCTCGTAGCGAACGCGAAGCATTAATTAAAGATAAAGCCGGATTAGTCATTGTTATTATGGCGTTGTTCATGGCTATTACTACTTACTTTGCTAATAGTTTCAGTGGTGCTGTATTAAAGAATACACTAAAAGCCACAGACACATACGCATTTTTTCAATCCAAATCTATCAAACAGGCCATTGCCGAGGGTCAGCGTGATGACTATATAACTCGCGGTGAACGAGTCAAGGCTGAAAAACTACAGGCAAAAATTGATCGCTATGAAACTGATCCTGAAAAAGGTGAAGGTAAAAAAGAATTATTGGCCAAGGCCCAGGGCTATGAAAAGGCCAGAGATGAAGCTAGTAAACACAGCCCATGGTTAACATTTGCCAGCATGGCATTCCAACTAGCAATCGTTTTATTATCTGCCAGTATTCTTGCAGTTAACAATAAGATGTATAAGGTAAGTTTATATGTTGCTGTTGTGGGTATTCTTTTGTTAGGTCAAGGAATTTGGTTACCTTTTAGCCTATGAAAAAAATATTGCTAAGTCCGTGGACAGCACTAATAACCCTTGTGCTGGTGTTAGGTATAAGAATCGCAGATCCTACATTTGTTGAAAGTGTAAGACTGCGTTATTTCGATACATTGATCGCTGGAAAAACACAAACAGAAAACAATATCTATACAGTGAATATAGATGAAGCGGCACTGGATAAATTAGGCCAATGGCCGTTACCGAGGGTTAACTATGCTGAAATTATTGAAGACCTGTATCATCGCAACGCTGGCCTTGTTGTTCTCAATGTGCTTATGGCTGAGCCTGATCGTACTGGTGGAGATAGGGATCTTGGCGCCATACTTAAAAACTATCCTGTTGTCTTAGTCAGTATACCTAATTCTAAAAATAAAAATAATCCACGTGTGCCAGGTAGTGCTGTATTAAATCCCGAATGGTTGGATCAAATAGTCACATATCCTGGATTGATTGCCAACATACCGCAATTAGAAAATAATGCCGCAGGTGTGGGCATAGTAAACACATTACCGGAAGTAGATGGTGTTAATCGTCGTGTACCCCTGGTGGTTGCTGTCAACGAAAAGTTATACCCAGGATTAAGCCTAGAGACGTTGCGTGTTGCCGCTGGGGATTCTACTTTTCAAGTCAAGCTATTTGAAGGTGGTGTTGAAAAAATGCGTATTCCAAAGTTTGGTCCTATAGCCACAGACAATTTAGGCCGCGTATGGATTGATTGGAGTCAGCAAAGTAAATCTGTGTCATTGACTGATTTGCCCAAAGACTTTGGTGGTGCCATTGTTGTAGTAGGACCAACAGCCGCAGGCATTAGTAATCCTTTGCCAACGAGCATAGGTGCGGTATTTCCGCATCATGTGCAGGCCGCGGTTATAGCAACTTTGGCCAACGGTGTTATAATACAAAGACCCGACTGGGCAGATGGCGCAGAAATAATTGCTATATTAATAGCGGGTATTATTTTATTATTTTTAACAAGGTGGACTTATCTTGGACTTGCTAGTACTGTTGCTATTGTTGCTCTTTCTATTGTCGGCAGTAAGTTTGCTTATTCAAATTATCTTTATCTTCTTGATTCCACTTTGTTGGTCAGCGGCATTATTTTGGTTGCTTTACATGCTTACGGGGTCAAGTTTGTAAGTGAGTTTTTACAAAAACAACAGATTAAAAAACAGTTTGGAACTTACCTAAGTCCAGATCTTGTAGCACAACTACAACGTCAGCCTGAGTTATTAAAGCTGGGCGGCGAGAGTAGAGAGCTAAGTATTATGTTCACTGATGTTCGTGGCTTTACCACAATTAGTGAACACTATGGCAAGGATGTACAAGGACTTACTAAAATTATGAATCGTTATATGACTGCTATGACAAAAAAGATTTTAGAAAATAAAGGTACATTAGACAAATATATAGGCGATGCACAAATGGCATTTTGGAATGCACCATTAGACAATGGCAACCATGCTAAAGATGCAGTACGCACAGGCCTGCAGATGTTGGAGAGTTTGGATGAATTTAATCGAGAAGTTACAGCAGAAGGCATACCAGCTTTTGGTATGGGTCTTGGAATTAATAGTGATACTGTTGTGGTGGGTAATATGGGAAGTGATCAGCGTTTTGACTATACTTGCCTCGGTGACGGTGTTAATTTGGCTTCCAGACTGGAGGGCCAGAGTAAACCGTACGGTGTACGAATCGTACTTGGTACGAAAACTGCTGAATATGTAAAGGATGAATTCTTTACTTTAGAATTAGATTGTATTGCCGTTAAAGGCAAGAAAGAAGGAGTTAATATACACACCGTGTTGATAACAGATGCCGGCGCGATGCCAGGTTATCTAATAGCCAGAGAAACTCACAATGCAATGTTGTCTGAGTATCGAACACAACGATTCGATGCGGCTATCGAACTTTGCAACAACCTAATGGAAGAATTTGACGGACAAATGAACCATTATTATGAAAATTGGATAGAGCGTTGCAAAGAAATGAAGTCAGTTGATTTACCAAAAGATTGGGACGGAGTTTACCGTGCTACTAGCAAGTAAACCGTTTTAATTGACTTTCTACAAATAGGCTGTTATAATAGTACTTTTGCCTAGGTGCAAAAGTGTTAATCGCCTATTATATATAACTGCGTAAAGGAGGTTTAAAACTATGATACGCATCATGAAACTAATAGCAGGATTGCTAGGATTGATCCTAGTATGTTGGATCATCAATTTTACCTATGAGTATAAGATGAACAATTTACGTACTGCTGAAAAAATGAGGCCAACTAGTATAACTGCTGGAGTGAGAGAAAAGCAATTAGACTGTTTGGCACAAAACATATACCACGAAGCTGGTTATGAGCCTTTTGAAGGTAAGGCCGCTGTTGCACAAGTAACGCTGAATCGAGCCGAGAGTGGCAAGTTTCCCGGTGACATTTGCAAAGTGGTTTATCAAAAAAACATAGTCTACGACAAAGTCCTTTGTCAATTTAGTTGGTATTGCGAAGGCAAGGCCGGGATAAAACCAAAAAATAAAGAAGCATATGATCAAAGTATGGAAGCGGCAAAAAAGGTTTTACTAGAAGGATTTAGATTACCTAGTTTGCAAAATGCCATGTATTATCATGCTGAATATGTAAATCCTCAATGGAACAAAGAACGTGTGGCCAAAGTAGGTGCTCATATTTTTTACAGTGATAATCCCAGCAACTATACTAAACAGGTAGTAGTTGTAGCAACAGAAACGAAACCTAATAAAGGAAAGCAAAAATGAAATTTAAATTTGATCTCAATGAAATTTTGAATTCTATTCAAACAACATTCACAGAACATTTTACTAAAATTAGTGCAGAGACCACAGGATGGATTGCAGTAATCTTATTACACCTTGCTACTATACCTACCTTGATGGCAATCTTAACAGGACTAACTGAAAAGACGCCGCCTGTGGATTTAGTATTACTGGCATGGTCGGGATTGTTTTTATTTTTTGTTAAATCAACAATTCAAAAAGATATCTTAAACATTGTTACCATTGGATTTGGATTTTTTATCCAGGCCTGTTTGATGGCTTTGATTATTTTTAAATAATGTTAGTGATAACTGTCCATACATTTATGGTTGGTGACGTAGAAGATCCGGAAATCTATGCGGCCCAACCTTTGTGGGATTGGCAAAACAGTGATGCTGGTAAATGGGTGATGGAACACGCTGTAGAAACACCTGTTTACCATCAATCTATTGATCATATGGCCTACGGATACAGATACGCTATTCGAGCCAAGCTAACAGATCAAGATGCTTTTGTTTATAAATTAAAATGGGGCTAACTTGAACCCCTATGCTTATTTTAATTCTAGTAAATTGTGTTGGGAGATTTGGGTAGAAGAAGCGCAGGGCGACAGATTTGTCAAAGTACTCAAGCATGCCGATATTGCACATAAAATGTTAAAAGATCAGGGCATAAAATTTGTTGACGCACATGCTAATTTAGGTCAAAAACCTTTGCTGTTAATCTGCGATCCAAAATTTTGGATTGATAATGAGCAAAATATATTTGACTGGTGTGCTATAAGTAGTGTACAATGTAAACTAATCGGCATGCTTCTTGAGTTTGATAGTCAAGAAGATAAGATGATGTTTATGTTAAGGTGGCAATAATTGTTTGATCCTATAGGCAATGTTGCTAGAAAAATAGAAGTTATGCCCTGGGATATTTGGTTTGCTTGGAGGCCAGTTAAAACTGTCAGCGGCGAACGAGTATGGTTAAAGAAAATATATCGTAGGTGTATTAACACTTATGTAGATATGGATGATTGGACAAGATACGAATATGGCAACATATTCGATATAATAAAACAATGAATGAACTAGAACACGAATATTTGGCAGGGTGGGTTACTAATGTTGACACCGAATTAATCGGTAAAGGTTTGAACGAGCATACTGTTCGTATAATCAGTGCTAAAAACAATGAACCCGAATGGCTACTTGAATTCAGGCTTAATGCACTAGCCAAACTATCTACAATGACTGAGCCTGACTGGGCCGAGTTAAAGTACACACGCCCGGACTACGACAACATTTACTATCACAGTCGACCTAAGAAACAATTTAAAAGTCTCGATGAAGTACCACAGGAAATTCTGGATGACTTTGAAAAGTTGGGTATCCCTTTAAAAGAACGTGCCAAGTTAGCAGGTGTTGCTGTTGATGCAGTCTTTGACAGCGTTAGTATTGGCACAACATACAAAGAGAAACTAGCAGAAGAAGGCATTATCTTTTGTAGTTTTAACGAAGCAGTACAACATCATCCTGATCTAGTACGACAATATGTAGGCTCAGTTATACCTCAGGGCGATAACTGGTTTGCCTGTATTAACTCGGCAGTATTCAGTGATGGCAGTTTTGTTTATATTCCAGAAGGCAAACGATGCCCATTAGAGTTGAGCACTTACTTTAGAATTAATAGTGCTGGTAGCGGTCAATTTGAACGCACCTTAATTATAGCAGACAAGGACAGTTATGTATCTTACTTGGAAGGATGTACAGCACCCCAACGTGACGAGAATCAGTTACATGCCGCAGTGGTCGAACTTGTTGCCCTTGACAGGGCAGAGATTAAATATTCAACTGTACAAAACTGGTACCCAGGAGATGAGCACGGTATCGGCGGAGTCTACAACTTTGTCACCAAACGTGCCCAATGTCGTGGAGCCAAAAGCAGAGTTAGTTGGACTCAGGTGGAAACAGGATCAGCCATTACCTGGAAGTACCCCAGTTGCGTCCTTCAGGGTGATGGGTCAACAGGTGAGTTCTACTCAGTGGCTGTCACTCGTGGTAGACAACAGGCTGACACTGGTACAAAAATGATTCACATTGGCGCCAACACTCGTAGTAAAATTATCAGTAAAGGTATCAGCTTGGGTAATAGCACGATGACATATAGAGGTCTGGTTCGTATGACTCCCGGCGCTAAAAATGCTCGTAATTTTACACAATGCGACAGTTTGATGATTGGAAATAATAGCAGATCAAATACAATCCCTTATACAGATTGTAGAAATGAAACTGCTCAAGTAGAACATGAAGCCACAACAGGCCGTGTCAGTGACGAAGAGTTATATTACTTGACGTCAAGAGGACTGGATCCAGAAAGCGCCGCAGGTGCAATCGTTAGTGGATTTTGTCGTAGTGTGTTGAACACATTGCCTTTGGAGTTTGCGGCCGAGGCAAATAAATTATTATCAGTAACAATGGAAGGGAGTATTGGATAATGGATATGGATCAAGCGGCAGTATTTTTAGCCGGAAGTATACTAACAGCCTTGGGCTTTATTGTGTTTGTTATTGCTATAGTTATAGTGAATAATATTGTACACAAATATTGGAAACCCGTGAGAGTTTTCACCGAAGATAGTTGGTCGGGTATGAAAGAAGTGCGTTATGCTCACCCAGAAGAGTTGGAAAGAATTGCGCCTGTACTAGAAGAAAATAAAATTAATGTTAACAATAAAAAATCTGTCAGCTAAAATTGGAGACAAGGAAATTATTTCCAATCTATCCGTGACTGTAAATTACGGAGAATGTCTGCTAATCACAGGATCAAACGGCAGTGGAAAAAGTACATTGTTGCACACCATCATGGGAAGACCAGACATTACAGCCACAGGCAGTATTCAACTAGGAGACAAAGAATTGTTGGACTTGCCCTGCTATGAAAGAAGCCGTGGTGGAGTTTTTATGTCTCATCAAGCGCCTCCGACTATAAATGGTGTTAATACCATGACTCTGTTTAAAGAAATACAAAAATCTCAAAACGTAGCAGGTAGCACCAGTGAATTAATTAAAATTACTAAATCAATATTCAATTGGATTGGCCTGCCCGCAGGCTGGGAGAAGCGGCCGTTCAATGACGGTGCCAGCGGCGGCGAACGTAAGAAAAACGAGTTAGCACAGGTAGTATTACTTAAAAATGGTATCAAGGTTCTTTTACTAGATGAACCAGATTCTGGCCTAGAACAATCTAGTAGAGAAAAAATTATTAATTTAGTCACAGAAATTAGAAATAACGGCTGTGTGTTATTAGTAACACATGACAAAGAACTACAAGATTTATACAGCAGTAATCAAATAGAATTAAGCAATGGGTCTATTAAACGTTAAACGTGTCTGCGAAGACATGGAAAATATCGACATGCATTTTACTACCTTTTCCACGGAAAAGTTACAGACCATTGACATTTATATTATTCAGACTAAAGGATCGTGTACAGCTAATATCAAAATAGATCCACTGCCCTTTAGTAAAAGCAAAATAAAAATATATGTATTTGCAGAAAATAAAGCTTCAGTGGACTGTGTTTGTAATTTAATAGTACCCAAGGATGTAGAAGGGGTTGAAACTGACATTCAAATTCGCAGTTGGCCCTTTGACAAAAGTGTTATCAAAGCAAGGCCAGAAATGTTTATTGCCAACAGTAATATCATTGCAACACATGGCAATGCACTAGGAACACTAAAAGCAGAAGATAAGTATTACCTCAGCAGTAGAGGTATTGTTGATTACAAAGAAATGATTAAACAGAGTTTATTAGATAATGCGTGAAAATTTTCCATTTTTTAAACGCAGACCAGACATAGTATATTTGGATTCTGCGGCCACTAGTCAAACATATTATTCCGTTGCAGATGATCAGCGAGATTTTATGTTGGAATTTAAATCCAATGCTCATCGTAGTGGACACAGTATGGGTACACTAATAGACTTGGAATATTCTAAATCTAAAATTCGAATAGGCGAATGGCTGGGCATAAAAGATCCCTGTGATCGTGTTGTTTTCAACAGCGGTACCAGTCAAGGTTTATATGATGCTGTGCAACTAATTAATAATGCCATGATAGGTGGTAATATCTATCTAGGAATCGACAGTCACCATAGTTTGACATTACCTTTTAGACAATTGGCTCTGGATGCCGGACGATGGAATATCATTGACATTAACTTAGATCCCACTGGACTACTAGATTTAGACGCATTAGAACAACAGGTCAAACAAGATTCTGCAGGTTGTAAAATTATTGCAGTCAGTGCTGTCAGCAATGTATTAGGCAAAGTCAATGACTTGGATAGAATTAAAAAAATAGCACATACCTATGCCTGCACAACTGTAATCGATGCCGCACAAATTATCAGCAAACGTAACATCGACTATAATGGCTTTGATTTTGTTGCATGGTCGTGGCATAAAATATATGGGCCCACAGGATTAGGTACATTATTAATTGATCCTATATGGAAGTTGTATCCGCCTGTGCATCCGGGTGGCGGCTCTGTACTTAATGTCAGCAATACTGGTGCTACATGGACTCAGGATGCTTCTAGATTTGAAAGTGGCACACAAAATCTTGCGGCCATATATACCTTGCCTAAATTAATCGATTGGTTAATGGCCAATCAAACAGAAATAGAATCACACGATCGTACCATGGCATCATTTGTTAATGATCATATATCATCGGAGCAGTTTATTGCAACATCACAATGTGACAGTGGCCTAATTAGTTTAATACCTAAATTTGGTCAAGTAGAGGATTATGCCATGATGCTGGATGCTAGCAATATAATGGTTCGCAGTGGTAAATTATGTGCTCAGCCATTATTAACTGCCCTGGGTACAACTGGCATGTTGAGAATTAGTTGGGCATGTTATACTACATATTCGGAAATTGAAACAGTATTCGATAAACTGGGAGGAATCTATGCTAGACTTTCGAGACATGTTTAGTGATTTATTCGACCTAGAAGAATCACTGGACAAATATGATTGGATCATTGAATATGGAGCAATAGCTAGGCCTGCGTTCCAAGTGGAATTACTAGAATCTAATTTGGTTAAAGGATGTACTAGTAACCTATGGCTAGAGCGTATAGATAATAATTTTTACTGCTACGGGGAAAGTTTAATCGTACAAGGTATTGCGTCGATGATCTGCGATTGGTATAATCAAGCAGACAATAATCAAAGACAAAGCTTTAGCATCAAATCACTGGAACAGATTGGACTAGCACCATTGCTGTCCATGGGTAGACAAAACGGAGTAGCCAATCTCCTGGAGAAAATGAAAACACTATGAATGATCAACTCCGAGAACAAATTATTGAAAATATAAAAACAGTTCACGATCCTGAAATTCCAGTTAATATATGGGACTTGGGACTGTTTTACGAGTTAACAGTAACCGACACCGACGTTAAAATTATAATGACATTGACCAGTGCTTTCTGTCCAAGTGCTGAAGAAATACCCGCTGAAGTACGGCTGCAGGTAGAAAATGCTTGTACGATGTTAAATACAAGTAGAACAACATCATTAGATGTAGTCTTTGATCCTGCTTGGACACCGGACAGGATCAGCGAAGAATCTAGACTAGAAATGGGAATTTATAATTATGATCAAGAAAATGATGACATGGATATTTGGCGCGAAGACCGCTGAAACACCTACGGCTCCAGAAGCACCGTATAAAGTTGAAGTTGCTGTTGTTCCAACAGCCGTTGCAGATGTACCTGTAGTTCTTCCTGTTGAAAAAGCAGAAGCGGTTACAACAACTGTACTAGAAGTTAAACCTAGTTTTAAGAAAGCAGATTTGGAAAAGAAAACCAAAGCTGAATTATTGGCACTGGCACAAGAGCGTGGACTTGAAGTTAAGGCTCGTGCAGTTAAAGCAGATTTAATCAAAGTTCTATTAAAATCATGATTCATCCTATTGAAGTAACCACAGCGGCCGCAAAGTATATTTCTGACATGATCAAAAATGACGGGAAGAAACACGTTCACTTAGAGCTAGTTGATGGCGGCTGTAATGGTTATGAATATCGATGGACTACCACAGACGAAGAAACTGGTGAATTTAGTATTAGACTTACGCAGGACAATATGTTATACTTGAATAAATCCACAGCAGATAAGATGTTTGCAAGTATGATAGTTATGCAAAAAGATGGACTTAACAGTAAGTTAACTATTGTTAATCCCAACATAAAAGGATCCTGCGGTTGTGGATTAAGCGTGAATTTTTAAATGGCCGACGAATATCAAACTAAACTAAATTCTTTAATAGAGCAAGAAAAAACTCTTTTGAAAAAACTAAACGTTGCAATAAGAGCTGGCGCAAATCCACAAATTCTTGGCCAGTTCAACTTTATGTTAGAAGAGTGCCGTCTTGCTCAATTTGAACTCAGACAAGTACAAAATACAAATAACCCAGATGATAAATTTGACAACTTCATTAGCATCGGATAATATGTTTCTAAATGAACAGGGATTTGCTTTTGTCAGCGACGACGACCTAGTGGAATTGTTATTAGAACAAAGGCAAGTAAAAATATTGCCCAGTAATATTTCAATGTGGAATCAGTTTGATAAAAATTGTAAGTCTAATAAATTGACTAATCCATTTACACTGGCAGAAGATAACTTATCTTGGAATATACCCGAGCCTTATAAAAGCTTGGATATAAAACAATTTTTGCTGGATAAATGTAGTAATCAAGATCAAGTTAATCGGGTCAATGAAGAATTAGAATTATTCGAAGAAAGAGATTTGTTTGACCTATTAAGATTTTTAGCATACTTCAGCGAAGTTATTATATTAAATGATGTTATCTATGGAGTCGGACGAGGCAGTAGTGTGGCCAGTTATTGTTTGTATTTGCTGGGCATACACAGAGTCAACAGTCTTAAATATAATTTAGACATTAAGGAATTTTTAAAATGAGCAAACACAGAACAGCCAAAGGGAGAGAATTTAACATGCAGGCATTCTCTGCATCCAGAGGCACAACAACCGCAGTGGGCAACGCACCTAGAAATGCACGTGGTGATATGTTAGGCGCTGGAGGAAAGATTGTAGCAACAGCGCAGGAAATTGCAAATAAGTTCCATGATGCTAATATGACTGCATCAACAACAGTAAATTTAAATCCTTCTCAAACAGAAATAAAACGCAGAGAAGTAGTTGGCATTGATGGGATTACTAGAACAGAAGTTACTTACAGCGACGGTAGTGTAGAATATCTCACAGAACTAGACGCAAGAAATACAAACAAGGAATTTTAAATGAAAATTAAACCATTACCAGGCAATATATTTGCTGTACTAGAACAAGGCGAGCGTGTTACCAAAAGTGGTATCATTCTCAAAGACGATAATGGTAAATTAGAAGGTATTCGCCCACGCTGGGGTCGAGTATGGCAAGTAGCAGATGATATCACAGATGTCAAGGCCGACGATTGGATTCTCTGCGAACACGGCCGCTGGACTATGACCATTGAAATCAAAGACGACAATGGCAAAGTATTCAAATTCCAAAAAATTGATCCCGAAGGTATCCTAGCAGTTGCTCCGGAAAAACCCGATGATACAATGTTTGGCGAAAGTTTTGACACGAGCAGTTCTGCTCATCGCCCCGAAGATTTTGGCGCTCGCTAAAATTGACATTTCCCTTTAAATCCTTTATAATAAAACATGACTTCACAAAACTATCTCTGGGTCGAGAAATATAGACCCGCCACTATTAAAGATTACGTTTGGATTGATCCCAGCCAAAAACTCATGGTTGAGGGTTGGATTCAAGATAAAAATATTCCTCATTTACTGTTAAGCGGCAGTCCAGGAACAGGCAAAACTACACTGGCCAAAGTTCTATGCAACGAGCTAGGTGTACAACGTGCTGACATCATGTTCATTAATGCCAGTCACGAAACAGGAGCAGAAAATCTTCGTGACAAAGTCAGTAACTTTTGTAAGAGCATGGCCTTTGGCGATTATCGTGTTATTATTCTAGACGAAGCAGACTATCTAAGTCCAACGGCACAGGGAGTATTGCGTGGCATGCTAGAACAATACAGCATGGTGGCACGTTTTATTCTTACCTGTAATATGCCGCATAAAATCATGCCTGCACTACACAGCAGATGTCAGGGCTTTGCATTCCATCAGCTAGATGAAACAGAATTCACTGTGCGTGTGGGACAGATTTTAGCAGACGAAGGCTGTGAGTTTGATGTAGATACTTTGACCAGTTTTGTTAAAGCAACCTATCCAGATTTACGCAAAGCAATTAACACAGCACAACAGTATAGTCGAGGTGGCACACTGGTATTGCCTAATGCAGGCTCTGGCACTGATACCAGCGAATGGAAGCTAGAAGCTATTGCTATGTTTCAAAATGGAAATATTCGTCAAGCCAGAGAAATGATCTGTAAAAAGATTGGCCTTGAAGAATACGAAGAAGTTTTTAAATTCTTATTCCGTAATTTAAATTTCTGGAGTGACGACTTGGATGTACAAGATTTGGCTATTATCATTCTCAAAGAAGGTATGGTGAATCACAGCATGTGTTCAGATCCGGAAATTAACCTAAGTGCTACCATTGTTAAACTTGACAGACTACGTAGAGGACTAACGTGAATAAGATTATATTAACCGATGCAGATGGCGTACTACTAGACTGGGAATATGCCTTTGATATCTATTTACAAACACATGGTTTTAACAAAGTTCAAGGCGGAGAATTAAAATACGATATCGGACTAAGATATGGAATCGATCGAGAACAAGGTAAAAAATTAATTAAGATCTTCAATGAATCTGCAAGTATAGGATTTCTTCCTCCTTTACGTGATGCCATGTATTATATTAAACGATTGCATGAAGAGCATGGTTATGTATTTCATTGTATAACTAGTCTAAGCAAAGATAAAAATGCACAAGAGCTACGAAAAATGAACCTTAAGAAGCTATTTGGAAAAACTGCCTTTGACAAATTTATCTTTTTAGACACTGGTGCTGATAAGGATGCAGTTTTGTCAAAATATCAAGATCGAGGATATTACTGGATTGAAGATAAAATAGACAATGCTGTTGCCGGCAATCGTGTAGGTTTGAAATCAATTCTAATGGAACACGGACATAACATGGACTTTGAACATCCAGAAATTCCTAGGGTAAAGAATTGGAAAGAAATCTACGAAATAGTGGTAGCTGGTCCAGTTGCCTAATACTTATTCGCCGTAAATTTTCAATACCTCGGCTACTACAGCATGACGTTCGACATCCTGCTGTTCAAACTCTACGCATCCAATCATACTAGTTCGTGAACTAGCTAATCGATGTATAAAGTCTCGTAGTCCGTTTTCTTCATAGCCTCTGTCATGTTGTGCTAGATCGCCAGTGACGAAGATTCTACTTCCGTCTCCTATGCGTGTCAGCAACATCTTCATTTGGCTTGGGGTTGCATTCTGCATTTCGTCTGCTATGATGATGGCATTTTTGAAAGTCCTTCCTCTCATGTAGGCCAGTGGAGCAACTTCGATGGCATTTTCCTCAATCATATTTTCAATGTGTTTGGGATTCCAATATTCTTCGAACACGTCAAAAATAGGGCGTGTCCAAGGTGCCATTTTTTCTATTAAAGTGCCTGGTAAAAATCCGTGTTGTTCATCAACACTAACTGCGGGTCTAGTGATAACAATTTTATCTATATTACCCGCTTTAAACTCACGAATCGCAAGTAAACACGCCAGCAGGGTTTTACCCGTGCCAGCTGGGCCTATTGCAAATACTATGTGTTTATTATTGTCCTCGAGTTCTACAAGATAGTCTTCTTGTCTGAGGTTTTTCGGAATGATCTCTACTCTGTGTAGTCTGTTTTTTCTAAATTTTTCAATGTGCAAAACTGTAGCAGGGTCTTGCGGGGCAAGAACCTTTCGTTGCTTTTTAGTCATCTCTGTTCTCCTTAAAGGAGTACTAGACTTGTTATGGACCAGCTTCACAAAGATATTTACACGATGATCAAAAAGAACCAGTTTTATACCTAAAATTTTGGTAAATAGTTCTATAAAGTACTTAATGTATTAATTGATAATAAGGATAACATCGTGACAATTTATAACGGAACTATGGGCGATCTAAGCTGGTATGCTAATAACGGTACAGATTTATCGCCGTCAAAAAATGCTAATTCTGAGTTAAAATGGGACGTCAGTACCGGCGCATTAGTTAGTACTATAAGCATAGATGATAATATAACTACAGGCGCAACCTTATTGACTAAGAGAAGCAGGGGAACTATTGGCAATCCAAAAATACTAGAACCCAACGATGTTATTTCTTCATATATAACCAAAGGTTTTGATGGCCATCAATATCTAGGCGCTTCTTTTATTTCCACATTTATCGATGAAATAGAAGCTCCTTTGTTAGACAGTTATAATCCTGACAGACCGGGTATGATTAGATCCAGATTAGTATTTGGAGTCAATGACGGCAATGGACTAATAGGACGTGCGGCTATTGCGCCCGGCGGCGAATTAGAAATTAATGTAATAAAAAGCTTTGACAATGGTAATATATATTTAAATCCACAGGGTCGTGTTATCATCGACGATGCTTCTATGCTTGGATTGGGCGGAGGTTCGCCTGGTAATATACTAACAACCGACGGCCGGGGAAATCTACACTGGAGTGCCAGCGCACAAGGGCCACGCGGCCCGCAAGGTCCCCAAGGAGCTCCGGGACCACGCGGAGTTGCCGGTGCTAGGGGTACAGCTGGAGCAGATGGTGCTCAGGGCCCGCAGGGTATTCAAGGACCTCGAGGCATACAAGGAGAACGTGGGCCTCAAGGGGACACAGGTCCACGTGGCGAACAAGGTCAACAAGCAGTATTTGCTAGATTAGTGGGTGTTGTATATGATTACACTAATTTAAATCATTCATATACTGGTGCTATAGGTGATGCATACATTGCAGAATATAATGGACATGTATGGATATGGACTGGAACTTTATGGGCAGATGTTGGCCCTGTAACAGGACAAAAAGGTGATACTGGTGCAACTGGTGCAACTGGTGTTCAAGGAGCTCCAGGTCCACAAGGCGTTGCCGGGCCGCGAGGTGAGCAAGGCCTCAAAGGTGACAAGGGAGATACTGGGCCAAAAGGCGATCAAGGCGATATTGGTCCAAAAGGAGATCGAGGCGATATTGGTCCAAAAGGGGATACAGGTAATACTGGCCCACAAGGTATTCAAGGACCTGCTGGCCCACAAGGAGCCACTGGCGCAAAAGGAGATACAGGTGATGCTGGTCCTGCAGGAACAACAGATTATAATAATTTAAGCAATAAACCGGTTGTTGCAGATACATCAAAACTTGCGCCAGGCGATTTCTTTATTCTCAAGGATGATACTACAGTATCGTTTGGACAAGTTGCGGCGCAAAACATAACCATTGGTAGTAGTGGAATTCAAATTGCTAGCACCGGCGATGTACACATAATGGGTGCGGCAGGATCTACAGTTGTACTTGGTGGTGACTCAACTGGCGGAATTACATTTAGCAGTCCAACAGCTGGTATTAATTACAATAACTTAACAAATAAACCAACTATTCCATCAGTATTAGATGAATTATTAGATGTAACACTTACACAAGTAGCCGATGGACAATATTTAACATACAACGGCAATACACAGCAATGGGTTAATACTACTCGTTCAAATAACTTATTAAGTAGAAGAACTGTGTCGTATGCCTCACCAAGTCTTGCTCCTGGAGCCAGTTATAGTACATTAGTGACCGCTGCCACTGGTTATGCTTTGTATAGCATACAAGTCACTGCTGGGGCATGGGTCACTGTATATTCTAGTCTAGCCGCAAGAACAGCAGATGCTAGTAGAACTATATCAACAGATCCAACTCCAGGTAGTGGTGTTCTAGCAGAAACAATTTCAACGACAGCTACTACAACATATTTCACTCCAGCTGTAATAGGGTTTAACAATGACCCAATACCAAACGCTAGTGCATATTTAAAAATTACCAACAACAGCAATAGCACTACTGCTATTACAGTGGCAATAACATACCTACCATTAGAGGCTTAATGTGCAATCTATTCTAGCAGACTTAAATGAAAAAATAATTATCAGTGTGTATCTTCGAAGGGATAAACATGAAAACGGAATGACTCTTAAAGAATATACAGACGGTGTTATTGCAGGTACACAGCCGGTATTAGATCATGATCAATATGTTTATCAATTTGGTGCGCTTGAAGATGAAATTGAATTAGTAGAGCAGTGGGCAAGGTCTAATTTATTACTGGTTGTTGAATCCGATAAAGGTATGGCTGTGGTGAAAATAGAAGGTAGTGTTAAACAGTTCAATACATTTTTCAAAATTCAATTATTAACAGTCACCGATGGTCCAAGAACATATCTTACTCATGAAGACACTATAACTGTTCCCTTAGAAATCGATGCTGTTGTAGAATTAGTATTAGGATTTGATGAATCTCTTACTGTACAACCAAGAATTAGAAATTTTTCTGTCAGTGATGCAGATCCTAGTCCGGCTCCAAACACGTATCCTAGCAAATATCCAGTGACCCCGCTTCAAGTTGCCACTGCATATCGAGTTCCTGCAGGGGACGGCGCAGGCCAAACTATTGCAATCATAGAATTCCAAGGTAGCGGATGGAATCAATCCGATGTGAATAGAACATTTACACAAGTAGGACTAACACCTCCCACAGTTACAAACTATTCTGTAGATGGTGCAACATTTACCACAGTCAGCGATGCTGAAACAATGATGGATATTTATTGTGCAGGCGCCGTTGCGCCAAAAGCAAAAATAGTAGTTTATTATGCTCCGAATACTAGTCAAGGTTTCTACGACATGGTAAATGCCATTGCCAATGACAATGTAAACAATCCCAGTGTGTTAACTGTTAGCTGGGGATATGGTGGAGATATCAGCGACTATCTGGCCGTGCCATTTCAGTCTTGTATTGCTAAAGGTATTTTAACATTTTTTTCCTCGGGCGATGATGGCGGGAATAATTGGCAGGCAGAATATCCCGCTAGTAGTCAGTATGTAATTGCCAGCGGCGGGACCAGTATTTTTTTAAATAATGATAACACATTAAACACAGAAACTGTATGGTCTGGCAGCGGTGGTGGTATCAGCACTTATAGCTCTAGGCCAACTTGGCAAGCAAGTCCTACTTTATATTACACAACATATAATAAATCTGGACAAACAGGCAGTCCCACAGTAGTTACCAGAAGAGGTGTTCCAGATATATCAGCACCTGCAGATCCTTATACTGGATATACTTTTTATGTAAATGGAAGTTTAAATCAAAATGGCGGTACCAGCGCGGCTGCGCCATTTCTTGCTGGAGTATTTGCTAGATTAAATCAATTGTTAGGAAGAAGAATACAGTTCGGTGAATTAATGACTTTATTATATGGAAATAGCAATACAGTAACAGATATTACTACGGGCTATAATAACTATTCATGGCATGGTTTAGGTAGCGTTAATGGCTATGCGGCCACAACAGGCTGGGATGCGGCCACAGGTTTGGGTAGCCCAAGAGCGGATATAATCTACAATTTATTATCGTCAACACGTATAGGTGCTACATTTCCTAAACAAAACTATGGCACTAGACCCGCAACTGGGGCGGTTTATCCTAGATTAAAGTCCACAGTAAGATAATTAAATCTGCGGCTAAATATATGCATGATTGATATCGACACAATATATACCACTTTGGACACGGCTTTTAGCAGTGATAATGTCTTGGACATTCTCATGGAATTTGAGCGTACATTAGATAATTTAGATCTTTATGTATTTGACAATTGGCTAAAAGGCGAAATTGTCGATGGTCCAAAAATTGACAGATATTGGATCACTGTTACACTAATGTATCCCTACAAAATGATGCCAGATCCTGCAGGTGCTGAACGTCTCGTTGACCACGGCTGTAAAGTTTGGTACGGCAAAGAAATTCTAAAATACGTGGGTAAAATTAAAGGCGATGACGACTACGAAGTAGATGACCGCGGCAGATTAAAAGCTAAGATTTTAGAAGCTCCTGTATGGGTTGTTAAAATAACTATGCCACGTCACTTTGTAGACGAAATGCAAACCGACAAAGTAGATACAAGTAGCGGAAAAGTAGACATGGAAGATGTATCCAATGCCTATGACGAAAACTTAAACGACGACGAAGCCGCAAAAGGTAATGCCAATGACGAGAACAAAGAACAACAAACTTAATGAAAGCCTTCACGAAGGTGATCTACAATGGTTAGTCTATGACGAAGTCATGATTGACATGCATAAAACAAAACTAGGTGAAGATCGAGATTATATTGTTTTAGCCATACCGGTTAAGGATCAAAAACCTGCCAATGATCTTGCACTATTCATCGAACATGGTGTGGCAGAATTTGAAGATGTTGAAGTCAGTCCTGCCACCGACGACAAAGGCAGATACTTAATTTATGTCGAACTAAAAAGAGATCCAAATGCATTTACCAGCATACAAGATATTTTGAATGACAGCAAAAGATTAAGTGCCATCAAAAATTGGAAATTTATCACAAGTGACTTGCAGAATGCTTTACCTTTCGATGAAGAAACATTTGCCGCGCACATTAATGTTGACCCCACAACTTACGGCCAAACGCCAGAAGAACTAGAACAAAAGGCAGTAGAAGAGTCGATTAAATCTAGGTTCAAATTTTTATTAAATTACTGATGAGCAAAGAAGAATTAATTAAACTGGAAGGTCAAGTAATTGAATGTTTGCCCAACGCAACATTTAGGGTTAAACTAAAAGATGCAGGTGTAGTAATAACCGCAGTGATCAGCGGTAAGATAAGAAAACACAATATCAATATATTAAATCTTGATAGAGTGGAAGTGGAAATGAGCCCATATGATCTAACCAAGGGCAGAATAACTTTTAGATACAAAGGATAACGTATGTGGATATTATCTATATTGCCTAACTGGGCAATTCATTTAGTAGTAATTGCCGGCATATTAGGAATAATTGTTGGATTTGTTTTGACATTTATTCCTCAAATTGCGCCATATAGATTGGCTATTCAGGTCTGTAGTATTCTTATATTATCTTTAGGAGTATATCTCGAAGGCGGACTTGCAGACTATGATGCTTGGCAACTTAAAGTAAAAGAAGTAGAAACTAAGTTAGCAAAAGCAGAGGCCGAAAGTCAAAAACAAAATGTAAAAATTGTAGAACGAGTTGTTAAAAAATTAGAACTAGTTCGAATCCCTGGCAGTGAAGTTGTTAAATATGTTGATAGAGAAATTACAAAACTTGACAATACCTGTCCTGTACCTGCTCCTGTGGTCAAGGCGCATAATGCGGCCGCATTAAATAAAACTGTAGAGGAAGCAAAATGAAATATTCTTTATTATTAGTTCTTGCGTTGGCGGGTTGTGCTAGTCCTGTTCCTGTGACTACTAAATTTCCAGATGCACCCGATGTTATCAAAGTAAAATGTCCACAGTTACAGACTATACCAACCGAAACAACGGTGTTCAGTGAACTAACCAAAACTGTGGTAAACAATTATACTGCCTACTACGAATGTGCTGTTAAATTAGATACTTGGATTGAATGGTATGGCATTCAAAAAGAAATTTTTGATAAAGCTGGCAAGTAATTAACTACTAACTCAAAGAATAAGTCTTGACAGTTAAATATCTGTAGTGTTACAATACACTATAAATTTTAGACTGAAGGCCTATGGAAGAAGATAAACAACAAATTAACGAAATTGTCGAAAAAGCATTTCGCTTGGCATTAAACAAAGAACACGAATATGTTACTTTGGAACATTTAACTTTGGTTCTATTAGAACACAAAGATATCCAAGAGTCATTGTCAGTCATGAGCGTTGCCCCAGAACCAATAGTAGAAGACTTGACAAATTTCTTAGAAGGCATTGAGGATCTAGTTGTCCCAGGACTGACTAAACCCAGAAAAACACAGACGTTAGAACGCTCATTCAATCGTGCGTTTACCCAGGCTATTTTTAATGGAAGAGCTTCTATTAGTCCGCCTGATATGCTGTTAAGTATTCTCAGTGAAAAACATAGTCATGCATATTTTTATCTGCACGAACACGGCGTTACCAAAGACACTTTCCTGGAAAGTATTGGTAAAATGGAACGTGTGGAAACTAAAAAATCTAAATTAGAAGAAAAAGTTCTAGAAGAATATTGTATCAATTTAAACAAAGATGCCGAAGCAGGAGAAATAGACATGCTGATCGGCCGCAGTGAGGAAGTTGAAAAACTTGTACAAATTCTAGCTAGACGTAAAAAGAAAAATGCAATCCTAGTAGGAGATCCAGGGGTAGGTAAAACTGCCATTGTTGAAGGCTTGGCTAGACGTATCGTTGAAGATGATGTTCCTGGTACAATTAAAGAACATATTATCTATAATCTAGACATGGGCGCATTAATGGCCGGTACTAAGTATCGAGGAGATTTTGAAGAACGTGTCAAACAAGTATTTGATATACTAGAAAATAGAGACAATGTCATTTTATTCATTGACGAAATACACACCATTGTTGGCGCAGGTGCCGCAGGATCAAGCAGTACAGACATGGCAAACTTGATCAAACCAGCATTAACCAAGGGAAAAATTCAAATCATTGGCAGTACTACCTATGAAGAATACAGGGAATCAATTGAACCGGATCGTGCGTTGGCTCGTCGTTTTACTAAATTAGACATAGATGAAATGAGTCCTGAAGACTGTAAAAATATGCTACATTGCAGTATTCATCAATATGAATTTTATCATGGAGTTGAAGTAGATACCCTGGCCATCGATGCCTGTGTGGATTTAACTGTTAAACACATGCACGACAAATATTTGCCCGATAAAGCACTGGATGTTTTAGATAGTGCCATGGCCAAGATAAAAATAGATGCCTTAGATAAATTCCTAACTGTTGACCAGGTCAAGAAAGAAGTAAGCGAACAAGCCAGGGTACCCATCGAACAAATGGAAGTGCTCAACGAATACAAGCCGGTGAACTATGAACACGACATTAAGACCAAAGTTTTCGGGCAGGACAAGGCCGTGGAAAAACTATTAGATGCTGTTTATATCAGTAAAGCAGGTTTAAAGGAGCTAACCAAACCCTTGGGAAGTTATTTGTTTGTTGGTCCAACAGGTGTTGGTAAAACTGAACTAGCGCAACAACTGGCCAATGTATTGGGCATGGAACTATTACGCTATGACATGAGTGAATACATAGAAAGTCATAAAGTTGCCAGCTTGATTGGTGCACCTCCTGGCTATGTGGGCTACGGTGAAGGCGGCAGCGGCGCAGGCAAATTAATCAATGACTTAGAACAAACACCCAATGCTGTATTGCTCTTAGACGAGGTTGAAAAAGCTCACCCTGATGTGCTTAATATCTTATTGGGCATTATGGACAATGGTATGCTGACCAGTAGCAGTGGAAAAACTGTTAGTTGCAGAAACATTATTTTAATCCTAACTTCTAACTTGGGCGCAAGAGAAGGTGAAAGAAATAAAATTGGCTTTGATAACAGTACTAACAGCAATGCCAGCATCGAAGCAGTTAATAAACACTTTACTCCGGAATTTAGAAATCGATTAGATTCTATCATCGAATTTAATAAACTTGATAAACCGATGATTCGTCCGATTGTAATTAAATTTATCAACGAAATTAACGAATTGTTAGAACCCAAGAATATTTCATTGGAACTAGATGATGGTGCAATACTGAAACTTATCGAAGACGGCTTTGATGAAAAAATGGGTGCAAGACCTATGAAGCGTATTATTGCAGAAAAAATTAAAAAGCCATTGAGTAAGAAAATTGTCTTTGAAAATCTGTCGGGGGTTAACATTAAAATAACTTATAACGGTGAAGACTATGAATTCCAATGAGTTAGTGGTAATACCCAACCATATTGTAATAAGAACTCCTCAAAAGAGTTTTTATAAAAAGTATACTCATAAGCTACAGTTTGAAGCAGTCAAAGAAAAGGCCAGCACTTCGTTTATTAATAACGGTCATTACAATTGGCGGGCAAGGCGTTCTAACTATTATAATGTCAATGTTGAAATTACTAGTATTATTAGAAATATCCTCGACGAATATCAAGAATCTAAGCTAGACTATCGCATAAGGCAAGAAGGCTGTACTGTAAATTTGTACTTCAATGATAATCTAATCTTAGAATTGATGCTGAGGGATCGCATCGTTTCTAATATTATAATGTTATACAGACCTTTAAATCCCAAACATGCAGAGTACATGGAAATTGACAACAAAATCCGTGTTCGAAAAAGCCTGTTTAATAAGCAGTATAGATACAAACTGTATATTAAAAATACTGCTAAATTTAGAAAAGAAGAACTGTACAATTTTAGAGTTTGGCTGGAAGATACGTATCCCGACGAGCACAGGGCTAAAACTAATGTGGGCTTAGAATTGTGCTTTGCCATGAATCTAAACACATTGAATAAAAAGCCAAGTTGGCGCACTTCTAATACAACTCTAGCTGTGTACTTCAATGAAGATATAGATTTGATGATGGCAAAATTACGGCTAAACGAGTATGTATCCCATGTAGAAGAAGCAGTTTTAGTATCAGAATTATAATATAATCCTCTGTTTTGCAAAGGCGCAATTTCGTTTGCGCCTTTCTTTTTGGCTAAATATTGTATTGGAGAGGCAACATGGCTAAGATCATAGAAGATGTAATTATCATTAAATTCAGTAAAATCGTTAAAGACAGCGATGCAGACACACACAGCGGAATCGCTGGTGCTGATATTCAACAAGCCCTAGAGCAAGTAGCTCAGGAACTAGTTGGAGATTCTGTTGTAGTAGAAGTTGAGAAAACATGAATAATTTAACAGTTGCAACATTAATGTTGGGTAACGGACAACCTGATCAAGTTAGTAATCCCCTACGAGGTGATGGTTACTATGGTTACAGAGACGGATTCCAAACGCTTGCAGTTAGTTTTAACAACTTTATCGGAAGAATACAAATAGAAGGAACACTAGAATTAGATCCAACCGAAGCAGACTGGTTTCCTATATGGATGCATAGAAATATTCCTTACAAGGAATATACTACTCCAAAGATAGGAACAGAAAGCTTTAGTTTTTCAGGTAATTTTGTTTTACTAAGATTTAGAAAAACCCGCAGTTATCTGTCAGACACATCATCAATAGGTGATATAACAAAAGTTATGTTGAGTATATAATATGACAATTTACATAAACAATTTAAGTAATTCACAATTACCGTTGGAACTCGATAATCCCACAGACGGTGAAAGTTTAGTATGGAGCTCAAGTCTTGGTGCTTATGTTAATGCTCCAGCAACATCCACAGAACAAATACAAGACGTTGTCGGCGAAATGGTCGAAGTCGATGCTCATGGTAGTAATCTTCATTTAAGATTAATCAGCAATTACAACGACGCTACTGGTAAATTAACTTTCAATGTTGTCACTGACTCGGGTCCAGGTAATGGAGTTTCTGTTGTTTCTGGAATTGGTATTAAAGAAAACGGAGCAACTAGAGGCGAAGCTCTTACTTTAGATTTTAGAGGTGCCACAGTTGCAATCGATAATAATCAAGTAGCAACTATTACAGGTTTGTTGGCTAATATTCCAGTTGCCCAACAGGGTGTAAACATAGGTAACGCAACAAAATTTAATTTTGAAGGCCTAAATGTAACTATGGACAGTGATGGGGTTACAGCAAAGATCAGTGCTGGCCCTGGTGTTAATGGCGGCGGCGGGTCATATACGTTACCAACTGCCAGCGGCAGCGTTTTGGGCGGTATTAAAATTGGTACTGGTTTAAGCATTGATGGCAACGGTGTTGTCAGTGCAACAGGCGGCGGCAGCAATTTTAGTGGCAACTATAACGATTTAACAAACAAGCCAACTATCCCTTCAGCTTACACTTTACCAATAGCAACAACAAGTGTACTTGGTGGTGTTAAAGTCGACGGTACAACTATTACTATTAACAACGGAGTAATCAGTGCTGGTGCTGGTAGTAGTGGCACAGGCATTAGCAATATTCCAGTATCACAAAGCGGTGTTGATAAAGGTACTGCTACATCATTTAACTTTGTAAATGCAACAGTAACAGTGGCCAATGGTGTTGCCACTGTACAAGCAGGAACATCCAATGGTGGTGTACCTGATCAAACAGGCAATGCAGGGAAATATTTAACCACAGACGGTGCTGTATTAAGTTGGGCCACTGTACAAGGCGGCCAAGGAAGTTCTTACACATTACCAGCGGCTACAACAAGTGCATTAGGTGGTGTTAAAGTTGGTACAGGCCTAAGTGTTGACGGTGCTGGCCTAGTTTCTATAGATTCTACAGTTATTCCTACAAAATCATATGTTGATACTGCTGTCAGTGATCTAATAAATGGTGCCCCTGGTGCATTAAACACATTAAATGAACTAGCAACTGCCCTGGGCAATGATGCTAATTTTTCTACAACATTAACAAACAATCTAGCTGGCAAAGTAAACATTGCTGGCGGAACAATGACAGGTGCATTGATATTATCGGGTGCGCCTACAGTAGATTTACAAGCCGCAACTAAGAAATATGTTGATGACAAATTTACAACTGCTACGCCAACAGTTAGCCCTAGCTTTGCCAGTGCCGTGGCTAGTCAAGTAACACTGGGATCATTATCTGGTGTAAATTTAAGTTCTATCAGTGCAGGACAAATTTTAGGATATAACGGTACAAGTTTTGTACCAGTCAACAACAGTGGTGCAAAAGGTGACACTGGTCCAGCAGGTGCTACAGGCCCAGCAGGTCTAAGTTTAACCAGTGCTACAGTTACTTTACAAGGTCATTTACAATTAACATTAAGCAACAATACTATTGTTGATGCTGGTAGTGTTGCCGGCGTAAGTAGTGCTAGTGTTAATAACAGCGGTCATTTAATATTAACTAAACAAGATGGTACTAATATAGATGCAGGTAGTATTGTTGGGCCACAGGGACCAACTGGTGCTACAGGTCCTGCTGGACCGCAGGGTGCTACTGGCGCTACCGGTGCAGCCGGCGCACAAGGTGCTACTGGTGCTCAAGGGCCTGCAGGACCTACAGGCAGTCAAGGTACATCAGGAATTTCAGTACAAAGTGCCGGTATTACAGCTGGCGGACACTTATTGCTTACACTCAGCGATAGCAGTCAATTAGATGCTGGTAATATCAGTGTTGTTAGTTCTGCCACAGTTAATAACAGCGGACATTTAATATTAACTAAACAAGACAACACTACTATTGATGCTGGCAGCGTTATTGGTCCAAAGGGCGATACAGGTGCCACAGGCGCCGCGGGTGCCACAGGCGACACAGGTGCTACTGGTGCTACTGGTGCTACAGGCCCAGCAGGTGCCAAAGGCGACACAGGTGCTACGGGCCCGGCTGGACCTACTGGTAGTCAAGGTGCCACTGGAGCTCAAGGACCAGCCGGACTAGGATATAGTTCTGCTATTGTTAATGGCAGTGGTCATTTAATACTTACAAAAACTGATAGTACAACTATTGATGCAGGTAGTGTAGTTGGTCCGCAGGGCCCTGCAGGTGCTACGGGTGCTACTGGCGCAGTTGGTGCTACTGGTGCAACCGGCCCAGCAGGTGCAAAAGGCGACACAGGTGCCCAAGGTGTAAAAGGCGATACAGGCGCAGTTGGTGCTACTGGTGCAACCGGCCCAGCTGGCGTAAAAGGCGATACAGGTGCCGCAGGACCTACGGGCGCAAAAGGCGATACAGGTGCTACGGGTGCCAAAGGCGATACAGGTATCGGTATTTTTAATGCGGTTGTTAATCAATCAGGCAACTTAACTATTACATTAACTGATGCTTCAACAATAAATGCTGGTAGTGTAGTTGGTCCGCAGGGCCCAACAGGTGCTACGGGCCCAGCTGGTCGCAGTATTGCGGCCAGTGGAGTTACAGTAGATGATAGCGGTTATTTACAAGTTACATTAACTGACGGTGTTACAATTAATGCAGGTCATGTTGTTGGACCACAAGGTGCTACTGGTGCTACTGGTGCTACTGGTCCAAAGGGCGATACTGGTGCTACTGGTGCCAAAGGCGATACAGGTACCGCTGGAACAAGTTATACAGTCAATAGTAAATCCGGTTCGGTGAATATATATGGCTTGGCCAATACTAGTCAACCAGGCTACGACTTAGAAGTTGACAAAGCAAATAAACTTGCAACTGCAAGAAATATTACATTGTCCGGTAAGGTAACAGGCCTTGCCAGTTTCGATGGTAGTGCAAATATAAGCATAACAACAGCTCTTAACAGCGTAACAACCAGCGATATCAGTGAAGGATCTAACAAATACCATACAGATGCTCGTGTATGGCAATCTATAAGTTCTATAGCTGACAGCAATATTACAACTTTAATCAGTTTTGATAGCACTAACGGTCAAATTAAATATCGTGCTAATACTAGTTATATTACTGAAGGTGCAAATTTATATTTTACAAATACTCGTGCAGATGCTCGTGCAGATGCAAGAATCGCGGCCGCTAGTATTAACGCATTAGCTGACGTTGACACAGTTACTAGTGCTCCAACTAACGGTCAAGTATTGACATGGACAGGTAGTGCATGGACCCCAGCCACATCAAGTGGCGGTGGATCAGGTGCAATTACCAGCGTTAACGGAAAAACTGGTATTGTTGTATTGAATACCAGTGATGTTGCTGAAGGTTCAAACTTGTATTATACTGACACACGTTGGGATACAAGATTAGCGGCAAAATCTACGGACAATTTAAATCAAGGTACTGTAAACAAATACTACAGCGACAGTCTTGCTCGTAATGCAATGGCCGCTGGTACTGGTTTAAGTTATAACAGCTCTACTGGTACATTTAGTATCAATGCTACAACAACTAACGTAACAGAAGGTAATAATTTATATTACACAAACACACGTTTTGATACACGTTTAGGTCAGAGTAATTTGGCACAACTTGCAGACGTTGCAGACACTACACCCACAACTGGTCAAGTTTTAAAATGGAACGGATCAGCATGGGCACCTGGCGCAGATAACACTGGTGGCGGCAGTGGCGGCAGTTCTGGATTATTCCGTGCCGCAGTCCAGGTCAACTATGATGCATCTGGTAACTTATCCAGCGTTAGTGTATTAAGTGGTGGTATTAGTGCTTCAATTGCCACAGCGGCCAGTGCAACTGCCACAGTGACATTTACATTTACAGGAAGTGCATGTCCTCCAATTAACGTACAAGTATATGGTTATCAAGCTGTGGCAAACCAATATGTATCCAGAGCATTAGCCAGTGACTTTACTACAAGAACAATGCCAGGTGGCGGTAGTGCAGGTAATCCAACTGCATTTAGCTCGTATGATCCATCGATTCATACATCAACAATAAGTTTAACAAAAGCACTAACAGGTGCAACGGCTGGAGTCGGCGCAGTAACTCATTGTGTATTGCAATTTTTATTAAGTACAGTTTAAGGAATATAAATGTCAATTAATGCATGGAAAACCAGTTTTATAGGCATTAATAAACCGCCTAAGGTTCTAACTGGTTCTGCAGATAGTTTTAGGCCGGTTGCATTGTGGCCATATGCCAACGATGCCACTGATCCATATTGGAGTGGCGGCACTAACCCACAGGCTTATAAATGGGAAGTAAGTTTTACTATAATTCCTGTGGGTCATGGCAGTAATTTAACTAGAACACCTTATAGCTTTACAGGGCATGATATCGAGGTAGGAGACTTTATTGCCGGTTCCCAAGACGGAAAAGTACTTGAAATAATAAGCATTAATTCTAAAACCGACACTTCGTTGGTTGCTGTAGTAGAAGATAGACTTCGTTATAATACATTTAGAGACCCAACAGGTTTTGGCTTATTCGGTACTCCGGGTACAGTGGTATTCTTCCAAATAAATGAACTAGGCTTGCCTATGTTAGATCCTATACCTGGCGGCAGTAGTGTTAACTTTTTCAGTGATGTACAAAGTAGATTCCAATACATGAATCCACTGACCAATTATATATTAGAAAAAACTAATCATGGTTTTGTACAAGGCGATCCTATATCAATTGAAAATAAAAATTTTGAAATAACAAATGCAAATAATGTAAAAAAATTCATTGGCACAGTAGTATATGCAGGACCAGGTCCGAATCAGTTTATACTACGACCTTCCAATGGTATCATCGATTTTGCTCCAACTTTGCCGGGAGATATCGGGGACTACATTTATCCCAGTGTAGATGGATCTGGCGTATTAACCATAGATCCGGCATCTAATAAACCAATATTCATTAAAATCTCCAATGCTGTTCCTACTATAACAACCGGCACTGGTATAGACCCCACAGGCATAGACGGTGATACTATACAGATTAATAGAATGCCTATAACATTGATGGGTTCAGGCACCGGCACGTACACATTAGACGAAGCAATAACTCAGATAAATGCTGTGACTGCAACTACACAAATAACAGCAATAAAAGTAGGTGCCGCTAACATAATTACCAGCGACATTGCAGCCAACGGTAGTGCCTTGGGTGTTATAGCTGGTTATGTTCCTTTTAGTGCAAGTATTAATGGTGTTACTGTAAATTTTATAACAACAACATCAGGTTCAGCAACATACGGAGATCCAACAGTGGCAGCGGCAGTGGACATGGTAGCAGATATCAATGCGGCCAATATACCAGATTTGGTTGCAAGTTTAGATGAAAGCGGAAATATAATTCTAAGACAGAACGCAGGTGATGCGATTACCATAGTTAATCTAAACAATGACTTACAGGGAAATAAATTTGCAGGTTCAAACAGTATTTCTAGTTTGGCAGAAAGCGTGCCTGCCAATACAACAACCAGTGCGTTACGTTTGTACAGAGACGATGGCGGCCCAATGACATTGCTGGACACTCAGGGCATATTTTTAAGTACTGCTGGTGTGCTAAGTGGACAAAATGGTCGTTATGCAATTGGCTTAAATGTTGAACAAGGCCTACGTTCGAGTTTACTTACAATGGTGCCGACAATAGAATCTAGAGATGCATTACACCCGCTACCAGGAGATCAAGCCTATGTATTAGACGCAGGTCATGGTGATTGGGCAATTTATGTATGGGACGGTTCTGCTTGGTTACGCCACAGTAATCAGCGCAGTGACGAAACAGACGCAAGAACTCTTGTAACTTCTATTAATCTAGCAACTAGACCCAGTGGCACAATTAATTTAGGAGCAATTAGTGCAGGAAGAAAAATATTAAACATTGGCGTTGATGTTGAAAATGCACAGCCGGCTAGAATCTCTGGTATTATTAATTCAGTTAGTGTAGCATATAACCCTAGCTTTACTGCACCAACTCCAAGTGATCCAAATTTAATTCAAGGTGCGTACGGAACTCAGCAGGGTAGTCTTTACGGTACGGCGTATCAAGCATTGATCAGTCCTCTCGTTGATACAACAGGTGATATGTTAACAAATTTTGCCAATTGGACTGTTGTTGGTGCTACGGGCGGCAGTTATACTTCTTTATTTGCACCAGGCGCAGTTCATATCACTGCTGTTCAGCAGGTGTATAGTTATGGTAATTGGTATTTAATAACATTCGACCAACCTGTATATCAACAACAACCAGGCGGTGCTTCAGGATCTGCTTTCTTTTATCCCCCAGGAACTTATACAGTACCCACAGCAGTAACAGTAAGTTCTCCTACTTGGACCAGCGGTAATGCTACTTTCAGAGTTAGTTATGATAATCAAACATTTACATTATCTGTAATACCATTAAATGGAGGTAGTGGCCACAGTCAAGGTCAAACACTAACAATACCTGGTTCGTTTCTTGGCACCCCGGGCCAAAATGCTGTTATAACGGTTACCGGAGTAACTTCAAAATTACAGCCCAGTACGATTAGCCTTGGAACATCTTTAAATAATGAGTTGTTTATGCATACCTCGGATAGTCAATTATCTGGCACAGCAACATATACCATCGACCCGAATTATTTAACTGACGATTATATCGATGTAGTTGTAAATTTAAATAGTGTTTCTGGTGCCACTGGTTTAATAACTATTAAACTAACATACGTATAATGGATAACCTATGACTAAACAATTTAATAATATATCAGGAACTACATCAAATGCTTTTGAAGTTGGCGCAGGCTTTGCTACCAGCGCAAGGCAAGTTGTTCTCACTGCTGTATGCAACGGCGCAGATGCATCAGCCGGAGACAGATTTGAAGGTAATATTAAAATAGCTGGCACAGAATTTTATGATATGAAAGTACTGGCAGTTGATTCAACAGGTAAACGTTTTGCTAAACAACAACGAGGAACTATTGCTGGCAACAATATTACTAAAATAGAAGATATATTTGAAGAAGACTTTGATGGAGACATTGAACTTAGTTCAGATGGTCAATCTTTGAATATCGTTTGTAAGATAGGTAGTGCAACTAGTGCTACATACAGTATCTATATAACATTACAACGGGTAATAGATTAAGGAATAAAAAATGGCAAGAATGAATGATGATGACAGTGATCCAAAAGATGATCCTAACTTAGATCACTCTAAGTTACCACAGATTAAACAATCTTCTTATTCGGGTACTGTTCCTACAACTGATTACAGCTCACTAGGAGGATCAAGTAATGCAACGTCAACAACACCCAGCGCACCAAGCGGCGCTTCAGCATTTGGCCAACCGTCAGCAGGAGGCTTTGGCGCTGGCACCGGCTTTGGTAATAGTACAGGAACTGGAACGTCAGCGTTTGGGTCAAGCAACTCCGGATCAACCGGTGGCTTTGGCACAGGTAGCTCCACAGGATTTGGTGGCAGCGTGGCAAACAATGGGGTACCTCAACAACAACAAAATTTAACTGCGGCCGGCAGTAATGCCGCACAGGGTGCAGATGTTTTAGTGGCCAATGACAACACAGATTGGATCAACAAAAAATGGCGTCCAGTTATGGGTTGGATGTACATGATGGTCTGTGTCTGCGACTTTACTATATTTCCAATTTTATGGAGTGTGTTACAAGCACTAAGTCATGGTAGTGTTACCAATCAATGGCAACCACTGACCCTGCAAGGTGCCGGACTATTCCACGTGGCCATGGGTGCTGTTCTTGGTATTGCGGCTTATGGTCGTACTAAAGAGAAGGTTGCTGGTGCGGCCTAATAAGTACACACATGGAAATAGAAGAATTCGAACATTATTTTAGAATCTGTTTAAGTCGCGTACTTTCTTCCGAGGAAGTACGTGATTTCATTACCATGGTGGAAGAATATGCAGACGTTGAACCAGACGATGACGACGTAGTAGTTCTTTATCATTTAGATGATGAAAACAATGATGGCTATCAACATTGCTATGACATTAGACTAGAAGATGACATTACCGCAGATGTCGGAGACGAACTGGCCTTGGCCTGCGAAGAAATGTTTCCCGACGATGACTTTGACATAGAAAGTAGCATGGGTATCATTGATGAATCTTTTGAATTCGTTGATTTAAAACTCAATGGTGAAGATAGAAAACAAATATCGGAAAATTACAACAAGTGGCAACATCAACGTTGGGTTGATACTATGGTCTCCGAAGGTTGGAATTTTGGTATGAGATTAGATGAAAGTGCTAAAACACATCCTGCACTTCGCCCTTGGGAAGCACTCAGTGGTCCCTACAAAAAGGATCACAGCAAGACAGTGGAATTCGTTCTAGAACAAATAGAACGCATGGGCTATAAATTTATTCGTTGATTTAAGAACTGTTAATTTAAATACAGTTATGAAGACTGCCACTGTACCCCTAAGTTTTACCAAAGAACAAGTGGATAATTTTGGTAAATTAACCGGAGATAACGGACCTATACACAGCGTACAGGGTGTTGTTCAAGGTGGCTTCATTCTTAGTATGTTACCCCAATGGCTTACTCAAACACCAATTGGCATCGAATTTATTCAAGACTCAAAGCAGGCAATGAGTGTGATGTTGGATTCCAAGTTTAGAAATAAATTGATGGCCGGGGACCAAGCAGAAATAACTTTTACCTACGGTAATACCGAATCTATGCTGTCCAAAATAAATTGGAAAGTACACAAAGGTGCCCACGAATATTGTTCGGGAAAATGGGTTATTTATAAATCTTTTATTGACAATAATTAAAATATAGTGTACAATACACTATGACTAAAAAAGTTGGTTTCGCTTGCAAATGGATTGATCATCCTGCACAGGTCAATGGGATTAAACCCAAGGACGATTGTAAAAAGTACAATACTGGTACGACCACTATCACATGGCTAAATAGGCAAACTAAAGAAGTTGCTGAACAAAAGCTATGGGACTTAATGGTCCAGAACATAGAAGCAACACGTTTGCTAGTTGAAAAGGTAGGAAATCTTGAAGAAAATCTTAGGATGGTTCGTCTTAGCAGTGATATTTTACCTGCTTATACCGAACCCAGTTGGAGTTATTTTTGGCGTAGGCCTGATGTTGTTGATTATTGTAGCAGAAATTTTGGCGTCATTGGCGGGAGTGCTAAGTCTAATGGCGTCAAGCTTAGTTTTCATCCTGGGCAGTTTTGCGTCTTGGCTAGCGAATCTGATCAAATAGTTGAACGTAGTATAGAGGAGTTTGAATATCATGCGGATATGGTTCGCTGGATGGGATACGGAAAGTCGTTCCAGGACTTTAAGATTAATGTACATATCGCCGGAAGACGTGGGCCAGCAGGCATTAGGGCGGCACATAAACGTCTCAGTGTAGAAGCACGTAATTGTCTTACCATTGAGAACGACGAAATTTCCTGGGGCATTGAAGATAGTTTAGAATTGGTAGATACTTGTGCCTTGGTACTTGATATTCACCATCATTGGATTAAAACTGGAGAATATATTGAAAACACTGATGATCGTATTAAAAAGGTTATTGATAGTTGGCGCGGCGTTAGGCCTACTATACACTATTCCGTTAGTAGGGAAGATGTACTTGTCGGCCATTCCGGATCACAGCTACCCGCTCTTACATCCTTGATGGAAAGTGGCTATAAAAAAGGCAAGCTACGAGCGCACAGCAATTTTTATTGGAATGATGCTGTTAATCGTTGGGCCCTGACCCATAACGAATGGGCAGATATTATGTGTGAAAGTAAAGGCAAAAACCTTGCTAGTTTTAGTCTTGCAAATATGCTCAATGACTAATGATGAAATATTAAAAATTTACAATGAAATGGTGGTAATGTTTGGAGACAGTTTACCCAACTTTGAGCACCACCCCCGGCAGTTCGCTTACTATGTTAAACTATATTATTTGATAAAGAAAAATGAATTTCGATCAACTCAATAATGCCATTGATAACTGGCTTGCCGATAACCCACATTCAACACCAAAAAGAAAACCCACCCTAGAGAACATTGTTGATGTAATATTAGAACATGCCGCGCCCCAATTCGGGCCGTGGATTGCAGGTGGTGCAGGCCGACAATTGGCCTTGGGCGAAAGAAATTTTGCAGACATTGATGTTTGGTTTAGTAGTCGAGCACAGTTTGAAGAACTTGAAACAAGACTCATCAAAGATTTCGGCAACGGGCTCTACGAAACTTTTGCCAGCGCAAATGCCACAACTTATCAAGTGGGCGATCATAAAGTGCAGTTGATCAGACGTGCTTATTATCCCAACTTAGATTCAGTGTTTGCCGCTTTTGATTTTACCTGCTGTCAAGTGGCTGTACACAAAGATCTAACGGTATACGGACCGGGCATCGACGATGCACGTAATCATAGACTGTGTTTAAATTACTTTGACAGCAAAGCTTTTCTTGCAAGATATGCCAAATATGTGGGTTATGGATATGTCATGGATCCCGATAAATTTTTAGAAATCATTGACAAAGAGGATATTAACTATGAATTCGACCACACAGATCTTGGCTACTAATGTCAATGAAGCCAAGTTGATCAGTAAACTCAGCGGTAGGCCAGCGCATGTAGCCGGCGATACTTTTGTATGGAACGACGAACTAATGGATCAAGCCACTGCCATTGTTATCCTGCTTAAAGTTAATAATCAGGTTCCTGTGGGCGACAGCGTTAAACTTAGATTGCACCAAGCGTATATCAATAAATTTTCCAGTTATCTAGATGATGATCAAATAGATGACAACGAGCACAGTCCGGAAACAGCGGCCAGGGTATGGTTCAGTGCTCTTTGCCGTAGCGTCAAGCGCAAAGATCCGTTGGGCAAAGATGTTGTCAAACAGATTTTGATTGATTTACACAAAAATTAGTGACCAAACACTAGTATTTCTACTGATAAAATGTTGCATTGCCGCATAAGTAATGTTATAATAAACAATGACGTCTAAGATAGAGTCATATTATTAAACTTGCTTAATTAAGGAGAACATTATGTTTACAGCAGACTCAGTTATCGACACCGTACAAAACGGTAAAAAACAATTAGTTAATACTTTTGTTACCAATGATTCCGTTAAAGAATCTTTGATCAACTTGGTTGAAACCGAAACCAATTATACAAAAAATATGTTTAAGCTAGGCACAGACACAGTTACAACTTTGTCTACAAAGGCCAACGAAGCATATCAAAATGCCGTTAAGTTTGACTATGTTAAATTTGGCGAAGCCGTGCTAAAAGCTTATCAAACTACAGCTAAAAAATAATATCTAACAGATTATTTTAAACTCGCAGACCCTTGCTAAATAATACTAGCAAGGGTTTTTTTATTATGCGATTAAACGAAGTTGATACTGGCCAGCCAGAAATTGGCGATATTTTAGAATTTAACATAAACGGCACTATTGTCGAAACAGTTATTGTTGGCATCAATAAAACAACTCATATAGCAACATACATAGTCGAATCTCCGGGAAATGACATGACTCTGCTAGAACATATTGTCAAAGTCAAAGGTGGCTGGGAATTAAAAAGCAAAAAAACTGGTAAAAATTTGGGTAAGTATCCTACTCATGCTGGTGCTGAAAAGCGTGAACGAGAAGTACAGTATTTTAAACACATGGGTGAAGAAACTGTCATTGAGAAAAAAGAAAAAATTAAAGTCTATACAAAGAATCCCAAGACTGGTCGTGTGATTAAAGTAGACTTTGGTGAACCAGATCAAATAATTAAGAAATCTAAAAAGCACCGTAAAAATGGCAAAAAGCATTGGGGCTATGGAAAATGAAAGCCAGTGATTTTCTAATAGAAGCAGGTGCAGTACCCATATACTATTTTGCATATGGCATGCTAACAGATCCTAAGATAATGCGTGGTGCTGATTTTGTAGGCACCGCTGTGCTTAAAAACTTTGAATATGAAATGTTTCAATATGCTAATGTGCGTCCCGAAGCAGGTCAAGAAGTTGTAGGAGTACTATGGGCCTTGGACAGAAATATGTTGGCCGAACTAGATCGTACAGAAGGTTATCCTCATTTATATGATAGAAAAACTGTGCCAGTATACGTTGACGGCAATAAAGTTGTAGCAGAATTGTACACTATGACTCCGGCGACTAGAGAACACTTAGAAGGCACTAGACCTCGTAAAACTTATATTGCTCGTATAGCACGTGGTTACAAGGCCGCGGGAGTTCCTATATCTCAGTTGGCAAATTCGCTGAATCATGATGTAGCCGAAGACACTATAAAACTAACAGTACCTCAACGTGCCAAAGACTGGATTAAAAAGGTCTATGACTTGTATCCGCATACATTTCAAAATAATCATATTATGGTATGGGGCGAAGGTGAACAACAACAGTTTGCCATGTTTGATCTAGTGCCCAGCATGAGCAAAAAAGATGCTGTGGAAGTCAAATGGTTTCAAGCATATCCTCTGCGTCAAGGAGTGGGTACTCGCGCCATGGCGGAACTACAGCGGCTGGCCCGAGAAGATAATATAAGTCTTACACTATATCCCTGGGACAAAGGACAGGTAAGCCAGGCCAAACTGACAAAATTCTATAAGGGACAGGGATTCAAACCCACAGTCAAGGGCAGTAAAAACATGGCCTGGACTCCTGAAAGTCTGGAGGAAGCCTTTAATCAGCCCTATCCGCTTCAATGGGAACACGGGGAGTTTGGTGACCACGATGCGTATACTAAATTACCAGACGGTTCTAATTTAAGTATCATGTTCAATAAAGAAGATGATGATGTGTACACCGTTGAATTTTGGAGAAACAATAGTCAAGATGCAACTGGCGACGGTGATTCACAGAGAATCTTTGCCACAGTATTAAGTGCCATACAAGAATTTCTAACGACAAAAGAACAGCCGAGATTTATATCATTTACCGGCGCCAAAGGCGAAGAACAAGGAAAAGACAGTAGAATTAGTTTATATTCAAAGTTACTTCAACGTTATGCTACATCCTGGGGATATCAATTAAAAAATGTACATGATACCGGTGACCATATTGGATTTGACCTAGTAAGAATAAAACAAGATGTAGGGGAAGACATTGATCGCAGAGGATTCCTTAAAGGCATGGCCGGAGGCGCCACAGTAAGCGCCTTGGGCGCACAGGCAAAAACAGATACTAAACCACAGTCCGTGGCTAATAATCCCAAGGTAGATTTTTTATTAAAATGGGCCAAACAATTTATTAAAAATCCCGCAGAGTTAGCGGCATTTATGGCTCAGTGTGCTCATGAAAGTGATAACTTTAACACCATGAATGAATATGGCACTCCTGAACAATTTGCAAAGAAATATGATATAAGATTTAATCCAGCCAAGGCCAAAATATTGGGCAACGACAAACCCGGCGATGGCGCAAAATATCATGGCCGAGGATATTTGCAGTTAACTGGAAAATATAATTATCAAAAAGCCGGAGAGTGGATTTCTAAATTTATTAATCATCCTGTGGATTTTGTTGCCAAACCTGAAATAGTGGCCACACCCACAGCGGCCGCGCTGAGCAGTATATGGTATTGGATACAGTTTGTTAGACCTAGAACTAAGAGTTTTAACAATACAAAACAAGTTACAAAGAATATTAATCCTGGCTTAAAAGGACAAAAAAATCGTGAACAAAAAGCACGAGATTGGCAGGCCGCCATGCATGTCAAGCCAGGAGAACCTATTAAGGTGGCCAGCAGATGAGAGCACATGAATTTATAGTTGAACGTGAGCAGGGTAAACTACAAGATTTTGAAGGCCTGCAATTCAGAATGGTCAAGGACAATGGCCAACTGTTTGTAAATGCACTTGATTCAACTTGGGGCAACGAACTAGGGCATGTTACATTTAACATCGGCGACGGTCGGGAATTAGATCCCCAAGATTTATTTGTCAAAGAAAAATTCCGTAATCAAGGAATTGCTAAAATAATGTATGACTTTGTTAAAAGCCAAGGTTACAAAATACAGCGTAGCTGGGATCAAACTGATGCAGGCGCAGGATTCTGGAACAAGCACAAAGGCGAAGATGTTCGCGTGTGGGAAACATCTATATCTACTAAGATTGCTTCAGCTGAACAAGTATGGAGTTATGTAAGTAAAATACATCCCAAGGACCAACAGGGTGGTGGGTTTTTAAAAAACTTGATAATGAAATATCCAGAATATGAATTAAAACGTGTGCCACTGGCCGATATACATATACCCGATCAAGAATACAATGATGAAGAACAAGGCAGTGAAACCGATGATCCTTATAATCGTGTTATGTATATTGATCCAGAACATGCCGGAGAACACAGTTTACATTATATAGATAAACATCCTATTGTCTTAGATTCTAATAATTATATCTTAGACGGTAATCATAGAGCATGGGCCGCGGCCGAGTTGTTGAACAAGACCGATATCATGGCTTGGATTGCTGTTGAGCCCATCACTGAGCTGGGCAATGCACCTGCTGAATACAAGCCCAATCGCAAGCGAAAGCGCAGTCTGTTTCATGCCACTGTGGATGGCCACTGGGTAGATGTGTTCTTTGATCGCAGTGAATTCAATGACACCTTGCACATCACATTTGCTGTGAATGGCAATTACGACACACCAAGCCAGGCCACAAGTGCCAGCCGATCAACAGTGAAAATATTGAGCACAGTTCTTGATATTGTTAAACGACAGTTGCCTGAATACATGGCCAAAGCTCGTCCACCTGGCGTATCATTTACTGCCAAAGGTGATAACCGTGCCAGCTTATATCGTCGGTATTTTGTTCCTGTGATACAGAACATACTGGGTGCAAAGTGGCAACCGGAAGAATATCCCAGTATGGGCATGACTGTGTTCCACTGGAGTCCTGTTAAAAAACCGGGTGTAGAGGAAAACTTTGCGGATGGCAAAGGCCCGGGTCGCCCCGGAGACAGCGTTCGTCATGGCATACCCAAACATGCCACCATGGCCGAACTGGAAAAGGCCAGTCATGCATCGGGTCGTAAAGGACAGCTGGCACGTTGGCAAATGAACATGCGCCGCGGTAAAAATAAATAAAATTAAATGTTATCCGTAACAAATAATGAATTTAATCCCCAGGCTTTCTGGGATAAACCAATTAAAAAATTAGTGTACATTCCCACTAAAGAAGACTTAGATCTATTTGATCAAAATGGCTACGATTTAACTGTGCTAGAACAGCACTATGCTTACAGTAATTATGTCAAGCCTAGATTACACAGGGATCATATTCGTGCTGTTAAACAAGACTGGTTTACACAGTACAACGTAATAGAAGGCGCTGTATTAAATCACAGTTTATTATTTGAACGCAAGGGTTACACAGGGCCAGCCTTGGCTGAATTAAAGTATTGGGCAGAATCACTGCCTTTAATTCATAAAATAATTAATATACGTTCTAAATGGGGTCTAGATTTCAGCATGGACTATGTGGATCGCGCGGGTAATGCATTTGAAATACTACACTGGGAATGGGACAGTTTCAGCTATGAAGAAATTACAGCCATTAAAAATAAAATAGAACCTGTGTTATTAAACATAGATTGGCAGGATGCCGCGAAGAATCTGATTAAATATAAAGATAAATGGCACAGCTTGGAATTCTTCGCACAGTCCGATTGGAAATGCGATTATTTTGGCATACCTAAGGAAAGGTTTAAAATGGTCATATGGAAGTAAACAAAATGAAATCAATGAAACAACTAATTTTAATCCTACTAGTAACGGTGGGATTTGGCAATGCTGTTGCGTGGACACAAAGGCCGCCACAGGATCCACAGACCTGCAAGGTACATGCACCCTACGGTTTTCCACAGACAGCAGGCGTACAGCCTATTTGTCGTCAAGCATACTTGGTAGGCTACGATGCCGCTGCCAAATTACCTAAATATGTAACCTATGAACTACTACCTCAAAACGCTCTCGGCTGTGTCGCTCGCACTAATGCTTTTGTTGCTGATCAATCAGTTCCAGGAGGAGCCCGTCCCGACGATTACGCAGGTACTGGCTATGATAAAGGGCACATGAGTCCAGATGGCGATTTGTCATGGGACGTTCAAGTAGAGTTTGAAAGCTTTTTAATGACTAATATGAGCCCGCAGGCTGGTAGCCTAAATCGTGGCATTTGGAAACTATTGGAAACAAGTGTACGTGGATGGGCAGTACAACGCAATCAAAGCTACACAGTTTATGTAGGCGGTGTCTATGATGCTACTGATAAAAAGATTGGCAATGGCGTAGTTGTACCGCACGGATTCTACAAAATTGTTATCAATAATCAAACCAATGAAATTGCAGGTTGGGCATTCCCACACACAGCTCCATATCCTAACTTGGGCAATGATTTAACTAAATTCCGCATGCCTGTGGCACAGATTATGCAGACTGCCGGTGTTAAGTATGCTTTCCCTGCCAACGCTCGAGAACTACAACCAGGTCAAGAATGGCCAGTAGATTTTGGCGCATTAACCAATGCCAAACGTGCTAAGTGCGGCGCCGGTGCCAGTAACGATTAATCAAGGAGTTTTGTCAATGACTACAAAATTTTCACACGTCAAGGGTTCTGAAATAGAATTTAAAGGTGTCGGCCTTCGCGACTTTTTCCTATGACATTGTGGGCATCAAAGGACATGGTGTAGTTGCCATTGATACAAGTCCATGGCGTGCCTATGAACACATAGAAAGATTGGAACATATCTGCAAGATTGTACTTGCGTCAGGACGGTATTAAATGCAATTAGTATATATTCACGGCGCCAGCGCGACCAGCGAAAGCTTTAACTATATTAGAAGCAAACTGGGTGCGGGCATAGACATTAACTACGATAGTCGCAACGGCTTTGAAAATAACTTAAAGGACATGCTGGAACAACTAAAAGATGTTCGGGACATGGTATTTGTGGCACACAGTCTAGGCGGCATATATTCGCTACACTTGGCCAATGCCATGCCAGATCAAGTTCTAGGGGCTGTTACACTAAGCACACCCTACGGAGGCGCCGAAGTTGCGGAAGTTGCCAAATTCTTCTTACCTTTTAGTAGACTTATGCGTGATATAGGCCCTAGTTCGTGGGCTATGAAGCAGGCCGACAGAATTAAGATTCAGCACCCTTGGTGTAATGTTGTAACAGTTAAAGGGCAAAGTCCTTTTATCGCAGAAGCCAACGATGGTGTTGTTACCATAGCCAGTCAGCGACATCACGTGGACATGGAATTAGTAGAAATAGACTACAATCATTATGAAGTGTTACAAGCTGATTCTGTGATTAAAATTATTAAAAAAAGAATTAGTAAATTAAAAAATTAATTCTTTTTCTATTTTTTGATAAACAAAATATAATCTATCATTTTTATCTTTTTTAAATTCAAGTAATGTTAAATTATATTTTTCAGCAAATTCATTGACTATTTCAAAACTCCAGGGAAATATATCCACATAGGGACCTGTCTTATGTGGAATTCCTGGATTGGCACGGAAATATATTTTACCCAAGGGCTTTAATAAATCCACACAGCAACTAAATCTTGCTTCAATGTCTTCTTTACTGTTAAAATTAATACTGCCCAAAGCAATAATTATGTCGTGACTAGCAGGTTTAACTTTATAGTCAAGAATATCCACCATGTAGTCAGCACAGGAATTGTAAGGATCGATGCCCACCAAATTGCTAATCCTACCCTTAAATGGGTGATACCCGCAGCCAACGTCCAAAACGCTGCCAGGATTTTGTCTATTAATTTCATCTACTAACTCCCATCCTGTGTAATCATAGTCTCCAGTGCGTGGTTGCCATATCTCAGCAAAGAATCTACTGATATAACGTTCACTGAGATCATCAACAATACTGCCCAAGGTACCCACGTAGTCGCAGGGCAAACTAAGTTCTGCTTCTATGGTATCCTTGAATTTGCGATAGCGAGCCGGTGTCCAAGGCAGTTGGTCCACTACTGTATTTTCGTCGATGGCATCAGAAATTTTCTGATATTTAGGTAAATTAAAGGCGATTTGTAAATTTTCTTTAATTAAGTTAAAAATTTTTGTATTCATAGGATTTTTTTCACAGATCTGATAAATAAATATGATTGCACAGATATATACTATTATATATGACAGCATATCTTAATTAAGGAGTCAGCGATGTTGACAGCAAAACAGTTCGTAGCTAAGATAGTAGAAGACAACCAAGCTCTATTCAAAGCTAGCCAATTAAACGTTAAAGAATACTTTGACAGCAAGCCTAGCCAAGAAGAGCTAGTTGATCACTTTATCGGACGCATGGTCAATGAGCGTATGAACATGGTTGAAATCAGCCGTCAAGTTGCAGAACTTGGTGCAGATGCAGACCCTGTTGAACTACAGTTATTAACTCAGCAAGCTCATGATGAAGCTGTACACTTCCGTTTAGTCAAGGAAGTCATTGAGCACATCCAAGGTAAGCCAGTTGATGTTAAGGCCGCCATTGAAGCAGAAGCTAAAGCTAACACAGCCAAAGGTGCTAGTTTATTGGCCAAGTATGAAGCAGAATCAGATCCAGTTGCACTGGCCGCTTATCAGTTAGTTGCTGAAGGTCGCGCTGAAGCTGTTTGGGATCAAATGGCAGACTCAATTGAAGATGAATTCATCTCCGGTGCCTATCGCAAAATTGCCAAGGACGAAGGTTTCCACAGCAAAATTGGCGCACGTAAATTAGAGCAATTGATCACAGAAGAAAATGCTGGCCGCGTTGAAACTCTTGTTGCTCAAATGCGTAAAGATTTATATGAAATTTCTTGCCGTAACACCGTGGCCAACACAGACGGTGCAAAATTGGTAGCAGACGCCTACGGTTGGTAAATTGAATATTGGACTCACACAGAGGATCCTATATCACAAAGGCAGAGCGTATGATTCGATTGAGCATGGATGGTATTCATACTTAAAAGATCATACGCTTACTTTTATCCCAAATATAGTAGATCAGGATTTTGAATTATTAGCAGATCCCTTGGATGTGTTGATAATCACCGGCGGCGACGACAGTACTCTACGCAGAAGCGTAGAATTAAAAATAGCCACAGAAATGATGACTTGGCAAAAACCAATATTAGGCATTTGCCATGGCTGTTTCATGTTAACAGATATATTAGGCGGTAAAATCGACGAATGTGCAACACACATGGAAACCAGTCATACTGTTTATCATTTTGGAGATGCATACCTAGTGAACAGTTATCATAATTTACAAATAACTGAACCGCATAAAAATGCCACAGTACTGGCAGTAGATTCTGAAGGCTACTGCGAATCTTGGATAGACGGAAATATAGCAGGCATAGTATGGCATCCAGAACGCATGAGCAAGCCCTGGATTCCAGATGAAATAGAAGATTTAATTTTTAGGAAATAAAATGAAAAAGAAATTCAATGATTGGCGCAGTCGTAGCATAGTAAGATTAATAAGCTGGAGAATTATTGGCGGTAGCACAACAGCCGCCATTGTTTATTTTGTAGCACGAGCCGGTGCCAGCGCCGCTGAAACTGCCAGCATTATTTTTATCTGTCAATTTACAATTAACGCATTAATGTATTATATTCATGATCGTATATGGAATATGTTCCAGTGGGGTCGTGAAGTAATATTAGAAGATGGCACTACAATTAGTCGTGCTGAATATTTAGACACAGTCAAGGACACAAAATGAAAAAATTACTGGCATTATTCGCATTATCTATTAGTTTAATGGCACATGCATGGGAACCCACTAAACCAGTTACTGTTATTGTGGGTAATACACCCGGTGCTGGCAATGAAATAGCATTTAGGAAACTAGCAGAAATTGTACAAAAAACATCATATCCTAAATTTAACTATGTTGTGCAAAATATCCCCGGAGCAGACAGCGTAATTGCATTAAATAAATTCTCAGACAGTTCTGCAGACGGTTATACCATTGCCTTGCCCAGTCATATGAGCATGTATGTGACCAATGATATATGGGAAAAGAATGTTAAAAAATTTAAATATGATGATTTTATTGATGTATTAACCATGGGAAAAAGTCCATTGGTATTAGTAGCGCACGTAAGTAGCTCAATTAATACACCGCAGGAATTTATTAAATTAATTAATACAACTAAAAAACCCATTAATGTAGCAGTGGGTGGCGGCGCACACAGAACAGCCTACGAATTTCTCATGCATCGAGCTCAGGGAAATAAATCCATGGTCCAGCCAATTAAATTTAATGGGCCACTGCCAGCAGTGACCAGTGTGGCTAGTTATTCTGGTAAAGATGGCACAGAGTTTGGTATTATGCCCATTGCAGTTGCCAGACCATTGATAGAAGCAGGCAAGGTCAAAGCCATTGGATTCACTGGCACACGAAAGATGCCACAGTATCCTGATGTTCCTTTGTTAAACACAGTGGCACCAGGTATCAATGTCTACGCGGCTTGGAGTATTCAATTGCCCCGCGGCACAGACGCTGACGTCATTGAATGGTATCAACGCACATTTGCAGAAGCTGTACGCAGTGAAGAATATCGTGAATGGCGCAGACAGAATGTGGTGTTCTACGAAGAAAATGAATTAACTCCGCAGGGACTTAAAAAGCACATAGAAGAATTGCGTTCAACCTTTTTACCAGTGTTAAATAACATAGACATTACCAAGGAATAAAATGAACAGTAGTTGGGAAACCAGTAAATTAAAAAGCAATTATCATTTTCACGATCAATTTATCATTGACCCCGAATATGACACAGTGATTTATCTAGGTAATATACAGCCTACATGGCAAGAAGATCTAAATGACATTATTGCCCAAGCTAAACCTGCAACATGGGCCACACGTGGATATAAAGCAGAAGGTGTACAAGGTCCCAGTGACGAACTAGCCTCGGAAGAATACGATCTAACTCGACATGGTATGAGCAAAGATTTACCTATTACACATTTAAATTGGCAGATACCCGAGTCGTTACGAGATATTAGTAAAAAATTTGCTTTGTCTGATTGCATGGAACGTATTCATGTACAACAGCCCGGCGAAGTATGGAATTTACATTTAGATAAATTACAAAAATGGAATCCTGAAAATCCAGATAGTGTGATAAGAATAATGATACAGCTAACAGACTGGCAACCTGGTCAGTTTTGGGAGTATGGAAACTTTCATTATAACAAATGGCATGCAGGAGATATTACTACATTTGACTGGCACAATGTACCGCACAGTACTGCCAACGCCGGACATCATCCGCGTGTTACTTTTCAAATAACAGGCGTGGCCACAGACAAAACTCGAGAATACATTAAGCTTCTTAGATCCCAAATCGAATAAATACTAGTAACACCCTACCTTAGGACGTTAGCGTTACTAAAGGGTTGCCCGGCTGCTGGGCAGAACGTTATAGGAGTCGTGCCCTGGAATGGCGTTCTTAGTGAGCATTTATTTTGGATCTACTATGACACTACAAGCCAGCGGGACAATTTCATTAGGTAATGTAAACACTGAATTAGGTAATAGCACCACTGCACAAATTAGCATTGGTGGAGCAGTACCTAGAGGCCTAGCTGGCGTTGCATCTGGTGCTATTCGCCTGGCCGCCGACTTTTACGGCAAGAGCAATGGCCCGTCGGGTAAACTGGCTACCATCGACTTTGCAACTTCAGGGCATAATAATTATTATCAAATTTTAACTCTACCAACTTGGACTTGGGGTACGGCTGTAAATTTTACATCTATTGCATCAAGCAATTTCTCATATGGTGGTGGCGCATACTTACAATGTGTAAACGAAGGACCAAGCGGTACTGCATTGATATTGTGTACCACTTCCAATGGTTCTGGTAATCCAGAATTACGATCGCTAGTGATCTCTGGCTCGGGTGGCAGTTCTTCATTTACCAGCAGTCCTATATACACCGGTGGCGCATTTCCAAATCTTTGTAGTATACCATCATCAGTTGCCTACGGCAATGGCCTTTGGGTAGCCTATAATAGGCTTGGCAGTGGCTGGCAACACATGACATCAAGTAATGGTATTAGCTGGACACTAACTGCCAGCAGTTTAGGTGTAGGAACTCTTTCATTAATAACCTGGACTGGCTCAGAATTTTTAGGACATAATCCAAACTCTGGTACCTATACAGTTTACGCATCGACCAATGGAACCAGTTGGTCATCTAGAGGTTCCATTAGCAGTTCAGGGTACATGGTTCAGGGTGGTACTGCCTATGGTAATGGTGTGTATATTGCAGTATCTGCAAGTGGTGGTTCTCCAGGCAATATTTTTATCAATCGCAGTACCAATAACGGTGCATCATTCAGTTCAACAACACTGAGTCCTGCGGTCACAACCAACACAAACGGTCAAGCACAGGTCAGATACTGTGGTGGCAACAACTGGGTCATCTGGTGTGGTGGTGGCAGTTACAATGGCGTATCATATACTTCATCTGATAACGGAGCATCTTGGAGCAGTCCAAATAAATCAACCTGGACAGGTGACAATTATACAACCAATCTAAGAATGATAGGAAACGGTTCTACAGTAATTGTACCAATTGCCGGCAACAACATAAAAGTTAGCACGGACTCAGGAGTAACCTGGGCAGTTAAGACCATTACTACTGGCACTCCTCAAAATGTACCGTACATCTACTTCACATAATGTTGCTAAGACTAGATTAGAAGAATTAAAATTAGAGTTTCTAAATACTTTAATTTTTATTGTCGAAGACATTAATCGCTACTAATAATAAATTTGACTGTTCAGTATATATACTGATATGAAAACATTAGTACTAGTAGCACTCCCCGAAGAATTAAACCGTGATTTAATTGATGCACCTGTGGTCTACACAGGTGTAGGTTTATCCAATGCCGCAATGATGGCCTACGAAGCCATAACTCAACATCAACCTGATTTAGTCATTAACTATGGTAGCGCGGGCGCACTTAAAAACATTCAAGGCCTGCTCAGTGTGGCTAGTGTATGTCAACGTGATGCCAACTGTGAACCTCTGCGTCAACGTGGTTTTATGCTGGGCGAAAATATACTTTATTACAACAGCGGCCAAACTGGCATACGCTGTGGCAGTGGCAATAACTTTGTCACGGATCCTGACAATTGGACTAAAGACCACTGCGATATAGTGGACATGGAACTATGGGCCATTGCCAAAGTCTGTGACAGGCTAAACACTAAATGGATCAGCATGAAATGGATCAGCGACAATGCCGACGGTGACTCCGGTACTGTTTGGGAAGATGCTCTTAAAGCCGGCGAAGCAAAATTTATTAATTGGTTTAATTCAGGTAAATATACTTAATATTTCCAATTAAACCCATGAAAATAAATCAAATTATCACCGAAGCAGTAGATGGGAAAAACACCCATTTAGAACACTTAGACGACGAAATATGGAATCGTGGCCACCAAGGTGCCATTGAAGCCATTGACTACATCGAAGGTGCAACAAACTTATTAGCTGGCACAACCGAGCAACGTTATTTTGCCACTAAAAAATGGGATGGCAGTCCTGCATTATTCTTGGGCACAGATCCAGAAACAGGTTATTTTGTCATGGGCGACAAAGGTATATTTGCCAGTACCAAAGATGGCAGAATATACAAGCCCTCAGACGTTGATCGTTTAAAGCCCAACAAAGAACGCAATGGAGAAGTTGTTAACTATGGTCCATTACGTGACAAATTAAAATTGGCTTTTAACTATCTCAAAGACTTAAACTATGGAGATAAAATTCTTCAAGGTGATTTATTATGGACCGAAGGTGATGGTACCAGCGGCTTCCAGGACATTGATGGACAAACATACTTTACATTTACTCCAAACCTGTTGACCTATGCTGTGCCTGCAGGTCCATTGGCAGACAAAATGAGTCGTTGTAAAGTGGGCATTGTGTTCCATACAACTTATACAGGCGGTCCTACTGTACAGGATATGACAGCACATTTTGGCGCCGACGTCAGCGGCTTGGGCACCAGTCCTTTTATATGGTATAGAGATGCCGGCATTAAAGATGTCAGCGGTAGTGTCACATTGACCAGAGATGAAACCTATGATCTACGCTATGCTATCACTGAACTACGTAACTTCTTAAAGGGCATTGGCACAGACACATTTAAATGGTTGGATGCTACCATTGCTGGTCATGCTGTGCGTGACGCTATTAAAATCGACGTTAATAAAATGGTACGTGCAGGACAGATGGACAATGCCGGCGGCTATGTAGCCAACTTTATCAATCGCTTTGATGAAAAATTACAGGCAGACATTGCTAAATTAAAAACACAGACAGGACAGGATCGCAAGCGTGAAGCCGCTGAAAGCGCACTGGCATTTATTCGCAGTCACGAAGAAGCCATTGAAAATGTTTACTTCTTGTTCTTGGGTATACAGAATGTCAAGAACAAACTACAGCAACACTATGCTAAAATTAGACAAGTAAATACATTCATTGCTCGTCCAGATGGTAGCTATGATGTCAAGCCCGAAGAAGGTGTTGTCATTGTTGACCACTTGGGCAAAGGTGGCACCGAAGCAGTTAAGATAGTTGACAGACTTGACTTTAGCCGTGAGAATTTTGCAAAGGTAAGATAATGCGTTTATTAGAATTAAAAGATCAACCACAGGTAATCGTAGTATATGGCGGTGGTTTCCAGCCCTTTCATCAAGGACACATGAGCAGTTATATTCAAGCCAAACAAGAGTTCCCACATGCCAAGTTCTTTGTAGCGGCCAGCAATGATACAAAGACTCGTCCTATTCCCTTTGAAGCCAAACAATTTTTAGCACAGCAAGCAGGCGTGGTAGATCCTTTTGTACAGGTACGTCAGCCAATTAATCCACGAGAAATCACAGAACAATTCAATCCCGAAAGAGATATTCTAGTAATAGTTCGCAGTGAACGCGACCCTATGCCCTATACCAAAAAAGATGGCACGCCTGGTTACTATCAACCATTTCATAGTGTTGCAGAATGTGAACCATTGAGCAAGCACGGTTATGTGTTTGTTACTAAGAAACATGTGTTTGATGTCAATGGTGAAGAAGTATACAGCGGCAGTCAAGTACGTGCAATGTATGCCGAAGCAGATGATGCTGGCAGACTAGGCATTATTAAACAGCTTTATCCCCGGGCCGCAGATCCAAAAAGAATTAAACAAGTATTTGATCAATATCTAGCACCTGTCAGTGAAAGTTCATTAAATGAATTTGCGCCCGGCAATGGCGGCGGTGACGGTGAAGATGACATCTTACACAAGTATGCTCGTATGTGGTGGAACGGTGACGAAGCCACACAGTTAAAAATAGAAGAAATACTGGCTCGCACTGGCTGGGAAATCGGCGAAGACGAAGGCGGCTACGACAACGGCGGCGTGTTTGTGATACGTAGTGGTGATGAGCATGGCCGTAGCTATCAGTCATGGTCTGCAGAAGATCTAACAGAAGGTGTGGCGGAAGGCTTGGAACAAAATACAAACCAAATTCGACAACAACTTAATGCCTGGATGAATCAAGATCAGCAATTTAAAGATCCTACTCGTCGAGCCGGTTTCCAAGCTAAAGTTTGGCCATATATACAACAAAATATAAACACAATACTATCTGACAAAGGTGCGGACGGTAAAGGGTCATATCCTGCGGCACCTTATGCGGCTTGGTTGTTAGTGCAACATATGGATGCTTATCCACAAAATCAAGGAAAATTTTTACAGCAATTGACTCAGTCAGGACTCGACCCCACTGATGGCAAAGACGGAGAGGGCAAACTACAATTCTTAAAAGATAGGTATGAGGTAAACAAGTGGATATTACAAAATGCCAACAATAAAGAATATTTTATAAACAACAAACCATTGCCCAATCCCACAGTAAATGTTCGCAATCCTGCTATGTTCAAAGATGCTGGTCAAGTGGCCACAAGTAGAGATGAGGCATTAAAAAATGCTATTGCCGCTGGAAATAAATTATTAGTAGCCGCAGTTCAAGCGCCGCCGGTTAAACTTACACAACCAAGTTATAAGCAAGGTGTGGCGGAAGGCATCGAGACTATTAATGGCGGTAAGTATAATGTTGATCCAAGCAAATATTATGTATGGGCTTGGGATGGTGCAGTAGTGTTATACGGGGAATATGATAACATACAAGATGCTAAAATAAATTTACCTAAGATAGAACAACGTGCTATTGAACGTTTAGGACCTTATGTAAAAGATGCATTTGAATTAAGTACAGGTAAAGATTTACTACAACGGTATGGTAAAAAAAATGTGGCGGAAGGTGTTGACATTGGTCAAGAGTGGATGAGTGACACAGAGTTAGATCAGTATGTACCACAACAATTACAACAACAATGGCGTGAACTATTAGGTTATGACCGCAATGGTAATCCAAGTGCGTTATGGGCAAACTTAACAGGGGGCTACGAGCCGGATGTTCGTGATCCACAACATCGTGCCCTTATGGTTAAAGTAGCCAACAAATGGTTTGCTGCCAAGAAGATTCCTAATGTTAAATTCTTTGATGTCAAAGATGCTGACGATGAATTAGAATGGTTAGTACAAATTGGTCAGCAAGGTGTGGCGGAAGCCGCAACCGATGATCCAAAATTCCAAAAAATGATGGGTGCTATTCAAAAGAACACTCCTGATCCTGTTAGTGGATATGTTGCAGTCAGTTATGCCAGTGAGCAACCATCTAAACGGATTCGTGGCGCTACAGTAAATGGCCGAGCCTTGCCTGCTACCACCGATGATCCAGGTCAGTTGATAAAAGACCTAAAATTTACTCCTGATCGAATTGAACAACAATTAACAGTCATTGGTCAAAAATACGGATGGGATTTGGTTGAGCCTGGCCAAGGGCAAGGCTATACAGAGGTGTATTTCGATACCAATAAAGAATTTACTACTCACAATCAAAAGCAACTGGCTGCTATGATAGTTAAAACCGTGTCAGCCATCAACAAATATTTTTCCGATATGAATCGCGGTCTTCAGGCCACTGGCCTACCAGCATACCAAATCAATGTATGGCAAGGCATGGGCGCAAATGGTAATACAAATCAAATTGACGATATAAATCAAATTACTAATATTGCTCAAGGCAAAACTGCAGAATCAGATGCTGGTCCAACCATTGGTCGAATGATATTAAAATACATACCCGAGTATGAAGCTGAAAACGATGAGTTGGGCTATGAACCCGAAGATTTTGCTAACGCAAAGAAAGTTGCCAGCATCTATGTAACCAAAGGTGAGCGTGCCGGACTAGCGGCACAACATAAATTAGACAGTCATGTCAGCGAAATGATTGATGAATTACTCAGCGATCACGGCGGATCTGGATTGAGGACCGTGTGGGACTTAGACGAAGGCGAGGGTGTGGCGGAGGCAGAAGGTGATGCCAAAGGTGTACCACATGTTACTCGAGAATTACTACAGCATATTATTCAACAAATAGGCAAGGAAGGCGCACACGCTATTATCAAAAGCCTAGAGTGGGGCGATGGTGCTGCCAAAGAATTACTACAGTTAATTACAAAAGACCTAAAAAATAATGTCAGCATGGCCGAAAGTGTTCGACAAAGATTAGATCCCAAGTGCTGGAAAGGCAAGCACAAAGAAGGCACTAAGATCAAAGGCGGTGTCGGAGTTAATAACTGTGTGCCCAATGAAAGCATAGAAGAAGGTAATGCCGCACAGCAGGCCGCTATAGCCATCAACATGAAAAAGCATCATAAGAAACCTAAAAATGAAAGTGCTGGCAATCCTGCTGATACACTATACTTCTTTGATGTAGGTCGTGGCGGTGGCAGTTTTAGTCACATTGATTTAAAAGCCATGGGACTAAGACAAACACAGAGTGGTCGTTGGTACTGGCAACCGGGACGCGATAGTTCAGATACATTAATTAATGCTTCGCTTAAACATTTAGAAAAGACACTGAATGTTCCTGCAAAAGCTTGGAAGAAACCGCAATGAAATTATTAGACGTTATCAACGAACAACGCTTGGATGAGATCAACATGAGTCCATCTAATTTAAAAACAATAGCCGCTACCATTGATGCTCGTGCTGGCATGGAATTTGAAATGATTGTTCCTGGTGCCAGTCAAGGAGACAACGACGAATATCCTGAGCCAGACTATGACAGCGACGAAGGTATTCGCAGTATTCAGGATGCCTACGATTTTTTCTATGATGGTGATTATAATGGTCGCAGAGACGTAGAACGTCTTCGCGATAAGATGCAGGAAGACTATCATGGATGGCTGGATGAACAGGTACACGATCGTTGGGATTCGGACATGAGCGAAGTCATTTATCGATGGTTAAAAGAAAACGCCAATGCCGAAGATATTGCCGGTATATTAGAACTTGAACACAATGAAGACGGCGAGTATCCCGAACCAACAAAAGAAGATTTTGCCAAGGCCACGGACAAAGTAATAGAAGATCAAATTAGTCCATGGTACGAAGATGCCGAAGATGATTTCCGTGATGATTTTTATAGTAATGCTGACTTAGAAAGTGATTGGTTGGAACACGAAGGCATAGAAAATATGTCCGATGTTGAAAGTAACTATGATATTAATTGGCCGCATTATCATAGTCAAGAATCTGGTATCAGTGTTGATGATGTAGCAGATGAATTTAGTCGAGAGATAGGACGTCCAGTAAATGCCAGCGATAGATATCACGGCGGCCGCAGAGAAGCAGGACACTATGTAGTAGAACCAGACAGCAGTTTAGATCCAGACGACAGCAGTGACGGCGGCCTGGAATTTGTTAGCCCGCCTTTACCCCTAGATGAAATGTTGTCGGACTTGGACAAAGTTGTTAACTGGGCTAATAACAAAGGTTGTTATACCAATGACAGCACTGGCCTACACATCAACGTCAGTGTTCCTGATTTTAGCATGGAAAAGCTAGACTATACGAAACTAGCATTGTTGTTGGGTGACAAATACATTCTAGAAAAATTTGGCAGGCTGGGCAATACATACTGTAAGAGTGCTGTGGACATTGTCAAAGAACGTATTGTTCAACGCCCTGATGATGTAGCAATTATCCTGGACAAAATGAAACAGGGTCTAGCGACCTTGGCTGGCAAAGTTATTCACAGTGGAGCTACCAGCAAATATACTAGTATCAACACAAAAACAGGATATATTGAATTCCGCAGTCCTGGCGGAGATTGGCTGGGAGAGTATGCTGCCGACGAAGGAAATATTACCAATACCTTGTTGCGTTTTGTTGTGGCCTTGGATGCCGCCTGTGATGAAACAAAATACAAAGAAGAATATGCTAAAAAACTTTATAAATTATTAACTCCCAGCAACGATTCAACAGATACAATTCAATACTTTGCCAAGTATAGTGCTGGTGAAATGCCACAGGCCGCACTACGTAGTTTTGTCAAACAAGCACAATTACAGCGTAAACTAAAGAAAGGTCCAACAGGTACAAAATATTGGTGGAGTGTGGGACGTCCTGGCTATGGTGCCAGTGTTGAAGTTGTTGCTACCAGCAAAGAAGAAGCTATCGAAAAAGGACGAGCAGAATATCCAGACTGGGCTAATGCTACAAACATTACTGCAAAACCAGTTAGACCCTACGATCAAGCAGATAATACGCCACGCTATGAAATTTATAATAAATTAACTGGTAATAGTGTAGAACGTGTGCCGACTGGATTTGTCAGTGACGATGCAACAGCATTAGAACATTTACAGGATTATATTAGAATGGGTCCACATCTCCTGCAACACGGACAGGCCACTGCTATGTTTGGTATTAGGCATGTTGGCGGCCAGGCAGTTGAACCAACCGGAGCTCCTGCAAGTAATCCACAACCCGCAGGCACAGTTGGTAATAATGATCAAACTATTAGTACCAATAATAATGCATCCCCGGCCGGTAACTTTACAGGACAGTGGCGAGTGGTTGATGGTCTAGGACGCGAAGTATATAGATTCCGTGGTGTGGGTAATAGTCAGGCTGATGCCAACAGATTGGCCGCACTATGGGCAAGAGAAAATAACTTCGATGGTAACTATGAAGTTTATCCAGTAATGGCATAATGGAATAACAATGAGATTTAATAATTTTATAAACAAGCAAGAAATAAAAGAAGATACTGTTCAGGTACCTGTTGTAGAAAATAACAATGACCATAGATCTGCACTAAGACAAGCAGTTGAAGAAGCCAGCTTGGCAACCATGCGCGACTTTTTTGCCGGCGATGAAAATGCCAAAGATCCAACAGATACTAGTAAAATGAGATCTTGGTTCGATCAACATGACAAGCAAAATGTTAAGAAGAAAGAATTCAGAAGTGTAGCAGACTACGAGCGTTGGTTAAAGCAGAACAAATTAAAGTCATTGACCAAAGAAGAAGAACTAGACGAAGCTCCTATGAATCCTGGAGAATTTGCCAAGGCTATCAGCACAGGCCAGGACAAGGGTGTGCTAGTAGGTTTTGAATTTGAAGTATGTATTCCTGCAGAAACAGTTAACATGGGTGGCAGTGAAAAGGACGCTGAAGATACTGGAATGACTCCTAAGAAAATTGCAGACGCTTTGGATGAACACAGCCCGTTCAGCAGTGATAATCTAGACTTTGATAATCTACAGCCGGTGAGTTTTGATGCAGTATTTAAATTAAAAGATACTTCAAAGGGTTATAAAAATATGCAGGAAGCATTTAAGGCATATATGAATTCAGGTATTCTAGATTCTGTGCTTGAAGTATATTATAAAATTCCCGAAGAAGACAGAAAAAAATTCCTAAAAAAATATAAACAAGAACATGGCCCGATGCCCACAAATAAAAGTATTGAAACACAGCTAACATTTGCTAATCGACTAGGCCGTTTAATGTATTTTAATTCTAGAGGCGGCAGCAGATTAGAAATGCTTGGAAATGAACTAAGAATGGTAAGCCGCATTGGCTGGCCACAACTTTTTAGATTTGCACTGGGATTAACACCAGCACAAGTAGAAAGAAACTTTAATAATTTATTCACTTACACTGACCCCGAGTCTGCATGGGAATTATTAAGATTGGATGACTATGATGAAGAAGATGACGATTACTGGGACAGCTACGATGAAGATGAAAATTACAGCAAAGCATCCAAGGTAATAGCCACAGCAGTACAAGCAGCCATGGGCGCAAAAGTAAACATATTCAATGACTATCACGAAGAAGATAAAAACCTAACTGATTGGTACGTGGAACCAGATGGAAGTTTATCTCCCAATGATGAAGAAACAGAAAGTAGTGCTGAGATTGTCAGCCCACCATTGCCTGCGGCCACTGCCATCGACGCTCTTAAAAAGTTTTATACTATAGCACAAGAGCTTAAATTATACACTAATAATTCAACAGGCCTGCACATCAACGTCAGTATACCACAAAAGTTAGATGTATTGAAGTTGGCAGTATTCCTAGGCGATCAGTATGTACTACGTTACTTTGGTCGTGAGAATAATAGATATGCGGACAGCGTGACTAAAAACTTATCCACGGCAGTGGCCACCAGTGACGACAACGCAATACAAACTAAGGTAGGTAAAAAACAATCCACTGTATTTGACAAACCCAGACAGACCAACACAGTTGATGAAAAAATGTTACAGGGTATTGTGGCTTCTTATAGTCGTCAACATACTGCCAGTATCAGTTACAATGGCAAATACATTAGTTTCAGACATGCCGGCGGCAATTACCTAGCAGATTTTTCGGGCATATATAATACTGCTGGTCGTTTTATTCGTGCTATGATCATTGCCAGCGATCCTAATTTATACGCCAATGAATATAAAACCAAATTGGTCAAACTGGCCGGTGACAAACCAGAAATTACATCCGATACAACAGCTAGCACAGCGGCCAATTTTATTAGAACAAAAGGGTTGCCTGTGCTTAAATTCTACATATGGAATGTATCACGTAGCAAGACAGTTGAAGATATAGTAAAACAACAGTTTGGCAAACAGTACACAGTAAGCAATATTGAAACAAACAGCAACTTGGCAAAAACAAAATTAGTTGCTAAATTTAGAAATGAAGATAGAAAGAAAAAAGCACAGGATACAGCCGTTGACAAATTTTATACTGTGACCTTGGTTCCACAAATAAAATCTATAGCAAGATTAATATCAGTGGATATAAGTGCAGGTGTTAATACTGTGGAAAGTAACAGCTATACTACATGGGCATATTATGCTTTAGATAGAGAAATGTTGCCGGCCAACAATCCCCAAGCACAGGCAATTTTAAAACAGGTACTGAGAACACAGTTTCCTAAAACAGCTAAAAAAGAAAGTGTCAGTGCTCTAGGGCAAGCAGTCGATGCCGTGGATGAAGGTATGCGTTCAGTTAGGGAAGGTGAACCTGGCATTAAACGTGTTACACGTAAGCGCATAGACGACAGCACAGAAGTTCGCTATCATGTCATTGACAGCAGTGGAGTCACACGCAAAGTATTTGATGATTTAGCTAATGCCAAAGCTTGGTTGAGTGCCAACCGTCCAGACTTACATAGAGATTAAGTTATGCCTATGTATGAAGGTCAGCGCGAAAGAGTAATAGCGGGAAGATCGGCTGATCCTATTAGAAAAACTATTGGTTCATTGGTCGCAGAAGGATTAGAAAAATCATACGGAAAGTATTTTTATGTTCCCTTTGATATTCCTTGCATCAAGGCCGACGATCATGAAAAGTTTGTTGATTGGTATTTTAATAATAGTGCTGTAGCGACAAAAAAGAGAGCAAACATAGCCAATCCAGATGGAGTTTATAACAGTCATTTTAAAACGATTAACGCACAAGAAGTTGACGAAGTATGGACTAATCATGTTGTTGATGTGTTTGGTACATTCCCTGAATTAAAAGATCAACTAATGGAATATTTTCCTTTGACAACACCAGGCCTATGGCGTATGTGGTCCAGCACTGATAAAATTTTAAACCACAGGGATGATGACAGTTTAGTAGATTGTCCAATGGCCATGCGTATTAAACTCTATGACGAAAATCCCAGAGAAACATTGTGGATACGAGAAGATGAAGCACCCTGGAAAACCATGCATTTTCCTGATTTAAATGATACAAATTCATTTGCTTGGAATAACGTTAGAACTTATCATGGCAGTGAGTACGATCCAAAATATAAAAAAATACTATGGATTTTGACACTTGATACTAACTTAAATGTTAATAAATACATTGACCTAATGGACAGAAGTATCGATAAATATAAAAACTTAGTTATGGTTGATCATCGTCCTAGGGAATATTATTACGATTTATGAGATTACTTGAAATAAAATCACTGTTAGAAGCTTCTAATTTGTCGCCAGCGGAGTTGGCCAAACGTAACTATGAAAAGTTAGGCATTCTTATCGCTAAAATCACAGACAACGGCACGTTTGAATTAGTTGATGGCAGTAAAGTAAAGATCAAACCCGAAGAAGCAGAGAGACTACAACAGCTAGCCGATGAAGGTACACTACGCGGTGCCATCAGTGTGCAGACTAACAAGGGACTTAAACCACTGTCAAGCTTTGCTAAAACAGCAGAATTTGGCGGCACTGGACTTACCGCAGATAAAGTGGCCAACAGAGGTGAAATTGCAGAAGGTATTCTAGGTGCGGCAATGTTTGCCAAATTAAGTGCTAGAGTCAGCAGTGGTATTGGCAACGTTGGTGGTCCTGAAGTATGGGCAGTAATAGATCAATTAAAAAACACCGGCGAAGACAACTACAGCATAGAAGTAAAAGACAAAGGTCGTACTGTGGTAAATGATAAAATACAGTTCACTCTAAGATTAAAAGCGGCTCCATATAGAGACATCATGGATCCAAAAAAACGTCCGTTATTAAATGATTTGCTGGCCAGTGCGCTGGCCTATGCCAACAGTACTAGAGCACAGGAGTACAGCGAGTATTTCTTTATGAACGGTAAACCCGACATTATTAATGTGGTCAGCGATGGAGTCAGTGGAGAAAAGACTCGTAAAACAGACGTTGAAGTTTATGTAACAGATCCTAAAACCGGTCGTGTTGACAAACGTAAACTAAACATCAGCTTAAAAGCAGGCAGCGATCAAATGGGACAAGTGGGTGGCAGTGAATTTAGTAAAATGAAAGAACTGTGGGCAAAGTTTGGTATCTTGATAGATTCCTATGAAGCTGAATACAATGAAATATATCAGGATCAGGGCGCAGATGCTGCCATAGAATTTATTTACAGACAAGCAGATATGTTGCTCAAGCAGTTACTCAGTGGTGACTATGACGACGAAGAATATATGTATGTTCGTAAATTTATCAATGGCATTGATTATTTTGCCACGTTAAATGACCCCAGCATAGAACTAGTAAGCTTTGAAAGCGGTCATTATAAAGTTCTTAAATTCAGTCAACTGGCCAAGAAACTTAAACAAATAAACTTAGACAGCGTCTACAATGAATCTACTAAGAATCCAAGAGTAGATATCATTGACAAGAACTCAGGTAAGATTTTCCTCACTGTTAGACACAAAACAGAAAACAACGGCAAAGTTCGCAGGAATTACATTGAAAAAGGTCCTGTTCTAGCTGAGTTGGCCAGCATTGAATAATTTTCAATATTGATTAATATTGGATAAATAATACTATGAAAATAAAAGAAATTATTGCCGAGGACATGGGTATTACTGCCAGCGGTGCTGTTGCTGCCGCGCCAGCTGGAAACATATTTTCTGTACCTATGAAACGCAATATGCCCCGCAAAAGGGCCAAAAAAGAATCCACAGACATTAGTAAACCTCGTATGGTAAAGAATGTTCTTGAAAACAAATAAAGGTTAATATTATGAAACTATTTGAAATGTTCGACAATGATGCACACCAAGGGCGTGTCAACATTAAAAAAATCGTAGAAGCACATCGTTATAACACCGGCGCTACTATTCTTGCAGGAACAGAACTATTAGTATTAGAATCCAAGGAAGTTAAAGAAGTTTACGGTTTATATGAATCCAGTTTAGACCAAGGCACACATGATGCATTTGTACAGGGACTAGGCCAACTCAACGAAACTACAGAAACACTGGAACACATTTTAAGTCGTTTCCCCAAAGAAGTCAAAGACTTTAAAATGGGTGATGAATTAGCCGATGACTTGTATGAAGCATTGTTTGACTATTACATGTTGCATGGTGAAATGCCATATGGCATTTCCAAGGCACGTACAGGTGATCCCTACGAATGGGTAACACAACAATTAGATGCACATCTAGGCGGTGGTATGCAAATAGGCATGGACATGGATCGTCCTGCAGAAGCAACTTCCCTGAATGCATTAAATGGAATTTTTGATAGTTTGCACGAAGGTCTTGACATGAACTTGCTTAAAGGTATGCAAGGCGCAATGAAGAAAAATGCCAAAGATCCAGAAAGCGAACGCAACGTTGGTAAGAAATACGGTTATCGAAGTGACAAAGTCAATGATGACGAAGACAACTATGATGAATGGGGCAACGAAAAGCCTGGAAAGAAAAAACGTGTAGCGCCTGCCAGCGACGCTACAGAAAAACGCGGCCGTGGTCGTCCACGCACTCGTCCAGAACCAGATGCTAATGCAACCAAACGCGGCCGTGGTCGTCCACGTAAACATGCACTACCAGATGCCAATGCACCAAAACGTGGTCGTGGTCGTCCCAAGAAAGTTCGTGAATGGATTGACAGCCTACGCGGTATTGCAGAAGGTCGCATCGAGCCAACTGCCACAGGTTTAAAGCATCATGCTAATCCAGATAACTACGGCGGCAGCGAAAAAGACCATGATGACGATCGTTTAGACAAGGCAGGTACTAATCGTAGAGAACGTGCCATGGGAGTTAAATGGGATCGTGAAAAGAAATGGCAAGGTGGTATCAACACTGGAGCCAAAAAATGAAAATCAATGATCTATCCAACAAGCACAATGCATGGCTAAATGAAACTGGATTAGGTCATGCAATGAGCGAAGGCATGCACAAGGATCATAAGGCCGCGATCAAAGGCATGCACGAACTCAGTGGAGACCAGTTCTATGGTTTTTATAAGTTTGGTAAAGATGTTGCTGGCCACGATGGTGAACAACAAACCAATGGCAGTGATGATGAAATCAGCGACAAACCATTTGCTTATGCTTACACTGATGAAGAAGAAAATATGATCAAAGGTGTTGATCCCAAAGCTAAAAAGATTACCAGCAGTAACAGTGAAGAATTAGATGAAGCAGATTACAATCATGGTTTTGCAGATCCTAACGCACCTAAATTAGGCGCACAACAAAAACAAGATTTCAAACGTCAAGAACTACAGCACGAACTAGGTCACGAACAAAATAATATTCAAATTAGTATCAACGGCAGACCTTGGAAAGTTATCATAGGCAAAGGTTATGCCGATAGTGCGGAAGAACGTAATTATTTAAACAACATGAAAAAATGGGCAGAGAAAAAATCTGCTAGTTCTGGTAAAACATGGACTGTGTCATTAACTGGCGCTCCTGTCAGCGAAGGTGCTAAAGTAGACCGTATGGCCGGACACATTGCAAAAAGCGAAAAACAAGCAGGCCACAGCAGTAAAGATGCAGAAAACATTGCTTGGGCTACACTAAACAAGCGTGGTTATTTGGACAATAAAAATAAAAAGAGTCACAACGAAAGTGTCTATGAAAATGCGGACTTGTCAAAGGTTCCCACAGAAAAATTACAAAGATTATGGAATAGTCACAAAGACGAACAAGGTCAAAGTCCTGTGTTTGCTCAACAGTTAAAAGCAGTTGCTCGCGAACTTGCTCGTCGCAAACAGCAAGGTGTAACAGAAGATCAAGAAATTGATGGCATGGCACATGGTGAAGTAAATGCTATTCTTGAAAATATAATGAAGATCAAACAAGTTTTAGAACAAGGTACTAGTCTAGACGGTTGGATGTATAGTTATATTACTGTGGCCAATGATCACTTAAACAGCGTGGCAGAACAAATTGATAATCCTGATATTAGACACAGTGAACAAGGTGTGGCGGAAGGCAATAAAGAAAACAAAGAAAAGAAAAATTCTTTTGTTGCTTCTATAATTCAACAGAAATTGCATCCTTCGGTTCTACCATCATTGAAATATGGCAGACAGGCATTGAAGAAAGAAGAAATAGTACCAGAAAGCAACGACGCTGTTAATCCAGTGGTCAGTGCTATTACTCGTCGTATCTTAAGCGGCCATCATGATTTACTATTAAAATACGGACCTGAAAGAATTATGCAGGCCATTGACGGTGTTGCCGACTTTGTAGGTGATGTAGAAGAAATAGGTACCAGCGATGTCAGTGCTTGGGTTAAACAAGTTGAGCGTGAGTTAAGCAATGGATAATACTTTTGTTGAAGCCGATGACACAGATAATACTTTAAATAATGTAAATATTTCAAAGGAATCTAGTATGGATGAATTAGTACAAGCACTCAAAATAGTTTTAGCAAATGAATATGCATTTTCTCTTAAAGCACAGAACTTTCACTGGAATGTAGAAGGTCCAAACTTTCCACAATACCATGCTTTGTTTAGCACTATCTATGAAGAAGTATATGGTAGTGTAGATACGATTGCAGAACGTGTTCGCACATTAGGTGCTTATGCTCCAGCTAGTTTTACTAGATTCGGTCAACTAGCAGAAATAGAAGATCAAGTTGAAATACCAACAGCCAGTGCTATGATACAGATGTTAGTAGATGATTCTAGTGTTGTATTAGACAGCTTGGTCAGATGTTACGAACTTGCTGAAGCAGTGGGCAATCATGGCCTTGCTAACTTAATGGCAGATCGTCAAGATGCTCATGACAAACATCTATGGATGTTAACGTCTACCTTGAAGCTAAATAGAGCTTGATGCAGATAAAAAATTTAATTAAAGTAGAGTTGACAACTGATCAACTTCAAGCATTGACCAGCTTGGCCGATGACATTGGTATAGTACTTTTTCAAAACAGTACTATACTTAAAAAAATTAATCAAAACGATTTAAATGTCGCAGATGAATTTCTTAGATGGGCTGTTCGAAATGGACGAAAAGATCCCACTATGTTGTCCAATCGACAACGAGAAGCAGAATTGTTTACCAAATAACATTGACCTTTATCGATAATTGCTGTACAATCAGTACTTACTTTAAAGGAGCTAACTATGCCACAGCGCATGTTTTCAGGCGAAGAAAAAGCCAAAATCAAAAAACTATTTGCCGAAGGAATCCAAGTACTCGGCGAGATCAATGCACTCAATGAAGGTCTCAGTGATACAATCAAAGGCATTGCCGAAGAGCTTGATATGAAGCCTGCTGTTCTCAAGAAAGCTCTTAAAATTGCTTACAAAAATGAATTTGAGAAAGAACAAAACAGTTTCACTGAAGTTGAAGAAGTTCTTGAAGTTGCAGGACATCGTTGATTGACTTTTCCAAACAACAGTATTATCAATACTGTAATCCATATGTTAGGCATATATAATATCCTATGAGTTATATTGACGCAGTTTACATCAAAGAAAAAGATATTATCAATGTAGTAGAACGCATAGACGGTGAGAGAAAGTATAAACAATTTCCAGCGCACTATGAATTTTATTATCAGGATAACAAAGGCAAATACACAAGTATTGACGGTAAAAGACTGAGCAAAGTTGCTGTAGCAAGTCGTAAAGCATTTGAAAAAGAAAAACGTGTATACGGACATAAACAACTATACGAAAGCGATATCAAACCGCTGAATCGTTGTTTAGAGAAAAACTATTTAAATGCGGAAGCGCCTAACCTTAACAAAGCATTCTTTGACATCGAAGTTGCATTTGACAAGGTAAAGGGTTTTGCGGATCCCAGTGATCCTTTTAATCCAATCACTGCTATCACTGTTTATTTAAGTTGGTTAGAACGGCTAGTTACCTTGTGTATCAAACCAACACTGATGAGCTTGGAACAAGCGGAAGCTATTGTTAATAGGTTTGAGAATACCATACTGTGTAACACCGAAGAAGAAATGTTGGACATCTTTCTTAGTCTACTAGATGATGCTGACACTATCAGTGGTTGGAACAGTGAAGGCTACGACGTACCTTATACTGTTAACCGTGTTATTAAGTTACTTGGCGCTGATCATAGTCGTAGATTTTGTCTATGGGATTCAAAACCCAGAAAACGTGAATATGAAAAGTATGGTAAATTGTCGGAAACCTATGATTTCATTGGACGCATACACTTAGACTATCTTGAACTATATCGCAAATACACATATCATGAATTGCCCAGCTATCGCTTGGACTTTGTTGGAGAATATGAGCTAGGCGAAAACAAAGTCCAATACGAAGGAACATTGGACCAATTATATAACAATGACTTTGAAAAGTTTATTGCTTATAATAGACAAGACACTATGTTGCTGGTTAAACTGGATAAAAAATTACAGTTCATCGATCTTGTCAATGTATTGGCTCATGCAAATACTGTTACATTACCAACTACCATGGGTGCTGTGGCAGTTACAGACCAAGCAGTTATCAACGAAGCACACAGCAGAAATTTAATTGTACCTGACCGTAAGCACAGCGAGTCCAGTGAAACGCAGGCCGCTGGCGCTTATGTTGCTTATCCGAAAAAAGGCGTACACGATTGGATTGGAAGCATGGACTTGAACAGTCTGTATCCTAGTTTAATTCGTAGTCTTAATATGAGTCCGGAAACTATCATTGGACAAGTACGTCAACAACAAACTAAATCAGAACTTAAACAGTGGTTAGATTCAGGTAAAGCATTTGCTGACTATTGGGATGGTAAATTTGCTATTCATGAGTACAATGAAGTTATGTCCAAGAACAAGGCCTATGATCTTGTCATTGATTGGGAGAACGGTACTGCCACAGAAATGTCAGCGGCAGAAGCCCATGACTTGATTTATCTACAAGGTAAGCCTTGGATGCTCAGTGCCAATGGCACAATCTTTACCTACGAAAAGCAGGGTATTATTCCAGGCCTGCTCACTCGTTGGTACAGTGAACGTAAAGAACTACAAAAGAAATTAAGAGAAGCAATTAATTCAGGCGACAAAGTAGCAGAAGAATATTGGGACAAGCGACAACTGGTTAAGAAAATTAATTTGAACTCTGCATATGGTGCGTTGTTAAATGCAGGTAGTAGATTCTTTGATCACAGACTAGGACAGAGTACCACACTCAGTGGCAGGCAGGTTGCCAAACATATGGCCAGTCAGGTTAATGCCATGTTCACCGGAGAATATGATCATACAGGTAAATCAATTATCTACGGTGACACTGACAGTTGTTACTTTAGTGCTTATCCGATTTATCAAGAACAGATTACTCGTAATGAAGTTGATTGGTCTAGAGAAAAAGTCATTGAACTATATGATGCTGTGGCCGAAGAAGTTAATGCTACATTCCCACAGTTTATGAATACTGCGTTTAATGTTCCCACTAACCTAGGGGAAATTATTAAAGCAGGTCGTGAAGTCGTTGCGTCAAAAGGTCTATACATTACCAAGAAACGCTATGCAGTTCTTATCTATGATAAAGAAGGCAAACGCAAAGACAAAGACGGGGAACCTGGAGAGATCAAGGCCATGGGTCTTGATATGAAACGAGCAGACACTCCTGAGTTCATGCAAAAGTTTTTGGAAAAAATTCTTATGATGGTCCTGCTGGGCCAGGACAAGCAGGATGTGATTGATGCTATCAATGAATTCCGCACAGCATTTAAGGATAGACCAGGTTGGGAAAAAGGCACACCCAAGCGTGTTAATAACTTGACCAAACATACAGAAGTCTTTAATAAGACTGGCAAGTGTGGTGTTGGTCATGCCATGGCGGCCATTAACTGGAATCGTTTACGCAAGGCATATAGTGATAACCGAAGTATGGAAATAACAGACGGCATGAAAGTTATTGTCTGTAAACTAAAGAATAATCCAATGGGCATTACCAGTATTGCATATCCTATTGATGAAATGAGACTGCCCAGTTGGTTCACCGACGAAATGGGCTTTGATCATCAAGCCATGGAAGAAACAATTATCAATAATAAAATTGATAACTTGATTGGTGTACTTGAGTGGGATATTAGAGCCAGTGATCAAAAAAATGCCTTTGATTTGTTGTTTAGCTAACTAAATAAATTCATGTCAACACACGACTACTATATGTTACAATGGGCAATATTGCTGACATTCAAACATTTCATCTGCGACTTTGTTTTACAGACCAGTGAGATGGCCGAAAATAAAGGCATATATTTTCATGGCCTAGGATTAAGACATTCCTTTCATCATATGATGGGTACGTTTATAGTCTGTGTATTATTTTTGATTCCACTGTGGGCAATTATCTTGGCCGCGTTGGATTTTTTTGTCCACTATCACATCGATTGGATTAAAATGAAGTTTGGCCCTCGTAGTTACAAGGACAAACATTACTGGATTTGGTTTGGTGCCGACCAGTTTATACATCAACTGACCTATATATTACTAATGATTTTGGTGATCGCAAATGGGCAAACAGTTGACTTAAAAATCTAAATACTATACAATAGTAACAAGGAGAGATTATATATGAAAGACGCAATCTTAGACATTGTGCGTCATACGGCTAGTTTAGGCTTCTTTGACTTGGCAAAAATTACTGGCACTGACGAGGCAACAGAAATTTGGACCTGTGACACAGACCGAGACGTAGTTCTTGATGCACAACTTGCAAACCCTAATCCGGGTTTAATTGGAGAAGTAGGCCTGGGAAATTTAAGTTTCCTTAATGGTCTTAGTGGCCTTTATAACAAAGAAGGCGCAGAAGTTGAAATTTTATCTTCAACAAAAAATAATGTAGCAGTACCCGACTACATTCAATTTAAAGACGCAGATGGTAACAGCGACAAGTATCGTTTAATGACCAAAGAAATCATTGACACACAACTTGAACAAAGTTCTTTCAAAGTTCCTAAATGGGAAATTGAATTTGAACCAAAGAAAAGTAAAGTCAGCGAAATGTCTGCTAAGGCAGGAATTTACAGTGGCCTAGAGCCAACATTTACTGTTACTGTAGAAAATAATGACCTTATTTTTATCTTTGGCAGCGACGTTGGTGGCAGTCACTTTGGTCGTATGACATTTGCCAGCGGAGTAACTGGTTCTATCAAAGAAGGTTATGCTTGGCCCATTGATAAATTTTTGGCAATCTTAAAGCTTGGCATGAGCGGTGAATGTACTGTAAAATTTTGTCAAATTGCTTGTTTGATTACTATCAACAGTGGTGTTGGCACATACAATTATATTTTACCAGGTCACACAAGGTAAGAGGTACATATGGCAACTAAAGCAAAAAAAGAATTAGATATTTCTATTCCAGCATCTAAGAAAAAAGTCACTATTGATAAATCTGCACTTGATTCGATTACCATAGATACTGGCATTAGTGTAGAAACAATCGACAGCACCGGGCCATCTGTTAAACCACCTAAGACTGGCACTAAGTTAACAGAACAATCTGAACTAACAGTAAATGCAGACTTGACTCCACTGATTACCGAGTTAGCTGAACTTAATGCAAATTTTACAAAATTGCACAATAACATGGAAAAAGTTCACGCCTTGGCTCATAGCACAGATTGGAAAATGTGGAAAATTATGAACGTAGTAGAATTGATTGCCAAAGAAAACGGGTATGTCTTTGTAGAACTACCTAGCTTAGAAATTGAAGAAAAGGAAAATCTCAAATGAGCAACTTAACACCAGAACAACAACAAATGGCCATGCTAAAACTCATGTCCAAACAGGTTGAAATTTTAGAAGCGATTGATTGGAAGTTATGGCAACTCCATCAGAAATATGTGGGCAAAGCAGATACATCTAAGGCCGAAGCCGACGAGTTATCATCATTGCCTAGTATTGATCGCATCGAACGTTTATCTTAATTATGATTAAAAAGAAAATATGGATTACCTTTCGTAAAGAAGGTATTCACTGCTATCCCGCGGCGGCAACAGACCCTAATCTAGCCACAGGAGATGAATATGATGTATCGTTTCTTGCTAGTCCTCATCGCCACATTTTTCATTTCAGGGTGTCAATTGATGTGTTCCACGATGACAGGGACATCGAGTTCATCCAGTTCAAACGATGGCTCGAGTCGTTGTATAATGGTCAAGGTTCCGTTTTAGAACTTAACTATAAGAGTTGTGAAATGATTGCAGACGACTTATACGGAGTTATCGCGCTGAAGTATCCTAATCGAGAAATTTGGATCGAAGTCTCTGAAGATGGCGAAAACGGTTGCCACATAGAATATGAAATTTAATAAGGAATAACAATATGAATATTTCAAGAGCCCCCATTAATATCAATGATATTAAATATGATCTGCTTAAGATTGCAGAAGTACATGACGGCCTGTTACAAGACGGCCTAGGTGAGTTACCTGCTCATTTGTTCGATGCATATCTTAATGATATGCGTAATCAAAATTGGATCTATGATTATCAAATCACTGAGATCATTTTGAAAGAACAAAGTTTCACGTATGATGTGAACATTCAAATCACAAGGGATCGTACTCCTAAGAAATTAAAAGTACACGTAGGGTTATACAAAAGCCCATGGTTGGATCTGGCGCCAACTATGAAACATACATCAAATGGCTATGTAAATGCTTGATCATAAAACCCGTGTTGATTTAAAAACTCGCAACAAAGACTATGCAGTCTTTTTGCCAAGTATTAGCGGGTTTTATCAAACTTTTGTTAGTAAACAACAACAAGAAGAATTTGTTCCAAAGAATAGAATTCCCCAAGAGTTTGAAAATGGAATGGAAGGCTTTAATTTCTTAAATAAAGAACAGGCCTACTTCTATTATCCCGATGCACTTTATTCTGCTGGACATGCACAGTTAGACATTAAGAAAAGTTATGTAGAAGAATCAATGATTCAACAACGTGACCGAACTAATCCAGATAGTTTTATCCTAGGCGACAGTGGTGGATTCCAGATCGGTAAAGGTGTTATTAACTTTGACTGGCAACGTTTCTGGGAAAAACAAGGCGATACTGGTTATGTAGGCGCCGCGGATAAAACTCGTATGGCTATTCTTAATTGGCTAGAGTTTACCGCTGACTATAGTATGGTACTGGACTTGCCTACTTGGAGTGCGGCTCCAATTAATCGCGAACGTACAGGTCTTAAAGATTTTGGCGACTGCCTGCGTGGAACATTGTTTAACAATGATTTCTTCTTAAAACATCGTCAAGGTAAAACTAAATTCTTGAATGTACTGCAAGGTGGTAATAACGAAGATGCTGATACATGGTATGAAGCTGTCAAGCATTATCCATTTGAAGGTTGGGCCATGGGCGGTAATAACATGAAGGACGCAGACTTGATGTTACGCAGGTTGGTTACAATGCGCGATGAAAAATTACTAGAACCTGGACGCGATGTTATTCATTTCTTGGGTACAAGTAAATTAGAACTGGCTTGTTTACTAACTGCTGTTCAACGTAACCTACGCGAGCATGTTAATCCTAACATGAAAGTCACTTTTGACTGTGCCAGCCCTTTCTTAGCAACTGCCTATGGTCAAGTTTATACTCAACACGTACATCGCAACAATCGTTTTAGTTACATCATGGACAAGGCTATTGACGATAGACGTATTGCTGGCAGTAGTATTGCTTGGCCTTGGAGTAGTCCTATTGGTGAGCGTATGACCATGGGTGATGTTTGTTATTACAAACCCGGCGACTTGAACAAACTAGGCAAAGAAAGCAGAACATCATGGGATAGTTTTAGCTACTTCTTAATGATGGCACATAATGTTTATCAACACATTGAATCAGTTCAACGTGCTAATGCTCTTACAGATACTGCATGTTTGTTACATAAACCAGATCCAGGTCTATGGGCACCAGCTAAGGGTAAGAATGGTGAACTTAGTAACTGGGTTCCACGTAATGTTATCTATGTTACTGAACTAGTTAATCGTGTGTTTACCAGTGAAACACCATTTACTGAATTAGATCGTGCTGCCAAATTGTTAGCAGATTTTAACGGCAAGAGAACTCTTAAGACCAGCGCGGCCGCGCATAGTATGTTATTTTCCAATGAAGATAAAGGCAGTGACAACGATGCAGAAGGTGCGGAAGATTGGGATCAAGATGAAGCAGATAATCTTTTAAAACAAGCACAAAATGGATAAAGCCTTAGTGATAGGTTTAGGCATGGGGCAACAATATGCCTTATGGCTTAAACAACTCAATTACCAAGTAGTTACTGTAGATCCTGCAACAGATAAAGCGGCCGACTATCGACAAGTACAAGAAGCCATAGACAATCATAAAAATTTTAAAATTGTCTATATCGGTACACCGAACTGGACGCATGAATCTGTTGCAAGAGAAGTTGCCGAACATACTAGTTTGTTAATTATTGAAAAGCCTGGGGTAGAAAATTCTACTACATGGACAAAGTTAATCGACGACTATCCTAACACTAAAATAATGATGGTTAGGAACAATCAGTTCCGCACAGAAATGTCTGGTTATCGAGACTTGGTAAAACTCAGCAAGAAGGTGGTTGTTTGTTGGAGCAGGAAAGATGGTGTTCCGTCTAGTCCTTGGTTCACTGACAAGTCCAAGGCCTTTGGTGGAGTCAGCAGGGACTTAATGCCACACTTACTCAGTATGTATACAGCATTAACAGAATACAAAAAAGGTATAACTTTATACAAAAGAGTTAAAGATAGTAACAACACTGGCATCGATGATTTTTGTGAGATTGGTATTACTAACAATACTACATGGTTGTTTCAAGCGAGTTGGAAAAATAATACACAAGATGAATTTTATATTGAATTTCATCTAAACAGCGGAAAAACTATCAAGTTTGAACTAGGGGATTATATGACAGCATTTGGCGGTTGCCCAGCTGGTCCTTATATTAGCATGATTAAAAATGCGATAGAAAACCTAAATAACAATAAGTTCTGGAAAGAACAATTTTTACAAGATCAATGGATCCATCAATTAATAGAAGACCTATGAACAGAGTATTAGCCACAACAGGAAATGGATTGTTTGTCGAGAGCGTATATGATGTTCCGGCATTTTTAAAAGAAGATGAAATATTTGTACAATCTGTGATGACAGGTGTATGTCGCAGTGACATTGATATGATGATGGGCAATTTTGGACCATTACCATTGCACATGCAAGGACACGAAGGTCTAGGCCGAGTAATTAGAACCGGTCCTAAAGTCATTGATGTGGTTGCAGGAGACTATGTGGCCACACGCGGTGAACCTGCATACGCAGATCAGTATGTGGCTAAAAACAAAGAATATGTAAAAGTACCAGAAGCACATCCTCGTTATATCCTAGAACCTGTGGCCTGTGGTGTGAATGTAGTAATGCAACCTATTCGTGAAATTGCAGAACGCAGTGGACCTGGTCGTCGACTACTAATTATCGGCAGTGGCTTTCTAGCATGGGTTGCTTATAATACTATTAAACTTAATCATCTAGATTTTGAAGTCACAGTAGTCGGTAACAGTAACAAAGATTTATGGCAAGATAGATCGACACCGGCTTATAATGGTCGCTTTGATGTTGTCATTGATCTAAGTAGTCGTGCAGATATTTTTGATGCAGACATTTTAAACAACGAAGCATTAGTAGTATTTGGCGCACAGAAAACAGTTACAACAGACTTTAGTAATTTACTTTGGAAAGCTTGTACAATGATCTTTCCAAGTCCACGCACAGATCGCTTTTATCAATGTATGAAAGATGCCGAGCAATGGATTACAAACGGTGATATCGATGTTGACAGTTTTTGGACAAAAGGCTATAATAGAGATTCAGAATGGCAACAGGCATTTGCAGATGGTGCAAATCGTCCAAATAATTACAGCAGAGGATATATCAAATGGGATTAAACACAGAAGAACGACAGGGTGTTAAATATTTTACAGGCTATGAAGTCGAACATACTCGTTGCTATGGTATGCTAACATTGTTCGTGGTAGGAGTTCAGCCAGTACAAGAGATTCTTAAATTAGCCGAAGAACACAAAGTTCAACATATATATTTTGGTACTAGTCAAAGTTTCCCCGACATCACTGTCAATAATGGCGGTGATTGGGCCAAATGGGAATTGATGATCTACGGATGTCTCGATGCAGATTATTGGTGTACATTAGATCTAGATGTTGCACAGGCAGAAGGACTACTTGAAAGTGGCTTAAACGAACGCAATAGGTTTGTTCCTATGATCAGTGTAAAATTACCTTACATTAATCAATTTAATTACAATGCTACAATTAAGTTGGATGATCGTACATGGGGTGCAACTAATGCAGGCGTATGGACTCATCAGTTACATGATCTTATGTCCGCAAAAACTTTTACCTATTGGGATCAATACACACAGGACACTGAAATCGATGACAATATTTCTAGTTGATTTAGAAGCAGTTGACACACGTTATACAGGGCAGTGGAAAACTCACGTACCTGAATTACTAAAGAAAGAAGGACATAATGTTCAAATTATCTCGGGCCCTAGCGATATTCCTACAGCCACTACTCCTGGTGCATTTCTTAATTTTGGGGGTACTAATATCTATAAGGCAAGCCAAGTTGAACAGCTTGGAAGACTTTTTTGTGCAGGATCCGTCAAGGCTGGCGATCATTTTATCTTTACCGATGCTTGGCATCCAGGTATCATAAACTTAAAGTATATGAGCGAGTTGCTGGGCATTCCAGTAACTACACATGGCTTATGGCATGCTGGCAGTTATGATCCTCAAGACTTTCTTGGACGCTTAGTCGGAGATAAGCCTTGGGTCAGACACGCTGAGAAAAGTTTCTTTTCGGCGTTTGATCATAATTACTTTGCCACTGACTTTCACGTTACAATGTTTTATACTAATCTGTTAAATGATTATCCTACAGAAAATCCTTGGTTCAGCGAACATCTAGATGAAATCTTAAAAGGTGAAGATCCTAGATTTGTACGCACAGGTTGGCCTATGGAGTATATGCAGGACACGTTGGCTCCTTATAAAGGCATAGTTAAACGTGACCTAATTCTTTTCCCGCATCGCATCGCACCAGAGAAGCAAGTTGAGATTTTTCGAGACTTAGCTACACACTTACCGCAGTATGAATTTGTTGTTTGCCAAGACAAGCAATTAACCAAAGACGAATATCATTCTTTATTAGGTCAAGCCAAGTTAGTGTTCAGTGCGAATCTACAAGAAACTTTAGGCATTAGTTGCTATGAAGGTGCGGTAGTTGATGCTATACCATTTGTCCCAGATAGATTAAGCTATAGTGAAATGTACACAGACATGTTTAAATATCCCAGTAAGTGGACTGAAAGTTATGATGCGTATACAGTATATCGTCTAGATCTATGTCGCGCTATTATGACTCACATGGATTATTATAACACTCGCTTATCATATATCAAAAAACAAACACAAGACTTAACCGAAAACTTCTTTTCTGCCAAAGTCTTGTTAGAAAGAATTAAATGATTAAAATACAAAGCTACGGAACCTCTCCTAATTGGTATCAAACGGACACTAGCTATAATTTACCTAGTATCACCGGCGCTGTTCAATGGAATGGTGCTAATAAGTGTTTTGAAGTTAGTACAGGCGGCAACGGTGGGTGGCAGCGAATAGATAATACTATACAAATACAGCATAATGCCGGTGCTTATGATATAAATGTTATCGGACATTGGGTAATGAAAAAAATGCAGGAAGAAGAAGAACTAAAGATTCTTTGCAGTAAATATCCTGCATTAGACGAGGCGCATAAGCATTACACATTTATTAAAGAACTTGTAAAAGCAGGGCCCGGGCAGGATAATAGCACCGAAGAATATCAAAATTTACAATCTAATTCACCATGATATTTAATAAAGTAAGACAGTTAAAAGAAGCAGGTAAAAAAATAGGTATTACCTTTAGTACATTTGATTTGCTACATGCAGGTCATATTGCCATGTTAGCAGAAGCAAAGAATCACTGTGATTATTTAATTGCAGGCCTGCAAACAGATCCAACTATTGATAGACCCGATAGTAAAAATCCTCCTGTTCAAAGTATTGTAGAGAGACAAATACAGTTGGCCGCTTGCCGTTATGTGGATGAAGTTGTTGTATATCAAACAGAACAAGATCTCATTGACTTATTATTGATACTTCCGGTTGACGTTCGTGTACTGGGTGTAGAATACCAACAGAAAAACTTTTCAGGCATGGAAGAGTGTGGAATGCGCGGAATTGAATTAGTATTCAATGGCAGAGATCATTCGTTTTCCAGTAGCAACTTACGCAAACGTGTAGCACAAGCAGAAATGATTAAAGAATTAAAATGACAACAAAAATAGCAGTTATAGGTATGGGGTTTGTTGGTGGCACTATATACGAATCAATCAAACTAAACATTGGTCAGAATATTGATTTAGTAGCAATCGACACAGCAAAAGGATGGATGGCATCATATAATGATATTCAAAATTATGATGCAGTATTTGTATGTGTGCCTAGTCCGCAAGGACCAGATGGAACAGCAGATACTAGTATTTTAGAAAATGTATTAGCTAAATTAACACAGGTCAACTTTAACGGAGTTATTATCAGTAAAGTCACTGCTCCGCCCAATGTTTATCAAAGACTGCAAGAACAATATATTAACTTAGTTCATGCTCCTGAATTCTTAACAGCGGCCAATGCCTTTGAAGATTATATCAATGGTAAGTTTGCCATCATTGGCGGCGCAGTTTCTGCATATCGCCATGAAGCCGAGCGTATTATAAGAATGTCACAGAAAAATTTAGAAACCGTTAAATTTTGTAGCATCGGTGATGCCGCATTGGCCAAATATGCTATTAATAGTTTCCTAGCTACCAAAGTAATTTTTATGAATGAGCTGTATCAATTAGCTAATAAAGCTGGATTGAACTATGATGTTGTTTCAAATTTAATTAAACAAGATGCACGTATTGGAGATAGTCATATGCGAGTTCCAGGACCTGATGGTAGTTTTGGTTTTGGCGGTATGTGTTTTCCAAAAGATACTAGTGCATTATTAAAGTATGCAGAAACGATGGAAAAAGATCTATCAGTATTGGACACAGCAGTTAAAACCAACCTTATTTTACGCTTGACAGAACCTAAATAACACTATACAATATAACAAAGGAATACAAATGACTGAACCACTAACACTTAAAAATATACTTGCAGGTGCAGACATGCAGGGCGACGATGACAAAGGCTACGAAGAAGCATACCTTGGAGATCATCTACGTTTCAAAATGAAACGTGAAGGTAAACGTTTCTGGGCAGGAGACAATATCAGCGAATACGTTGACGAGGAACAAAAGGAACGTCTTATCGACGAAGCAACAGAAGCATTTGAATTAGTGCTAGATCGTTTGCTTATTGATAGGGAGAACGATCCCAATAGTAAAGGCACAGCAAGACGACTTGCCAAGATGTACTTCAATGAAATAATGGCAGGAAGATATGAACCAGCACCAGACGCAACAGCGTTTCCAAATGACAGCGCGGATCGTTATGAAGGTATGCTTGTGGTCCGTAGTGAGCTTCGCAGTATGTGTAGCCATCATCATCAACCAGTTAGCGGAGTTGCATACATTGGAATCATTGCTGCCGAGAAGCTCATTGGTTTGTCTAAGTATACTCGCATTGCTCAGTGGTGTGCTAGACGAGGTACACTCCAAGAGGAACTTTGTAATGACATTGCTAGGGAAATCCAAAAAGCCACTGGAGCAGAAAACTTAGGTGTATACATTCAAGCCACACACGGGTGCTGTGAGAATCGTGGCATTATGGCACACTCTAGTCTAACACAGACCACAGTATTACAAGGATCCTTTAAAACTGATCCCGGTGCTAAGAAAGAATTCTTTGACAATATCAAAATGCAACAAGAATTTGCTCCTAGATAATGTCTACAAACATACATCCAGGATACGGTGCTATTCCTGTAAATTCTGCAGGTGCTGTGGGTTCATCTGGTTTATACATGAGTTCAAATGGATCTAAGCCGGTATGGTCAACCAGTCCCACAAATGCTATACAAATCGGTAATCCCGACCCAGTTCTTATTTTCAACGTTGATGGTACTATTAAAAGTGCTAGCGGCAATACAATATCAGTAGAAGATTGGATGATGACTGTTAAAGTAATGAAAAAACTAATAATGGAAATGTCCAAAGATGATGAAGTAGCAAAAAAATATCCCTTTGTCAGAGATGCGGCACAGGATTGGCTCATGGAAGAACTAAAGAAATGAATAAAATTGAAGAAGCTCTGGGCATTCTACAAGAAGAATGTGCTGAAGTAATTGTAGAAGTTAGTAAGATACGTAGATTTGGCATCGATACACTACATTATAAAGAAGGTATACCACATAATAAAATGTTAGAACGCGAAGTAGGAGATGTTCTTGCTATGATCGACATCTTAATTGAACAGAACGTTTTAAATATTCTAGACCTAAATAAAGCTAAGATCGAAAAGAAAGAAAAACTTAAAAAATGGTCTAACATATTTGACACAGAAAGCAAATGAAGAGTCAGCAGTTGATATATCTAAACTTTTGGGAATACAAACAGTTAGAATATTGGTTAAAAGATAATTTTTCTAACTGTACAATTCAAAGTATGTACGATAAATTTTCCGACCCAGAAGAATCTGATTGGTACAAAATAGAAGGTGATATCACTGTTGACTTAGAATGTTTACTTGTGTTAAAATACGGAAATAAACTTAAAGGACATACATCGGGATTAAATTATGGATAAAATTAAAGTAAGTGAAATTTTTTACAGCGCACAAGGAGAAGGTCGCTTTATTGGTGTACCCAGTGTGTTCTTTCGTACATTCGGCTGTAACTTTAAATGTGCGGGCTTTGGATTACCTGCAGGTGAAAAGACCACAGAACCCGATGATATCGGAGCTCGTGTTCATTTATATAAAACTTTTATGGATCTGCCACTATCACAAACTGGTTGTGATAGTTATGCTAGTTGGCATCCATCTTTTAAACATCTAAGTCCATACTACAGTATCGATGAAGCAGTGGAAGAAATGTTAAAGCTAACACCTAATCACAAGTGGGTACAAACTAACGGCAATGATGTACATCTTGTTGTCACAGGCGGCGAACCATTGCTAGGTTGGCAACAACTTTATCCCAGCTTATTAAGTCATCCCAGAATGATGGATCTACGTAATCTTACATTTGAAACAAATGGTACTCAACATTTACACGACGACTTTAGACGTTTCTTACTCAATGACTACCATCTAAGCAGAGATCAACTTACATTCAGTGTTAGTCCCAAACTCAGTGCCAGTGGCGAATCTTGGCAAGATGCTATTAAACCAGATGTTGTCATGGAGTATCAACAACGTGGTTATGCGTATTTAAAATTTGTCATAGACAAGCAAGAAGACTTTGAAGAAGTCAATCAAGCAGTATCTGAATATAGACGTGCAGGTTTTGTAGGTCAAGTATATGTTATGCCTGTGGGCGGAACCGACCAAGCATATTTTAGTAATACTAAACATATTGCAGACGAAGCACTGGCACGTGGTTATAGATATAGTCCACGATTACATGTAGACATATGGTCTAACGGATGGGGAAAATAAAATGAATGATATAGTAGATGATATTATCAACAGAGCAAAGATGTTACAAGAATTTACTGTAGTAACCGAACTACCCAATGAATTTAGATTTAACGGTCTAGTTCCTTTTGACATGAGTGTTTCCGATGGAACGATTACTGCAAAAGTATTCGCTGTTAACTTTGATGAAGCAGTGGAAAGACTGCATAACTTTTTAAGTACGTGTGTATGACCTCAGAAAAACCAGCACAAGGCATAATGTTAAATGCAGACTATGTCGATGCCAAAACATATACCATAGCCTGCGATTGTACTGATCCTGACCATTCGATACACATGTGGATTGAAGCAGAAGGTGACAATGAAACTAAAGATATCACTTTAACATTTTATGTTAATACAACCACACCCTTTTGGAAAGAAGGATTTAGTAGAATCAAATCGGCCTGGGATATATTGATACACGGCTACAGAGAAGATCAACATAGTTTAATTTTAAAAAAACAATCAGCATTAAATCTTGCTGAAACTATTAAGTCTACAGTCAATGATTTGGAGAAACTTTAATGGATATACAACCTAAAGATACAAGCCGTGGACATTTTTATGTGAGTCTTGTAAAGAGTATTATTCGTATCGGTGCCGGGGGCTGTTTGATCCAGGGCAACTTACTTATGGCTGGCTTCTGTTTGATAATGGCAGAAATTTTAGGCATTGTTGAGGAAATAGTTTAATGTATAAAACAATTTACACAGAAGTTGAAGTAGATGTTGACTTGTCAGAATTTGATACAGATGATCTCGTTGAAGAATTAGAAAGTCGCGGTGCCGGTGCTACTGACTATGGCGACGGTCAAGGAGTGCTACAGGCAATCTACGAAAAACGCAGGCTAGGTAAAGACTACCAAGCTGAATTGGATCAATTGATTTATTTGGGATTAGGTAAAATCGTATGAAAAACTTTATAAAAAACTTGTTTGGTAAAAAAGAATTACCAAATCCCATGCCCGAAGATGAAAACGTGCCATGGGTAAATGTTGTTAAGACCAATGTGGATAGTAGCGATCCAAAACAGGGCTTTATGGAATTAGAATGGAATCCTGCGTTTGTCAAATTTTTGATGTCGCATGGATATGCAGGTGCAACCACAGAAGAAATTGTAGATTCTTGGTTTACCGAATTGTGCGGAAGTATTGCACAACAACAAGTAGAAGAATCAAAATTTGTTGCCGATGCTGAAGTTTTACCAAAAAAACGAAGCAAAAAAACCGTTGACAAGAAATAACAATTATTGTATAATAAGCGATGACATTAAGTGTAAATTGGACTTTTAGTACTAAATGGATCGACGACAGCCATATTCTTTTAGAATTTATAAATGGCGAAACTATCCATGAAATACTGCTAACAGTTGTAGAATATGTACATTTTATGGAATTACAACAACAATTTTCTTTAGCATTTAAAGAAAAAATCGATAACAATATAATTGAAAGCTATTTGAATGTCTAGAACATTTTTGCTAGTAGACGCCGCTAATATGTTTTTTCGTGCTAGGCACGTAGTTAGAGGCGAGGATCCAGAAACTAAAGTTGGTATGGCATATCATATCATGTTTAACAGTATCAATAAAGTATGGCGTGATTTTAAAGGTAGTCATGTTGTAATCTGTCTCGAAGGTCGTAGCTGGCGCAAAGACTACGACGTCAATTATAAGGCAAACCGTGCGGCCGCCCGTGCGGCACTTACACCCAAGGAAGCAGAAGAAGATCGAATCTTTTGGCAGGCCTTTGACGAGCTCAAAGAATTCTTTGAAAAGAAATCTAATTGCACTATACTACAGAATGGTAGATGCGAAGCTGATGATTTCATTGCACGTTTTATTCAGACTCATCCCGATGACGAACATGTCATTGTCAGCAGTGACAGCGATTTTTATCAATTACTGGCTCACAATGTAAGGCAGTTCAACGGAATTACCAAACAACTAACTACACTCGAAGGAGTCTTTGATGAGAAAAATCGTCCTGTCATTGACAAAAAAACTAAGCAAGCAAAAGAAGTTCCCGACCCCGAGTGGCTACTATTTGAGAAGTGTATGCGAGGCGATACCTCTGACAACGTCTTCTCTGCTTATCCGGGAGTACGAGAAAAAGGCACAAAAAATAAGGTTGGTCTCCGTGAAGCCTTTGCAGATCGATTAGCACAAGGATATAATTGGAACAATCTCATGCTCCAACGTTGGGTTGACCATAATGGTGTCGAACACAGAGTTCGTGACAGATATCTGCATAATAAAACTCTAATAGACTTGACACAACAGCCTGAAGATATTAAAATTATTCTAGACGAAACTATTAGTCAAGTGACTAACAAGCCGAAAGTATCACAAGTAGGATTACATTTTGTAAAGTTTTGCGGTAAATGGGATTTAGTAACCGTAGCAGAAAAAATGACAGAGCACAGTGATTATCTAGGAGCAACTTATAAATGAATATGATTATTGCAAAACCGGTTATTAAAGAAAAATTTTGGATCCTCGAAGAAAGCGGATCGCGTGTAGGCATGATGAACTTATACGATGGTCAATATGTTATTAAACTAAGGAAACAAGACTTAGTACTAACAAATACCGAAGAGCTTCGTAAACATCAAATTGAATTTGCAGGTAGAGATCTATCACATGGCGGCCAAATGACTGTCATGGGTTACCCTACTGATCAAGAAGATGTTTATAACATACAAAAGATCAATGACTATCCCTGCTTTACTAAAAAGGCAAATACAAAAAGTGTACATGCCGCTGGTTGGTATGGCGTCAAGTTTAAAAATGGTTGGGTGCAAAGTTTTTGTCCTAGATTGACCACAGTTGAGTCCTATGAATCAGTTGGTCCATATAAAAATCAAACTGATCTAAAACTAGTACTGCAACAAAAACGTGATGCAAGAATTATCGAAGATTAAAGAGTTTAGCGGTCTAGTCAGTCAGGCCGCTAAATTAGGTAAAAAGTCTATTACACTAGACTACAATCAAAGTGTGGCATTAATGCACGAAATAAATTCGTTATTGATCACCGCAACAGAAAAATTGTCTATAGATCAATCAAAAACAGCAAGTTCTAAATTAGATGGTGGTGGTTTTAAAAATTAAATAGCCTGTTAATGCCTTTCTTGATAAATAAAGTAGAGAGGAAGGCAACTGATGGCAAGACCTAAACCAACGATATTATTAACATACGTAGATCCAAAAACATACAAAAGCGAAGAGGTACTTGATGCCGAGGCAATTTATGCCGTGTTCTATAAGAACAAGCCTTTTAACCTACGAACTTTTCTGAATAGTCTACAAGATTATCCCGGACCAAAATATAAAAAAGTTTCATTCTCGAATCCAGGTCATGCGTTTAATTTAATGGAAAAGTTAAACAATTTATTCAAATGCCAGGATTTTACTGTAATAGAATTATCTCATGGTAAACAGGTGAACGAGGATGAGCTTATCAAAAAAGCCGATAAGTGAAACTATTCTTAGTAATTTAAAATCACACTATGACAGTGATTTTGAATTTTTTGTAATTTTTAAGAACGCCAAGGGAACAAGATTTACTGGTAATGGGTTGGATCTTGCAAAAGGTCTTTGGAAAACTTATACATTAAAACTTCCTGAAAAGTATAAAGTTCTTAACAAAACTTTATTGATGTTAGATGACAGAATGATATGGCCTTATTACTTGAGCAAGAAACAATTAATTCTTTTCAACGAAATGGATGCATTCGAGTTTACACTATATCAAGGTGACATAAACTTATGGGCCAACAAATTTTAGAAACAATCAAGCAACAAGGATATTGTGTAGTAAAAAACATAATAGATCCTCTTGCTATAGCTCACTTAAACTTTTTTCAAAATAAATTGGAACCTCAACGAGGACACGATTTTACTGCAAAATATTTTCCTAAAAAAGATCTAACTGGTCTAGAAGAATTGGCCATTTGGTGGAGTCAACAAGTTGTTGATTGGCCCTGTGTTCATCGCATTAATCAACAACTCTTATACATCACGCAATCATGGTTCGATAATAATTGTGTGTATGTATCGGATGTAATTACCAACGAGCCTGGTAATCAATTTGTAAAACCACATATAGATAGTCCCTATCGCTTTGATGAATGGCATGAAGAAGTTGACCTATTAGGTGTACAATGTATTGTACCCTTATGTGAATTTAACAAAGACAATGGTGGTACTGGTTTGTATCCAGGAAGCCATTTAAAAAATTGGATTGTTAAAGACAGCTACAAGGGAGTTTATACAGAAGAATTTTTAGCCAATGTTATACAACCAAAAATGAACATCGGTGATGTACTAATCTACAACCCACGAGTCTTGCACAGCACAATGCCGAATAATACCACTTTGAAAAGAAGGGCGTTGTTAACTCATATAACTACCAAAGAAATGGTAAAAAAATTAAAATTGGTAGACAATATTTGGCTAGAACAGTCAACTTAACGCTGAACTAAGGCGTTATATATATAAGCAAGTAATTTATTTGCTTACGTTTCAAATCACAAGGAGATCATATGAAACTACTATCCACACTAATCGTAAGTCTTTTCGCAGTAACCGCTTTTGCCGCTGAGCCAGCTAAAACTGAAGCTGTTGCAAAACCTGCCGCAGTTGCTTCCGCACCTGCAACACCTAAGGAAATGCCTAAGGTAGAAAAGCCAAAGACTAAGGCAGAGAAGAAGAAAGAAGTTGATGCCAGCAAAAGTGCCGCGCCTGCAAGCGCACCGGCCCAAGCTGGCGATAAAAAAGCCGAAGCTCCTAAGAAGTAATCCATTAAGATTATCGCTGATAAAACAAGGAACTCAGCCCAGTGATATCGACTTTGATGATGAAGACATTTTGGTCGAAACTCGCAGGCAAGTACATAAAGTACAAGCTGATCCCGATGAAGAACTCAGCGACTATGTTAAATTTAGATTGTTCTTAGCTAGAGAATTGGCCATGGCCAAATATCGGAAAAAGAACGAAGAAGCCGCATAAAGCGGCTTTTTCATTTAATTCAATTTAATTGACATTAAATAAATTTTGCAGTATACTACTTGGACTAGTTAGCAATCTATTAGGAGATGTACAGTGAGTAGACTTCAATTACATGGAAGACCTTATGTGGTCTTCGATGCAAAAAATAAGGATCATAGACGTTGGTTTGCAGATTTTAACGAAACGGGTGCATGGGGTAGATGCCCGGTTAGATTTGTTGTAAATGATGATCATGGCGATTTGATTACAATGATTCAGCGCGAACTTATTGCCCACTATGTGGCCAAAGAGTTTACTAAAACTACTACTAAAGTAGTAGAAAAACCCAAACGAAGCCCTGCTAAAAAAGTGCAAAAAACTCGTAGTAAAATTACCCAATAATTGACCGAAATTCGGTTTGGTTGTATAATACTTGTATTGCAACAAAAGGACCAGCAATGAAAGTTAAAGATCTCATTGAGCAGTTAAAGTACATGGATCAGGAAGCAGATGTTCACTTTGCTTACAACTACGGCGATCACTGGCGCACCATAGTGGCTCCAAAAGTCAGTAACGTCTCCGAAGGTGTTATAGAGCGTAGTGATTATCATCAAATGGATAAACTGGTTGATGACTACGAAGACCAATTCGACGAAGAAACCGGCGAGTTGCGTACAGACGTTTATCGTGTTGTGGTAATTGATTAATTATCAATAATTGACCGAAATTCATTTTGGTTGTATAATACAATTTTAGCAACAAAGAAAGCAACAATGCAACTCGCAACCGCTGTTAAACTTCTACAAAAAGAATGCCAATTCTTGGGACTGAAATTTACCGATCTCTTGCAAGACATTCAAAAATATGGCAAAATGGTCTACGGAGAAAAGACCATGCAGGCATATCGTGTGTACTTGGATGCACAAATTTAATTAATCGTTAATAGACAGAAATTCCAGTCTATTGTATAATACATTCATTGCAAAACATTTTAAGGAGTAAAGCAATATGGCAAAAGCAGACAAAAGTGGCATTGGCGAAGGTCGCACCGTAAAAATTAGTGAAGCAAAGCGTCTTGTACGCCGCGCTATGAAAGCCAAGCGTCCGGTGTTCCTTTGGGGACCTCCAGGCGTAGGTAAGTCCGACCTTGCCGCTCAGTTGGCAGAAGAAATGGGCGGAGCACTTATTGATGTGCGTTTGAATCTGTGGGAACCCACAGACATTAAAGGTATTCCTTATTACAATTCTCAAGAAAATACAATGTCGTGGGCACCACCCAGCGAATTGCCTAACAAAGAATTTGCCGACAAGCATCCTGTAGTTGTCCTGTTCTTGGACGAACTTGCTGGTGCGGCACCTGCTGTACAGGCCGCGGCCTATCAGCTTATTTTGAATCGTCGTGTAGGTACTTATGAGTTGCCAGATAATGTTGTTATTATGGCGGCTGGTAACCGTATGACAGACAAAGGTGTTACTTATCGTATGCCTACTCCATTGGCTAACCGATTTGTTCACTTTGAACTTCGTGTAGACTTTACCGACTGGAATCAGTGGGCTCTGCAGAATCGTATCCACCAAGACGTGGTTGGTTATTTGAACTACCAAAAGGCAGACCTGTACAACTTTGATCCTACTGTACATGACCGCAGTTTTGCTACTCCACGTAGCTGGAGCTTTGTGTCAGATCTCATTGACAATGAGATGACAGACAACGAGCAGACAGACATGGTAGCAGGTTGCGTTGGCGAAGGTCTTGCAATTAAGTTTATGGCACATCGTAAGATTGCCGCAGACTTGCCAAGTCCCACAGACGTGTTGGCAGGCAAAGTTAAAGAGTTGAAGACCAAAGAAGTGTCCGCGATGTATTCGTTGACAACTGGTATGTGCTACGAGCTCAAAGACGGCTACGAGACTGCTAAGAAATCCGGCAAGTTGGATACATGGCATAGTATGTGCGAAAACTTTATCCAGTTTATGATGGATAATTTTGAAGCAGAGATGGTTATTATGGGTGCTCATACTGCACTTAAGAACTATAACTTGCCCTTTGACCACAAGAAGCTTAAGAACTTCCCAGAGTTCTTCAAACGCTATGCTCACTTGGTAGTGGACATTGGTGAGTAATATTGATGTGGGACTCATGTCCCACTTACAATCCGATAGACTGGAAACGGGAAAAGGTGTCCCTTTCCGGTCTACAATGTTGGAGTTAGTCTACGGTGATATGGAATATGTAAGAAGTGTGTTGGGAAATGATCTTATCACTAGAGATACTATCATTGACTATTTTGATAATGCCAAAATGACTTGGAGTGAAATCGATTACACTCAGGGAAAGGTTAGAACTGAAATAGTTAAATGGTGTAAGCAAATGTCAATCAAGCCATTGCATTATTATGCCCCTTTGGGCACAAAAACTATTTGGTTTAAGGACGCAGAAAGTGCGTTCTTATGCCGTTTGAAATTCGGCCTTTAATTGACAATAATTCCCACTTATAGTATAATTACTATATTAACTGGAGTAGAAGATGAAATTTACAACAAAAGATCGCTTAACTAAAGCTCGTGTTAAAATGTTGCTCAAGCATCCATTTTGGGGCAACCTTGCAACTCGCTTGAAACTAGTCGAAGCCAGCGATTGGTGCAGTACTGCCGCAACAGATGGTCGCCATTTTTATTATTGCGACAAGTTCATTGAAAGTCTTGACGACGACGAATTGGTTTTCTTGTTTGGTCACGAAGTTGGTCATTGCATTTATAATCATATGGGTCGCCGCAATGATCGCGAACCCCAAGTTTGGAACATGGCCGGTGACTATGTTATCAACGACATGTTGATTCAAAATAACGTAGGTAAGAAAATTACCAAAGTGCCAATCCTGTGGGATCCAAAATATCGCGAAAAAACCACAGAAGAAATTTATGACGAGCTGATGAAGAATGCTGTCAAAATTCAAATGACTTTGGACATGCACATGGACGGATCAGGAGAAGAAGGCAAGGACGATGGCAAAGGCAGTGACGGCAAATCCAAATCCAGCGGTATTAAGATTGATGCCGAGACGCAAAAGAAAATTAAAGACGAGCTTAAAGAAGCGGTATTACAAAGTGCTCAGGCCGCAGGTGCAGGAAATGTACCCACAGGCATTCGTCGTTTAATTCAACAATTTACTGCTCCAAAAATGCGCTGGCAAGATCTGTTGCGTATTCAATTAGAAAGTAATTTGAAGAATAATTATAGCTTTATGCGTCCCAGTCGTAAAGCATGGCATACCGGTGCAGTACTGCCAGGTATGTTGCCAGCAGAACACTTAGATGTTGTTATTGCTATTGATGCTTCAGGATCTATTTCCGAAGACATGGTGCGTGACTTCTTGAGTGAAGTTAAAGGTATGATGGATATGTATACTAGTTATACCATTCATGTGTTTAGTTTCGACACAGAAATCTATAATCCAGTTACATATACCGAAGACGGCTTTGATGAAATCTATGACTACGATCCAATGGGTGGCGGTGGTACAGATTTTGATGCTTGTTTCCAATACATGAAAGACAACGATATTAATCCTAAACAGTTTATCATGTTTACAGACGGATATCCTTTTGGTAGCTGGGGTGATGAAAATTATTGTGATACATTATTTGTTGTACATGGTAACGAAACCATTGAAGCTCCATTTGGTGTCACTGCACATTACACATTTACTCCGGAAACTGTTTAATCTAAAAAAAGTTTTATAAAGGGCAGGTAACTGCCCTTTTTTTGTAGGTCAAATATAAGACACCACTCTATAAATAGAATACGTACATAAAGACATGTACGAAGGAGAAAATATGAACTTACAAGATCTTTCAATTCTATTAGCCGCAATCGAATTAGCAGTTAAACGCGGTACTTTTAGCATTTTAGAAGTCGGTGTCGTTGGCGACGCGGCATCAAAGTTGAATGCCTTTTTAGCTGATGCTAAGAAACAACAAGACGAAGCAGCCGCGGCCGCTGAAGCACAAGCCCAAGCTGAACAACCAGCTGACGGTACTGCACCAGTAGAAGTAATAGCTGAAGCACCAACAGATGTTCCACCAGCTGACGGTACTGCACTAGTAGCTGAATAAGGAAAGGGGCAATTATGCCGTTTATTAAACACGTTGGACAAACCATTGACACAAACAAAAAATGTATTGTTGTGTTTCGTACTTTGCCCGGTGACGAAGGTAGCTGTCTGATTGTTGAAACTGAGGCATTGCCTGCTAATTATCATGATAAGTTGATCGAATCAGTAGAAAGTCCAACAGCCCAAAGCGAAATGGACTTCTACTCTTTCGCTCAAAGAGAAGTGTTCCACGATGGTAACAATATGTTACAAGCCATGCATCAATTTGGTTGGTTGAAAAAGAAACAAGTAGATCAAATCGAAATGATGCCTGCTCCTGGAATTGCTATTAATCTTAGAGAACTTAATAAACAACTTAATGATATTAAAGAGCAAGCAGATCAAAAACAACAAGAAAAAACTGCCGGAGTTTTAAGTGACAAAGATATTGCTAACAATCTTAGATCACAGGCCGCGTTCTATTTAAAAGAATCTAAGCGTTTGATCGAGGAAGCAAAAGCTTTGGACCCACAAACTACAACAACCGTACCAGCAGATAGTGTTACAACTATTACAGCTGATTCCGGTAAGCGTGGTAGAGGCCGTCCTAAAAAAAAGTAAATAACAATAATACATCAAAGGATGAGGAATGGCCATTAGAAAAAAAGACCGTTCTTTCGATGATATTCTCAAAGATATTATCATGGAAGAAGTCCCCACAGAATACATAACCCACCTTCACTTAAAAATGAAGGATGGGAATGTACTTGAGTTTACTCAAGAAGATCTTAAAGGAATGAAAGACGCCAAAGACGTTTTAAAAAGCCAGGGACTAGAACATATGAGAGAAGAAGTCTTAGACGTTGAGGTTTTTCTCGACAGCGTTAAATTAAAAACAAATGTGACAAAATACACTCGTAGATTGTTTCAACAACATTTCGACAAAGAAGAATGACAGTTAAATCAGAAATTAATTTTGAGGAAGATAAAAAATATCTTCCAGTACTAGATCACGGATTCGTTGGTCTAGTTGATCACATGGGCAGTGACAGCGCAATAGTGCAGGCCGCTCGTGTCAGCTATGGTGCCGGTACAAAACAAGTTCAAGACGATAGAAACTTAATTCGTTATCTAATGCGTCACGAACATACTACACCATTTGAAATGTGCGAAGTAAAGTTCCATATTAAACTTCCTATCTTCGTTATGCGACAACTTGTACGTCATCGTACAGCCAGCATGAACGAATATAGTGCTCGATATAGTGTGCTCACAGATGAGTTTTACATTCCTGAATTAGAACAAATCCAAAAGCAAAGTACAACTAATAAACAAGGCCGTGAAGACAGCGAATGGGGCTTTGAAGAAAAACGTGGAGTACAACATGCCTTCCAACGTAGTTTCTTTAATGCTTATAAAGAGTATACAAGTTTACTAGGCAAAGACGATAGTGGTCTTGCTCGTGAGTTGGCTAGAAGTGTGCTTCCAGTAGGCGGATATACAGAATTGTATTGGAAAGCTAACTTGAAGAATTTTTTACACATGGCTCGCTTGCGTATGGATCCACATGCACAGTGGGAGATCCGGGAATTTGCTGGTGCCATGTATAACCTAGTTAAACCATTGTTCCCAGAGGCATGTCAAGCATTTGAAGACTATGCTGTTAATTCAGTTAAACTAAGTGCAGGGGAATACCAACTAGTTAAGAGTTTGATTAGTCAGTCTAAATGGCAGGCACTGGTTGAAAAATACGGCAATGACGAAAAAGCCCTGGGCTTAGATGCAGGCTTGGGCGCTAGAGAGTTACGAGAATTTAAAGACAAATTAGGCTTGTAAGGGATCTACACTAATTTCGTTAATGTGTAAATCCGAAGGCTGTTCGAGTATCCATTTAATATACTCGGCGGCCTTTTTTATTGGCATTGTTTTTCTGTCAGGATGTTTGGCCTGCATATTACTCAATGTGCCAAAACTGATTAAAGTAACTCTAGGCCCTGCTGACCAAACGCCTGCAATACCTAAACTATTACAATAATCTCGCAATGCTTTCTTTTCGGCATTGTACAACCAATCAGTGGCTTTCATTACTCTGTCTGTGGTGCTACCAATTGCTATAATCAATGTTCGTTTATTCAATGCTTTTAATTTTTTATAAACTGCTTCTAACAATAGAGTTTGATTAAATTTCCATAAAGCACTACATAATATAACTGTGTCTGCATCCGCACATAAATCTGCAAATTGTTGCTGAACTTCTGCTTTTGTTAAATCAAAACCTGAACTACGACTTGCAAATACAAGTTCGTGCATACTTAGTTCTTCTTTAATCGATTGTGCTACGCCGTAGCTAGGATTTCCTGCAATTAAAATTTTCATATCATCCCGCTTTCAAATGTTGCAGAACTGATGTAACTGCACTTTCAGTTAAGTTTACATTGACTACCATAAATGTAGAATCATCATATGCATCGTGATTGAACAAATAGTGCTCCAAACAAGTATCCATAAAATACATAGACCCATGGTTAAAATTTAACATCTCTCTATTTAAAACAAAAGTCATCTTAGGATAGTTACAATTTTCAATGGGTACAAACAAACGAAAATTACTTATAGACAATGTTTTGTTATCGCGGTGTATAGGAAAATAGCCACCGGGCCCTAGTCTTATAAGATGTGTTCGCCCAATGTTATCTCCTAAGAAGTCCAGCCACTTAGCACAGTATTGATACACCGGTGTTTTTTTATTAAAAGAACTTTCTGTTAACAGTAAATTGTTTGTTTTATTATATTCATATACGCTGTCCAAGTCTGGTATACCAGACAGTCCACCATCGATGCTGGTAATGCTTAGACCCTGTCTATTAATTTTCTTTCTTGGATTATAAACTTTCCAATCAGAGTCGAATTTTTTTATATTGTTTAATAAATCAAAGACGTCGTCTTTAATACTCAATTCATATAGTTGACCAAATCTAGTTAGACAGTTATATAATTCTATTTCATTCATAGGTTTTATCCCCAGGGAACAACGGTAACTTTGTTCCAGGCGCACGTTTAGGAATTTTACTGTCAGCACTACTTACACAGCTAGTTCCACCGCAGGGCATGGGCTTGTCGTATAACTTAAAGCCTGTTTCAATGTGTCCCAATGGAACTTCGCTACAGCTATAACTACGCTTTACTGTGCCATCTGGTTCACGAATAATGATACTTCGATAGCCACTACTACATTCCCACTGATTAAAGTTATTAAAGTTAAATGCATTAAAACGCTCAGCTTGATCCATGAACCACGGCTTGCCTTCTTTGTCAATGAACTCCACTTGGTAGTGTGCATCAACACCTGCTTGTTGCTTGAATCCAGGATCTGCTCTGTCAATCATATACGTAGGCTTGGGACGTTTAACCAAGTCTGCTCTTGCGGCTTTAACTTCTGTGAATGCACGTTGTGGCATACCATTATGTAACTTAGCCAACATCTCAGGAGTATAACCATCTACTACACGACTAGCAGTTGGATCGCTCTGCGGTTTGAGTGTTACGTTGATGCCTCTGTTATGAAAGTATAATGCCAAGTCATAGATCTCATTGAACTGTTCCGGTACCATGACCATGTTAATAGTTATCTGCGTGTCGTATTCTTGACATAGCACCAACTTGTCAGCAAACTCTTCGACCTTTTTATCTGTGTCAACATGCTCACGATGACAACTGGCAGTAATACTAGCACGATGAAAGTTCTTAACTGCTGGTACGTACTGTGTTTCAAACCACTTTAATGGACGGCTCATGTTTGATGTCATATGTACGCTGGTATAGTTTGTATTATGTACATCATTGTTTAAATGATTTAAAATATCAATGTAAGCCGGATGGAATGTAGGCTCTCCGCCACTTAGGCTAAAGTGAAAACTATTAAATCCGCGCTCGCGAGCTTGTCGTTTAATTTCATCCACTGTGTGTAACATTAAAGGAGTGGGTCTGTGATCTTTTGTATCACTGCGAGCATAGGGCCAGCAATAGCTACAGCGGTAATTACAATAACGTCCTAATAGCCAAGACACACTGAACATGTCTCGGTACAGCATTGTTCTTTGTCCAACTCTTACTAAGTCACTGTAGGGAATCTTAGTAAAGTCGTATTCACTGGTTTTTAAATCACTCATCTTGTTCATAGACAAACTTAATGTCTTTTCCCGGTCCTGTTTCGCTGGGCATGCCGCCGTATTCTTTTACGTACCATTCGACAGCGGCTATGTACCAACCTTGACTATTATGTCTGCTTGCCTTGTTAAATTTATGTATGTTATCGTTGGTTGCTTCCATAGAGCTGATAACTCTGGCTGCTTCTAACTGTAATGTTCTTAATGGTAAATCTTTAATGTCCATGAACTTATTTATAGATAGGTTCCGTAGGATCCACTGATGCGTAGAATGGATCAAATTCATCTTTGATCAGTTCATATAGTTCTGGATTATGCTCGATCCAATGTTCTTCTCTGATTAGATTTAATCGCTTGTCCATGTGAACAAAAGAATAAAAATCCCCGGGTTTCATCATATCTTCAATGATAACATTAAAGTTAGGAATAGGTAGTTTGGCATTTTCTATTTCTAATTTATTTTTTATTGTCTCTTTGACACGTTCAGGCAAATTAGCAATCATCATCCAACTCGGCCCATCGGCAGTTACAAATGAGATATAGCTCTTTGGATGTCTTGTTTTAATATATGTATTAAGTTCGTAAAAAGTATTAATATTATAGATGCTGACCACGGCATGCACGTTTGTATCCTTGCCATAACGATTGATATACCAATCTAGGTTATCAGCAACTTCCTGCCATTTACTGCCTTTACGTAGGAAATCATTTAGTGTGCCATATGCGTCTACACTAAAATTCCACTTTATACGCTTACATTGATCTAACAAAGCCTGTAGCTCTGCATTTGGCCTTACTGTAGTGTTAGTAGTAATTAAAATAGTTAATTCAGGCAAATTACATTGTTTGAGTATGTCGATAAACTTTTCTTGTTCCATTAAAGGCTCACCGCCAATCATCTTAATATAAGTTAGTTTAGATAAATCATAACCCTCTAAAGGATTACCGTTTTTAATCAAACCGCGTGGAATTTCAACTCCTAATTTTTTAGTGTCGCTGTACCAACTTGTACTCAGCTCATAACTACACATCCTACATTTATTATTACAGACATTGCTCAATGATAGGTCTACATACTTTAATTCTTCTTTTTCTGGTGGAGTTGTACTCAATCCTAATTTAGTGTCAGCTAGGTAATCTAATCGCATACTCTTGCCCGTTAGCTCTTCGGCTTCATAGCATTTACTGCATCCAGCAATGGGTTTGTCCTCTCGCAGATCTTCTCTAATCTGTTTCATAAAAGGATGCGAATTAAACAAATCGGGATAGTCTAATGTCATATCTGCAGGGGTTTCTTCCCAACGGAAAAAACAGCAAGGATACACATTACCATTGGGTCTAATAGCAAGATGATTAAAAGGTAAAGGACAATAGTGTTTCATTTAAAATATTCTTTCCATGGTAACAAAGGATTTACAAACTCATTGACACTCAACGGAGTCCAATGTCCGGTATCAATCCACGTAATTATTTTTTTTGCAAATATTTCGTTGTTCTCTTTGCTCATATGACAGCTTCTAAGTTCTACCATGGATTCTATGTCATCGCCGGTAATACCCCAGTAGGTTAATTCGACTTCATTGATAATTTCATGCAAGCATGGATGTTCAAATCCTGGTATTCTTTCATCAACTGTGATTGGAACAATAAGAGCATCTGGTCGTATTCTTCTTATTTCTTCTATCATTAATTTACTGTAATGTCTGTGTTCGTTTATATCATATATGTATGTAAAATAAGCTACAGCGGCTTCTAGAATTTTTCTATCTCGATCATATTTTGGATCATCGGGCAACTTTTTTAATAAACTATTAGCAGTAAAATATGTATTAACATGTCGTGTAACATTATCTGTAAGACCATCATTACATACTTCACATCCGTAAGGGAGAAGCAATCTTCCGGATGAAGTTACAACAAAAATAATTTTGTCAAATTTATGGTGATGCACTAAAAAATTTTCATAAGAAAAATATAAACTACTTCCAGGCCGAGCATAGTTGTCCACGAAATAGTCAGGACCATCGTAGTGCTCTTTGACAATTTGTTGCCAACCTATTCCCGGTGTATTGGGCATGGTATGGCTAGCCCAACTGTCTCCAAAAATACCGATTACCTGCATAGCCACTCCACTAGTGCAGGATCTAGAAAATCTTTAAAATTTTGATTTCTAGATTCATCAAACAAAGTTATTTCTTTTAACATAAGTTCTTTGTTTTCTTGATTGTTATCAATAGCAGTATTCAATAATGTAATCATATTGATAACACTTAGGTTAGGCATATTCTTTGGTGTGTTTATATAAGGTTCAAGGCGTTGTCGAGCCAACTCTAATAAATGCTTTGGTAAATGTTTTACTGCTGTACCTCTGTCAGGAGGATACAATTCGCTGAGATTGACAAACGGATTATCAGAAATCTTTTCCGCCCAGTCAAATAAACTGTTTAGATTAAGAACATTCAAAGAACTAACCACACAATTAAAATGCATGGTATTTGCAATGTTATCTAGTTTTGTTATATAGTTGTTTACACTAGTTTCTAGTTCATCAAAGGTAGCAGGATATCTAATGTACTCATATACTTTATCTGCGCCATCTATACTAAAAGTATGTTCGTTGCTTTTAAACTTACTCAATATATCAATGACAGCGTCATTGAATTGAGTTGCATTAGTATGAAAAGATAATCTAGTCTGCTGTGCCGAACCGGTTTCTATATAACGTTGTAATAATTGAATTACCTTGCCGTCATAGAGTGGCTCGCCGCCGCTGGCCTTGAGCACACGTATACGATCTGTATTTTCCATTAGCCAAGACCATTGTTTGCTTTCAGTTGCTTTATATGGTACGCTGTGATAGAATCTTCCTCTAAGAGATTTGTTAACATCTTCGATAAGATTGTTTTCTTCAAAATATTTGTAGTCCATCATTAATAAATTGCTGGCACTGGGAGTACACATTCTGCATCTGAGATTGCATATATTACTGGCAGTCATATCTATCATGTACAAATCATTGATTTCTGTTAGGCCGTCTTCAATGTCTGCAGGTTCTTTTGACATTACTCTAAAAGAATCCAATCCTCTATTTTCCTGATCCCAACATGTTTCACAGGCTTTATCTCGTATGCCTAATAGTTTATTCGATCTTAATAGTTGCATTCTAGGATGATCGTACATTTCCTGTGGCGTATATTGTCCAGGATTCGTTACATCTAATACATTGAATGTTTTACGATCATTGATTTGATTTCCCATCATGCAACACGGCCAAAAGGCCAAGAGTTCTGTACCCCTGTACTCTTTGATTGCTATTTCTTTGAAAGGATAATAGCAGTATGTTGCACTGGATTCAAAATTCTTATACTGCTGTCTTCTTAGTTTTCTTGCTTCGTGAGTTAAAAAATATTCTATAGATTCCACAGTAGGCACTACATACTTGTTAATATCTATAAAAACTTTTGTGCCAGTTAACCAAGACTCTACTTCTGCGGCCAGTATCTCGTTGTTTTCTTTAGTTAAGTAGCATTGCCTAGAATCGTGGCCTAATTTTGTATCTGCGGGCCAAGGATCTAAACCCCATGATTTTTCTTCTAATTTTTTAATGGCATTTAAGCCTAAATTATCATTATAAAAATGAGAATTAATTATTATAGTATCAGGGCGAAAATCTTTTATATCAGCTATGATTAAATCTAACAAAGATTTTCTTGTAAACTTATTTGCTTCTTTTTCAAATAAATGTTTTATGAAATCGCTTGATGAAATAGTCACTGAATGTGCTTTTTCTAATGCCACTATAGCATCTCTTACAGCATCTGAATTTGAGTTTGACAACTTGTTATCAGCAGGTGCAACAAAAATAACTTGATCAAAATCTCTGGCACGATCGACAAATGTTGTATACAGAGACAACATGTCTATGTCTATGCTACCTATTAGTGTTACATCATATTTTTTAGATAGTATTTGTACCCAACTAGGTGTAAAGTTTTCTGCGGTATGCTTATGTACATACTCGCCACCAAAGATGCCTATTTTCATTTTAAGGACAATGAATTGTTAAAGGGACTACTGTCTATGTGCTGGAACAATACACGTTTGTATTCTTCTTTGTCCATGCTCTTAGGAGCACACATACCACAACCGCAGGTCTTTTTTGGACAGATAATTGTTGGCATTGTTTCTTCTCTAAGATTACGTTCCAATTCTTCAAGAATCTTGTCGCTTTCCGATAGTGTACCTATAGGTCCGCGAGTCTCTCCAAATTGTGCTTGGCATGTTTGATGATGAAACACTTTGTCAGTTTGCTGTTCTATATGAAAGAAAAACCAGTTAACACTACAATGCCAACCTTTGAATTCGCGCTTGCCACTAAAGGTTCCGCGAATACTTTCCTCGCCCTTGCTAAAACACATTGTGCGGCCGCCACAACATGGACGGCCAATTTTCATACCTAGTTTCTTTTCATCAGACATTTTCGTTTACTTTCTTATTTTTACGATCCCAATAGTCTTTCATCCAAGCTAATTGTTCATCAGAATATTTATGGGCAAAACTAGGACGACTATCAGGATCTTCTCCAATAACACGCGGCACATAAGTAACTCCTGCGGCATCTAATTTGTTACAGACTTCTATACACTCGTCGAAGTATTGAGCATGAAACATAACATTGATACTAATTGTACATAAGTTAGCAGGGCCACCTTCGAATATTTGCACAATACGATCTAATGCTTGTTGTTTTAGTGTTTGATCTGCTTCTGTGTGATAACTGATAGTGATATGACTAAAATTTTCTAATACAGCCTTGGCCATCTTTTCGCTCATTGCACCATTGCTGGTCAAGGCAAATGTACACAGATAATCATCTTTATAATTTGCTTGATAAGTCTCATTGAGATATTTAATAAAGGGAATAAAATTAGGATTAACAGTGGGTTCACCTCCGGTAAAACTAATACTGGCTTCTTTGTAATTCCTATACTTCATGTACAGGCCAATGTACTTAAAAACAAAGTCTGCGTTCTTTTTTAATTCTTCTAAGGTAGCGTGTGGACTATGATTATCATGCCTATGTACAGGACAATAGGAGCAGTCGTAATTACAACGACGACCCAAGTCCCATGTAACTTGAAATACACTACCGTCTAATAGATCTAATGTGTCGTATTCGTGTAATAAATTGTTCATATATATTTCTTAAATTCTGGCTCAACTGTTATTAAGTTCTCTCTGCGTATTTTATCTAAATCTGTTGTATACTTAACGAATTCATCCCAGTGCTCAGGATTATAATCTTCACTGTTCATATAACTTATAACACCGTTTACAATTTCTTTGGCATGTTTGACAACATACTGTTCGAATTTATGTTCCTCCACCCATGCTAAAAATTCTGTATACTTGTCGACCACTGTTTGTTTGAATTCTTTGGGCAACACTCTAATGTTTAAATGTTTAGGATGATGAGCAACATGATATGTTACTATAGGTCTTCTATAGGAACTGTTTATTCTCTTAAATCCGCTTTCAGTTAACTTCCATTTCATAAAATCAACCATGTGTAATACATTATAAGCTGTGACTGTAAATGCTAGCCAACTGATAATGTTTGGAGGCAGTTCGTCGACTCTTTGAAGATTAGTCAAAGTCTTTTCCCATTTAGCGGGATTACGTTGATATTCTAAGACTGCGCCCATGCCATCCACGCTGGCACCAATGCGTACTTGTTTGAACTGTGTCCATAGATTCACAACACGACTGGGCAAGGTACTCATGTTAGTGTTGTATTCAATGATCATGTTTTTACTAGCACCTGCTTCTACACAACGTTCTAGAAAATCGTAATGACGTTCAATTAACATAGGCTCGCCGCCGGCAAAATATACATGTTCGATGTTCTGCATATTTTGTTCTAATTGTGTCCAGAATGGTTCATAGTTGTACCATTCAAATTCCGGCACATGGTAACCTTTGTCGACTTTTGTAATAGTAATCATGCCGCTGGTATCTTTAAATTTATTTGTACCGGTTAATTCAATCCAGTCGTCATACCAAGCGTTACTGTCTGTGGGTCCACACATACGACATTTTAAATTACAGAAATTTCCAAAGCGCAGGTCATAGTACACCACAGGAAAGTCTTTGGTGTCTATACTCCCGTCATCTTTTGTTAATTGTCTAGCACGTTCTATGTCAAATTTCCACTGCTCATTTTCATAGCTACGACGGCTGACTAGACCATTTTCTTCTTCTCGTTGGCAACGTCCACATTCGTCACTCCAACGACCAGCTAGCATGTTTTTTCTAACTTCCGACATCAGTGTGGCATTACGTGCTTGTTCCAGCTCGTCGCGGCCAGCATTAAATGCTGTACCATCTTCTTTGCGTATAACACCTTGATTTTTAGTCGTGTTGGCTTGACAGCAAATCCTTATGTCACCATTTGCTCTTATTGCTTGGAAATTCCATGGAATAGGACAAAACGTGGCAGTCAATTAGATTGATCCTCTAAAAGTTTTAATGTTTCCTCTAACTTGCTATCTGCCCAGTTACGTTCGTTACACCAGAAACATTCATTGCAAACAGGTACATACTGTCCTGGTTTATAGTCATCTAAGGTAGGAATTATATCTGCACTGGATGCATGGCCAACGTTGCCTTCACAGCTACGTGTGGTGTTATAAAGTTCTTCCATGCCCTGTCTATAGTATTCTGCAACGATCCAATCCTTGCGTACAAACTTAAATGGAAGAATAATCAATCCGCCCAATCTCTTAAACATGATATCTTTGAGATTTCCTTCTTCGGGGGATAATTCTCTGTTCATCATCTTACTGGCAAAGTCTACATCTGGATTTCTACTAGTGCCGTTATACATAGCATCTAATTTTTCTGTGTACAACATATAATTGTTAAACTCGTCAACAATAATTTGATCACCGCTACGATCTCTGCCTTTATCATCTTTGGTAATTGGTCCAATTACACCCCATTCTAAGCCAACCGGTATAAAATTTTTATAACGAATATATTCAATGTTAGGAAATAATTCCTGGAACTTATTGAATACTGCCATGGCCACTGGGCCCTGCCAGGGACGAATACTCCAGCAACGTAGATGTTGAATAACATGAACGCGACACTTACTGCCGGTTCTAGTAATTATCTTAGACAACAACATTAGCAGACAACTACTATCTGCACCACCACTTAGGTTAATTCCTATATTGGTCCATTCTGGATTAAATGGAATATCCAAGCCATCAAAGTTGTACAAATTAACTTCTATACTGGGGTCTCTAGTTTCATATAATTTATTTGATGCTGAAAAATCTATCATTGGGTCACCCTTACTATTTTGTTATCAATATATTGATATTTTGTAAAATGATCATTGAAGCTTTGCTTCCATATCATATCAGTCTTTCTTATGTACACAAGAAAGGCTTCGTATTGTTTTATATCTGTTTTAAAATTATACACGTAATCCTCGATGTTGTCAAGGGCTTCGTATGCGCTGTCAATGTCGGCAAAATGTTGTTTGCCTTTACGCCATGATCTTAGCGTGGAATACGTTTCCAAATCTGCAAATCTTTTTTCTTTTTCTTTGTCTATAACTTGTCTTGCCTTGGCCAAGTCTGCACGAACATGTTCTTCAAAATTGTGCATCATTAGTGCAGGGCTTAGATATCTAGGAGTGTATACAATACTGCTGTTTATCCAATCAATGTCCAAGCTTAGGAAGCTTTCCATGACATCTTCAATGTCCATGATTTGATAAGCACTGGTAGTACAAACCAAGTTCATGTCAAATTTCTTGGACTTGTCCAAGGCTTTGAATGCCGCTATGTTTGTTTTTAACACGTTCCAGTCACCGGTTCTAAAATAAGGATAGATATTTTTACCACTGTCAATGCTCATCATGATTGTAACTTTGCCAAAGGGCAGTAGTAATTCATAGAGCTTTGCTGGATCAAACTTGGCATTAAAATTACTGTGGAAACACAATGTCATATTTTTGGCATTTGGATGTTGTCCCAGAAGTTCTAGACAGGGGAAAAACTGTTTTTGATACAGTACTTCGCCGCCTGCAAAGTCTACTTTTTCTATTAAAGGAAAATTTGCATTTAGATCCGTGACAATTTCAGTCATTTGTTCTATACTGATGCCTATACTCAGATCATCAGCTGGATTAGCACGATGCATGACTCTTGTTAATTGTATAAGTTTATTATCCCAATCTTCTTGATCTGCTTCGTAGTGTTTTAACTTGGTCATCCAGCCACTGCTGTACACTTCACTGCAATGTAAGCAGGCCATGTTACAAGCATTACTGAAACGAAGTTCCACATGATGGACACCATCAAACTTAATTGCGCCTGTGTCGGCATCGTAGTAAGTTTCATCAGCTGGCTGATCATCACGCATGGTTTTACCTGCGTTGGCTTCTTCTACTTCCTGACATAAATGACAGCCTTTACTCCAAGTGCCAGACATCATTTCTTGTCTATGTTTTTTAAATCCAGCACTATTAATAATTTCACTGGGTTTGATTACCTGTGTATTCTCAATGATATGTAACTGATCACTTTGTTGTGGGCAACTAGTTACAAATCCATTTTTATAATTAATGCCACCTAGTGTATAATAACAAGCAATTTTATCCATTAAAAATATCCTTCATTTCTGGAAATGTTTTATAAAAGTCTGTGCCTCTATGCTTGTCCAATGTTTCCAAATATTCTTTCATTTCTGGTAAACGATTGCTCCAGTCTTCGCTCTTGGCAAAGTTAACCATGCCGCGTAGTCTACTAATTCCATAGTCTGCATTTAGCCATTGTTCTTCAGTGACTCGACCTTGATGCCACGCTGGCACACCTTTTTGCCAATTTTCTTTCCACCATGGGATAAACTCTTCATACTTGGCTTCTATTTCATCTTTAAACCAAGCTGGTAATACTTTGACATTTAAATGCGGTGGGTGGTAAACAAAGTGATAGTTGATGCCGCCTGCGCCGAATGGCCACATGTTAATCTTCTTAAAGCCGTGTTCCAATTTCCATTTTAAAAATTCAGGAATATAATAAATGTTCAGTGCCTGTACTGCACAGGCAATAGTGACTTCTACATTACTGCTAGTCTCTTCGTCTAGTTGTCTAAAGGCTTCGAGGTTTCGTTGCCACTTACTGGGGTATCGGATATAATCATTGCGCTCTCCCAAAGCATCCACGCTGTAGTGATAACGTACGAGTTTGAAATGCTTCCATAGGTCGAACAAGTCTTCTCTCCATTCGACTCCGTTGCTGTTGTATCGGATTTCCATGTCTTTGGCATAACCGCGTTTAATACATTGTTCCAAAATTTCATAGTGTTCCTCAATAATCAAAGGTTCGCCACCGGCAAAATAAAGTTGCTTCATGTTGGGAATCTGATCCCATAACTGCGTCCAAAATTCAGGATTATTCTTGTGCCAATTATAGCTGGCACCATTTTCTTTACCTTTGTTATTCCATCCCATACTTTCTTTGAGAGTGGGGTTTTTTATTTCAGGATAAATTGCGTTCCATTCCGGTACCCATAAGCTACTATCATGTGGACTGCACATAACACAGGCTAGGTTACATTTAGTTCCAAAACGCATGTCAATATAAGCAACATGCGGAGGCACGCTGCCATCTTCCTGTGTGTTGGTTATTAGTTGATCTAGGTCGACACGCTGTTTCCAATAAGCAGTTTCCCATTGGCGTTTACTCTTATGTCCTTCGCGTTCTTCTTTATAACATTTAACACAGCTAGGCGGCTCTTCTCCTGCCAACATTTTTAGTCGTGTATTCTTCATGTAAGTATTATTCCAACTTGACAGGAAGTCTGTTACATTGAGATTAGCTGGTTTACCATCTTCGTTTTTTAACACGCCGACTTCACCGCCGTGTATTTTATCATTTGTCGGGCCCACGCTACTGGCATTGGCTGTACAACAAACTCGCATGTGCCCATTGGGTCTTGTACTTAAATGTATCCAGGGTAGGATACAGAATGTTTTACTTGGATCGCTCATATGTATTATTTATTGGTGCGTTATTTCGTTTTGATAAGCTTTATTGTAAGCGCAGGTTCTAATACAGCGTGTTAGGTGTTTTGAATGGCCGGGTTCCCAACTCATTGCTAAAATACTGTCGAACCAAGGATGTGCTAAAATTTCTTCTATACTGTGAACTTTTAAACTGTTCCATTCGTTGCCGTAGTCAGCAAGTTTGTCTAGGATTTTTTCTTTATTCATAAATGCGCTGTCCCAAAGGAAACAGCAGGGCCACATTGATTGATTACTTGCTATGAAAATTTCACCTTCGTGAATCAATTTACATTGCATTGTATTTAAAATCTCTGTCTTTTTATCAATGATAGTCACTGGACCTGTCATCATTTTAGGCTTGTACGTATTAATAAATGCGTCCAAGTCTTTGACTAGAGCTTTTTTACTGTGTTCTTTACTGCCCGTGGTAGTGATAACCGCTGTTTCTTTGACTAAGACTCCATTGGTCTTTTTACGAATTTTTGCTACCCAATCATGCATACTGTTACGCATGCCAGTTCTTGTGGCAAATTTAAATCCCAATCTAACTGCGTGTTCTTTGGCAGCTTCTAATTCATGTTCATTATGATCAAATACAATATAAATCCATGTTGCTAGTTGACGGCCTTCGCCGCCATAAGCATAGGCTTCCATATTTCTAGCAATTATGTCAAAACTTGTATTAACTCTGTAGATATGATTAGTTTCTTTATGGCCGTCCACGCAAAAATTAACATCGACTAGTCCTGTGTCTTTACTAAGTTGTCCCAATTCTTGCCACCATGCGCGATTACGCAGACTACCATTGGTGCTCAATTGGCAATAACCTCCATGGGCCACCAAATATTTTATCATCTCCAGGCAATCCTCATTGATAATAGGATCGCCCAGTACTCCGCAAAATTTAAATTGTTTGTTGTTTATATGTCTTTGATCGGGAAATATTCTTTTTAAATCATCAATGCTAAAATCTTCTACTACTAGAGAATCTAAATTTTGTGTTCTTGCACAACCAGGACAAGCGGCATTGCAGTTGCTGGTTATTTCTAATTCTATTTTTTTAATATTATCTATGTTCATTTAAATTGTTCCGCAAATGCATCATATTTATTGCCGCAAGTTTTGGCGCAGACTGCTAGTTTACCTTCTGCACAACTAGATTTATTCCAACTATTGGGAATGATTTTTTGTATAAAGTCACCGTCTATCAATGATCTCAGATCTCGTGTCTTAGCATTTAAATTATCCAAGCCAGCTTGGCGTATTGCTTGCCAGATTTGGCCGCCTCTTGGTTTCCAATACCAAATGTACATCTGACCAGCAGTCCAACAACAGGGCATTAAATAACCTTCTGCTGTGATGTATATGCTTTTCTCTTCGGAGACTTTACATTTTATAGGCACAGAGTCCCAATACTTTTCCATGTCTTTCTTTTTATCAGGATCAAAATTAAATTTTTGTATGCCCAATCTTCCTTCTGTGTCAGCTACAGTGGTCATAAAGTTAATAGGAATCTCTCCTTTGTCTTTGCTGATTTCCACCATTTGCTTGATCGCTGTATTTTGATATTCGGGATTAGTAGGCATGGCAATCAACGTAGTTTCCTGTCCTCGACGATTGCCTGCTTGATGAGCCATTTTAACAGCACCCTGCGTAGTGCTAAAAAATCTATTAGACTTTTTAATATTAAATTGTTCAAAGCCCATTTCTTTTGCCAATGCTCTGGCTTCTTCTACCTGATGCTCGTTGTGTGCAAACACAATATAATCCCATCGTGCTCTTCCGCCTGCGGCAATAAATGCCCGAGCATTGTCCATGATCTTAGACCATATTGTGCCTTGACGATACAAATGATTAGTATCTGCCAATCCATCTAAACCAAACACAACATAATGATTAGCGCCCATGGCCTGGGGTAATTGACTCCACCACTCCGGAGTTTTAGCACTGGCATTAGTATGCATACTTAACTGCATAGTGGGATTATGACTGCGTATGTAAGAAAATATCTCTTTGGTATCCTTGGCAGTAATAGGATCTCCATAGTTACCGCACATGTATAATCTTTTCAACTGTTGAATAAAATCGGGCTTAAAAATTTTCTCCACATCTTCTAGACTTAATTCAGCACCATGTAACTGCGGATTTTCTTCGCCGCCGTTGATATTTCTAGCACATTGAGGACAGCTAGCATTACATAGTTCCGACAGCTCTAAGTGTACTGTGGTAATTTCAGAAGATTTATACATTATTTGATACCTATCCGCATAAAACGTTTTCCTATGCCTATGTCTAGCTCACCTTGAAACAGTACCTTAGACATTGGATATTTTGTTTCGAGTTGGCTCTGTGAGTCAATGCAATTATAGTGATCCGGTGCAATATCAAATAAATTATTTGTTTGTATGGCCACCATTTTATCTACAGATATTCTATTAAACCAATTGTCCGACATGTGTTCTGCACTGGTATTGATAATTAAATCCGGATTAACTATTATATTCTTATTAATGTTAAACTTGTAAGCATTATTTTCATCGTACTCCCCCTGGGGAATATTATATCCCTGATTGGGTATGTAGTCTACATCTTCGATTAATACACTACTGGCAACATATCTATCCGACATATTATTAAAATATTTTTTACCTATAAAACTGTTAAATTCGTGCGGGTCTATATTGTATAACTTACGATAATCTACACGACCTTCTAAGTACTTGGTTATGTGTCCGTACCATCCGCCAATAAGAACAATGTTATCAAGTCGATTATTTGGGTTAATTACTTTTTGTAATGTTTCTGCCAGCCAAACTTTACTGGTAACTTGTCCTTTGCTGAATGCATCTTTAACACTGGTATCTAAACTGTATATTCTTACTATTTCCGATAGACTATCAATCATTTTGTCTTTGAACAATAATTTCATCAATGATAATATACCGTCAACGCTCCAGCGACTAGCTTGTTTGTTCAGCAAGTCAAAGTATATTTCATATCTCATTGCTCTATTTTCAATTTGATAATCGTTGGTATAAAACTCAACATCTTCCAAGCAGACACGTCTGATAATATGATGCATGTCTTCGGCTTTGCCGTATTTCAATGCTATTAGATTTTTTACAATGCGTAATTTATCCGTGTCATTGACAAACATAAAGTAACTTCTAAGTCCGAACAACCAACTAAATTCGTCTTCTACTTTGCGTTCCATATTATATGCCGACCCATTTAATGAATTGTTCTTCCAGCCATTCAAACTCATTGACCTTGTCTAAGTTATTTTTATATTTCTTTGCATAAGCAACTCCTTGCCTGGCACCAATTAAACTAAAATATCCGTAGTTATTTTCTATTCCTGCTTGGCACCACATTGTTAGCCGATCCTGGCTTTCTTGATCGTTGTTGTTTTTATTAATTCCACTGCTGAGTTTAACAGCTTCTCTGAATGCTGTGCGCCACGTACTAAAGGGTGTATAATTGAATCTATGTTCGCTGGCCAATACATTTACTTTGATATAAGCATCTGCTAGTGTAGTAGTCATGTCTGGACTGTCTAGCCTTTCCGTGCTAAAACAATCTTTACTGAATAATTTAATTCCCCCATGTCCATAAACCAAGCCATTGATGGGATTTTTCGCTCTGAATACTGCTACACTCCTGGGCTTTAAATCAATTTTTTGATCGAAATTAAAGTTGTCCAGTATCCAGCAATCACCATCTACTACATAAAATTCACTGTCATAACAACTATCAGCAATGGCTTTGTGGCTTTCAAATATTGTGCCTATGCTTTTAAATGCTGTGGCATCTCCCTTGGTCAATGATTTTAATCGTTGCCAATTTTCTTCTGCATTGAGTTCGTCGTTGTATAAAAAGTATATGGGTCTCAATGTTAGCTCCATCTGGGCATGGTAAAACCAAACAATGGCAAACTACTGGCATTTAATAATGTAGCCCAATCGTTGTTCTTCAAAGGACTTATGCTGATTTGTTTAATTAATATACTTTGTTCTGCGTTAAGTTCAGTGATAGGTAATCCTAAAACGGTAGACAACATGCCTTGTAGGCCTGTGCATTGATCTTCTACTATAGCACCCTGTCTAGTTATTTTCCAAATTCTTTCCCAGAACTTAGCAAACCAATCATAGTCTTTAATATATGTATGATCAAATTTTCTGTCTGTGTATAACATAACTGATGCCAATCTGGCACCATACATACTCCATATACCATTTTCTACATCACGGCCCACTGTCATCCATGTTAATAATCTACTATAGTTGGCTGGATAGAATTTTGTTTTAAAATCTTGTGTGGCAATCTTTTCTCCGCGATCTAAACACATTTTAATACCTTCGCGGAACCCTGCTCTAAAAGCTTGAAATGGTGTGCTGTTATTATATACAGTACCATAAGTGTTATTCATTTGTTTATAATTTTCAAAGTCCCAGCAAAAATCTACATTGTCCCTTCCATTGGCTGCATCTGCGGCTTCGTGTGTCTGCATATTCTTAACATACTCTGCGTACCATAATTTAATGCCGCCGTTACCGTATACCAAGCCGTTGACAGCATTTCTGCTACTCCAGCTAAATGTTGCTTTGCTAATCTCGGGAGTAAGTTCCAAGGCCTTGTTCCATAGTGCTTTATCCACTAAACAGTCTGCGTCTACTGTAAAAAATCTTTCAGTGCCTGCCGCATCTGCACAGGCCTTGTGTGCGGCATCAAAACCTTTGACACCATGCACACGTTTAACCAAGTCTTTTCTAGGATGACTATTATAAAGAAACTCGTAGTGCGTGTCGGCATTGGGTTCATCAAAACTTAAAAATACTACTGGTATTTTTCCTAGATTTAATTCATCAGATTTTGTTTGTACTTGATTAAGTATATTGTTTAGTAAACTCATTTTTTAACCATTCTATATCATTAATGTAAGATAGTGCTCGTGTATCATTGTCATATTTTTTGCTAAAAGCAATAGCTTGTTCTGCTCCTAGAACTGCCCATGTACCGTAGTCTGCACCATCTAATTGTGTTAACCAAGACTGTATTCTGTCTTCGCTTTCTTTTTTAATCTTTGCTATTTCTTCTTCGGTGAATCTATCTTTAATAGAATCTAATATAACGCCGCTACTAAGTTTAACAACTTCTCTAAAAGCGGCACGCCATGTATAAAATTCATTGAAATTAAATTTAGTTACATTGCTGACCTGTGCCATGATTTTTGTTTCTAGGCCAACTCCAGTGGTAAAGTCAATGCTGGTTATTTTTTTATTAAGCAAGGCCATCTTAGGAAACAGTTTAACACCGCCATAGCCATATGTCAATCCATTAATGGGATTTTGACTGCTCCATACATAAAGGAAATCGCTTTCGGGTTTATAATATCCGGGTGCTGTGCTGGGTTTAAAATCAAAGTTGAAATCATCTACAATCCAAGCATCGGAATCCACAACATAAAAGTTATAGGTCATGCTTAATTCGGCACAGCGTTTGTGTGCTTCATAAAAGCCTTTAACACCATTAACTCTTTTGGCCAATGGTGCAAACTTAATCAATCTTTGAAAATTTTGATCAGCGTAAGGTTCGTTATAGCTAAGAAAAAATACATCTAACATTATACTAGTATTTAATGTTTTAGGTCAGCACCGGAACATTATATTTACTAGTAAATGCAGACGCATCTGCCAAATTATTAACCATGGGCTGGCCTTTGATGTTCAAGCTGGTGTTTAACAACATAGGACATCCTGTTAGAGCATGCCAATCTTCCAGCAATTTACGGAATCCCGGACTGTCTGTTTTACTCACAGTTTGAACCCTACTAGTTCCGTCTGCATGTATGATTGCAGGAAACTCTGTGGGTTTTTTACACTTGGCCACAAACTGCATAAAGGGACTGGCAGTTATTCCCGTAGGCATGTCGAAGTATTCGTGTACGTGTTCTTCCAGGATTGCCGGTGCAAATGGTCTAAACTGTTGTCTACGTTTAATTGCATTAACTGTATCTTTGATTTCAGGTCCGCGTGGATCTGCTAATAAACTGCGATGCCCCAGTGCTCTAGGACCAAATTCTGCACAGCCTGTGGCAACACCTACAATTTTATCTTTTGTAAGTATATCAATGGTTTCATCAACTGGATACTTGTCGCCCATGTTTGTGCCAAGGTATGCACCTGGCCAAGTAACATGTTCGCTGATATAAGAAGCCACTGCGCCAATGGCACTACCTGCATCTCCGGGGTTGGGCATGATCCACACATTGGCCCAGTCTCCGGTTATATTACTATTAGCCACACAGTTAAGAGCACAGCCACCCATGAGTACTAGATTATTGCTGGAGAATTTTCTTTTCGCCCAATGGCTTATTCCCTGCAATAGTTCTTCGTATATGCGCTGTGTCGCGGCCGCTAAGTCAAAGTAGTCTTGGTCCGTTAATAAATCATGGCGCCACCATAAACAGCCTCTATGTAAATTATGTTTAAATTTGATATTAGGTCCATCTATAGATTTAAAAAAATCATTGTAGATATCCTGTTTATATTTCTCGGGGTCGCCATATGCGGCCATGCCCATTAAAATATATTCTTCTTCGTTGGGTTTTAAGCCAATACGCTGTGTCATAGCACTGAACCAAAGTCCCAGGCTGTCGGGATAACCTTGACTGTAAACTTGTTTTAAGTCATTGCCTAGGCCTTGCCATACTGTCAATGTTTCAAACTCTCCAATAGCATCAATGACAACCACTGTGGCATCTTTAAATCCACTGGTATAATAACCTGCGGCCGCATGACTTCTATGATGTTGTTCATAGACAACTCTTTGGGTTAGACCATAGCTGTCTAGATATTGTCTAATATTATTTTCTTTCCAGCGTAGACCTTGACCTGCATAAAATTGTCTAGCTGTTTTCTTTAATGGATTTTCATACCAAACAATTAAATCAGGCTTGCCATGTGTGTATGCTTCTTCGATGACGCCGACGCATAAATTCCCGTCATTTTTTATTCCACTATAACGTTCACTGTGTGCGGCAAATTGTATTTCTTTATCGTGCCAAACGCTGACGGCCGCGTCGTGACTGTTGGCACTAATTCCCCATATATTCATTTGTAGATAAAAGGATCTCGTTTACGTAGTTCTTCTAACCGTTTAGCAAGAAGCTCTTGATGTTTACGTTCCTCTTCAGTTAGCTGAGGATCATTGAAAGCTTCAGTTAATTCGTCGGCCTGCTTATCAAGCCAATCTTGTTCTTTTTTAGGTTCTTCTTTTTTAGAAAACATATCTAATATAGACATAATTACTCCTGATCAAATGTTCTGTACATATCCACTAGTGCATATATACGCTGTTTAAGTTCTTCGTTAAACTTTTGTCCATCTATCATGGCCACGGCTTGTTGATATTCTTTGCTGGCAAAATGATAATGACCGCTGACACTGACTGCTGTGGCCTTGTCTGTATTACCATTGCTCATCCATCTAGACCATATAGTTGGTTTACTATAAACTAAGTCGGCGAACTTAGAATATTCTTCTGTGTTGCCTGCCATTTCAGTTAGTAGATCTGTTTGTATCTTACCTAGTTGAGGTGCAATGTTAAGTGAGTCGATGCCTGCCGAGACTCTTTTGTCAATGTCTGCAGGAGTAAAATAATCTGCATTATGTTCTTTGAACAAATATCCATGTTCATGTAATTGTTCGGAAACTTTTTTATTTTGTTTTATGTTAAATTTTCCAATTTGTCCGTCTTTGGTAAGACTACCTGTTTGGCTGACAAAGAATACTATGTTATCTTTGTATAGCTTTAAAAACTCTAATTGATCATCGATACGTGCAATACTACTATTAACATCGACCCCTGTATTATCTTCACTGCCGAATTCTAATTTAATAGTCGGTTCTAATTTTAATGCAAATTCAATTAAATGTTTGGCCCACTTTAATTGATCTTTTTTGATGCGACTAACATCTATGTGTATTAAATCAAATCCAGCTTGTATGTCAGAGGAAATAGTTTCTTCGCAACGTGTAACAGCCACGGATACATCTAATTCCCTGTCTAGATCTGCAAAATACGGACCACAGTGATCTCTGCAGAGTAATATATTTTTTCTATCAAAACTACGTACCTGCTCACTGAGCTGAACAGTATTTTTTACATAGCCGCTATCATAGTCAACTTGATTTCGGCTAGCAATAATCATCAACGGATAATTTTTTTCTTCTGTGTAGCCACAAAGTATGTCTACAATTTCCGAACTCATTGGGCCAAAGCCCAGTTTAAATCTTTTCATTTTTCGCCAATCTGACTAAGTCATAATCTGTGGAATTAATAATTTTACCTGTATACTTGTTAAACTGATCCATAAATTGATACTTGTAAAATTCTTGTCCAGACACATATTTAACACCTGCAATCGCGGCTTGCTGACCTAGTTCACAGTCATTGACAGTTAAATCAATGATCATTCGACATTCTTTTGGTATATAATCCAAGGGACTCGCTGTACTAACTGTGCCTTGATTAGTACAATTAATTATTACACTGGCAGGTTGGTGCCGATCTTGCCAATTTGATAATCTAGGAGATACCAATCTAGCATTATGCTTGATCATTTTAAAAATCATTGATCCCATACTGCCAGCACCAAGTATAGTTACACTATCTTCTAATAGTATTCCCTGCAATACTCGTTGTGCGCCTGCGTAGTCACAGTTATAACCATGCCACTGATTGTTTACATTAACAACAGTATTACAAGTTTCATATGCTAACACGCTGGCATCTGCATGATCCAGATACTGTATTACTTCTTGTTTAAATGGCATGCTAACACTGATGCCTGCAACATTTTCGTCTCGCGCTCGTTGCAGTTCTTCTCGGAGATTATCTGTGCCAATTGGTTGGTAAACAGCATCTATTTTCATTCTATTAAAGAATTCTGTGTAATAATATAAGCCCTGCCGGCCGGGATACTTGCTAAGACTTATATATTTTTTCATCTTTTATAAGCTCTGATTCTTTTAATTTTTTTGTCTTGATCATAGTCCAGTACATCGACAACATGTATTTTATTGGCACCGTTTATGGCTATTCCCAATTCAGCCATGACAGTATCCTGCCCGATGGCAATTTTTTCAATGTCAACATTTAGCCGTCCCACGCTTTTGAATAAAGTCTCGCAGAATTTTAAAACTGCTTCTTTACCAATGGCCTGGCCATCCCAATCTGTTAATACTATGTCGTCTGCTAGGAGTACATCCAAGGAACCTAGATCTTTTTCGGCAAATGCTTTAAAATAACGTATTGCTAGTTGAGCAGTATTCATTGTTCTAACTCCGCAAATAATTTAATGCCTAGGTACCATAGGAATATATCAAATGGTGCTGTGTGCAAAGGTGCCATGTTCCAAAAAATAACAGGAATTAACTGTCTAACTTTATTGTAGTCCAGATTGTTGGCTAGTATATATTTCTTTAGTCTGTCTTGATATACTGTAATATGGTCAATATTAGGTATACTTAATGTAACTATGCCACTATCAATTTCTATGTTAAAATTATGATTTTTAATATTAGCATAATTGATAATTAATCCGCCGGCCATTTTAGCTAGGTCATAGTATATATCGCCGTATTCGACTAGGCCTGCAAACTCATGACGCCAGTCAATGATTTTAAACTCGCCACTGTCGCTGATAACAATATTATCAAATTGTAGATCTCCGTGCAGGAATCCAGGGCGAGTAACTGTGGCCAAGTATTCCCAGTCTATTTTATCTAGGTAATAACTGTAGTCTTTGACTTCCACTCCATCTATAATAGTCACAGGTTTTAAACCTGGATACTTTTCTAAAAACTTATTAATACGTGCTAGACTTTTTGTTCGATAAAATTCAATACTGGCTGTGTGTATATCAGCATCTACATCCTGCCATACATTTGTTTCCAGCCAATTAAGTAATTCATTGAATGCCACTGGGTTATTAAATTCATATAATGTTTTACCCGGAAAGAAATCATAGGCCATATAATTGCCGCTGTGCGTACAGTTATTGGGAAATACATGGGGATTGGCCAGAACTTTATCATATTTCTTCTTGGCCACTGTGGTGTCTAGCCACCATTTAACTACGCGATTATTACATATATAAGTGACTTCGTCTTTTTTAGTAAAATCAAACTTTTGACTCTTACTTAATTCAGTTTGATATATTGTGGGGTTACCAAAGTCCAACCAAGTATTCAAGCTAGCTGTGTCGCTGCCTAGTTTAATAATTCCTATAAACTCATTGCTGTTGCTTTGCTCCAGGCTATTGAAGAAATCAGCATAGTCATTGATATACATTAGGCCAGTAAATGCTCGCCATGTTTCAGGAGTTGTTTTTTTAAATTTAATGTCGTGTACGTAGAAACTATTATTTTGATCAAACATCGTGTATAAATGTGTGTCTTGTTCAGGCACTGACTTAACAAAATAACAGTCCTTGTCTCTGACTTTGTCTATTATAGGCTGATCAAAGTATGTATCGCAGGGCACATACCAAAATGGTGAAGTTATTTTATCTTTACATTGTAATAACGTATAACCCGTGCCGGACTTAGCACTGGTCCAGTCGTCGACGTGAATAAATTCAATGTCCCTGTCACTGTAAGCTACACCACAGAAATCTATAATCTGTTCTTTTAAATGACCCACTGGTATAATAAATTTACTATCTCGGGGAAAATTGTCAATTATATGCGCCAGTACTGGCTTGTCCTTGTAAGGCAATAATGCTTTATTAAGATTTTTAGTATAGTTTCCCATTCTACTGCCCAGACCAGCAGTGGGTATAATAACAGTATTACCCATGTTCGTAGCTGATTCTTCCGTGTGTGCGACCTTGATCATCTTGCAGTCTAATAACATCATCAAGTTCTGTTGTACTTGTTTCCATGAATTCTAAATCCGTGGTAGCTATAACTCTGTGTACATAGCCAGGATGCACATCAAATACAACACCTTCTTTTAATTCAATGACTTCGAATGTTGCTTCATATTCTTCTACCTGAGTTGATGTCATGCCGTTTGCCAAAAATTGTTCTATGTTTAAGGGATCCTTACTGCGATGCAGAACGCCAGTGCCGCTGAGTACATAATTAGTTTCAAACTTGTGTTCATGAACTTGTAAACTGGTTCTATTCCCTGCTTTGAACAATATGCGTTTTGATGCGTAGGGTGTTCTAACCCCATCGGCAATCCATAACTCATAGCCCCAGTGTTTATTGACTTTTTTAATTTCCATTATATCCATCCATTTTCTTTTAACTTTGCCATAACTTTATCACGTGCCACACAATGCCCTTCTGCATTGGTATGCCAAGTTGGCAAATCATCTGGGTAATCCAAACTTAGTTGCCCCCAACTAATATCCACTAGATTTTCTCTATCTATATATTTTGCATAGGCTTCAAGTTCTTGACTAAAAATTAAGTGATTAATACCCTGTCGTTTTAATCGTTGATGACCCATGGCTAATACTCCTATACTATATATGCGATTGATTCGTGCTTCATGTATAGTAGTAGCATAATTGTAAAGCGTGTTCATTCGAGCTTTTGGTTCGTTTTCAAATCTTTTATAATATTCGGTTATTTGATTCTTTTTACCATAAGTTTCCCAGTAGTCGATGACTCCCATGTAATTCTCAGTGAACATTTCTCCAGAATAGTCAGGGTCAGCGGCCATGGGATTAGGCAGTGATATATTTTTTCCGTGTACATGATAGCTGTTTTCCATGTAAGGCGGATATTCATGATAGTTGACCATCTCATTGGTAATATCACTGACTCCGGTAAAATCTGTGTCCAAGGGAAACCATTCTACTCTGTCATAGCTGGTATTACCCACTAGAACTAAGTCCACATCATTGGCAAGTTTATCCGCAACATACTGCATCTGCAAGAATATACTGAAATTTGTACTAGATCCTTTGGCTAAATTTATCAAAGGTTTATTCAGCTCCCGGGCAACTAAACTACCCACGGGCTCATTGACTAGATCATGACAGCCTATTCCTACAGCAAAACTATCGCCGCAGACAACTAATTTTTTATTTTCCATGTACTTGCTTCCACCAATCCCGTGATCTTTCTCTGATCGTATTATAATCAACAGTGGGTAATAATACTCCATTAACAAATAATTCACTGCTGTTGTTTCTTAATACTGAGAATTCAAAATAATTATCGATATGTGGCATCACGGCAATGCCTTTTTCTTTGACAAATCTTGCCAGCATACTGTGTATTTCATAGCCGCCATTTTGAGTTTCGGCATAGCGTTCTAGGTAATACGGACCAAATTCATTGGCCAATATAGAAAATGTCTGCAGGTTGCACATCAGCAATACATCATTCATTATTTCCCTTGTGCCTATGTCGGGTACTTCAGTTGTTGTTATTCCGATAGTTGAATAGATAGTATTATTTTCAGGAACTATTTCCAACATCTTAAATGTTGGTGCCCGTTTGTATAGATATAAATCTGGACGTAAAAGAATAATTCTTTCATAGTTATTAATAGTGTTATACGGAAGTATGTTATAGTAGGCCAACTTCCATTTATTAATCATGTTAATGCTGGAATGATGTTTTACTTCTTTGGGCAGGTTACTGTCTACACAAATGAATATACTTTTAAATTTAACGTGACTGTGCCTTATATTTTCAGAGATAATATCTAGGCTATCCCCTACCACTGTTAAATCAGGTGTGGTATAAATGTTTTGATCAATGACTAAAAAATAGTCGCCGGGAATTGTCCAGCTACTGCTAGCATTGACTAAATGACGTAGTGTTCCTGAAACAATTATTGCTGTTGACATATAAAATTATACATTATCTCTGCTACTGCACTATGGCCTAGTTCGTTAAAGTGCCAATCTCCCAGGGGATATTTATTAGTAGTAGGATCCTGCCAATATTGTTTATTCTCATCCATCCAGGATTTCCAAGAAATGTGTTGTTCTGCTTTAATTAAATTCTTTGGCAATGCTGAAAATCTAGGAGTATCTACTACCCAAGTATAGACATTATAATTGAAATATTGTAGCGTGTCTACCTTTCTAGCCCAGCGTAGTTCATTATATTTGGCAACTTGATCCCATTCTAAGAATTGTCCTGCTAGTTCACTTTGACTGTCACGTTTTATTAATTCTTCAAATGTTACTCTACTGAAAAAACTAGGACTAATAATGATAATATCATCTTTACTCCAATCCATGATATCTTCGTCTATTTTTTCAGTTATATAGTTCCATCCCACACCGCTTAGACTTCTAGTAACACAGGTTCTATTAAGTTTTTTGGCAAGATGTGTTCCCCAATAGTCGGAGGTTATTATTCTATACCCATGCTCGTCCCACTCGGCTCCGCCTTGTTGAATTTGAAAAGGCTCACTAAAACTACAACCGTAGACCCAAATCTTCATATAATGTTTCTTTCCAGCATAACCTCATTGAGGTAATTTGCCCAAGCTAAGTGTCCTTGACTTAAGGGATGAAAACAAGGAGCTACAGGATATTTGTGATCATTAACAAACTTATACATTGTATTACTATTGCTAAGACAATTACTGTGTGTTTCTTGCCAGTGTACTTGTTCTTTAAACTCTCTGCCAACGTCAACTTTAAATTCCAATTCTCCAGATTCCCACCAAGCTGGCAGCGCATTGAAAAAGAAATATTTTATTCCTAGGTTTTCTAATAGATTTGCCAGTAAGTATGATTGTTGAAAATATTTGCCCGCGGCCGCATAATCATTGTAAAGGTATACAATATAATCTTCTTGTATACGAGTAATTTTATCTACCAAAGAATCATCGGGCATCTTAATACGATCAGCAGTTATATTAAATGGCTGTGTGGCATTCCAGCGTTGCCAACTGTTGGCAATATACATTTCATCTCGTTCACTGACTGTCCATCCGATTACTACTAATGTTTCTTTGCGTAGTTCCTGTGGTAATTTTAATACATAGTCTAAGGTTGTTCTTAGAATTCTAGCATTACTGCCGCCGCCTGTGCTTAAATTTGTCAGCTGTTCTGCACCGATTTTATCTTTAAGATAGCCCGACCAATTTAAATGATTGTAAAGTACATCAAATGTTGTTGCCCAGTTTCCATCTAAGTCATTTAAGTTCCAGTTAAGAGGATTAGTAGAATCTACTTTGACTAATTTTAATCGTTGTAGCAGTCTATCAAACTCAGGATCAAATTCTAGCTCATTGCCTGACGTCCAGCTACAGCCATTTGTGACTAGATGTTTAATCATGGCAATAAATTGTTTTCTTTAATATATCTAACTAACTCTCGAGCCCAGGCCTTGTGACTATCTGGACTAGGATGCCATCCGCATAATACATTTTTGATGTCTAAATCAGGCTGTTCTATATAACTCTTAAAAGTATTGTTGGGCTGATCCTTTTTATAAAAACGTAGAGGATCAACAGTATTCCATAAATTTAAATAGTTGTTCATTCTGTTATGTCTGATATCTGGAGTATCTGTGCATTGATATTGATAACCAGCAACCATGTTAGTCAACTTTAATAATTCTTCTCGTACATCTAGATCATGCCATTCATTGGGATTTCTTGCAGGAGTTTGATAAAAACTATTCCAACACATCCATTTAATGTTGTGTGCATTACAGAAATTCTGGAATTGTATTACATTATATACATACCTGGGCATGTATTCTTCTGGGTGCCATAGGTATGGTACATATAATTCCCAAAATTTCTTTTGTGCCGGTGCGTCAAAATGAGCTACCTGAGGCCACAGTCTAAAAGGAGCACTCATAGTGTCATCCTTGTACCAAAAGCTATTTCTTTCAGGACTGCTCCATCCGATCATTACAAACAAATTATCTGTACTGCGATTTTTTGCAATATACTCACTGCTAATATATTCTATTGTTCTTCTAACTATGGTATTGTTATCATCGGCGGGCCAACTTAGGTTTGTTACACGACATTTTAATAGTTTGCTGAGATGATGGCTAAAAATTCTAGGCCTGCGATATTGATCGTTGGCTTCTTCAAAATCATAATTGCCTGGATGTGTGTCATCATCCTGTTTCTTTTTTAATTTAGGGTCAACGATTTCACAGCCAAATACCCATGAATCGCCGTCGCAAATGATTTCCAATTCGTCGTTATCTAGTTGCGGACCTGGACCAGCAATTCTATCTAAGATAGATTTAGATATACCACTCAAACCATTTTTTTCTGATTTCGTCATAGTCGTATATACCATCTAAGTTTTTTTCAGTTGCAGTACTTCTTACAACTGCATATTCGATAACTCTATTACCGTCTGGATGTATTCCTAGGTCTGTGCAATGATCATATATTAAACAGCCGGGCCCGTACCATAATGTAACATCTAGGTTAGCAGTGGCTTCCACGCTGTCAATGTAGGCAGAAGTATGCTGTTGTCTAAGTTTAAAATATATGTCGCCTATTAGGTCCATGGTAGGACTGTCTCCATAGAATAATACATCATCAAAATTATTGTAATTAAATTCGCTGGGAAACTTGCCTATAGGTGTACAAGTATAGCATACGCCTGGCCATACTCGTTGCAGGGGAAAAGGCATACTCGGCGGATATACCACATCCAGTCTTGCTTTAATAACTATGTCATATCTAACATCGTTTTTAAGCTCGTAGTCTCGCTTTAACATCAAACTTCTTGCATGGCTATAAAACATAGGATCCCATGCTCGGGGGAACTGGGTAGCATCGAATTCTTCACATATGAAACCTTTTGGACTATATGCTTGTTCAATTGAATCTGCATCCCTGTGTTTTTCTATAGTAAAATGTTCGTGTCCTTGTTTGGGCAAGCGCCAAGTGTTACGATCCCATGTATGTATAAAATAATCTACTTCAATGTCTAGGCCAGTTTCAGGATGCGATGTCCAACTATCAAAAAATCTTTTATTGTTATCCACACAGGTCTGCCAATGTCTAGCTTGGCCGCTGTAACAGACAGCGATCCTGAATTTCTTTTCTTTTTTCACAGGTTCTTTTTTTATAACTCGTTCAGCATAAAATAAATTACCTGTACTAGGATCTAATTGTAAATCAAATAAGCTCATGTCCACCTAAACTCTCTTCCAGGCCTGCTTGACGTTTTCTATCTAGATAATCTTTTTGTCGATATATTTTTGGATCTATACTAATAGGCACTACTTGCATACGCAACATCTTAGCATAAAAGTATAGAGCATGTTCTGTTCCCACGCGGCCATTGTTGAAACACTTACTGCCCAGTACTGGTAACCATCTATAGAAATCACAGATTCTACTAAATGTTATACCATCGGCATACCAAAATATGTCTCCCATTCTATGAAATGGAAATTGATTTTTTTCTTTGCTAGTATGACAGCTATAAAAATGATTAAATTTAGGTATTTGAAAATCGTTACTACGATCATCAAAGAACCAGTCCAGCTGGTGATCGTCTAAGAATAAATCATAGCGCATACGAAACACCATGTCATAGCTAAAATTATTTTCTACTTCGTGTTTTTTCATAAGCTGTGCCGCATACATAACACCGTAAAATTGACTGGCAATCCATTCTAGTGTATTCTTTCCATGCTCGTTGACATGGGCTTCTGCTTGCAGTCTTATTTCTTTGATACGACTTTTACTGTGTTCTTCATCTTCGAATATATATCCAACGGGCTTGATAGTATTGAGAAACGACTGTGTTTCTGTATATGATAGTTTAACACCTTTTACAGTTAGATAATCATCGACTACATCTGTGCTTGGGCCGTCATCAGCGGCCAGTACTGCATGTGGAGGAGTATTGAAATCCCAAGCGTGACAAAAATAATCAACTTGATCTGCACCGGTTAGATTACAAAGTTTCTTTTCGAATCGTTTCCAAGTTGGGTAACACTTATCCCATGTTCTTGGCTGTCCACTAAAACAAAATGCTATTTTCATATTAATATTTAAATTTCTTCGTCAGCGTTTTTAACTATAAAATCATTTCTAACAATTGATATTGTATTATTTTTGAAGGTGCGAACTTTTATACCTTCCTCTGCAAGATATCTGCTCATATGATGTTGCCAATCAATGTGATTCATTGTCTGTGTGGTTTCTCTTTCTAGTATAAAATTGCAGGCCCGGTCCATGATTTTACTGCTACTAAGCCAACATAAATCTTCTATAGCTTCGGGCAATTTATTGCTAAAATCTACAACATAAAATAAATCTCTCTTATTTGAAACAAATTGTAGATCTTCTAATAGAGTTCTACCAGGACCAAAATTAACGTCCATTCTCATACGAAACACATAACCATATTTGCTGTTAGATAATTTTTCATGAGATAATTTTAGTTGATTAGATTCCCATATACTTTGAAACATGGGAATCTGCGCCACGATGGTTTCTCCACGGGCAATTACACGACGCAGATGACATTGTTGATAAATGTCAAAATTATCTATTTTTAGTTCCAATGGAGTGTAAATTCCATTTAATTTTTCAAATGCTTGTTTGTCAACATATCGTCTTAGATTAGCTACGCCAACATCTCCCTTATTTTTTTCCGACCATGGACTTTCTGTTTCAATATCCCATGTATGAATAAAGATATCAACAGAATTTCTTAAATCTCCTATATAAGGCAATAAGTTGATGCTGTTTTCAACTCCGGTTCTTATTTGCCCAGAAAAGCAAATAGCTATTCTGTCTTGCAGGTTCATGTTGTTATAGGATTATTTTTCCAAAAGTAATATAGATCCATATACTCAGGAAACGTTTCGGAAAAGTTAGTGCCGCGTCTACGATCGTGTTCGTCGACAAATGCCACAAAGTCTTTTTGTGCCTGTGTTACTTTAAATTCCATTTCTTCTTTGGACAGCATTAATTCATGTATGCGTTTGAATTTATCAGCTTCCCAGGGATAAAAACCCTGATTAGTTCTATTGGGATCCGTGGGATTTTCTATATTTTCAAATACATAGTCCACTTGTTCTTTGATCTTGTCAGCCCAACGATTAGGCAGTATAAAAATTGCTTGATGCTCGGGATGTCTTAGGTAAGGTGTATCTAGAATGAAAGGACTGTTCCTACCATCTGCACCGCCGTACTTGCGTTTGATTTCAACTACGTCTTTTAAAAAGTCTAAGTATGTACTGATACTCAATGCATTGTATGTGCTCATTATGGTGAATGTACATTCAGGTACTTGATCCAATACTTTTTGAATATTACGTTTCCATTGTTCATAGTCCAAGCCGTCTCTGATATATTCAGCGGCCCGGCCATGGCCGTCACAGCTGGTAAAGATTTTAAATTTTTTGATTTTCTTTTCACCGCAGATAATTTTAATTTTAGAAATGAACTTGTCCAGTACTGCGTCAGGTACACACATATTGCTGTTTATACTGAGATCTAATTCTGGATTCGGATTTTCAATGATATAATCCAAGACTTTAAATGTGTCCTTGGCCAACAAAGGTTCACCACCTGTGACTCTAAAATGTTCTAGACTGTGATAGATGTCGGGCCACCACGCCCAAAAGGCATCCACATAGGGATTATATTCGCTGTGGGGAATAGGAAATTTTCCCGCATCCTTTAACCAGCTTATGTCGCCGAATTTTCTGCTAGTGGGATAAGGACCAAAACGTTCGCTTTCTTCCATCCATTTACTGCTGACTTCGGGACTGCAATAGCTACATTTAAAATTACACACGCTACTAAAACTAACTTCTAAATAGCTGGGTGCAAAATCAAAGTCCCAGGGATTATCTGTACATTCTTTTAAATATTTCTTTGCCCATACATCTGAACTTTTATAGACACGGTCACTGAGTACATCGGCACCACTGTCTTCCACACGCCAACAATAGTCACATTCGCTGGGACGAGATCCTGTGAGCATTTTTTTACGCTGTAGTTTTTTATATTTTGTATTATGCAAAGCACTGGGATTGACCAAGACTTCTGTTAACGGGACTTTGTGTGTGGTAGGATGGTGACAACTGTGTGTATGACCTGTTTGGAGATGCAGAGTTACCTGTTTCCATTTGGCAATACAAAAACTACTGCTGACGGCATTGAGCTCGTCCCTGAATTCATGAAAGCTCATATATTATTCTATTGTATTATCTACTTGGTCTTCGCGAACCAATGCGCCTAGTCTAGGTGGATTAATAAAGCTTTCTTTAAAAAACTTACTGCCATTATGATCCAACTCTCCGATTTCTAAGCCCAGTTCTGTTCTTAACTGGTCTCCCAGTTTTACTATTTCTGTCCACAGCTTGGTGGTGCTGTATTTCCATCCTGTGGCATTGCACATTCCATCTCCGTTGTCATCTGTGAATTTTGATTTAATTTCTTCGTTCCAATAATTAGTATGCCATGTAAAATCTCGCACAGCAGTAAAATCCCATTCACTGCGTTTAATGTTTGTTAGATATATTCCTAATCGTGTGCCGTACATGCTCCACAGACCGTTTTCCACGTCGGCGCCCACTGTGGCCCATACCAATAAGCGTTTATAATTTCTATCATAGACTTTATTTTTTAATTGTCTAGCATCAACAACTGTGCCGCTTTCTAAGCCCAGCTTGACACCTTCGCGAAAACCTCCGCGATAAGCTTGATATGCGCTGCCATTTGCATATACATCACTGTATATGTTATTCATTTGACGATAATAAATGTCCCAACAAAAATCTGTCTGGCTTTTTGCATTTTCCGCTACTTCGTGTGTTTTCATGGATTCAACTACATGCTTGGGCCAAAACTTAATGCCACCGTTGCCATAGGTCAATCCGTTGATATAGTTTTTTCCTGCCCAGCTGATAACATCATGCTGGCCCACTTTACTCATGTCTAGTTCTAGATTAAAAAATTCTTCGCGTACAATATTGTCAGCATCAACAGTGATAAATCTATCTGTTTCAGCGGCCCTGGCAGCGGCTTTGTGACAAGCATCGAATCCCAAGACTCCGTGTACTCGTTTGGCCCATGGAGCTTTTTCCAGTAAATTGGAATAATTATAATCTGCATTTGGTTCATCATAGCTCATGAACACAATGTCATATTCGTTTATAGGGATTGGTTTACTCATATATAGTTTCTACATTAATATGTCTTGAATCGCACACCGCAGAAACTTTTCCTATTAGATCGTTGCCGTCCAATATTAGTCTGTTTTGATTGACCAAGTCGTTTCTATTTATAACATACTTTCGCAGTAAGAAGTCGGGTTCGCCTTGTTTATGTAGATACAGGTTTAATGTTTCTTCAATTTTAAAATTTTCTGGATTTTCTATTAGACTTTGCAGTTCTAAAAAATCATCAGTTATAATTAGTCGTAGTGTGGGAGACTCTGGGTGAACAGTGGGTTGAGTAATTTCATAGTCCAAATGATCCCTGACATATTGCTGATCAATGACAATGTTGTATTCCAATCCCACATTCGAAGTTAAAATTTGAAATTTAGTTGTTCTCATTAGATCCAACCAATCTGCTTTAAATGCCGCATGTTCATTTTTAATAAGATCGACTATGTTAACATCATATCTATCGTATAACATCGTAGGATTAGTTTGGTCAAACACGTAGAATGTAATCTTACTGTTGGTCAATTCCAAAACATACTCAGGAGTATTAGTGCTAAGATACAAATTCAAGTTTTTAAAATTTGGTTTAAAATATACTACCTTGCTGACAATATTAAATTTTATATCAATGAAAAATTCTGCGGAATCTTTGATATCCAGTACAACAAACTCCTTGACAAATAAATCGGAAAAATCCTTTACTGCTGTCAATATGTAAATTTTCTTTTGTAAATCGTATTTTACTTTTAACTTTTCAATGTTGAACTTATTAGAAAATATCGAGTCTAGGTCGTTGCTGTGTTCAACATGTAGCTCTGCTGTACCTGGGGGAGGGTTTGTATTCGATACTGGATTTATAGCTGTGATACTACCTGTGGCCTTGTTAAACAGAATATAATAACCAGGAGGTGTAACTGCGACGCGAACTAACAAGTCCGCTTCTTGTGCGTTCTCTATTGCATCTTCGGTAATTAATTCAAAGTCGTTGTCATCATTGATCATAGGCTTGTTTTAATCTAGCTAATATAATGTCGTTTAGCCAATTGGTATTTTGATATTTAACCAAGCCACTTTGAATGAAATTTTCTATTTTTAATTGGCCAATGTCCGTTACCCAGTAACTTAAAAACTGATGCCAGCTACGAGTTGACCATATATGATCTTCAATGTTATAATCCTGTTTGGACAAGTCGATGTTGTCTAAGAAGTCAAACTCTATAAATTCTTCTTCGAATAATAAACTTACATAGGTAAAAACCCAACTAGGCCAAGTAAATTCTGGAAATGCAGGCAAAGCCACAGTGGCATTCTTTTCTCTAAGTGCATGAGTAAATTGTTGTATAGAATTATAATCATAGTTACTGCTAAAATCAATACAGAATCCCAGAAGCTGTCTTGCATTTTTACTAAAATCAAAATAGACTGCATTTAAATTTTTTGTAGATCCCAAATTGGCTATATTTACGCTGTCTAAATAATATACCTTGGGATTAATCTCTTCGCCTGCAAAAGATAATTTAGTTTTTAATGTTACTATACTAGATAAATTTCTAAGCGTTTCCCAACACTCGGTGCTAAAATGTGTTAAAATTTGATCTGATTTAAAAAATATTGCGCGGTCGCAGTTAACATCAACCGCAGATTTAAAATAATTTAATGTGGGATTTGGAGTAGCTTCATATAAATGTAAGTTAGTGCCTTTACTAAATTCCACAGCTGGCACTGGTGTAGTTATTATGATGTCACGACTGTCATCGAATCTGCGAATAGATTCTGCCAGTAATTCAGAAGATAGTACATCGTCTGATTGTTCACAATGTATGATATAAATTTCTTTCATTCGGCGGATTCCGATTCCATTAATTGATCCCAGTGACGTAGCAGTGATAGTTTATTCATAATATGAACATTTTCATCTGTAATTCTTGATGTAGTCACTCGCCACGGTTCTTTAGGATCAGGACACAAAAATAAAAAATCACTGTTGCTGTGTACATGGCAGAGCTCGTCAATTTGATCACTGTAACGCATTACTTTACCGGGTAACTGACCAGTCCATGAATTCTTATATTGCCCGTTGATCAAGTGTACAGCAATGCTGGCCGCATAGTCTGTTCTATACAATTTACCAGGAAACTTGTATAAGAATTTATAGTAGTCATAGTTTTCTTTGACATGTTGCCACACATTAAAGAATAATCTTGCTTCTTCACTGTCACTGCGCCAGTATACAGCAGTACTCCACCACATGTCAATGCCGTTAGGATGTAACTTTTGTTCCCAAATACGTGGCTTATAGTTTCTTGTGCTGATAGCATCCTTGTACATGGCCAGTTCACAGTCGCTGTTGAATATGTGTTCAAAAGAATTATTACATATCATAAAGTCTACGTCAATCATCAGAGTTTGTTCATAGGGTGTATTATCGTAGATAGTATGCTTGTTTTTATTACTAAACTGTGTGCTAAATTCGTACCACGGACTGTCGTGATGTACACGAGTGTTAGCTTCGTGTTCAATTTTTTCTACAATAATATGATCGAATACTTTGACATGTTCGGCTTTGTTATTGTCCAATAATTTTCCCAGAGTAGATTCATCTGTCATCAATGTGATATGAATGTTGTTCATAAACATTTTAGCCTGCTTGGCAGCAAGCAAGGCCAATTTAGCATAGTCAATTTGATTGTTGTTATACGCTATCAGCAAAATGCCTCGAGGAAACTTTTTCTTTATCATTTAATTCCTGCTAGTTGTCTTGTAGATCTAAGTTTTTTTAATTTTTCGTTTTCCACGTAAAATTCGTTGGCTGCTGTAGTGTATGCTCCCAACAATCTAGCGTGAAAATCGCCGATGTCATTGATCATCACAGGGTTGTCGTTGTCGTCGATGAACACATATTCTTTATTACCCGAGTCCAGTACCAGTTTTGAAAAATTTATTAATTCAATGGTCGCTGTAAAGATAGTGTTGTTATAGCCCACAGTCAGCATACTTTTCATACGCAGTTTTAGATTTTGTTTGCGGGTGTTAAGTGTAAATCTAAAGTTACTAAAATCCAGTGCTTCTTCCAATTTTTTATCCATAATATCTCCAGGTATTATATACCATGTTAATATTTAGTTGCGTGGAATTAAATTAAGAAACACTACCACTGAATAATGGTACATTAATATGGAAATTTTGGTTGTTTGAAGACTTGTCTATGGCTTTTTGTAAGCTGTGACTCAATTTATGATTTCCGGTTTTTTCCGAAGTAGTTACAGCGTGTACAACAACTTTTAGCAAGACTTGGCCGCTTTGTATCTTGCCGTATACAGTAATAGATCCGTGTGATCCGCCGTATCCATAACCATAACCATAACCGTATCCATAACCATAACCGCCACCACCACCTCCGTACCCGTAACCATAACCATAACCATAACCATAACCGCCATTAGATCCAATTTTAATTAGCTTTGTCCAATCATTGGCATTTAGATCCTGGAATCCTTTGCCTTCGCTGATTATGTTTGCAGTTGAACTTGTGGTATTACGCAGACCTATGTTAACTGTGCCCATTTTTTCGTATAAAGAATTCATTGCATTTCCGGCAGCATTCGCGCCATGAACACTCATTGTAAGTTTTATGCTACTGCCCGAGTTGAAATAATATCTTGCTCTATCATAAGTAATAAAATTCAATGAGGACAAGAATGTTATATTCCTGGTCCATGGATTTTGCATCATGACATCGCCTAATAGGGCCAATGATAATTGATTAACAGCGGCAGTATTTCGCTTGGGATCGACGTCATCTAATACTGTTTTAATTTGGTTAATTGCCAGGGCTGTAATTTTCTGACCGGGTTGGACATTGTTCAGTGAATAAGAACTGCCTACTTGCTGTGCGCTTAGTTTTACTTTGTCAATTACTTTATTAGCAACTACTGCGGAAAATTTATCACCTTTGGCAACCGGACTACTAGGACTGTTACCCCACCCATAGGACTGTAAATTCTTTTGTTGAGCATCAAAGGCAGGCTGGCTACCAGTTGCTGTATCTGCAAAAATTTTATTAAGGCGTGTTGTTAATTCATTCCAGTCAGCGGCTGTAATTTTTTGTCCTGCAACCGACGGAGTCAGTGGCGGACTTGTTGGTGGTGTTGGAACATAGCCACATTGAACACTATTTGTTTCTATTAACGTGCTATAAGATCCGCCTTGTCCATCAGCATATACGTTCCATTTATCATATCCGCGACATTCTGTTCTTATTAATGCGCCTGCTACTAGATTAAAATGCGATGTTACTGTTTTATCAGAATTCATTGTTATTTGTACAGCGCCGGTACCGGTGGCATCTCCTGTCCAATTTGCAAATGTGCTACCTTGAGATGCTAGAGCCGTTAACGTGACAACTGTACCAGATGTAAATGTTGCTGTACCCAAACCGTTAATACCTGTCGGCGTACTAGTCACAGTACCATTACCCAATCCGGCTTTGTTAACAGTTAGCGTATATGTTGCAGGCGGCGGAGTTGCTGTTACAGGATTAATGTAAGCAATACGATTTGGGCCACCTAATAACGCAACTCTGTTTGTATAATCTGTAGTTGATGTTGTCGGAGAATAAATTTGATTAGTCAGTGCATTTCCAACTAACCAAGACTTAATACTCTCACAGTTTGTTGATGCCTTAATATTTGCCAGTGGACTTTGCTGTAACCTTAGGGCAATCATACCTGCCACTTGTGGTGCGGCCATTGATGTGCCTGATTCAAGTTTCTGTTTGTATGATGAATTTCCGTGTTGGTACGCAGATCCGCTAGCAGTCATCCATGAACTCATAATATAAGTGCCGGCGGCATATATATCTACCCTAGGACCTTTAGTTGAATAGTCTGCTTGTCTATCCCCGCCGGTATTTGCAGGAACGCTGGTATCATATCGGCCGGAGGCGCCTAAAGATCCAACAATAATAGATCTTGGGTCCTTAGGACTTGATCCTCTATGGTAGTAGATATTATTATATGTGTATGTTTGTCCTAGTATTGTCGCCGAAATGTTAACATAATTGTCGTAGTCTCCAGTGCCTCCTGCATTTACAGGCTTGTCCATTTTAAAACTATTATTACCGGCGGCTTGGACTACAATAATCCCGGAATCAATTACTGCACCTAATGCACTATTATATGCCTCGCTAAAGTAAGGCCAGCCTAGATCAGAAGTTGACTGAATTGGCAAACCCTGTTGTAAGTCTATTAGTCCTTTAGATTTATAATATTCTACACTTTGTCCTCCCAATATCGGGCCTGATGCGTGATTACCGCCTGTGATATAATTTCTATATTCTACATTATTTGGCCAGTTTACTCTCAATTCCCAACTCATATTTGTTACAGTCGGTCGGTTGTTTGTTTTTGCATTATGCCAATTAATTAGTGCTTCAAAGAAATCAAGTGGTTCAGCTGAGCTTGTGCCACTGTTATCGCCTGTCGCTAAGGGAATAACTTTTGCTCCTTTGGCCCAGCCGTATGTAATTCCGGCAACAATACCAGCCACATGTGTGCCATGCCCTTCTGTATCAACTTGGCTATCAGTATATCCACTATAATAACTATTCCAGTTAACTAATTCAACTCTGCCAGCAAATTCTGGATGGTCTGCCTGGAGACCTGTGTCGTTAATAACAACATCAACTCCTGTGCCATTTAAATCATATGTATATTTTGAAGATGTAGTTGTGCCGGTTCCGTACACATTGGAAGTGTTACTATGACGAACTAATCCCCAGTTAACTTCTGCACCTGTGCTAGAAGTAGTTTTGTTAAAATTTTTATTTTCTACAGTAGAGTTATAAACAATCTTAACATAAGGTAGTTCGCTTACTGGTTGCTCGACTGCGGCAACTCTAGGATCATTCTTTAATTGTTCTGCTTCGGCATCAGTTAACGCATATTCACAAATGCGCTCAAACGCTGTACGCTCGTTGGTAACTGCAACTGGACGATCCGGAATGTTAGCAATGCCAGCAGTAGCAGACTCGATCTGATTCCAAAATGTGTTATAGTCAACGCCTTTGTTAAGCGCAACAATATATGTTTTAACGCCATTAGGCATCACTTAACTCCTACAACTACTTCTACTGTGCCTACTTCGTCAGTGTCCTTGGATCCAATTGCACGACCAATGATTTGAAGTGCAAATTTAATGTCTTTGTTTGGAATTGCACGAGCAACTCCAGGTACATTGCTGGCAACAATTCTATTGCCTTTTTCAACTGGACCAATAACTTTAACAGGAACACGACCTGTTAGTGCCACTGGATAGTGTAAATCTTTTGCTTTGTTTATGCTGTTTAGTAAGAACGCAGGATCTGTAGAAATGATACCAAACACGTTGATACCGTTTTCCTCATCATTTAAAGTAATTTCTTTGGCGCCGCCTAGTTTAACAACATCGCCGGGAGATAATGGCATGTCTGCTTCGTAGACTTCTGCCAAGTCAGCAAATTCTGCTTCAATGGCACGACCTCGTACTTTGAAGTTGCTCAAATTGCCGTCGCCGCCATTGGCCACGTTCAAGTTAATACCAGGACCAATTGTTGGAAATGCATTGGCTATACCTGTGTTATTAGCCGGTGTATAAAATATACTTTCAGAACTAAAAACTGCAACAACTATACCGCCTACTTTAAATTTAATTGCATGATGCGATCTGCCCAGTGTGTCTACGATAGGTGTAGCGTCAACTGCCGTTGTATTAGCATTAAAATTGCCAGCGCCGCCAGCATAACTCCAACGATCACCATTGTATACATTAAGTGTTTCAGTTACTGTGTTGTACCAAACTTGGCCGCGTATTGGATTAGATGGCTCAGTGTCTTTAGAAAAATGTTCCAACATTTGAACCATGTTTTCTGCCATAATTTCGCCGTAACCCGGGTAATTTCTTCCCAAGAGTTTAATGCTACTTGTGGTATCTAATGTTCTATCAGCGATCAGTGTTAGTCTAGAACCGTCTGATAAGTTTATATCATATGCCATTTATCTAATTCCTTTATTCTTATATTTACCTTTTTTGTAAATTAGGCCAATCTTATTCTCAAAGTATAGACCACTTGAATTGTTCTGTTTGCACTCTTCTGTACAGGATGAAACACAATATGACTCATTAGATATCCTGTGTTTATACCATCTGCTCCTTTGAGCTTGAGGCCTAGTTCATTGAATACAAAGTTTCCTGTTAAATTTCCATTATCATAGGACATCTGTGTTTGTTGTACAAGATTTCCAATGTCTGCGGCCTTGGGCTGATCAGAATCCAATGTACAAGTCACAACTAGATCTGTATAGTGTAAACCATTTACGTGTACAAGATCCACTTTGTTTCTTGTAATATCATCGTTGTTTTCAGTGTCTGCTGTATCAACTACTTTAAAATATGTTGGGTTGAATAAACTAGCACCAAAACCTGTTTCTAAATTTAATTCTACATCTTTATATGTAATGTTACTGGTAGTGTCAACTACAATGCCGCCGTTGCCAAAATGCATTTCTGTTATATATTGGCTGGTATTGGCTTGAAGCATACGTGCGAACACATAGCTTATAACTTCTGGGTTGATAGCATTATGCTTTTCAACAAAAATTTCTTCGGTAATCGGATCCCAAATTTTTACGAATCCGTCTACATTTATATTTGCTAGATCAATCATTATTTTCTCCAATGGTATTTATCAAATTAATTAACTGCATATTTAATCACCCTGCATTGCTTTTAAGTATCTTCGACACTGAGTTTGTGCTAGAATCTAATGATTCTCCCTGATCGCTGAAGAACGGTCCAGTGGTATGCGAGCTGATAAAGTCTTTATTATAAGGCAAGACTGTTTCCGCAGTTTCCACATAAACTGTTGAGCCCGCAGAGTGGTCAGTTATGCTTGTACCGGATACACCCCTAATCAATCTAGTAATACCTGTTTCCGTCTTGATAAAATACAAGATTTTTTCATTGTCAATCCAAATAGCCTGTGGGCTATCAATGGTTGCTTCAGGTAATTTATTAATATCATCGGGCGAAATTTTTATAAATGTAGTTTCATCAGTTAGATCATCTACTAACATCGCAGACTTACTGTCAATCATCATGACGTGTCTAACTGTTTGATTATTATAATAAGTTCTAACTTTGACCGAAGTCTGAGTAGTGTCAAAGTAATGTTCAACATCGATGATAACATTAGATTCATTGATATAACAATTTACTAATTCTTCACCTAGATTAGTATTTAATTTATACTTGCTATAAGTAGGGCCTGCAATATTCTGTGCTACAACTTCGGCAGGTATACCCGATAATCCTGTGTAAATCTTTTCTAATAGATAATCATAGCTAGACTCTATAGGATCCAGTGGAAGTTTGTCCCATGGTGCTTGTTCATCATCCCAGCCAATGTCAACAAAAGGCAGGCCTGTGATAACTGCATCTGTGTTATTGCCCAAACCGTGTCTGTCGTAGGTTAAAACAATATTCATTGCGTGAGGATCGTTGATATTAATATCCAATGGCGAAGATATATTCTTAGTTATAACGCTGTCTCTGAGCTTGTCCCTAAAACTCTTTACATTTTTAAAGTAATTGATCAACGTACCGGAACTGTCACGCTCCAATTCAACTCGTTCTCTTAGGTCTGCGCCCAGTAAATTATAAGGCTGAATTGTACTGGCCTTTGTTAACCAATCAACATGGAACTGTTCTGACAATACCTGTCTGAACATAACACACATTAATTTGTTATAATACTTTTGATAGTCTATAACAAGAAGATCTCTACGCAGGGCTTCCATGATACAATAGAATATCAAACTTAAATCGTCGTCCCATGTATAATGATCCCAGGGAGCACCGTCCCATGTTCTCTTATCATAGGTATCTCTACTCAGTTCATTGAATGCTATTGTGCCATCTTTGCGCCAAACAACAACCAGTCCATTGTCTGTTTTTTCATAGATAACATCTGTTTGATTAAGTGCATTGGCAACCTTAATATATTGTCCCGACGATACATTGTTTGATTCAATGATAGCTTCATGGTTATTGCCAACCACCACAGCGACGCTCTTGGTTGGATCATAGGCAATGCTGGTATAATCAACATAGCTCCACCACTGTGTTACATCCACTGTTTCTTCTCCGATACTAACAGCATCGTTTAAGTGTCTATTCCAGCCGGCTATAGAATTTATAACATCGATATTTTTCAATACAATGTTGGCTTCTTTGATCAATGTTCTTCTTGCTTCGTATAAATCAATGAACCAAGACTGTGCATATGGTCTAATAGAATTTCCCAAACGATTTAAGGGATGTAATCTATGATCAGGTACTGGTCTTTCCAAGTACATAATTTTGTTATAAGGGGCGCCATAATACTTTTCATCGAAAATTGCACTGGCCAAACTATCTCGTAGACGTATATGCAGGAATTCTGGAATTGTCTGCGAAGAGTTGTAGTCGGCAATGAACATCCATTGTTGATGTTTATGAGCGAATGTAGATTTTCTCTTAATTTGTACCACTGTTGTTTCTGACAGTATATTTTCCAAGCCCACAAACATCATAGTATCTTTGGTCAATGGTGTACACCAAGGTATACCTGCCGCAGTAGGGTCCAGCACTGATTTAGATAATTGATATGCTGTTAGAGTTCTTGTAGAATTTAAGTTAATAGTAGTTTTATTTCTAACCCAGAAATAATAAACTTTGACAGTTTTACCATTGACATAATCTTCAGTTTCAGTCCAATTATATGCAGGGCCGCCGTTTATTATTTCAGAATAGGCCGAGCCTGTGGCAACTTGTCCATATACTTCTGTTTTTGCTCTAACAGAATCTGCCCACTGAGCAGGATGTACTGAACTCTTAGTCCATTCGTATACGTCCACTGTGGAGCCCGAATTCTCTAAGGCCCATTTTAGTGAACGTTCTACTGCGCCACCGATTTTATAGTCGGTAAATTTTACAGTACTAGTATCCCACCAACGCTTGCCTACTTTTTCATCGTACCATGCTGTGCTACTATATACTGCTTTGTATTCACTGCTAGTTCTATTGTATCTTGCAGGGTCAACACGATTAATTACATCTATTTCTCGTGTAAAAGTTTTTGGAATAACCAATCTAATAGGATCAAATAGTTCTATTTTTGCCACAGTTTGTTTTGTGGCATGATCCCATATTATAACATGTTCGATATCTTCGGCCAGTACTGGCAGTTGTTCATTTTTAATAATAGACAAGGATATTTGTCCGTTGCCTGCAATATTAATTTGATAAGAAATATATCCACCAGTATCCCAGGATGTTGCTGGTTCCGGTACACTGACTGCTTGGTCAACAATGACCAGGGGTTTGACCTGAGAATATCCAGACAGCGTTTTAGGTAAATTATTTAAAGCTGACGGCAGACCTAGGCTACTTTCTGTGGTTGATAATCTGTTAAACCAGCGATATCCATTTTGCTGTTGCAGAGCCACGGATAAATCTGATTGAGTGGCAAACCTCACAGTTTTAAATGTAAACACTTTGCCTACATAGATTTTCTTAGTTAACTTACTAGGAATATAGAAATTCTTATCATCTATACGCTCCACAGTCCAAATACCATTGACACTACCCCATGTTTGGTCTGTGTTGACAATTAATACTTTGTCGCCGGTTCTTAGATAGTGGTTGTCTATAGTTTCAATTTGAACTTTACTGTTATCTGCTAGACCTGGACAGGCTTCTTTGATAACAAGATTAGCATCTGTGGTCTGCATGACTTGCCAAGTGGCAGGAGGATAAATTTTATTGGTTGTAGATAGTTGTGTATTCTTTAAAGAATAATTGTTTACAAAGAAATTAGGAAGATATGGCTCATATACATGCTGTAAATAATCTAACTGCGATGAAAGATTTTTTGGGCCTTGACTGCTGACAAAAACATATACTTTACCGCGAATACTGGCGCCAGCACTTGGATCTGCAATTCTCACTAGATCGCCTGCGGCATAAGACTTAGTACTGTCAAAGTTGGGTATAGACCAAAGTGCTTTAAATTCGTTGTACATTAAATCAATGTCGTCCAATGTTTGAATACTATAGTTTGTGTCATTGCCGGCCACAGGTCCTGTTGTTTCTAACATAGACTGTCGTCCCAGTGTTAAAAATTCCAAGGTCGCAGAAGTTTTAGGTTTATAAACCCAGTCTGCTCGTGTAATATTATGTGCCTGATCTTTGCTGTATGTATTATCTAAATTAAAATTAACAATTTGTTTTTTATTAATATAGTCGGACTGTCTTAGTTGGAATTCATAGAATTGAATTTTTTCTGTGCTGCCAAACTCTCCTAGTTTAACAAGATATTCGTTATAGGGAATAGTAGAACTTCCGTCAGTGTGAGTCAATGGTTCTAAACTGGTAAAGACTTTGTTCGTTCCTTTTATAAAAGGCACTGAATTCTTAAACTGTAATTCACTTTCTTCTGTTAAAAACAATTCTCTAAGTTCGGCATTCTTATCCAAGCCGAACTGACTCTTGGCCGCTTCAATTAATGTAGTATCCAAGGTAGTGTCCTCTATGGACAAGAAATTTCTACCCTGATCTGCAATATTATCCAAGTTAGAATAAAGACTGTTGTTGTAAAAATAATATCCCGGAGCATATAATCTACCCGACCAGGCCTGAGTCTTTTTACCTGCTACTAGGAATCTTCGCTTAGACAGTCGTTGATTGGCAAGAAAGTATATGTCATTGAACACACTGGTTTCATCCAAATGAATCACTGATTCATAGGTACTAGTTGTAAATTTAATGCCGTAGATTGGATTGGTAGTATCCTTGGTTTTTACTTCAGTTATAGTATTTCTAGTAACTACCAAGTCTTTGCTAAACAATGCTTTGTTGTTACGTGTAACACATAATCCCGGCAAATGATTGTTACCTACTAGGTTATCCAGTTGTCCCAGGGGAATTTTTATTTTAATTATATCTGCGGCTGGATTTAAGTCAATATAATTTCCTGCCAGCAAAGGATCTCCGGACCAGAAAGCAAATTGCTTGGCACTCAACTGCCAATTCTTTAAATCATTGGATTCAACTTGATCAAATATAAAGCCTCGATCTTCTAGATAGTAACCATAGCCTTTGATAAAATCATAAAGTTCTTGTTTGTCTGTAAACGAATGTCCATAAGGATATCTTACCACAGTTTTATTATATGTATTCTTTTCTCTGTATGTAAAATTACCAATCGAATAACTTGTAATTGTGCTGGTAGGATTTGGAGTATACGCCGAGAAGTAAGGAGTCTCGTTGACAAATCCATAAATCATCCAAGCTTGGCCAGTCCATATAATTCTCAGTCCACTATAAAAATATTCATTGTCTTTATAATGATTAACAGTTCTCACGGAGAAGTTTTCTTCGGGAACATATAAGGCAGTACGCTGTGAATTAATACTTGTACTTTGTATTCTCAGGTTGCTCTTATTTGTAAATCCAGATAGTAAAATTTCTTTAACTATTTTTGTATGATTAGATTTATCAACAATATCAGCATAAAAATCTTTATTCTGTAAGATATAGTGTTCGGCCAGCAGAGCTTCTATGCCAGAGGTAAAACATGTGCTGGTAGATCTATGATAGTTAGAATCAATAGATCCAGTGTTCCATCCATTATTTGACTGTGCTGTGGTGTTAATGCCTAATCTATTAGTTTTAACAGATCCTGGTCTCCATAGTTCATTGACAAACTTTAATGCGTTTAACAAATAAGTTGCTGTGACTTCTACTGATAATCCTCGTTGCGTGGATTTGAAAACAAATTCTTGTGGACTTAATTCGCCCACTGTAAAATCGGAATCAAAATTAACGTTGATAATTTTTTCAGCTATCCATGGCACATCCATGGGTGCTAATAGTTCTCCGGTATTGGTCACCGGGAAAACGTTGCCAACAGCTTCTACATAACGGCTTAGATAAGGTAGTCCATGGGTGCCTATTCTTCTTCCTGTTAATAATACGTTAATCAGTGCTTGACGTTTACTGGGATCAGTCCAACTATAATATGTGTCCCACTGAGCGGGTTTTAATGTGTAACCCAGCATTTCCCATGGATGTGTATGCGGACGATCTGTGTCAAACAAGTATCTATATACTGCTCTCCAAGATCCGCTGAGCTCTGGCATAACGTATCGATAGGTAAATTTATTATTAGTATCATACGTGTCATTGTTTAGGACAAATAAACTATTTTCTATTTGCCAAGTAACTGTGCTGGCATTTTTAAAATTTAAAACGTCTTGCTGGGACTGTTTAGTTTGTCTAAAATAACCAGGAGTTCTTTCAATATATTGACTGCGATCTATTTGTTCAATGTCGTGTGCAATACTGCTGAATATCATTTTTTCATATTCAAACAACAATGCATCAACAATGCCGCGTGGCAATAAATTATTGTCAACACCGTCTTCTAAATAATATCGTGTGCCATCGTGTCGGATTATAAAATAACTGTCAGTTGAATAACTAGCGTCTCTATATATCTCTGGCATGTATAATGGACTAAGTCCAAGCTTGGCAAGACTTGCTGGTATTCTACTAGAGAACGTCGCCGCCCATTGTCTAATAACTATGCGTTGGCCTAGGAATCTGGAATTAATATTAACGCCGGTATAATACCCGTCAATGTTGGAAGTATAGTTATAGTCAACACCGCGCTGTAAATGTATGCCATTGCAGAAAATATGAGTTAATAATTCTTTGCCTGCTCCAAAGGATATAGATTCTATAGGGTATACAAATGCATAATTATTATCTGTAAGTGTTGTGGAATTTTCTTTATAATCAATGCCCCAACCAATCATATTACTGTGATGCCAGAATGTATCCTCAACTTGGTTAACGTACACTGATTCTAAGGCCACTGTTAGAATATTTTGATAATTTGCCGTGGATAAATCTTCTGCCCTGTTAATAGCCTGTTGCAGGTCTGCTTTAAATCTAGACATAAATGTGTCATAGTGTCGTGCCTGTTTTGTAATAGTGTCTATTAGATCCAATTCTGTGTTAGCTGACAATAATCCAAATAAACCTATAGGTTGATTATGTTTGTGAATTGTACCTGATCCCAGCGGCACCAGCAAAGCATTATATGTGCCATCGGTATTACCTGGATCTAAAAATTCTCGGGAATTAGGAGACGTAGATTGTTCAAAGGTCAAGTGTTGATATACACTATAATAATCTAAGTTAGAAAGACCTTCGTTGCCTGGATTACTGCTCAGTGCATATGGTGCTGTTTTCTTTCCTGACACCAGTGCAGGACTTTCTATTACAATTTTATCGCCTACCAGTGCTTTTTTACTCAATGACTTAGTGGCTTCAATAACGTCAATGCCAGTGGCTGTCTGAGAATTTGTTGCATTTCTATAATCAAATCCGTTGTATAAAGGTACTGTTCTATCTCGTAAAAATGCATTGGTAATAAACTTGAACTTGTCTATGGGACGAGTTATGGCCAGGCGCCACTGATTATTATAATTCCATAAAAACTTTGAATCGTCAGCACTGATAGGATTAGTTTGAACCACTAAAGAAGAATCAATATACGTAGATTCTAGGTTAACTGTAATTACACCATGTGATATATTATTGTTTTGTACTATGGGTTCTGGCAATAGCACAGGCTGTGAATATCCGTCTACTAATTTATTTTCATACAATGCCAAGGGCAGGGATAAGTTGTGGCAGACAATTCTGTATTCGCTGTATAAATCACTGGAAATTACAGGCAGTATTAATTCTTTTAAATTAGATCCACGTCGAGATGTGTATGGTACCATACCATAATCTTTGAGATAAAAATATAGGTTTGTTTCACGATTTTCATTTTCAAAAACATGTATAGTGTTAAATCCATCAACAGGAGCAGTTGTTTCAGCTGAGAACATCAAGTCTGTGTCTTCTGTGTACTCGATGACCTGTTCTGACATGGTAATGTCCAAGCCTGTGCGCTGATTCCAGAAAGAATTTAGAACATTGAAGAATTTGTAATAATTAACACCGGACGTTGATTTTTCGTTGATGTCTACGTCGTAGCTCCATACTCGATCAATGTCAGTGACCATTTGTAATTGATTCGGGCCTGACAACAATACATCGGACACAGTGGGCAAAGCATCAAATTCAATGTCGCTTAATTTTATATTTCTTTTTAGCACAGGGTCGTAGGTAGTGCCTGGTGCAAAATCCAATACTCGTGCGCCGGCAAAATTAGAATTATAATAAACAGAAGAATCACTGTAACTAACACCGTTTTCATCAAATACGTCTATTAGTGGACACTGATTAGGCTGAATTTTATTCTGTGCAGGTTGCCACTTGTTGTTTTTAAATATAAATGAATAATATCTAATTGTTGTAGCACCTACAACAAAAACTCCAGCGCCGTCTGTGCCAACATATTGAGTTGGTGTCCACACAGATAAATGTTGGTTGTCTTGTACAACAGTTGACAGTCTATAGATTGTAGCTTCTTCGGTAAAGGCAACTAATTTTCCTTCGGCAATAGGATGATCATACCTGTCTTTGATCATACTGATATGAATACCAGAATGTTTATTCTTAGTTCCTTCTATAACTGTTTCAACTTCAGTGATCCATGTTGTGGGCCAATTAAATAATTTTGTTCCCGCAGACAGTTGAATAATAGGACGCTGTGCTCTGTTTTTTTCACTGATGTAATCTTCTAATTTCAAGTCATAGAAATTCATTACTTCTCTAATTCTAGAAACATGATACCAACAGTTGATTATACTCCAGGGATTTCTATCACCGGCATATTGTTCAACTAAAACATATTCAGGTTCTAAATTTAGATATCTGCTAGTGTCCCAGGGTGCGGCCGCCCATTCTTTGCCCATGTAAGGAGGTTCACCGCTGTCTTCGTCCCAGGGTAATTTAGTATATGCTGTGGTATTGGCTCTCTTTTCATAGAAAGATTCCGGTACTAATCTAATACTGTTGCCCACGTTTAATACAATGTATACCACGGGGCTTTCAGGATCCTGACTTCGATATGCATCATCAACTGCGCCTGTAAAAAATATTTTTTGGTAATTAGATAGTGTAACTGTTTTTCCCGAAGTGTCGTCGGTTAAAATTGCAAACGGTTTGCCCACAATATTATCGGCTACAGCTAATCTAATTCCTGTGCCACGATCTTCAACATGAATTCTAAATGGTGGCAGACCTTCAGGCAACCAATAGTATAATTGATAGTCTGTGGTTCTAAACTGACTAATAGGCAGTTGCAAAGACTTAACATCTTTATCCAGGTCTACGCCATCTTTCAATGGCAGTCCCTGTATTTTAAAATAATTGTCTAGGTCAATGTAAGAAAACTTACCTTTATATTCATCATTGGAATCGTAGTAATTAATTGCTAGATTAGTCTGACTTTCTTTTCTAACAATGTTATTATCTTCTGTTAAAAATTTTCCTGCAACATCAGAAGCATTTTGTGTACCATAACTTTGATAAAATGGTTGCATTTTACCCTTAGATGTCATAAGGTTTGCAGAACTATCCAACATCTTTTTATTGATATCGGTTCTGAAAACAACAGGCAGTAGATCTTCGTTTTTAATTGATCGCGATGGTTCTTCGCCTGGAATATTACTAATTTTACTCATTATGCTTTCCTGATATTCTGGTCGGTGATATCTTTAATAACAACAATATCGTTAACTGTTGCTGTACTAGTTATTAATTCATTTTTATTTGGTGTTATCTGGAACAACGTGCCAAATTTACTGGAAGAAGTTACCGGAACAATGACCACGCTGTTAATATCTGTTTTTAACTTGGCATGCACATAGGCCGCTAATTCAGTAAAATAAAATGTTTCGCCAAAGTCAAAATTACCCACAGCAAAGAAACCATTGATTGCAGATAAGACTTTGCTTTTTAACTCGTTGTCTGTGATCTTGCTCTTGGCATTCTTAATAACTTTAAATGTTGCTTGTAGATTTTCATCAGCACTAACGCCAAATAAAGATTTAAATTTTACAGGATGGAATATTACTTCATCTGTGGACATTTTATAGTCAGCGATATTTTTAAATTCTCTATTCAATTCTTCGCTGGTAGGAGCGTCTGGAGGTAGGCCAATGCTACCGCTGTTTTTCCAAGCATTAAATTCGCTGTTGTAACTCTTGGTCAACACATATACATCTATTATATTTGTCAGCGCGGGATTTAAAGTTTGATCGGTGTAAGTATTATGAGTCCATTGGAACATCAGGTCACGTATGCCTGGTATAGGACCTACAACTTTATTTGTATCATCTGCTGTAGTTGGCACCAAATATGTAAAATCATCTTCTACGTAATTTTTAAGTGCTATTGTACTGTTGCCAACAACTTTGATAAAGTGATTGGGATCGTCGGGCAACAAATTGTTGTCTACATCCAAGGGTGTAATTTTAACTTTACTGTTGTCAGTGTAGCCATCTTTATAGTTATAATAACCCGTTATTCTATAAGTGGCTTGATCTGTAAGTTTACCTGCCACTGAATTAATCACAGTGATAAAATCATTGCCTATGCTCTTAAAATTCGGATTGTCTGTGGATGCAAAATTAATATTATAAAATCTTAATAATGCGTCACTGCCAAAGACATAGTCTAAGGTTCTGAAGTTGATAATCCAACTGTCTGAACTGCGTTCCAGATAAAATAACCAATATTTTTTATCGTCGGCGTTGTCCCAGTCACTGGTTTTATCTATGGCATTTAATGTAGTGTCGATCACTGTCCATTTAGGTTGTTTATGATCAATGGCCACAGCAAATGGTTTGTTGTTAACTAAAAATTCTGTTATTTTAGCACGAGTATTTTCGTCAAATATTCTTGGAAATGCAGGCACAATATTTACTATGGTAGAACTAGCACTGATTGATTTGTCAATTTCCACTGCACCGTGACCGTTGAGCAATAACCCTGTATAATTTCCAGTGTCATCTTCCTGCCCCAGGCCATTGCCTTTGATATCATTGACAATGGTCCACTGTTTAGTGTCGCCGGTTTGTATGTTTAATAAACTGCCGGGACGTATGGATCTTAGATCGCCATAGGTAGTAAATCCCAGTCTAGCCGGTACGTCGGCATTATCTACATTTTTACTGGTAATATAACCATTTGAGCTGGTATTGTCCACGAATGCAGGATTCCATTTATATTGTTTATCTGCAACATTAAATATTTTAAACAATGTAGAACTACCAGTGTTGGTTAAATCTAATTTGCCATAATAAAAATTCAATAGGCCGATGTCATTTAATTTTAGTTCTAAATGTTCTTCAATGAAATCAATGGGTCTAACACCGGGTTTATCTGCAACCGCCACAGTTTTAATATCTTCATCATAGTAAATGTAGCCATCATCGCCTAGTTCGACCAAGGGTCTGCTTTTGCCTGTTGGATCATTTAAATCAGTGTATCTGCTATAGCCTGCAAATGTTCTATTTTCTACTTTGAGTAATAAAGTATTATTGTTCAGTGTGGGCAAGAATCCGGCATAGTCGTCGCCGGTGACCATGCGATTTTTACTATAGAATGCATTGGGTGCATTAGCTTTGATCTCATCGACATTTTCACTGGGTATACCAGTGGTCATGCTTTCTTGCAGAGTAATTGTTAACTCTAGTGTATGAATTTCTCCATTGCTGTTAACATAGTCAATGTTGATTGCTTTATTTGATACATCGCCTGCTTTGACTTTTAGGAAACTGTCTTCTGCAAGTCTGTACCATACACGAATAATACCGTCGGCGCTGTTGCTGAATAATCCATCACCGAACTTAATGCTGGTAATATCAGCATCGCTGTAAATTACTTCAAACAAGTCTTTGTTAGAGTTACCATATTGATTTACAACCAAGTTGCTGGAATCAATGGATCCTACTCTGGTCCAGTTTTTAACTACGTTACCTTGAATGTCCAAGGTCTGTACATAAAAATCATCTTCACTGATATTTGATGTGCTGTACAAATCAATTACTGCATTGGCCTTGGGTGCATCAAATCTAAAAACCTGACTTTGCTGACTGCCCTGTTTGGCCAGTGCAAAAAATCCTGTGCGAATACTACCAGTACCTTTGCCATCATTTCTATATAATAAACTAAAGCCCAAGCTGTCTGTGGGCACGGCCTGCTGAATAATACCTGCGTCACTGAGTTCAACTGATAAAAGGTCAAAGTTTATATTTGTTGTATTAATTATTGCTGGTATGCTGTACTCAGTTTTTCTATTAATGTTATTAAACTGATATACTTCAAATTTATCACCCGAAGTTGTATTTGTAACTTTTTGTACAGGCACTCCAAATTTATTTGTAGTGTTTAATGCGCTGTCAATAATTTTAATAAATCGTTCGTAGTCTAATTCGCTGGGATCACTGCCCCAAGTAACCAATTGATTAGACAAGTTATTGCCTGTGCTGTCTATAATTTGTTCTGTTGTTCTCACCGCGGTAACTTGTAGCAGGCCTTCAGCTGGACGCACACGCTTGGGTTTATAACTAAGCATACGTGCAATACGCAACACACTTTCACGCTTTTCCGCGGTGTCTAAGATATTTTCACGTGCATTTAAATCCATTCTAAAACTTAGATTTTGGCCAACAAAAGCCACTAAGTCAACCAGTGCAATAAATTCACTGCTTTGAATGTAATCGTTGTATTCTTCAGGATAATTTAATTGCAGATACTCTATCATTGCACTACGCAATGTATCAAAGTCATAACTTTGAAATTCGGCATTTTTAAAACTGGTATAAACTAATCTCCAGTCTTCGGCGCCGTATAAATTTTCTTGCCTAATAGATGCTGACATTTTATTCTTTTATCCTTTGATCGCTTAAATTCCTAGAAAAACTGGCCATTAGTTCTGTCTCTGATGCAGACGGGACGTAATATAATCTTAGATTTACGTCGATTGAACTTTCATCGGGGCTGTCTGTTACTAGTATTTGTAATAATTGAAATCTAGGATCTTTACTGACAATTCGTATTGTATCCTGCTCAATTGCTGTGGTCACGTGTTCAGTTAAAGGATCAAACAGTAAATCCCATACAACATAGCCAAAGCTAGGACTCATGAGTCTTTCGCCTTTTCTTGTATAAATCTCATTGAGAAGATCTTGTTTAGCAAGATCGATGTCGTAGAGGCGCCAATCTGTGTGTTGACGGTTAACAGTAGAAAATCCTTTAAACTTACGCATGTAAGTATTTATTTACAGATAATCTATGTAGTTAATGAATTGTTCTATTTTTAAAGTCTGGCAACTTATTTTCGTTGACTAACTGTTTGATGTGTCCGACACAGCTTTCTAAAAGCTTGTAATTCAGCGTTTCTTTGTCCATGCCAGTGGGCGTGAGGATTTCCAACGTGCCGTTGTCTTTGAAAACTAGGGCACAGTCGGCTAATCCTATTTTTAAGTCGATGTCTGCGATTAACTTATCCATTGGCTTGTAGTTGTTCAGGGTAGCCTAGGTATTCTGCCCATGCTGGATCTCTGAAAGTGTATTGATTGACTCCGCGAGAAGCCTTGACCATTTGCCAGTAATTGGGTTCTTTTGGTTCTGTTAGTGGTTCGATTACTTTGGCACCTTTCATCCAATTACAGGTAGCACAGCAAGTAACAATGTTTTTCCAGCCAAAATTACCACCCTGACTTTTTGGTTTAACATGGTCCAGGGTCAAGTCTTTGCTGGTAAATTGTTCCCCGCAGTACTGGCAAGTGTAGTTATCCCGAAGGTACACCATTTTACGATTAAACACTACCTTGTGACGTGGCTTTACATAGCGTGTGGTCATTACAATGCTGGGCACAGGCAGGGATAATTTTTGGCTGTGAACTTCCCAATCGTCGTGGTTTTTGATTACTATGATTTTTTTCAAAAAAAGTAATTTAACTGCCAGCTGCCAATCGATTACGCTGGGCGGGATCATGCAAAGTGGTTGGCCGTCCCGGTTAAGAAGTAACGTGTCGCTCATATATATATTTACTGTGATGTCCGAAAGAACTTGACTGATAAGTAAGAAAAATGCTAGTATAACATCATGCATTTTTTAGAGCAAGGAGTTTTTAATGAATATTGACAGCTTAGATCACCACATTAAACACATAACTCGACAGCATGACGATTTGGGAATCAAAATCGATGCTATTCTACGCCAAAAAAGTTGGAATGAATTTGAAGTCGAAAATCTTAAAAAACAAAAATTAAAACTCAAAGACGACCTGAGTATGCTGTATAAACAACGCTACGAGCTAAGTCAGGAAATTGGTTGGCCTGATGATCATTAAAATTTATCTTCCTTACATAGATACAATTATTGACAGCATTGACTGTTATCTGCAATTTCGGCATGACAGCAATTTGATCGACTATCGCCTTTCAAAAAACATTGAACAAAGTGATCACGACACAGTTCGATTATTGATGTTCTGCTATCATTTAAAAAATATTAAATTGGTAGAAGAAGTCAAAAAGAAGGAAATTTCACTGCGTATTCAGTACATGCAGGATCGTAAAAAAATGTTGTTTGATTTCCTTCAAGAAAAACATGACGAAGATTTGATAGTAGTTATCAAAAATATGCAAAAAGAAATCTTTGATTTGGTCAAGTCCCAACAGGTACACGCCCCCATAGACATTGAAATTGATGACTCTGTACACAGTATTTTGGCCAAAGAAAACCTGTTAATTTGACAATAAATCCCTAGTTTGCTATAATAATGGCATAGAGATTTATTTTGGAGACTTCGATGTCAGATCCCTGCTACTCAGTTATTTCTTCCTTGGAAGATCATCCCAGCCGCTTGAACAAAGAAGCCATTATACAGGCACAGGCCGAACTGGGCAATAAAGAATTTTTTGAGGGCTGTCGACTAGCCCTTGATCCTATGATTACCTTTGGTATCAAGCAAGTACCCGAGCGCAAAGGTGCAGACGGCGCGGGTGTAAGTTGGGATAGTTTTACATTGGCTATAACCGGTTTCGTTACTCGTCAAATAACCGGAAACATGGCTCGTGACATGTTAGCACAAATGATGTCTAACTGTACTAATCAGCAATGGAATGGTTGGTATCGACGTATCCTTATCAAAGACTTACGCTGTGGTGTCAGCGAAAAAACTATTAACAAAGTAGTGGAGAAGAAATATGCTGACTATGCTATTCCTGTATTCGGTTGTCAGCTTGCTCACGATAGTGCTAATCATGAGAGCAAGGTATCGGGCAAAAAATATATCGAAGTTAAACTCGATGGCGTTAGAGTTATTACTATTGTACGTAGTGATGGCAGGGTGGATATGTTCAGTCGAAATGGCAAAGAACTTGTTAATTTTCCGCACATTGTAGAACAGATCAGTAATGTAGTGAAGACACACGGTTCCAGCAACAACGTGGATGTTGTTTTAGATGGTGAGATTATGTCTAGTTCGTTTCAAGACCTAATGACGCAAGTACATCGAAAAAGTGATGTCAAGGCCAACGATGCTATTCTCAACTTGTTTGATGTAATTCCTTTGGAAGATTTTGAACAAGGTTTCTGGGATAAACGTCAAGAAGATCGTAGTGCGATGGTCTACTACTGGCATAAGACCTATAAAGACATGTTGCCTAATGTAGCAGTTGTTGGACACGAACTTGTTGATTTGGACACAGAAGCGGGTCAAGTTCGTTACAAAGAAATCAATGCCAAGGCCATTGAAGGTGGGTATGAAGGTATCATGCTTAAAGATCCCGAAGCACCTTACGAATGTAAACGTAGTGTTTCTTGGTTAAAATTGAAACCATTCATTGAAGTCAGTCTTACTGTGGTTGCCACAGAAGAAGGCACAGGTAAGAATGTAGGCAAGATGGGTGCATTAGTTTGTGAAGGCGTAGATGATGGTAAAGCTATTCGTGTTAATGTTGGCAGTGGCTTTACTGATACACAACGTGACGAGTTCTGGAGTTGTAAGGTCGACGGGCATGTTGTCGAAGTACGTGCAGATGCAGTAACACAGAATCAGGACGGAACTTATAGTTTGCGCTTTCCTCGATTCAAAGGATTCCGTGGATTTGCACAAGGAGAAAAATTATGACAGCAATTACTAGTGTTACTGCACAAAATCTCAAATTGTATCAACAAGCAGAAATTAGAAAACTAGACAAGCGTCATGAAGAACTTGTTCTAGAAGAACGCCGTGTCAAATATGACCGAGAAGTCAATGAACAAAAACGACTTGAAATAGCCCGACAGATGAATAAATCTGTGGGGCAGAATGTAGATAGAATGGCTTAATGGATTTATTATCTAAATGGATTCCCGTTATTCTTACTAAAATTGTTAGCATTATCGATGCTAGTAATTTGCGTAGCAAAGTGTTCGATTTAAAAAACGAGCATGAATTAATGTGGACTGCTTTAGATGATATCGCTAGAATGTACCCGGATCATAAATCCGGAGAGTTTGCAAAAAGAACTTTAAAAAACATCAACATATTTTATGGTAAGGAAAAGTAATGGGAAATTTAACAGAATATTTTGAACAGAACGCTTATAAGCCAACTTGGCATATTGGAGATCGTGTGTTTGGTTATTGGAATAAAATTCCATTTGTTGGCACAGTGGGTAACGATACATTAATCAACGAAATCGAGGGTCCAAGGATCACTGTTCACGTGGACTTACCTATTAAATATGAAGATAAAATTTATAATGTTGTTGTTGTAAAACACAAAGACATCAAGGCCTATAAATGAAGGAACTAATTAGAAAATGTGAAAGAGAAAGTCATATTGATATATATGGTCTTGGCAAGGATCGTGCCAAGTGGGAGGCCGCACTGGAAAAGTTCGCCGAGTTGATTGTCAAGGAATGTATCGATGTTGTTGGTAAAGCAACTACTAGTCCAAACGGTTATCAAGCATTAATGAAACATTTCGGAGTTGAAGAATGAAAACTCGTGAAGACATTATTACATCAATGTGCTATACCTGGCGTCATGATTATGGTTTGCTTAAAGAAGCCGACCACGGGGGCTATACGTTTCCGGGAATTGCAGGCATGACTCGTGAAGAACAACAAAGCCTTTGGCGACAAATGGCACAGATTTTTGACAATAATATTGCACCGCACATGGAGTTAAAAAATGAATAACGAACCGAAAACATTTGTATTCACAGGATGGTTTGGATTTTGGATGTTCATGACTGTGTTTTTACTGTGCGATACTTATTTGTACAGTCAAGGCCATCAGTCGATGTTTTGGAAATACAATAATCTAACCGAAGATAAATCTGCTGAATTACACAAGTCCAGCGGATCCAATGTATGAAAATAATCTCACTAAGAGCGCAGATTAGTTTACCTTTTGACAAGTTTAAAAACTTAGGCTGTATCTCTGGGCGGTTTGGCAAAAATAAAGCCTGGGAACTTGAGCATACGTATTATTCAGGTAGTCTATTTGACATTGATATTAATTGGAGTATTAAAGAAGATCACGCCGGCTTCAATGTTACATTAGGCTTACTCGGCTATGGTGTTAGTTTTCGTATTTACAATATTAAGCACTGGAACTATGAAAAAAATACTTGGGAAGATTAAAGACAGACTGTTTAACAATACTAGGAAAAAGGACTATATTATGAACAAAGAAAATCTAGGCAATATACTTGCTACACAGTTGATAGAATGTATATCTAATTCAAAGTATGGATATATGAGTTCTAATCCTAGATACTCGCATTTAAATGATGAAGGCATAGAAGTCATGAAAGGTTTAATTGAAAGTCTGGCCGGCCAAGCTCAGGAAATCTACGAACTTAATAAGAAAAACATTGCCGAGCAACATATCATGGACGCTATGAAAAAATGATTTACTCAACCACTAACAGTCGCTACAAAACTTATAAATCATCTGATCCTGACTTTTCCTTTAGCCCCGACGGTTTCACTCTTGTGCCACGTGCCGCACTTGAAGTTAGTCAACGTTGTCCAGAAAATTATCGCGATCTTATTTTAGAATGTGTCAATCATGGTTGGATTAAAGTAGTGGCTCATCAACCCTTGCATGAAGAATTTATGGAAAAACTTTCTGCATGAAAGAAATTTTTGAAAAACATGGATCTAGTTTTTGTAGTGCTCCGTGGACCACACTATGGTCCAGCGCCGATGGCGATGTAAAATTTTGTTGTGCTACCACAGAAGTTTTAGGTAATAGCAGAACACAGAGCATGGAAGCCATTGTCAATGGTCCCATAGCAAATAAAACACGTCTGCAATTTTTAAACAAAGAATCTCCCCGGGACTGCGATAGCTGTTGGCAACGTGAAGCCAGCGGAGTCACTGTTGGACATCCTAGAGAATTTAGTAATTCACTGTCCACTAACGTGATTGTCAGTGCTATTTCAAATACTAACACCGACGGCAGTCTGCAGAATCATAAATTAAAATTCTTTGATATTATATGGACTAATAAATGTAACTTTGCCTGTTTACATTGTTTGCCTAATTTAAGTAGCACCATTGCATCTAATTACAAAGACACGTTTGACATTTGGTTAAACGACATGAATGATAAAAATAATTTTGACTACTGGGCTAATCCAGATAAAATCAATAACAACGATAAAATTGAATACATTCTAAGAAATGCCGATAGTTTAGAACTGTTGCATTTTAATGGAGGAGAACCTTTCCTTCAAGAAGAAACTTTTATTCTATTAGATGAATTAAAGAAGCGTAATTTACAGAAAAAGATCAAGCTTTGGTTCCACACCAATGGTAGTGTGCGAACATATAAAAACATAGACATCATCGAAGATTATATACGCCCATGGGGCAATGCTTATATAAACATGAGTCACGACCATTTTGGTGCAAGAGGTGAATATTTTAGATATGGATACAAAGACAAAAAGTGGTTGGAAACTTATAATAGATTGATCAGTGCCGGCGTTGAAGGTTCCGTGGATACTTCAATTACACTATTCAATATATTGACCTTGGACGAACTGGTAACATGGTACTTGGAAAACGGTATCATTGACAAATCTGTGCTGGGCTGGAACTTTATTACAGGACCAATTATATGGAATGTACACAACTTATGTTATGTACCTGAACTAAGAGATGAACTACAGCAGGCAATGTATAGAACTTTGAATATACTGAATGCAGTAAAAACACCCGACCATGTTAGTAAATTTGTGTCTAACATTAACGGGCTGTTAAAAAATATAGACAACGGCTATGATTATTCGACCATAGAGAATAAATTCATTCGGGCAGTTGATACATTAGATATTAAACGGGCGACAAACTTTTTACAAACGTTTCCCGAACTAGAACCATTATATAGGAAATTAAAAAATGACAAATCCATTTAGAGACCAAGAAAAATTTATGCGGGCCTGTGATCAAAAGGTCGATGCTTATTCAATTACACAGTACAAAATGTACTTGGATCTTATTGAAGAAGAACACACAGAACTTAAAGATGCTGTGGCCGCTGATGATTTAGTAGAACAATTAGATGCATTAATCGACATCTTAGTTGTTACTATCGGTGCTATCCATAGTGCTGGCTTTGACGCAGAAGGTGCTTGGAAAGAAGTTATGCGTACTAACTTTGCTAAGATTGACAAAGAAACCGGAAAGGTTCGCAAGCGTGAAGATGGTAAAGTACTCAAACCTCTAGGCTGGACTGCACCTGAACTAACACCGTTTATCGAAAAAAGTAAACAAGCTTAATAAGCCCATTTGCTGTTAACATAAGGCGGTGTGGCCACTGAATTGGTTGTGGTCAATCTCTGTGAAAAATTCAATGCAGGCATATTGAATCCTTTTTCTGCTAGCCAACTATTGGCCGCGGCCTGTAATTGTCCATAGTTAGATGTAGTAGCTGTTTGCTCATTCAATCTACCTTGTTGATATAAAGCATTGGTCTTATTAAGGCCTCTATTAACAATTTGATCTTCGGTAGACGGGTTTCCATAATCTCCGTTGACCATTATGCTAGCTTCGCGCTGTCTTCGTGGATTGTTTCTTTCGTCTGCGGCAATAAATCCTGCGGCACGATCCCATTCTCCATTAGCGTATAAATTAGTCAAGTTTATTTTTTCACTGCCCACATAGGCATAGCCAGCATCTCCTAGCTGATTATGCATACTTACAAGACCGTCAAATTGTCTAGGTGTTACTTGTGTAACTCCTGCACCATTTAACATATTTTTTACTGCCTGTTCGCTGGTACTGATATCCTGTGCCAATAGTTGATTGGCACGATCTCTAGTAATACCGTTATATAAATTTTCATTGCTGACAGCATTTCTACCTGTGGGCGACATGTACCCAGAAGAATTTAATTCTTTCTGTAGTTGCATTTCGGTTGTTGGAGGTAAACCATACCCAAATATATTAGCATTGTTCAATGCTTGACTAGTAGGTATGCCTTTTGATTTTGCATCTTCTATTACTGCCAGTCTTTGGTCAGGAGTTAATCCTGGAGTTGCAGGGAAATCAGAGTAATTGCCCTGAGCATAAACTTGACTTAATTTAGAATTAGTTTCATCTTGTTTTGCACGTAATTCTTCTTGTTTTTTCACAGCATAATTATCAGCATCCTGTTGTTGTGCCGCTGTGGTTTTAACTTGTTCGCCGGTTAAGTGTTCATACTGATCTGACGGAGTTGAAGACATTGTTCCATTGGCATTGGTTGTCAATGTTGATCCGTCATCAAAGCGTTGAGTCACCGGCTGAGTAGCACCAACGGCTGTTCCATAGCCAATACTTGTGCCACTGCCATCTTCATAGGGATATCCTCGATATTCGTTTTCATCTTTAATCACATTAACAACTTTATCACTGGCCTTGGCTTGATCCACAGATGTAGGAATCGCTGTGGTATCTGCAGGATCGGCTAGTTTTCCCTGTACAGGAATTCCTTTTTCTCCCTGTGCAGGCTCACGTGGAGGTTGTGTGGGAGCAGGATCTTCTTTTAATTTAATATTACCCGGACCCTGTGGTATAATAGATCCACTGTGTCCATTCCATGGTTCGTGTTCTGGCACCACTGGCATAATTGCTTCTGTGACTAATTTATTGGCTATTAATTGATAGGCCTGTGGAGTTATTCCGCTAGGTGATGTCGGCCCGTTCATGTGAATTATTGCGGCCTGCTCTAGATAATTTCCGCCTGCTTTGATACTAGCATCACCAGTGACATCTTCTACCATATTTCCCGACACTACTGTGTTTAATCCAGAACTATCGTATACCATGGATGTTCCTGCACCTTGTATGTTGATGCTTTCAACGGCCTGCATGTTAATACTTTTGCCTGCATACATATTAATATTTGATTCACTGTGTATGCTAAAATCATCTTCACCGTATAAATGTATTCTTCCGTCGGCACTGAGTTCTATCCATGACTTACCATTCTTGCTGATAACATATACATGTCCTTCTGTGTCGTCTAATAATATCTGTGTTCCATTTACTGTGCGAAGTCTAATGTTACTGCTGTTACCATCTTTGTCACCATCATCCATGACAAACTGATGCTGGCCCGGGGTAAGAATACCATATACACGGCTAGGTGTTTCTCGGGCCGCACCACTGGTAGTTAGGCCTCGTAGTCGGTCTTTGTCTAGACCCTGTTTTTCTAATTGTTTATGTAGAGTATGTTCTACTTTTTTATCTAGATCAGGATCTTTGTCTTTTCTATTTTTATTTGTTCTTACTTTGTCGTCACCTGTGTGCGTACGGCCTGAAGGTAAGCCAGGTATAGGTGCTGTAGTTCCAGTTTGATATAAACAAGCGAACCAATAACCTAGATCCAATCTACCACTGGCAAATGTAACCAAGACCTGTGTGTCGATGTCAGGTGTTCCAAACCACATACCATAACTTTTTATAGTATCACTGTATTCTGTTACATTACTACCTTGTTCGAAAATGCTGGTGCTGCCTGCAAATGGACTGGCATAGCTGACAGTAAGCCAACGATCTTCTTCTTCAGGGTGGCCACCAAAATCTTTTACCCATACTTTTAAACGGCCCATGTTTTGAATATCTTTGTTATCCTTGACTGTGGCCAAATAAACACCAACGCTACTTGCTTGACCAATTGTTTTATCGGTGTTAGTAGTATGCTGTGTTTGTACGTATCTTATACCATTGGGATTTGCTACTGGCATTATCGTTTCCCTCCTGATGCTAGTCTAGGATTGTTTTGTTGTTTTATATAATCAACTTGTTGCTGTGTATTATATGTCACTGGCTGTGTGCCTGTTGCTTTATATTGCCCTGTTAGGATACTGTGATCATAGGTTGTTTGTTCAGTGGGCAACAAATATCTATCTGGCAATTTTGTACCGCCAGCACTGGTACTGCCAACAGGCACACCAATGCCATAATTATAATATTCATGTTGCGCTCGTAGCCCATCTTCTAATGTAGGATACTGATAATATCTGCCAGTTTTAACGTCCTGGCCAAGTCCAGCTGGATTGTTCAATGCCCATGGACCAGGACGTTGCGTGTTGCCACGTTTCCAATCTTCTAGACCGCCGTCGCCGGCAACCTTTGACATGGCGTCTGCATCATAGGGACGATACTTTGTAATGTCTTGTTCGTTGGTGCCTTTGTAAGTATCTTTTGTAACTTGATTTAACTTGCCAAAATAGTCTGCTTTATCTTTTTCCCATTGATCGGCGGCTATTTTATAAGCCTGATCTTTACTGTATCCGTCTTTGACCAGTTGTTCTGCATTTTCCACTGGATTTTTAACAGTGGGCAAATCTGCCTTAGATCTTGCAAGATCATAACGTGTCTTGGCAGTGGCTATATCTTCGTCCAAGCCTGTGGCCATTTTACTAGGTGCTCTACCAGCGGCACCCATACCTTGTTCTCCGGTTAGTGCGCCAACGCCTAGACCAACTTGCTGTTCCATTCTTTCTGTGTTAGCTTGTATACGATGTTCTCTCATATCATCCACAGCACGTCTATCACTTTCCAACGAACTCTTGACAAATGTTTCCCATGTAGTGTCTGTGGGACTGCCGCTGGCAGTTACTTCATTGACATTACTTCTAGGAATAAACTGACTAGGTATTGTTAAATCTCTAACACCTTTTATTCGTTGAGTGAATCTTCCATCCCTGAAATAACTTTCAACAAATAAAATTTGATATATACCTATAACGCTGTCGTTGATGTCAAAGGTCATGTTTTGATTATCAGCAGTACTGTCTGTGTTAGGTAACTGTACATGTAAGTAGACAAGGTTCCCGCCCTTATAATAATTTGCATGATTATCTATAGACTCTCCCCAATTATATCCTCGATCAGGAAATGTTGGATCTATTTCAGTTAGTTTGTTTACAATTTTATCTTTCATGGCCGGTGGCATTTCTATTTCCATCAATGCTTTCTTGCCAGCGAATCCTAGGTTGGGAGGTCCAAACCAATAGGGATCTCCTCTAACTTCCATGTCTAAGTTCAATAAATCTTTGGCTTGAAGTGCTACATTAAAAATTTTATCCATGATACGTTCGGCTTCGGCACGTGGATTGTCGGCCAATGATATAAAACCGTCTGGAGCCATCATAGGTCTCAATGAGGGATAATTTTCAGCTAACTCTAAACTGGTCTTAAGGCCTTCTCGATAATCAATGTCTTCAATGTATAATCCAGACAATGCCGCCAATAATGCTTCCCTGCTGGTAGCACCGGCAGTACTAGTTGTTCCATTTGACGCAGATGTTTTTGCATCACGGGCCGCTGTGGCTTCTGATAGTGCTTTTTCTTTTGCGGCTATTCTCAGTGCAGTTCCCGAATCTTGTTTTTGACTTTTTATCTGTCTTAGTTCTTGTTCTAGTTGTTGTATACGTGAATTAAGAACTATCATATTATCCGATACAGCAAATGGACTTAATCGTTTATTGCTGTTGACCCAGGGATTTATTTCGCCAAGGCCTGTTTTTCCTCTATCGGCCCAGATCACCGGAAAGCTGGGCAAATAGTATGCTTGATTTAACTCAATATCTAACTTCAGAACTTCTGTATTCAAACCAGTGTAACTAAAATAATACCACTTAGACAACAGGCCTTCTTGAATATAAGCTTTGAGTTTGTTTAAAACTAATTTTCTATTTTCAGGTAAACTTAAAACATCTAACTCATCGGGATATTGATACATTTTTGGTTCTAAGGCTAACCATAAAAAGAATACATGTTTACATGCGTATCTTCCACGTATATAATCATAGCTTTTATAAACTGTATATGTTTCAACTCGAACAAAATTATAAATCTTGCCCATGATTTCTTTTAATCTATCAGGACTAGTATTACCGCTGTTGGCTTTTTGACCTTGTCCAGTGGCATTATAATTTTCAGTGTACAAACTATCTGCTTCATTGGTACTGGACAATACTTTGGTTATCTGTGCGTTTAAGGTAGTACCGGCTCTTGCTTCAATGTTAAATTTACTAGTGCTTAGTCCAAACCAGCCGCCTTTTTTAATAGCATCGGCCTTGCCCTTAGTAGTAAAGGTCCAATTTTCCATTCTAGGATCTACTACAAAATAATATTCATCGTGGAAGTTATCACTGGCTGCTGGATGATCTCCTCCGGGCCATGGTGTGCCTTTGCCTGCTTTTTGTCCTGCCTTGGCATAGACAAATTCCTGTCTTTCTAAAACTGTGGCCAAGCCTTGAAAATATTTTCCCAGAGTTTCGACATCATTGACCGTGGCCGTTTCTTTAATCGGCTGCACCTGACTGTTCATTGCATGTTGAGCACAATGAACAAATTTAATTGTATACTCACTGCCTTTTTCATTTATATGGCCTTCGGTACTGATAAACATAATAGGCCAAATATATTTTATTGCGGGTTGATCAATTGTTTCCTGGCTTATGAATTCAATCTCTAACAAATATCTAGCATCTAAGTGATTGATAATTCCCAAGTCTATTGCGGCAAATCGAAGATAATCTAAAAATCTAGATCCCAAAGGTTCTACTATCTTAAGTTCTCCTTCTACCAAATAAGCAGTAAATGTTTCTGCGTTAGGAGCAACAGCACTTTTCCAATTAATGTCATTGATAATAAACTTGCCGGTAGCGGCAGTTTCACAAATAATTTTACCTCGACCCGGATCCATGGTCCCAATATCATTGGTTTTTATCTGTGTTAATCTTGCGTAGTACATTACTGATTCAACCTATTCAATACGTTTTCCTGTCCGGCCATTCTCATTATTCTTTCCATGTTCTTTTTACGCCAAGCTTCGTTTTCTTTTTGTTTAACTATATCATTAATAGGATCTTTTTCCGGTTGCGGTTTCTGCGGTTTATACTTGTCAGGTACACCGGAGCCTGGATTGTTAGGAGGAGGACTATTGTCTAATACCTTATTACCCAGGGCCGCTTGAACTCCATCTCTAACTTTGTCTCTATTTGCTAAAAAATCTTTATAGTCAGATGAACTATGTTCCGATCTCATAATACCAGCATTATATGCTTCCATTGATTTTGGATCATTTGAATTTAATCGATTACTTTGTAAGTCATTTAGTATGCGTTGTTTGTCTTCGGCACTATATCCGCTGGCAGGATCGTTTATATAGTCGGTCATACCATTCTTAACGTTGGCATAGTATTGCCCGTAATTATAAGCATCTGATCCAGGCTGACCATTTTTACCTCTAAATGCACCATCGTTTTCAATTCCGCCACTGCTTGTTCGCGGAGGAGTATTAATTCTAGTAAGTCCGGGTAAGTCTGCATAGCCATTGCCTAAGTTAGGATTAACAGTTTCTTTTTGATTGTTTTCATTGATAATTGTATAGCCGCCTTGACCCGGAGTACCTTTAAGTTTGGCCTGTGCATTTAATGTATTTGCTCGCACACCGGCGTCCCAGCCTGCAAATTCAACATAGCCCTTGCCGCCGTTTTGACTATTTTGCCATTGTACTGGACTGTTGCGTATAAAACCTATATTATATTTGCTACTGTAGTCTGGCATTTGCTTACCTCAACGTAGAAAATTCATCTAAGATCTTGGACTTGTCGGGCACTAATAATTGCATACCACTGTGGAAATCCCATACAGGATCTTTTATAGCGTCTGCATTGGCCAAGGCTATCATCCACCAATACCTACTGCTACCATATTGTTGATAAGAAAATAAATCTATTCTATTTTCACATTCAGGTGGAACAATAACATACTTTCCGGTGACTCCTATCATGCTGGGCATTTTTGCCACGTCAAGATAAAAGCTTCTTATGGGAGTATCGCTGAGATAACTCTTTCTGTCATAAACTGCTGTCATCAGATATATCCTTTGGCCATCAATTCACCAGTGGCAAATTTATCCAGTGTAAATTCATTTACAGTTTTATGTAAATTTTGCTGTACTATCAAAGATATATTTACTGTAAATAAAATAGGCAAAGATATTTGATATGTTTGATTATTCTTTATATCACCGGCTGTACTAGTTGCACCAGTAGCATCTTGATTTTGTACTTGGGTACTGGCTACTCCGGGGTCTCTTACCTGCACTCCTGATGGAGCATCCTTGATTCTAGAGCTTGATACTAGCTGTCCTTTCGAATCAAATGTTCCTGTGACATAGTCAATATCTTCGGGAAATACCATACTAAATTTTGAAAGATAAACAGGTACATCATTAAACACCGTTGCTCCGTAAGCAAAGAAATTTAAAATCCTTGGAGGTAGGCCGCGCTGTGCATCATTTCGTCCATAGTTCATTTTGGAATAAGTTCTTAAAAATCTTAATGCTTGTTCGGCAACCTTAAAATGAGATTCTGTATGGGCACTGAATTTGCAGGACATTCCAATAGTTGGATTCTCACTTCGTGTGTATGCATAGGGCTGATAGTTGGTATGTGTCAAACCATAAATATCATGCTTAACGTCTTGGCTGTAATCGATTTGTGGAGTATACGGAAAGTCCAATCGATTCAAGCCGGCAATAGGATTATTACATATTAAATATACACTCATATAGATATTTATCGTGTAATTAAAGTATCTGATAATCATTTTTACCAGTAAAGGTTGACTTTACTTCTATTTTTTTGTTATACTATACGCTATGGATCCTACAAACAAACTTGTTGCAAAACAATACCTAACCAATAAAGAATTACTCAAAGAACTACATTTGAGTAAAAACAGATATAGTTCTTACACTAGCCCAGAGTGTGCCGACTACGATTTAATCTTACCCGATTTAAGCAAAATCAACGTGCGTACCACTGCTGAAGCAAAACGTGTGCGAGCTTTAAAACTAAGTCAAATTGCATTAACAGAGGCTCAGAAATCAAATCCGAAATTAAGACTGCCTGATGTAGAAATCGACTACAAAAAAATTCCCAAGTCAGACGTTATTTTTAGGATAATGACACATGATCATATTCCCTTGGAACCGGGCAGGAAAAAGACTCCTAAAAGTCGAGGCGATCATCATACCAAAGTAAATTTTCCTCCATATCAACATTTTAAATTTGACAGCGACGACAAACTGGTTTGTGTGGGCAAGAGTCATTGGAAGGGCGACGTCGAAACTGGAGAATTTCGTTTAGATCATGGCACTATGACCAACAAGCTGGCCAAGAGTTTTATGTTGTTAGTTGAACGATACAGTATGCGTTTTAACTGGCGTGGTTATACCTACGTAGATGAAATGCGTAGTCAAGCTCTGTTACAATTATCACAGATAGGATTACAATTTGATGAATCAAAATCGCAGAACCCTTTTGCGTATTATACTGCCGCTATTGACAACAGCTTCACTCGCATCCTTAATATTGAAAAGAAAAATCAAATGATTCGAGACGACTTATTAATCGAAACCGGACAAAGTCCTAGTTTTACAAGACAGATGGAACACGAAACTGTTATGCGTGAAGAGCGTGACAGAATTGCTAGTTTAAAAACTGAGGATTATTAATGACCGATATGTTTAAGAAAGCGGCCGTGTTTACGGACATTCACTTTGGCATGAGACAAAACAGCAAAGCCCATAATGAAGATTGTACAGAGTTTGTTAAATGGTTTTGTAAAACAGCTCAAGAAAATAACTGCGACACAGCGATCTTTATGGGCGACTGGCATCATCATAGAGCCACTGTTAATGTCAGTACATTAAACTACACAGTTGATGCCATTGATTATATCAGTAAACATTTTGAACGTTTCTTTTTCATTCCTGGCAATCACGATTTGTACTATCGTGAAAAGCGAGACTTAAACAGCGTACCATTTATCAAAAATCAAAAAAACATTGTTTTGGTCAATGACGTTTATACCGAAGGAGATGTTAGCCTAGTTCCTTGGTTAGTCGGCGACGAATGGACCAAGATGAAAAAGCTGGACAGTAGATATGTCTTTGGACATTTTGAACTGCCTAGTTTTAAAATGAACGCCATGGTTGAAATGCCGGATCATGGAGGTCTTAACACAGGACACTTTCCCAATCAAGAAATGGTATTCAGTGGACATTTCCATCTAAGACAACAACGTGGCAATGTAATTTATACAGGTAATGCTTTTCCGCATAATTTTGCCGATGCATGGGATGACGATCGAGGCATGATGATCTTAGAGTTTGGTGGCCAGCCTGAGTATATTGCTTGGCCTAATGCACCAAAATTCAAAACTATTGATCTTACTAAATTGATCGAGTCTCCGGAAAAATACATGGATGCTAATACTTTTATTCGTATTACCTGCGATGCTGATATTAGTTATGAAGAAGCCAACTATCTCAAAGAAAGCTGGCAAGAAACATTTAATCTAAGAGAAGTTAGTTTAATTCCTATTAAGAAAGAAGAACATGCACAGGATTGGAGTGGCGATGTACATTTTGAAAGTGTAGATCAAATTGTTCTTTCACAGCTATCTGCAATCGAAAGTGAAGTAATCGATCGTCAAGTTCTCATTGACATTTATAATCAACTTCATGTATAATAACATATGATTAAGATTAAAAATCTAACAATTAAAAACTTTTTGTCTGTGGGCAATGTGACACAGGCATTACGCTTCGATCAACATGGACTAACATTAGTCCTAGGTAACAACTTAGACCTAGGTGGAGACGGCAGTCGCAATGGCACTGGCAAGACTACTATTGTCAACGCACTAAGTTACGTACTGTATGGCAATGCGCTGACGAACATTCGCAAGGATAATTTAATCAATAAGACTAACACTAAAAATATGTTAGTTACCTGCGAGTTTGATTTGAATGGTACTAACTATAAAATAGAACGAGGTCGCAAGCCTAATGTACTAAAATTTATTATCAACGACAATCAAGTTGACAGTCAAGACAGTGAAGAACAACAAGGCGAGAATAAAGAAACACAGGAACACATAGAGCGTGTTATTGGAATGAGCCACGATATGTTCAAACATATTGCGGCTTTGAATACATACACCGAGCCATTCCTTAGTCTCAAGGCCAATGATCAAAGAGAAATCATTGAACAACTATTAGGTATCACACAGCTCAGTGAAAAAGCAGTTCTACTCAAAGATCTTATCAAAGGCACCAAAGATGAGATTAAAGAAGAAGAATATCGAATCAAGGCCATGGGTGATGCAAATAATAAAATCAAAGCCAGCATTGAAGATTTAGAACGACGCAGTCGACTATGGCAGGCAAAACAAGAAGAAGACATAGAAAAGCTAGGTGCGGCCATCACTGAGCTAAGAAACATTGACATCGAGCAAGAGCTTGCTAACCATAAACTATTGGCATTATGGAAAGAGCAAGATGCACAGATGACTAGATTTAACAAAGACATTGCCACACATCAAAGTGCTGTCAAACGACTAAGTTCTAATATTTCCGATTTGGAAAAAGCACAATCAAAAGCAGAAGCACATCAATGTCATGCTTGTGGTCAAGAAATTCACGATAGTAAGCAAGAAGAAATGATGGCAGAAATTCAAACTGCTGTGTTATCTCTGCGTAAAGATCTTGTCAACGAAACAAAAGAGATTGAACTAATTAATCAAGCTATTAGCAAACTGGGTAATATAGGTCGTCGTCCAAATGTCAAGTATAATAACATCGACGATGCTGTCAATCACAAAAGTACACTGGAAACAGCCATGGATCAAATTGAGCGTCGAGCATTAGATTTGGATCCGTACATCGAGCAAATTGATCACTTAAAAGATACAGCTTTAGAAGAAATTAATTTTGAACTTATGAACAAGCTGACTAAATTACTAGAACATCAGGAATTTTTATTAAAATTGCTAACTGCCAAAGATAGTTTTGTACGTAAACGTATTATCGAACAAAATTTGAGCTACTTAAATCATAGGCTTGCTCATTATCTAGAAAAACTCAGTTTACCGCATTTAGTTAAATTCCGAAGTGACTTAGAAGTGGATATTACACAGCTAGGACAGGAGTTTGATTTTGATAACCTGAGTCGAGGAGAACGCAATAGGCTTATTCTTGGATTAAGTTGGGCATTTAGAGATGTTTATGAAAGTTTGAATCATCCTATTAATTTATTGTTCATCGACGAAATGATTGACAGTGGTATGGATGCAAACGGAGTTGACAATGCCCTTGGTATCCTTAAGAAGATGGCCAGGGAACAAAATAAAAACATATTTTTGATTAGTCACCGAGACGAACTTGTAGGTAGAGTCAATAACATTCTACAGGTTATCAAAGAAAATGGATTTACAACATTCAGTACAGATGTAGAAATGGTGGAGGCATAAATGAGTTTAGAAACAGAAATTTTAAAAATGATCACTGATGATTTTAAAAAATCAGCTGAAGAAATTAAAAATGCAAAAAAATGGAGTGACCTTGGTTTAGACAGCTTGGACACAGTCGAGCTAGTTATGAAAATCGAAGACACTTATGATATACACTTCGAAGATGACGAAGCACAGTCAATTAAAAATTTGAATGATCTTATCTCTTTAATTGAAGCAAAAAGGAAATAAAATGAGCATTGAAGAACAAACACTTGATGTTTTAATAAAACAATTAGAAAAATCGGCTGACGAGATAACATCAGCAGGTACATGGAAAGATCTCGGACTTGGCAGTCTTGATGTCATGGAAATCATTTTTGTCTTAGAAGACGAGTTCAAAATTGAAATCCCAGACGATGATTACCCAGCTCTTAGTAACTTTAGAAAGTTAGTAGATTACATTCAGGATAAAATGAAATGACCGAAACAACAACAGCAGTAGTAAACAATCACGAAGAGATTGTAAAACAATTTGAATTATATCTTGCAGAGAACTTTAAGTTCACTGACAAAGGTGTTAAAGCGGCAGCAGGTCGTGCTCGTAAAGCCTTGCAAGAAATGAGCAAGGCTATTAAAATTAGACGTAAAGAAATTACTGAAACCAAAGCCGCTATGTCGGTCAAGTAATTAACCAAATAAACCGGTACCATGTAGATAAGTATCTACACAATGACATGGTTATATCAAGAGTCTGTAGTAGAATCACTACCAGAAGACTGTATCGGTTTTGTTTATCTAATTACTAACACCACTAATGGACGCAAGTACATTGGTAAAAAATTGGCAAAATTTTCTAAAACAACTACAAAAACAGTAAAACTAAAAAATGGCACAAAGAAAAAGAAAAAAATTAGAAGCAAAATCGACAGCGACTGGCAAACATACTATGGCTCAAACGAAGCACTAAACAAAGATGTGGCAACATTAGGCCCGGAACATTTTAAAAGAGAAATACTTTATTATTGTAAATCCAAGGCAGAATGTAGTTATATCGAGGCTCGAGAACAATTCACACAAAAAGTACTGGAATCAACTGACTACTACAACGGTCACATACAGGTTCGAGTACACGGCTCCCACATAATAAACAAATTAGGCTCATAATTTATCGATAGGCTCCGCACTGGCCGTTTTAACAAGGTGCCCTACAACTGGACCACGGGTCGCAGGGATGGAAATTCTGCATCGATAACAGAGACATGATTGCCACTATCCTTAACCGGACGCAACACACAGTCTGAAACGTGTTGGCAAATGTATAGTAAGACTAAAAAGAGTGGGCTCTGTTGAGTCATTGCAACCCACAAGAATCTTTGCGTTCATCCTTCAGCAATAAGATTCTGCGTTATTAAAAGGACTACGTAAAAAGGTACCGCATAACCGCCTTTACTGTTCACAGTTGTAGCGATGGATTACGATAATAGGCCTCCGACAGGAATTCCTTTATTTTCTTTGCCCGTAGCAGGGCAAAGTACGACTGCAAAACCTTGACAAGTATCAGTTATGTAAGTAATCTAAATAACTGTTTTTAAATTAAGATAAGAATTTCAAAGATTAATGTTTATGCGAGTATTAGCGAAGCTAAACATTAATCTTAGTTGTTCTCTGAACAACTTTAAAAGAGTTGTTGTTTATATTCTGTAGTTGGCTTAATGCCTTTGTCTATCTTTATCTTGTTTTGGAGTACCATGGAAAAAATTTCACGTTCTTCATAGGTAAAATTCCAAAGTTCATTATAGCTTTGGCCACTGTACAAGGCCAGTGTTGCAACATCTTCGATTAAGGCTTTTGTATCTTTTTCCATAGATTTTAGCAACTTTAAAATCTCAGGACCTGACTTAAGAGTCAAAAGCCTCATGCGAAAAAAGTTGTGGGATTCAGGTCTAATGTAGTTTTAAAAGTCTTGTCGCATTTAGAACATTGTACATCAACACTCTTATTAATACCTAGTTCGGAAATTTCAAGTAAACTTGTTTCTAGCTTCTTAAATTCAGGTCGCTCCATTTGCATGGCCCATTCGAATATCTGTGCCTGATCCTTTACTACAACACCGTTTGGTAGCAGTACTTCTTCGATGCAGTTTGCCACAGTTTTAATACTGGTATCTAAGAGTATATCATAGCTGGTATTGACAATTTTGAGTTGTTCGTCTTGGCTTAGATCTCGTTGTTCAGCCATTTGCAGATTACGCATTTGTTCAAATTGAACCCAGTTTAAATTCAATATACTTTTAACAGTGATTGGTCTAACAAACACTTTGATACCGCTGTCTAAGTCTATGGGTTTGATATCGTTGATCACTTTGATGCTGGAGATAACTCTGTTTAGGTTAACAGTAAATTCTGTTACAGCTTTGTTTTCGCAGTCACATTCTGCAGACGCATCAAAATTTTCGCCATAGGTTGCTCGTCGAATAGCAACAAGAATAGCGTCTAAATCAATGGCCGGCATTTCATCGACATTTTTAATACAGGGCACACAGCTATTGATCAATTGACGAATAGCATTGCCGTTTAACAATGAATCAGCATTTTTAAGTACAATTTCATCTTTGGCAGTCATTGGATATACTGGTATCTCTCCCTGAGCATTTAGTTCCGCTAAGGGTGTGGTATAATACTTTCCCTGACTGGGTAGCAGTATCCAAATGCCTGGTTTTCTAAAGAAACTCTTTAGTGGATTATTTTCAATTTGTGCTGTTTCTGGCATTTTTAACTCCGATAAATAAAAAGCGTATAAACATATTTATACCAGTAAAAAGTATACTTTAATGGCACTAAACGATATAACAGGTACCGCGATACCTGACCCATCTAGACCGGGTTACTATGATTTTTCATTGAACGGCATTTCTACGGCCAAACAAATGGACAAGTTGATTGACCTTACTAGTGCCATGGCCAAAAGACTGGTCAAAGGCAAAGACACACCTGAAGGTAAAGCAGAATTAGACCGTATAGATGCTATAAAAGCCAGTAACAAAGAAACAACTAAGGCATCTAAGCAAACAAAAGAACTCGGTGATGCCACCGAAGATCTAAGATTTGGATTTGATAATCTAAGTCGTGTTGCCCATGGAAGTTTTAAAGGACTCAGTGACTTATCTTATTTTCTAAGTCATAACAGTAAGTTAGCCCTTGGCCTAACGGGATTTGGTACAATGTTGGGTGCTCTAAACGGATATGCAGATAACCTAGGCAAGGCCATGCAAATGGGTGTGGCCGGTGACATTATGACATTTGCCATAGCCAGTAAAACTGCTGGTGTTAGATTAGAATCATTTACATCTGCGCTAAAAGAAACGGGCGGCGGCTTTGCCAGTCTAGGTACCAGTGCCACTGATGGCGCTGTAAAATTTGGTGCATTGGTGTCGGAAGTAAGATCCAGCACAGAACGTTTTGGTAATCTAGGCCTAAGCCTAGATGACTTGGCAATGTTTACTGCTCAACAGGTCAAAGTAGCAGTGAGTCAAGGCTTTAAAGGCAAGCAGGCACAGGAACAGGTAAGAGCGAATTCAGTGGCCCTGGCCAAAGACTTACAAAATCTAAGTGAAAGCACAGGTAAAAGTGTAACTGAATTAGCCGCGGCCGCAAATAAATTAGCCACAGATCCTTTGATTGCCACCATGGTGGCCACGACTAGGGAAAATAGAAAACAAGTTAGTAGTGCAGTTTTAGGATTTGCCGCAAGTATAAGGGGAGTATTTGGTGAAGCAGGCGACGTCCTGGGCACAGATGCATTAAAGTCAGCGGCCGCTGGTTTACCACTGGCACTAACAGAATCTGGTAAAAATTTATTAATTGCCAGCGCACCTTTATACAATGAATTTACTAAACTTGCTGAAGGAGTACAGCAGGGCAGACAAGTAACAGAACAAGATAGAGACAGACTAAGAAAATTAGCCGAACAAGAAGTTGAACAGCGCGGCCAGCAGATTAAAACACTGAGTATGTTAGAAGGTCCAGCAGGAGAATCTGCAAGACAATTATTAAAACTAGCAGAAGAAGCTAGATTCTATAACACAGAAGAAGGCAAAGAACGTAAAAAACAATTAGACGCTAGTCGTAGATTTGTTGCAGAAAGAAATAAATTAGAAGCTAATTTACAACAAGCACTGATACCAGTACTGGGCATACTTAACAACATTAATTGGAATTTCTTTTATGGAATTTTAAATGGAGTTGCCGCAGTATTCAATACAATTCTTAAGGTCTTAAATCCCATTGCCAATTTATTAGGTGCCACAGGCGCAGGCAGTTTGTTGGGAGGCCTACTAGCACTGGCAGGTGTAGTGGGCATAGCCGGTTCCGCATTTACAGCATTTACCAGTTTGTTTGGATCAGCCAAGGCCTTGCTAGGCGGTAACGCCGCAGGTGGTTTTGCCAGTATGTTTGGTCGTAGAGCAAATGGCCAAACCGCGGCCACACCACTGTGGGTAAGAACAGTTGATAATGTATTAAATGGTGGCCGTGGAACAAGTCCTGGTATGACACCAGAACAACAGGCAAAATACAAAGATTTACGTAGACAGGGTTTATCACCAGCAGAAGCCAGAGCACAGGCCAGTCGTAGTGGAATGTTTGCTGGCCTAACAGGCATGAGTACAGCAGCCAAAATTGGTATGGGTGGCATGGCACTGGGTGGCATACTAGGATCTGTTGGCAGTGGCATGGAAGGCGATGCTGGAAAAGTAGTAGAATTATTAGGAGCTGGCGTAGACATTGCTACCATCATGTCTATGTATAAAGCATATGGTAAAACTGGCATGGCATCTATACTACGAGCAACAGGTTATCGTGGAGCAGGGTCAGCCGCATTAATGAGATTAGGTCCGAGAATAATGGCCGGCGGAGCAGGAGCATTAGTAGGGGGAACAGTGGCAAATGCTGTCATGGGCCCGGCACAGACTAATGCAGGCACAGCGGGCAACATTGCAGGTAGCATTGCAGGTGGTGTAGGCGGATCTTTTGCTGGCAGATTCCTTGGAGGCATGTTAGGTACTTGGGCCGGACCAGTGGGCATAGCCATTGGCTCAGCCGCTGGCGGTGTTATAGGACAGTTATTGGGCGACAAATTATTTGGTGATGATGTCACTGATACTGCGGTCAGTGCCAATGATACCATATACAGCGACAACGAAAAAAGAGTTGCCGAAACTGCTAGATTAAATGCCAGTGTAACAGAATTGGTTGATCAGCAACGGGCCGCTAATTCGATGAATGCTCAGGCATTGAATTATCAGCGTGATACTAGCAGAAACATAAAGAATCTGCCACTGCCGAACTAAGGCAAATCCTATAAATATATAACAGGATAAAATATGAGTTGGCGCAAACACTTTCAAATACCACAAACAGCAAATGAGCTAATGAAGGCTCAACAGCAAAAAAACGGCAATAACGGTCACGTAAGTGCCAATAAATTTGCCAGCTGGCTAAAAGACGTTTATACAGGCGCACCAAACAGAACCGACCGTTATGCTCAGTATGAACAAATGGATGTGGACAGTGAAATTAATTCAGCGTTGGACACAATAGCAGAGTTTTGCACACAGTTTGACTACGAAACTAACTTACCATTTACCTTTGAACATTTTCAAGATCCCACAGACGCAGAAGTAAAAGTACTATCTAATAGTCTACGCCAGTGGTGTTTGATCAACGAATGGAAAAAACGTTGCTGGCGCACAGTTAGAAACAGCATAAAATATGGGGATCAGTTCTTTATTAGAGATCCTGAAACATTTGAATTGCACTATGTAAATGCCGCAGATGTCACTAAGATTATTATCAATGAAGCCAAAGGACGTCAAGTTGAGCAGTATATAATGCGTAACCTAAGCTTGGACATTGCCAATAAAGTAGCATCTACTCCATTAAGCACAGACAAAGCACAGACCGCACCGCAATTTAGTAGTGCTAGTTTTGTACAGTATGCCGCAGGTGTTAGAGCCAGTGGTGGTAATCAGAATCCCAGCGAGGAAATTGCAGTAAATGCAGATCACGTGATACATCTAAGTTTAACAGAAGGCTTGGATAATAACTATCCTTTTGGCGTCAGTGTACTAGAATCTTGCTATAAAGTATTCCAACAGAAGAGTTTATTAGAAGATAGTATTATTATCTATCGTGTTCAACGTGCGCCAGAACGACGTATTTTCTATATTGACGTGGGTAACATGCCTGCAAACATGGCCATGGCCTTTGTGGAACGTGTTAAAAACGAAATCCACCAAAAGCGTATGCCTAGTCGTACAGGCGGCGGCGCTAGCATAATGGATGCCAGTTATAATCCATTGAGTATGTTAGAAGACTATTTCTTTGCACAAACAGCCGATGGCCGTGGCAGTAAAGTTGAAACATTGCCCGGCGGCGATAATCTAGGACAAATTGATGACCTAAGATTCTTTACTAATAAAATGATGCGAGCCCTGCGTATTCCCAGTAGCTATTTGCCCACAGGACCCGATGATGGTACAGCAGTTTACAATGATGGCCGTGTAGGTACTGCATATATTCAAGAATATCGTTTCAACAAATATTGTCAACGTCTGCAACAACTTTTAATTGAATCATTGGACAACGAATTTAAAATGTTCTTGAAAAACAAGGGCGTAGAACTTGATTCAAGTACATTTACATTGGCATTCTGTGCTCCACAGAGCTTTAGTGAATACAGAGAAATCGAAGTTAACAATGCCAGAGCCGCTGTGTTTACACAATTGGCAGAAGTTCCATATATTAGTCGTAGATTTGCATTGAAGAAATATCTAGGATTAACCGACGAAGAGATTGTGGAAAACGAAGTAAAATGGAGTGAAGAAAATCCAGATGGAGCACCAACACCACAGGGCGATGCTAGCCTAGCAACCAGTGGCGGTGACCTAAACAGCGTGGGAATCGATAAGCCCACAGATGACGACATGGGCTTGTTAGGTGACACAGAAGGTTCTGCAGAAGCTGGTCAGGACTTGGGCTTGAATGGCGAGCCCAATCCCAATGCACAAGGTAATCAAAGTCCACTAGGAGGAACCCCAAATGAAACTCAATGAAGTAACAGATTTCCAAGATGGACACTATAATCCAGAAGCGGATCAATTTCACAAAGCTGAAAAAACCGATACTCGCCGTCCTAGATTAAGTTTAGAACATCTTAACAAAATTAGAAAAATGAGAGAGATTAGAAAATTAGAAACAGAGCAACGGAAAGAACTGTATAAAACCATTTATGCACGGCCCGCGGCAATGTAGTATTAATCTATACTTACTTCGTATATCTAGTAGAAAAACACGTTTTTAATGGTGTTTCTACTAGATTTTTTATGTAATATGTAAATAATATTACGAAGACAACCACTTTTGGCCAAAAAGGAGAACAGCATGTCAAAACATACATTAGAACAGGTGCTTGAGCACTTAATCAATAAAGAAGACGATCGTGCAAGCGAATTGCTACATCAATTCTTTGTTGCAAAAGGTAAATCAATTTACGAAGAACTAAGTCAGTTCGACGAAGAAGTTGAAGAGGATATCGAAGAAGGTATCGGCGGAAACCCACAACAAGGGTTCGAAGATGAAATCACAGATCATCAAGCAGATTTGGAAGATGAACGTCTATTCAGCGAAGCTGAAGATGAAGAAGAAGATCCAATGTCAGCCATGGGCGGTGATGAGCCAACAGAACCAGAAGCCACTAGCGATTTAGCTATGGGCGGATCCGGAGAAGAAGGCGCCGAAGGTACTGAAGAAAAGGCAGACGAACTATTAACTTCTGTTGAAGATTCGTTAGCTGAACTAAAAGCATTATTTGCTGAATTAACTGGCGGTGAAGAAGAGTCAAGCATGGAAATGCCCGGCGAAGAAGAGCCAACAGAAGAAAGTTATGCCGCTTTAGGTGAAAACGTTGCATTGCAAAATGTAGCATCTCCAGCTAACAGCGATGCCGCTGACAACAAGAAAAGCCCAGTAAGTTCTGGTGCTAAGATTTCTGGTAATGGCGCTGGCGCAATTAAAATCAATGACGGTAGCATGAACGGCGGCGAAGCTGGTTCTACAGGTGGCCAATTAAAAGGCAATGGTCTTTTAAAAGGTAACGTAGTTGCTAATCCAAACGCTAAAAACGTTGGAACAGCTCCAGGTAACAAAAAAGCTCCTAGCTTACAAAATGTTGCCGTACCAAAGATGAACAGCGATTCAGCTAGCAATAAAACTAGCCCAGTAGCAAAGAGTTAATAACATGGCCTTACCATTAGTAGAAGCCCTTACATACGATCAAGCTGGAATTAGAACCCAGCTGATTGAAAACGCCTCTGGCGGCAAGGATCTCTACATGGAAGGCATTTTTATTCAAGGCGGAGTAAAAAATCAAAACCAGAGAGTTTATCCCGTCAATGAAATTGCTAGAGCATGTAGTAACATTGCCGAAAAAATTAAAAATGGTTATTCAGTATTAGGCGAAGCCGATCATCCTGATGACCTACAAGTTAACTTAGACCGTGTATCACACATGATTACTAATATGTACATGAATGAAAACAACGGTATAGGTAAATTAAAAATCCTACCTACACCAATGGGTAACATCGTAAAAACTCTCTTAGAGAGTGGTGTTAAACTAGGTGTATCAAGTAGGGGATCCGGTAACGTCAATGAATCTGGTGGCGTTACTGAATTTGAAATTGTCACGGTGGACATCGTGGCACAACCTAGTGCTCCAGAAGCATATCCTAAAGCTATCTACGAACGTGTTATGCACGATCGCAGACGTAACCAATTATGGGGCGTCGCAGATGCAGTAAGACATGATTCAAAAGCACAAAGATACCTCCAGGAAGAGGTTCTCAGGTTCATCGATAACCTAAAAAAATAAGGGGAACTAGATGAGCACATTAAAAGAACTATTCGGTACCGGGATGTTATCTGAGGAAGTAACAAGTCAATTACAAGAAGCTTGGGATTCTAAGGTTAAGCAACTACATGAAGAAGTTGAAGCAAATTTACGTGAAGAATTTAGCCAACGTTATGAACATGACAAAGGTTTGATTGTTGAAGCGGCTGACAAAATGATCACTGAAGCAATTCAGCGTGAAATTACAGAATTTGCACAAGACAAACGCGATGTAGTAGAAGCTAAAGTAGCTTACAAAAAACAAATGAAAGAGCACGCTCAATTGCTAAACAAATTTGTTCTAGAAGCCATGGCCAAAGAAATCAAAGAACTCAGAGAAGATCGTGATACACAGAAAAAGAACTTTGGTAAACTAGAAGAATTTGCAGTGAGCAAACTAACAGCAGAACTAAAAGAACTACGCGAAGACGAGCAAAAACTTGTTCGTGCTCGTGTTCAAATGGTTGCTGAAGGCAAGCAAATTATTGCAGACGCTAAAGCTAAGTTTATTAAAGAAGCCGCAAATAAGACTGAACAACTTATCAGTGGTGCTTTACGCAATGAAATAACTCAATTACGTGAAGACATTCAAATGAGCAGACAAAATGCATTTGGACGTAAGATTATGGAAGCTTTTGCTGCCGAATTTATGGCCAGTGGCTTTGCAGATGGAACCCAAGTCAAAAAACTTGGAACACAAATCGAAGAACTAAACCAAAAATTATCAGAACAAGCACAGATCGTAGAATCTAAAAACCAGGCATTAACTCAGGCTCAAAAGAAAATTCGCATAGCAGAAGACGCGGTAAAACGCCAAACTATTATGCAAGAGTTGGTATCTCCTCTTTCTAAAGAGAAGAAGGGAATCATGGAAGACTTGCTGAAAACAACAGCAACCGAAAGTCTCCGTGAAGCATACAACAAGTATCTACCAGCAGTCCTCAACGAAACTACTAAAACTGTATCAAGCAAACAAGTAATTTCCGAGAGTTCGGTATCGCAGAAGACTGCGGTGACCGGTGATAAAACTTCTAGTGAACATTCTGCAGGCGCAGACATACTATCACTACGTAAGCTAGCCGGAATAGGAAAGAATTAAAAGGAGACTATTATGTCTGAAAAACTTTTCGAGTCCCAGAACTGGAACGCAACTAAGGATGTTCTACTAGAAGGACTCAACGGTAACCGTAAAGCTGTCATGGAGACAGTTCTAGAAAACACACGTAAGCAACTTACAGAATCTGTAACTGCTGGTGCAACACAGTCTGGCAACGTAGCAGTACTTAACAAAGTAATTCTACCAGTTATTCGTCGTGTTATGCCTACAGTTATTGCTAACGAAATCGTTGGTGTACAACCAATGACTGGCCCAGTTGGTCAAATCCACACTCTACGTGTTCGTTATGCTGAAACTTCTGCTGGTGTTACAGCAGGTACTGAAGCTTTAAGCCCATTCAACATTGCTCAAGCCTACACAGGTAACAGTAATGCAGGTGCCCCAGGCCCAGTAGCTACAAGCTCTTTAGAAGGCGAAGTTGGTAAAAAACTAAGCATTCAAATCTTGAAGCAAACAGTTGAAGCAAGAAGCCGTAAGATTTCTGCTCGTTGGACATTTGAAGCCGCTCAAGACGCACAAGCCATGCACGGTTTGGACGTTGAAGCTGAAATCATGGCCGCACTTGCACAAGAAATTACTGCTGAAATTGACCAAGAAATTCTTGGCAAGCTAGTAACTTTAAGTGGTACAGCAGTTCACACATTTGCTCAAGACGGTAGCGTAAGCTTCACAGGTACACCTACATACGTTGGTGACCAACACGCGGCATTGGCCATCATGATCAATGATGTTGCTAACCGTATCGCTCAACGCACACGTCGTGGCGCAGGTAACTATGCAGTTGTTTCCCCAACAGCATTGACTATCCTACAAAGTGCTACTACATCTGCATTTGCACGTACTACAGAAGGTACATTCGAAGCTCCAACAAACACAAAGTTTGCTGGTACATTGAACAGTTCTGTAAAAGTATATGTAAACGCATACGCAGATTCTACTGCTCCAGTTTTAGTTGGTTACAAAGGACCTAACGAAATGGATGCGGCAGCTTTCTATTGCCCATATATCCCATTGATGAGCAGTGGTGTTGTAATGGATCCAGCTACAATGGAACCAGTCGTAAGCTTCATGACACGTTATGGTTATGTTGAATTGACAAACACAGCATCTTCTCTAGGTAATGCCGCTGACTACGTTGGCAACATTGCTATGGGTGCAGTTAAGTTCCTATAATCTAGGAAGTTTAACAACTTGTATGAAAAGGACTCTTCGGAGTCCTTTTCCATTTATAAATATTACTATGTTTGCCACAGTCGATGAATCAATTAAAGAACAAAGATTAACAATATGTTATAGCTGTGAATCTTTTATAAACAAATTAAAAACTTGTAATGAATGTAAATGTTATATGCCGGCCAAGGCATTGTTTGCAGAAACTGAATGCCCAATGGGTAAATGGGGCAGGTCAGATCCCGGAGACAGTATCATTAATCAACTTGAAGAATCAATTTTAAAACTATGGGACAAGAGTTAAGATCTTAGATTTTGATAAATAATTGAAATAAGGTTAACTCATGTCCATTAAAGTAAATCATTCTGCAGAAAGCCTTACACCAGATTCTGGTGTATTAACTGTTAACGCCACTGGAGCACTAAAACTTCCCACTGGAAATTTAACAAACCGCCCGGCAATTGCAAGTGCAGGCTTGATTAGATATTTAGGCGATACCGGTGTTGCAAATCCAGAATACTATGATGGTGCAACATGGCAAATTATAGTAAACAAAGATTATGTTGACACACAACTGTCAAATGAAAATAGTAACCTTACTAATACAATCAGTAATTTACAATTAAACAGTCTCACTGACGTCACTGTTACTTCTCCGGTAACAGGTGAAGTATTAGTCTATGACAGTACCTTTGGTAAATTTAGAAGTCAGATTAATTCTTTAACACCTATTACAAGATTATTCACCGGAGATGGTACTACGTTAGAATTTGACATACAGAATACTGTTAGTAGTCCAAATAATCTAGTTGTAACTATAAACGGTATCAATCAAGAACCTTATTATAGTTATACTATTATTAATGGAAATATTGTAGCCTTTGATGAAGCACCTGCTATAGGTGATAGAATTCAAATAAGAATTTTACGCAGTAATACAACCAGCGATAGACCTAGACCTAAAATAACTTCTATAAGTTATAGCACAATCAGTAATTATACTACTATATCTATAGTAGCCACAGACATTGCTTATGGTACAGGAGTTAGAATCGGAAATCAAAATATCACTAGAATAGATTACCCCAGTGATAGCATTCTTCAACTAATGATTGAAACAAACACTATTAATGCTAACAGTTCTTTTTGGAATATTCCTCAAGATCTAACTTTATTAGATGTTAGCGGTAATGAATATACATATAAAAATTTAATTAATCTTAATTCTTCTAAGCCAAAATGGACAGACTCTAATACCTATATAGGGCGTTTTAGATCCGGAGAAGCAATAAATTTTAGACTTGCGGTAAATAATGCTACAAGTATAATAATAAGCCCTGCTTATGCAGGTGAATCCACTATTAGTTGGTTAACTATCAGTGGAACTAGTATCGTAGGTACTGCTCCTAGAAACAGCAGTCCTAGTCGATATGAAATTACTGTAACTGCTAGCAACGGTAGCGTTGAAATAACGAAAAACTACTGGTTGTTAGTTATATGATTATTCTCACAGTTGGCGGCACCAAACTTAAAAATGCCAGGAGATAATAAAGATGCCATTGATAAAACTTAAATCAAGTTCACTAAGTGATAGTATAGATTTAAAGGGAATACCAACCGCGGCTGAATTATCTTATATAGCTACTACTCAAATGGTTCAACAAGAGATTAGTAACTTAGTTGGTTCGGCCCCGGTACTTTTAAATACTTTGGCGGAACTAGCAAAGTCTGTTAGCATAGACAAAAACAATGCTAGCTGAATTTCATTAGAAATTCAATAAAGAGGATAAAAAAATGCCATTAATTAAAGCAAGGTCCAGTTCGATTATCGACAGCGTAGACCTAAGAGGGCAGCCAACGGCTCCTACAGCAGAACAAACGGTTAATACAAATCAACTAGCCAGTACATCATTCGTTCGTACAGCTATTGCCGAGTTAATCGATAGTTCACCAGATTTGCTAAACACCTTAAATGAATTAGCAGCCGCTATTGCAAACGATCCAAATTTTGCAACTACGATTGCTACAAGTCTTGCAACAAAACTACCAAAAGACGGTAGTCAAGCAATGACCGGTGAGTTAACACTTTCCGGTGATCCAATTACGAATTTAGGTGCGGTAACAAAGCAATATGTTGATAGTGCTATCAACGCACAGATGATTTATAGTACAGATGATGTTCCTGAAGGCACAACTAACTTGTACTACACAGACGCTCGTGTACGCGGCGCCTGGAGTTTATTCAGTGATAACACCACTGTTTTAAGCTATGACCAAACAACAGGTATATTAACTTATAATCATCCAACTAGTGATGGTATCTTAGAAGGTACTACAAATTTATATTTTAGTCAAAGCCGTGCTCGTCAAAGTATCAGTCTTAACAGCGATGATAACACAATTATATCATACAGCTCACAGACAGGTGAATTTACATTTACAACTCCAAGCACTGATAAAATTGTAGAAGGCCTAACAAATCAATATTTTACAACAGCTCGTGCTCGTAATAGTGTAAGCAACGGTGCAAACATTGACTATGATTCAGCAACTGGTGTTATTAGTACACAGGCCGCTGTTTGGTCAGTAAACGGTCAAACACACGATGTTGTATTAGACACAGACAATATTGATGAAGGTTCAATGAACCTATACTATACTGATGCTCGTGCTCGTAGTGCAGTTAGTGTAACCACTGACAATTCAAACATTTTAAGTTATAGCACTGGCACAGGCGTAATTACATTTGTTACACCAAGCACAGACGCTATCAGCGAAGGCGCAGTTAATTTGTATTACACAGACGCTCGCGTTCGTGCCGCAGTAAGCGCAAGTGGCGATATCAGCTACAACGACTTGACTGGTAATTTCAGTTATTCTACACCAACAACTGATGGTGTAAACGAAGGTTCAATGAACCTATACTTTACAAATGCTCGCGCAAGAAATGCTGTTAGTTTAACCACTGACAACAACAGCGTATTATCATATGATCCTACCAGCGGTGTATTCACATTCAGCTTGGGTAGTCAAACAACGGATGACGTTGCAGAAGGTCGTACAAACTTATACTTTACAACAGCTCGTGCTCGTGACAGTATCAGTGCAAGCGGTTGGAGCAATCTAAGTTATAATAACGCAACTGGTATTATTGCAATATCAGCTCCAAGTACAGATGATGTAACAGAAGGTGCAACAAACTTATACTTTACAACAACTCGTGCTCAAAACTCAGTAAGTGCAACTAAAGTTAGCGGCGACGGCGACTTTACATATGATAACACTATGGGTGTATTCAGCTATACAGGTCCAACTTCTGTAGACTATCGTCAAGCTGTAAGCGCCTTAGCCAACAGTGGCGATGGTAATCTACAATATAGTAGCATAACTGGTGTATTCACATATGATGGTCCAACAAATACTAACTATCGTCAAGCTGTAAGTGCATACAAAGCCAGTGGCGACGGTAACCTTGCCTATGACAGCGCAACTGGTACTTTCACATATACTGGTCCAAGTGCCGCAGAAGTTCGTTTACACTTCAGTGCCGCAACAAGTGGTATTGGTTTTGGCGATTTAACCTACGACAATACAACTGGTGTATTCACATTTGCCAAAGTTACAGCATCTGATGTTCGCAGTAACCTAAGTGCCGCAACAACTGGTACAGGCCATGGCGATTTGACATATGATCCAACAACTGGTGCATATACATACGCTAAAGTTACGGCTAGTGATGTTCGTGGTGATATCAGTGCAACAAGTGCAACTGGTGTAAGTTATGACAGCGCAACAGGTATTATTAGTTTAGCTAATATTCCAAATGCAAGTTTGACAAACAGCAAGATCACAGTTAACTCACATGATATTTCATTGGGCGGTAGCTATAATTTAGTCACTGATGATATCAACGAAGGTACAATGAACTTGTACTGGACTCAAGCACGTTTTGACACAGCATTAGCTGGTAAAACAACTAATGATGTTGCTGAAGGTACAAACAATTTATACTACACACAGTCACGTTTTGACACAGCATTTGCCGCAAAGACTACAGCTGACCTAGCTGAAGATCCAATGGCAACAGCAACCAGCGGTACGCAATATTTCACAGAAACTCGTGCTCGTAATACGCTAAGTGGTGGTACTGGTGTAACATACACAAGTTCTACTGGTGTTATTGCAATCGGTCAAGATGTTAGCACAACAAGCAATGTTACATTCAACGATGTAACAGTCAGCGGTGACTTAACTGTGTTAGGTACAATGACTGCTATTCAGTCAACTACTGTTGAAATCAATGACTTGAACTTGACATTGGCCAAAGGCGCCGCAAGTGCCGCTCAAGCCAACGGAGCTGGTTTAACTATTGATGGTGCTAATGCAACATTCAACTATGTATCAGGTGCCGATCGTTGGGAAACTAACAAAGGCTTGTATGTAAACGGTGACTTCGGTACAAGTGGATCTGCTCAATTTGGTGCTATTGATAATACTCCAATTGGTCAAACAACACCAGCCGCTGGTAAGTTTACACAATTGAAAGACACAGCTTTAACAGCTGGTCGTGTTGTATTTGCTGGCACAGATGGTGAATTATCTGACGCTTCCGGTCTAACATTTAATTCAATGACAGGTACATTAACTGCAACAGCATTTACTGGCCCATTGACTGGTGATGTTACAGGTAATGTTACAGGTAATTTAACTGGTAACGTAACAGGTCAAGTCAGCGATCTAAGCAATCATACAACCGATGATGTCAGCGAAGGTACAACAAACTTGTACTTCACAGATGCTCGTGTACGTAGTGCTCTAAGTGCAGATAACAGTGGTACTGGTCATGGCACTTTAAGCTATGATAATACAACTGGTAAATTTACATTTGCCAAAGTGACAAGTGCAGATATCCGCGGTGAACTAAGTGCAACTAAGATCAGCGGTGATGGTAATTTCAGCTATGATAGTGCAACTGGTACATACAGTTATACAGGTCCAGATAGTGCTGATTATCGTCGAGCAGTAAGTGCAAATAAGGTTAGCGGTGACGGCAACTTTGCCTATGACAGTACAACTGGCGTATTCAGCTACACAGGTCCAAGTGACTCTGAAGTACGTGCTCACTTCAGTGCTATTGATGCAGGCGGTGATGGTTCATTTAGCTATGATAGTGCAACTGGTGCATTTACATACACAGGTCCAAGTGACTCTGAAGTACGTGCTCACTTCAGTGCAGTTAAAGCAAGCGGCGACGGCAACTTTGCTTATGATAGTGCAACTGGCATATTCACATACACAGGTCCAAATGATTCTGAAGTACGTGCTCACTTCAGTGCTAACACATCAACAGGTGCCGCATATGATAGTGCAACTGGTGTATTCAGTCTAGCTAATATTCCAAACAGTTCATTGACTAATAGTTCAATTACTATTTTAGGTGCTCCTGTTTCATTAGGCGATTCAATTACTTTTAGCACTGATGATGTCAGCGAAGGTACAACAAACTTGTACTTCACAGACAGTCGTGCTCGTAATGCAGTCAGTTTAGTATCAAGTAACTTAAACACACTAAGCTATGATAATACTAGCGGTGTGTTTACATTTGACTTAGCTGGTATGACTACAGATGATGTAGCTGAAGGTATGATAAATCAATACTTTACACAAGCTCGTGCTCGTAATAGCATTAGTTCAAGTGGTTGGAGTAACCTAAGCTATGATAGTACCAGCGGTGTTATCACTATTAGTGCTCCAAGTACTGATGATGTAACAGAAGGTACTACTAACAAGTATTATTTAGACAGCCGTGCTCGTACTGCTATCAGCTTAACAACTGATAACACAGATGCAATGAGCTATGATAATACAACTGGTAACTTCCACTTTACATTGGCTAACATCAACACAGATGAAATTGCTGAAGGTCTAACAAACTTATACTTTACAACAGCTCGCGCTCGCGCTAGCATAAGCAATGGTGCAAATATCGACTATGATCCAGCAACTGGTATCGTTAGTACACAGGCTGCTGTTTGGTCAGTAAATGGTCAAACACATGATGTTGTATTAGGTACAGATGATGTAACAGAGGGTTCGACAAACTTGTATTTTACAAATACTCGTGCTCAAAGTGCAATTACCTTAGTAACTGACGATTCTAACATCTTAAGTTATGCTACTGGTACTGGTACATTTACATTTGTTACACCAACTACAGATGCTATCAGTGAAGGTCTAACAAATCTATACTACACTGACAGTCGTGCAGATGCACGTATTGCAGCCGCAAGTATTCGTGATTTGAATGACGTAGATAAAGTACAAGCACTACAAGACGGTTACACACTAGTTTGGAACAGTTTCTTAGGTAAATTTGTACCGCAGAACATTGCTGTTCAAGCGAGTTCAATGAACTTTACTGGTGATGGTACAACAGCTAGCTTCAGTACTGGTGTCGAAGTTACTAGTATTGATAACACGCAAGTGTATATTAACGGTTTGATTCAAGCACCTACATACTCTTACACAATTAACACAGTTAGTAGTGTAACAAGTATTGTGTTTGACACAGCTCCGGAAGTCAACGATTATATCTTCGTTCGCGTAGTTGCTTCTAACACTCTAAGTGCTGGCGGCGTTCTAAATGAAGGAAGTAACATCGATGGTGGTACATATTAATCAATTTAATTGATTAATTTATAGGAAAGGTACGGAAACGTACCTTTTCTTATTTTCGTTTTGATATAAATATAACTATTACAGTTTAGGTTTAAAGATGCCAATATTCAGAGGTAAAAATTTTGTCAGTGCTGTTTCTGACTATAAAGATAGTGTTCGGGTAGCCACACGTTCTAATGTTGGTGTTAGCGGTACTGTGACTATAATAGATGGCATCACTTTAAGTGATAAAGATAGAATTTTATTGCTAGGCCAAAATTCATCTGCAGAAAATGGCATATATTCGTGGTCATCGGCTACTCGTAGGTTAAAAAGGTCAGAAGATGCCGATAGTATTTTTGAATTGAGTTCAGGAAATAAAGTGTATGTTGAAGAAGGTAATACTTTTTCACAAACAACTTGGACTTTAATAACACAGGGAGTGATAACTCCTGGAATAACTGGTTTAACATTTGCCAAAGAAAACCGAATAGGTACCACTGATATTAGTGGTTCTTATGGTTCAGCTAATAAAACTTTGATGATAACCCTAGATGAAACAGGCGAAGTTGATAATATAACTGCTGTAGATATCAACCTTGATGGCGGCGAATTCTAGTGTTTTAGTAGAGTAAAGCCAAAATTTGATAAATACTTTCGAGAATATTAGAAATCGATCGTTCTAAAAATTCAAGAGGGGTATATACTCAAATGGCCAATACAATTATTCTAAAGCGTAGCGCACAATCTGGTAAGGTTCCAACAACCAGCCAGTTAGCTCTAGGCGAAATTGCGATCAACACCTATGACGGTTTGATCTATATCAAAAAAGACGACGGCACACCTAGTGTTGTTCAAATCGGTGGCGTAACCAGTGTTAATACAAAAACTGGTAGCGTTGTTTTATCTACAACAGATATCAGCGAAGGTTCCAACCAATATTTTACACAAGCTCGCGCAAGAAGCGCAATCAATGCAGGTTCTGGTATCACATATAATAGTGGTACTGGTGCAATTAGCACAACACAAAATTTAACTACATCAGGCAGTCCAACATTTGCTGGCCTAACATTGACTGGCAATTTGGGTATGACTGGCAACGTCATTCCAGCGACCGATGTTACATATTCATTAGGTAGTATAGATAAGCAGTGGAAAGACCTTTATGTAGGTCCAGGTACAATTTATGTTAACGGTAGCCCAATTGCAAGTACATCAAATACAGGTGCAATGGTTTTAGGTGGTGCAACTAACCAAGACGTACAATTATCAGCAACAGGTACAGGTACATTAAACATTGGTGCCGCAACAGTTACTGGTGATTTAACAATTACAAGTACTAAACAAATCAAAGATAGTGCAAATACAAAGATTTTATTTGCTAACACTATCGACATGCAAAATCATAAAATTATCAATGTAACAACACCTACCACAAACACTGATGCGGCTACAAAAGGTTATGTTGATACAGCAATTGGTGCAATTTCAACATCAAGTATCACTAAAGGTGACACCAATGTTACAGTAACAGACACAGGTCTTGGTGTAGTAACAGTTACAGTTGACGGTACTACTGCTCTTACAGTTGATAACACAGGTGTTGTAATTTCTGGCAACTTTACAGTTAACGGTACAACAACCACAGTAAATTCAAATACTGTTGCAGTTGCTGACAACATTCTCACTTTGAACAGTGACTGGACAGGTACACCGACCCAGAACGCTGGTATTGAAGTTAACCGTGGTGATAGTACAAATACACAAATTCGTTGGAATGAAGGTTCACAGAAATGGACATTTACCAACGATGGTTCTGTTTACAATCCAATCGCAGTTACTACAACAGATTTAACAGAAGGTACTAACCAATATTTTACACAAGCTCGTGCTCGTACAGCATTGAGTGCAACAAGCGGAACTGGTATTTCTTATAACAGCTCTACTGGTGCATTTAGTTTAGGTAGTATTCCAAATAGCTCACTAAGCAACAACAGTATTACAATCAACGGTTCTTCTGTTGCATTAGGTGGTACACGTACATTAGGCACTGATGACATTTCAGAAGGTTCAACTAACCAATATTTTACTACAAATCGCGCACGTAGTGCAGTTAGTGTTACAGCCGGTACAGGTATTTCTTATAACAGTTCTACTGGTGCATTTAGTTTAAGTAGCATTCCAAATAGCTCACTAAGCAACAACAGTATTACAATCAACGGTTCTTCTGTTGCATTAGGTGGTAGCACAACAGTTACAGCCCAAGCCGCTAATGCGTTAACAATTGGTACAGGTTTAACTGGTACTAGTTATAACGGTTCAGCCGCAGTAACAGTGGCAATTGATTCAACAGTTGCTACATTAACTGGCACACAGACTTTAACTAACAAGACTTTAACAAATCCAAACATCAATGGTGCAACTGTTAGCGGTAACATTATCCCAACGGTGGATAACACGTACAACTTAGGTAGCCCATCAAAGATGTTCCACTCTGTATACGTTGGTCCAGGTTCTTTATATATTAACAACCAACAAGTATTGTCAACAACAAACAACAACATCGTTGTTTCTGCCGATATAAACCAAAACGTCAGCATCCAAACAAGCGGTACAGGTAACGTCGAATTTGCTCCATCTGGAACAGGTACCTTAAACATGAAGGGTCCAATGGTTGTTTATGCTGGTAATAACATTACTTCAAGCGATGGTAACAAGATTGCTTTCGGTAACCAAATTGGTGTTGACAGCTTGACAAGTAAGTCTAATAACACAGACTTAGTATTAACAGGTACTGGTTCAGGCATTGTTAAATTAGACGACGATGTAAAAGTTACAGGCGCACTAACAGTAGACGGTAGCTTGACAGTTAGCGGTACTATTGCCAACATCAATGTAACAAACTTGGCTATTGCTGATAACTTAGTTGATTTGAACAGCGATGTAACAAGTGGTACACCTACAGAAAACGTCGGCTTCAGAGTAATGCGTGGTGATAGTACTGCGGTTCAATTACGCTGGAACGAAAGCGGAAGTGCATGGCAGTTCACAAACGATGGTACAACATTCACTAGCATCGTCGGTACTACTGCAACACAAACATTGACTAACAAGACAATCAGTGGTAGTTCAAACACATTATCAAACATTGGTAATACTAGCTTGACAAACAGTAAAGTAACTGTTGGTACAACAGACATCAGTTTAGGTGCAAGTGCAACTACATTGGCTGGTTTAACAAGTGTTACATCAACAGGCTTTACTGGTGCATTAACAGGTAATGCTGACACAGCAACTAAGTGGACAACAGCTCGTACAATTACACTAGGTGGTGACTTATCAGGTAGCGTAAGCATTGACGGTAGTGCTAACGTAACATTGAATGCTACAGTAACCGGCGATGCAGTTACACTAGGTACTGATACAACTGGTAACTATGTTGCTACAGTAACAGCTGGTACAGGTATGACAGTAACTGGTTCTGGATCAGAAACAGCCGCAGTAACAGTTGCTATCGACTCTACAGTTACTACACTAACAGGTACACAGACTTTAACTAACAAGACATTGACTGCTCCTGTAATTGGTGGTGTAACAACGTTCAAAACAGGTAGCACAAGTATTGCTGACGAGTATGTTGTTTACTTAAATGCAACAGCAACAACAGCTAACCAAGTACTTGACAGTATTTCAGCTTCAGGTTATACATCTGTTACTTACATTATCAGTGTTGAAACAGCAACTGACAAGGAAGTATGGCAAGAAACTGTAACTTATAACTCTAGTAACGTAGTTTTCTTAGGTGACCAGCAGTTAATAACAACTGCCGCTACATCATTGGCATCATTTGACGCTGATATTTCCGGCGGCAATTTACGTCTATTGGTAACACCAACAAACGCAAATACTAAGTTCAAAGTCAAAGCAATCGCGTACAAGGTATAATAATTAGCCAAGCAAGTTAGGGGAAAGATTCCCCTAACTTTTAGTGGAAAGGGAAACTAAAAATGGCAACATCTTCAAAAACGCCTCTGATCGGCGTAAACGGTCTTAGCAGTAATGGTAATACCATTACTAATATTGGTGCAACAGGCAACAGTTTATCGTTAAGTGCAAATAATGCACTTACGCTAACAACAACTGGTGCAACAACTGTTACTTTACCAACAACAGGTACACTAGCATCTATTGCTGGTACACAAACTTTAACAAATAAAACTATTGCCGCAGGTAGCAATACTATCACTGGTTTAACAAACAGCAACCTAAGCGGTACAGCAGGTATTACTAATGCTAACTTGGCCAATAGTTCAACAACAATTGGTTCAACAGCAATCGCATTAGGTGCAAGCTCAACCACACTAGCTGGTTTAACTTCAGTTTCTTCAACTGGTTTTACAGGTGCGCTAACAGGTAATGCTGATACAGCTACAACATTAAAAACAGCTCGTAACATTCAAGGCGTAAGCTTTGATGGTAGTGCAAACATTACCGTTGTTACAGCCGGTACAGGTATTGGCGTAAGTGGTACAACAGTTAGCAATACTGGTGTAACAACTATTTCTGGTACAACTAACCAAATTACAGCCAGTGCTAGCACAGGCGGTGTAACATTAAGTTTACCAAGCTCATTGACAACACCAGGTGACTTAACAGTTTCTGGTAACTTAACAGTCAGCGGCACAACTACAACAGTTAACTCGACTACAGTAGCCGTGGCAGACTTAAATATTGAACTTGCTAAGAATGCCACAACAGCCGCACAAGCAAACGGTGCTGGCTTAACCATCGACGGCCCAGCTACTCCTGCAACATTAACTTATACAAGTGCTGACGATCGTTGGAACTTCAATAAGAACTTAAACGTCACAACAGTTTACGGTGCTTTAAGTGGTAATGCTTCAACAGCAACTACACTACAAACAGCTCGCACAATTAACGGTGTAAGTTTTGACGGTAGTGCAGCCATTACAGTTACAACAGCTGGTACAGGCATTGGCGTAAGTGGTACAACAATTTCTAACGCTGGTGTAACAAGTAATGTTGCTGGTACTGGTATTAGCGTAAGTGGTGCTACTGGTGCAGTTACAATTACTAACACTGGTATTTTAAGCATTACTGGTACAGCTCCAGTTAGTGCAAGTACAACAAGTGGTGCAACTACAATCAGTATGGCAGCGGCCACGGCCAGTGTAAACGGTTATATGACAAGTACATATGCCGCCAAGTTAGACGGTATTGCCGCAGGTGCTACCAACGTAACTAACAATAACCAATTGACTAACGGTGCTGGTTATATCACTGGTATTACAAGTGCTAACGTAACAACAGCTTTAGGCTTTACACCATACAATGCTACTAACCCAAGTAGTTATATCACTTCAAGTAGCAACACAAGTGGTACACACACTGGTGCAGTAAGCACAAGTAGCGCATGTTCAACAGGTGCTTTAACAGTTACTGGTGCAATTACTGCTACTGGTGAAGTTACAGCTTACTACTCTGACTTGAAATTGAAGACAAACATTGTTACTATTGCAGATGCTTTGGATAAAGTTGAAGCAATCAACGGTGTTACATTTGATCCAAACGAAACTGCTCTAGCATTAGGCATTGATAATCGTCACCAGATGGGTGTTATTGCTCAAGAAGTCGAAGCAGTTGCTCCTGAGTTGGTATGCGATTCTGCATTTAAAGGCTACAAAACAGTTCGTTACGACAAGCTAACAGCATTGTTAATCGAAGCAGTTAAAGAGCTAAGTGCAAAAGTTAAAGTTCTTGAAGCACAAGTTGGTTCTAAGCCAGAACTATAATACTGGTATTTTTGGAAGGTAGGCAACTACCTTCCACTTATTTTCACTTTGAAGTGATAAATAATATGAAATAAAGGAATTCTAAAATGGCTATTTTACCAGCAACAGGAACCGAAATTGTAATGGGTCGTGTAAAAAAAGCTTATAGTAACGTGGCGGCCGCAGGTGGCCAAAACATTAGATTAAGTGCTACATTAGGTGCATACGTTGGACAATCCGCGAGCACACAAATTAGTTTGAGCTCACGTTTTGGTGGCCAAACTATTCCATATACATACTAATTCTTAAGATATAAACTTATAAATACCTCGAATAACATCGAGGTATTTTTATGGCCACAAAGAAATCAACAGCTACAACCGACACAGACAAGTATCAAAAACTATTTGATATTGTACCCTACATGATACCCAGTCAATTTGAATTAGAAAACTTTAATGCGACTACATCATCCATTGGATTTCCACGTAGAGTAATCGAAGTAGTAAACAAAATTAGAGAACTAAGTTCTGCGAATCTAGCAACCACAGAATATGAAAAGAATAACAATCAAGCTAACATTGATGCACTGAAAGAATGGTTAGACAACTATAAAATTGATAACCTGTGTGATCTAGTATCTAAATGGGAAGAAAAAGAATTAAATTTCTGGATAGATAAACTAGGAAAAACATCAGCTATTGAAATCATAACAGCAGGACAAATCAGTAAAGACACCATGGAAAAAATGACCATGTTGCCTGAAGAAGGGTATGTTAAGGCAACTCAACTCTGTGTCAAACTAGCTAATGCAATTAAACAAGCAACAATCAAAGCAGAAGAAGACATTGGAATTAGGGCAAATGCACCGGAAAAAGAAGTATCTCCTGATCCACAACCTATAGAAAAACGCGGCATTAAATTAAAAAGCAATCTGTGAACTTCTTAGATAAACTCAGCACCGACTATAATAGTATAAGATTAGCAGTATGCATACCTGCAAGGGATCAAATGCATGCTGTTACTACTTTTTGTCTTTACAATTTAAGTAGCGTACTAACTAGACTAGGTATAGATAATAAATTATTTCTTAGTCACGGAACTCTAATAGTAAACCAAAGACATGAGCTAGTATTGGCCGCACAGGAATGGGGCGCAACACATGTCATGTTTATTGACAGTGACATGGAGTTTACACCTGATTGTGTTATATCATTAATAGATAGAAAATTGCCAGTTGTTGCCGCAGGTTATAGTAAACGTGTAGAACCTTTTGTAGTCACAGCATGGCATGAAATATATAAATGGGATAGTCATGTACAAGAATTTGACAAAGACTTGATCACATGTCAAGCAGTGGCCATGGGATTCATGCTGATAGATATAACAGTATTTGACGAACTAGCACTACCTTGGTTTGTTCTAGGATGGCACGGCCAATATACCGGGGAAGATATTGAGTTCTGCAGAATGTTACTGGACAAAAAAATAGATATAAATTTAGATCTAACAGTGACAAAAAAATTAGGACACTTGGGTACTAAAAACTTTAAAGTCGATCCCGATAATTAATCAAACATTCCCACTTAGTTTTCCATTTGTTTAATCTTCTTATATTATAATCTGCGGTCATTGCATAAGGGTTTGGTAAATGAATACTTTCTAATGCCTTTAGTTGTATTTTTAAATCATTGTTCACGCAAGTATATAACAGGTTTAACGTGTAGTCAGACGGATTTAACAGCACGGATATCAATGGATGATCTTCTTTGTCAAAATTTAAACAATGTACAGCATGTAAGTACCATCGTTCTGCATAGGATAGTTCGGACTTATATAAAGAATTAAGATATGGATTTTGTAGCCGCGAGTCCCAGCAATGTCGCAGGTCTAAACTTTTAACGACATTAGGCTTTTTTATTCTTTTCGGGAATTGTACTATCTCTGCCGCCATTTTTCTTATCAACCCATTGACAAAAAGTTTCGAACTTTTTAATTAATCTAGAACTGGATAACATTTGTCTGGTTTTACTGTGCAAAGGACTAGGCAAATTATCCATGGGAGTCCATGCATATCCACTGTTTTCCCAATTAAGGGTGGGAGTAAATTCTTCATCTACTAACACAATAAAAGTATCGTAGATAAAATCTTTACTTCTACTTTGATATCTGTGAAAAGGTATTACTTTATCAACTTCTATGTTGCCCAGTTCTTCGTTCATCTCTCTTAATAATGCACTATGCTCTAGTTCATTATTTTCTAATTTGCCGCCACAAAACGTCCAAGTGTTAGGATGGCTTTCTTTTTTAGAGCGCAACAAAGTCAATACATTGCCTGTACTCTTACTAACAATAATTCCGCCAACTGCCTTATACTGCTTCACAGATACAATCTCCACCAACCTGTACGATATGTTCCTTCATATGCACTAATCCATTGTCCGGCACGCCATTCATATATTAATCCAGTTGTTATATTTAATACGTAGGCACTTGAATTGCCATTGGCTAAAGCATTAAAACTAACAACCCAAGCAGTACCATTAAATTCAATGATATCAAATTGTTTGGCACTAACATTACTCCATGAATCAATTTCCGGAACATTATTAATAATCAAGTATCTTTGACCTAACTGTGCCGCAGGCAATCCATGACCAGGTGAAGATTTTTTTGGATCAACAATGGCATTAACAGCCGCAATAGTAGTGCCAGGTAAACTACTTTCGTCTATGTTTATAAAAATTTTATTCATCTGCACAGGGCTAATGTCACCTAGTGTAGCAATAATATCACTGCCACTATTAGCAGGATCATCGCCGCGACGTAGACGCATTTGACTTATACCAGGACGATATTGTCCATAAGGTTTAAGGGCTTCCTCCCAACCTAAAGGACTGCCGTCGTCAAATGTTGCTGTGCCTTGTCTGTTTAACAGCAAAGCATAATCTCCGTCGATTCTAACTTGTAATTGTAAATCTTCAAAGCCTACTATAACCCATTGTTTATTTGGTACAGGATCGGCAGGATTCCAATCTAAGGGATTTTTATCCTGTGCTCGTTTAATTTCATTCATAATAGTATGAATAAGTGTTTGTCGTTTTACCTTGGCCGGAGGATTAATAAAAATAGGAATAGTAAAATTTAGTGCGGCCACATCGATGATATCATCTGTGCCTTGCGGAACTTGACGAACACTCCATACAACGTTGATTAGTTCTGTATAAGTTAAACCAGTCCAATCAAATGGATTATCATTGACCTGCAAGTTGATACTAGGGTTAAACAAAACTAACAACTGCTCTAATATTTGTAATTTTTGATCTGTGTTACTGGTCCATATATCAACTTGAACAGTTAGGTCGTAGGGTACCGGCATATAACGTTCTATACTATAAGTATTTCCTATCTCTCCGTCTATATATTGTCCTGTAGCGTAATCATATTTTTTTTCAAAAACTTGCACTTTATCTACGTGCGTGGGATTGTTTCTTCGTTCAGCATTGATAGTCAAGTCAGTGACATACACACTGATAAATGGAACAGTATTAATCATGTTCTCACTTTGATTTTTCATTATGTGTGCGGCCATACGATTGATGTCGCCATAACGTACTGGCACTTGAATATAACTTTCTTGACCGTTTCTATCTTTACCAGTCTTTACAGAAAACTCTCCCATGAGTCTCATAAACTGAGTTAAGTATCTTCGTATTTGTTCATCGTAAAAAAATTGCATAATTAAATATCTGCCTTAGGTTTGATCACTTGACTCAATGGTTGTCTTATTGGTATTTCTTTATTGCCCACAACAGTGGTAGCAGTATTGTTAATAAACTGACCAGCGTTAAACACTCTGTCTCTCATAGTAGTTGTATCATTAAACTCAGATACACGTTGCCATCTTGTTCCTCGATAAACAAACATGGCATTTGGCATGTAGTCTGTTCGAATAAAGAAATCACCATCGTGTGGATTTATAGGGAAACTATTTCCTTGATCAACTTGCTCGCCATGATCATACTGATATTGTTTTGTAGTATCATTGACTAAGTTACTGGTATTCTGCTCGTATTTCGGAACTTCTTTTTCACCAGCGGCAATGATAGCGTTGCTGATTTCTAATTCTCGTTGATAAGTGCTTAGTGCATCTTTTAGTGTGTCCACACCAGAACCTTCCTCGGCATTTTGTTGTAGTATATCTCTGTATTCTTGTGCATCGGTCATAGGGCTTGCTTTAATACGCCAAATATGTGGGTACCATGTTTGACTAAAACCTTCTGCGGCACGACTAGCATCCTGTACTACATAAAATTTGTTTACTGCTGGTTTACTTTGATCCAATAATAAATCGTCTCTAACATGGGGTAGTTCGATAACATCACCGGCCATTAACTTACGGCCTATTCTATCAACCATGTCATTGATATGAAAACTAATAAAAATTGTGTCAGCTGACAGGAATAAACCGAATTGTGTTAAGTCAAAATCTTGATCTCCTACGTTGTACACGCCCATGAGCTCATATACATCTGGGTCATATATTCTGTCTCTATTTTCTAAGAACAACAAATCTTGAATTTTTGTTTCATTTAAAATATCATCTGCACGATAGTTAGGTCTAGTAGGATCGTTACTAGCACCCTGATCGGCAGGCTGTACATATTTGTGGACAAGGACACCGGTTCCTCCCACTAGAAATTGTTCACGGATAATTTTATCCATGAAGTGAAAATCATTGGTTTTTTCTTTTTTCCACAGGCTTAATCTTGGCATAGTCTACTATTTACCTGAAAAACTTAAATCAAAAAATTGACAGTAAATCCCGTTTATTGTATAATTAACACATGAACACAGAAATACTCCTACGCAACAGTGGCAAACGTGCCTTCTTAGAAGCCGCGACTGCTTTGTTTATCAAAGAACTTAAACTTGAAAAATTTAAGCATAAACTACTAATTTCTACCAAGAAAAATTTGATCGCAGAAGAAGGTGCTAGGGGTATGGCTAGCAAGTTGCCTGATAATACTTTAGTAGTAATTTTAGACAGTCGTTTAGACATAGAAAAAATGGTGGAAACCCTGGCCCACGAAATGGTGCATATCAAGCAATTGGCTTCGGGTAAACTGCAATGGAAATATATCAGAGGCAAGGAAACACCTTTTTGGTTGGGAAAAAAGGTTGTTGCAAGTTATTATAACCGTCCTTGGGAAATCCAAGCATGGAGTCAGCAAATGGTTTTGGCCAATAAACTGTGGGCTGTCGTAAATCAGTGAAATTGACAAATAACTAACATTCTGCTATAATTAATTTTTTGGAGGATATATGGCTATTCGAAAACCGGCTGTTAAAAACACTGATACAAAAATTGCATGGCGCTTTGCCGATCCTGCAAAGCCCTTGATGTACAGGGACGCTGACAGTAAGTATGTAGGCGATGAACCCCGTTATCCTTCTGTGGAAGAACAAGATGCTTGGACTAACAGCGAGTATCAAACTCAACTGTTAAAAACATTAAATTGGTACAGTTATACACAGGATGCCAAAAAGAGTGCAGAGTGGGTGCATCAATTCCTGATTCGTAATCCTCGACGTGCGGCCCTAGCAGAAGCAATTAAACGAGGTGAAGCTTGGCCAGGCAGTACTGCTGGCTTTGCATTTCGAGCCGCTCGTGTTGGATTGAAACTACGCTTTGGCAGTCTGCGTACTTTGATTAAACATCTTAAGGTCGCTGAAAAACAATTAAAAAATCTAAAACCTGAAGTAAAAGAAAAAGTCGAAGTTAAAGCCAAGGCTCCTAACATCCAAGATCGTCTCAATGAAAAAATGAGCGAATGTCTAGGAGAAGTTGAAGGTCGTTTTGATGACTTTATCACTGCCAATGATTTCAAAGGTGATCCGAAACTAGTTGATTTGTTTGTACAATTTAATATTCAACCTGCTCAACTGAAATCTACTCAAAGTTTCTTCGAGCGTAGAATCGATGAGTACGAAGAAATTCTTACTACAAAAGATAGCCAATTGCTGGAAGCATACAAGCACTTGGGCAAGCGCCAATTGAATGCCATTATTAAATGGTGGCAACAGGCCTTGGCAGATGCCAACAGTTATAACATTGTTAAAAAAGCCAGTAAAACACCTCGTAAGAAAAAGGCTGTTCCGCCTGAGAAGATTGTTAGTAAGTTAGTGTATCTTAAAGAGTTTGCTGACCTTAAACTCAAAAGTGTGGAACCTACACAAATTCTTAGTGCTCAAGAACTTTGGGTTTATAACACAAAGAATAGAAAACTAGGCATCTACATTGTGGATCAATATGCTGGTACTTTAGCAGTCAAAGGTAAAACGATCACAGGATTTGATGCCGCGGCCAGTGTGCAAAAAACTCTACGCAAACCTGCAGATCAACTAAAGGAATTATCCAGCAATGGTAAGCCCGCCGCAAAGAAATGGTTTAAAGGTGTTCGAGCCACAGAAACTAAACTTAACGGTCGTATTAACGCAGACATTGTATTGCTCAAAGCATACAAGTAAAAGGTTTAAAATGAATAAATTGTTACTGTTGGTAGCTATTACCACGGCTCTTACCGGCTGTGGCGGAGGCGGAGGCGGTGGTATTACTGCTCCATCGGATAATGTAAATACTACTAGTAATCCGCCTAGTAACAATAAACTAAGTGTATCGCTGACTTCTTATAATAATAAAAATTTGATTATCACTGATAGTGTGCAATTGCCTTCGTTTAGACTGCTAAGGGACGCTAATGGTTGGATCTTTAGTGATGCAGAAAAATCTGCAGGCTGCAACACAACTGGTTGCAATGGAGGTGTGGTCAATGATAGGAGTTTGGCGTTCGGAGACTTTTTCCAAGACGGTACTTACAGCGCCTTTTTAACAACATGGCGTCGAACAGGAGTTCATGATAGTTATTTGAAAAATAAACCAATTGTAGATGCTCCAAATAAAGTATACTTTGCTAAATTTATAAACGGCAAGTGGGTTGATAAAACATCGACATTGTTGCCCAATGAAAGCGATCGTTATACTTGTGTAAGTCATAGTTATACAGCCGTAGCCGACTTTAACAATGATTCTAAACCTGACCTGTTTGTAAGCTGTCATGGCATTGATTATAGTTTTGGTGCAGGCGATACAATTACAGGACAGTCAATTGATCAAATATTTCCCAGTACTTGGCGAAATATCATGTTCGATGATCAGATAGTCTTTTTAAGTCAAGTTGACGGCACATACAAACGAATCGTAGTTCCTGGTAAAATTTACGGGCATCATGCCAGTACAGCAGATATTAATGGTGACGGTAAAGCAGACGTAGCCACAGTAAATGCCAGCTGGGGTAATACAAATCCCTCCGAAGACTATCGTCCTTATTTCTTAATGGGCAATGGCGATGGTACTTTTACAAAAGATTATACCAGGATGCCAGCTAGTATGGTCACAGATGTTGGGTCATCGATTCACGTATACTGGACATACTTAATACCCACAGAAAATGGACGCATTGATTTGGTTGCAGTTGGCGACAAAGTAGCATGGTATAAAAATCCGGGTAATGGAAATTTTAGCTCAGTCGCTCCCACATATCTTCCATTACAAGTAGGCTATCAAGCAAGCCCTTTAGATATTCTTTATAAAGACGGCAGTTTTTATGTTGACCACAGTGGTGGTAACTGGCCCGGAGTAATGACTGTTAAGAAGATTGATGCCGTAACTTTGGCAGTAACACAGATCTATTCCTTGGATCGAGATTTGGGAATGAGCGAAGGCGCTATTAGTCCACAGTTAAAACTGACAAAAGATAAACTTAACTTAGTGCCTTTTGTAGCAGGCTGTGAGCGTGACATGACAGATCCTTTGTTTAACACCAGTAAATGTAGTATCAAAATTCCTTTAAATTAAACTTCAATCTCCTGCTAAATATACTAGTAGGAGATTTTCCATGAGTGTAAAAGACGAATTAATTAAAGAAATAGAACTAAGACTGGGCGGCGGCATGGTAGATGTCGAGCTAGATTTAGGCCACTATGAATTAGCCATGACTAGAGCCCTTAGAAAGTATCGTCAACGAGCAACCAATGCTGTACTTGAAACATTTATTCCTTTAGAAATTTTTACATACCAACAAACTTATCAAATCCCCGGCAATGTTGTTAATGTACGCGAAGTTATCAAACGATTCCAAGGAAGTTTAAGCAGTGGCACAGGCGTAGACTTCGAACCATTTAATGCTGTTTATTTGAGTAACCTAATGTTACAAGGTGGCGGCATGGGACAGAATCTTGTCAACTACGAAATGTATGCAGATAGACGAGCACTAATTGCTCGTATGTTCGGAGCATACGTTACATTTACATGGAACAGAACAGACAAGACATTGTTTATTCATAGAAAATTTAATGCCGATGACGAAGTGTGGCTATGGTGCGATATCGAACGTGCCGATGATGATATCATGAATGATGTGTATGCAGGTGTTTGGATCAAAGACTATGCATTTGCTCAGGCCAAATTTTACCTAGGAGAAGCACGTAGTAAATTTAGTACTATTGCTGGTCCGCAAGGCGGAACAAGTTTGAACGGTGATAACTTAAAGAACGAAGCTCAAGCTGAAATGGATAAACTAGAAGAAGATCTAAGAACTTATGTTGATGGATCTACCCCAGTAGGATTTATCATCGGATGAAACAGCATAGAATTACCAGCGAAACTTTTCGCACCAGTGGTGACGATCCTACTATTCCTGATGCTTATGTTGATCCAAGTGAACTAGCCAGAATAAAAAAACTCGCAGGAATAGATACTTTAGGTCTAATGGAACGATCTGGAGATAGTCCGATTGATGGATCTATTGGCACCGAAAAAGGTGAGTATCAAAAAAAGCACGACATTAAACCTGGCACTGATGAATGGTTTAAATTATGGTTTGCCAGACCAATGCTAACTGGTGAAAATCCCGAGCCTAAAAAATAAAAAATCTCTTTACAAGTAGATTACACGACTATATACTACTAGTATGAATATTTACATTGACATGGATGAAGTCGTGGCCGATTGGAAATCTGCCGCTAAAAAGATTATCGGCGACTGGGATGAAAGACTGGAAAGAGTTCCTGATGAAAAATGGCAGGAACTAAGAAAAGCTGGTAGAATATATAGGCATTTAGAAGTTCGACGAGGCGGCAACGAACTAGTCGAATGGATTCTTAATTATCAAAAAACACACGAAAATGTATTTGTTGCTTTTTTAACAGCAGTACCAAATGGCAACGACTGTCCTTGGGCATTCCAAGACAAAGTACATTGGGCAAACTTTTACTTTCCCGGAGTTCCTGTATTCTTTGGTCCTTATAGCAAGGATAAGGCATATCGTTGTCAGCCCGGAGATATTTTAATAGACGATAGACTGTCTAATTATCAGCAATGGACGGAGGCCGGTGGTATCTGCCACCAGTATAAAGAATGGCCTGAATGTAAACTATGGTTAGAGGAAACATTAAAATGATCATTGGTATTTGTGGATTTATCGGCAGTGGCAAAGACACTATAGCAGACTATCTTGTTAACAGTCATGAATTTAGGCGCGAAAGTTTTGCCAACACATTAAAAGATGCTGTAGCCGCGGTATTTGGTTGGGACCGAGAATTACTAGAAGGTCGCACTAAACAAGCACGTGAATGGCGCGAACAAGTAGATCCATGGTGGGCAGAACGACTAAACATGCCTCATTTAACTCCGCGTTGGGTCTTACAATACTGGGGCACAGAAGTTTGTCGTCGAGGGTTCAATGATGACATTTGGATTGCCAGTTTAGAAAATAAACTGCGTAACAGTCGAGACGACATTGTAATATCAGACTGTCGTTTTCCCAATGAAATCAAATCAATTAAAAATGCAGGAGGCATTGTTATTCGTGTAGTACGCGGCGCAGAACCTGAGTGGTATGAAGATGCAGTAAATGCCAACAAAGGTGATAGACACCTCGGCTGGGCCCTGGGCAACAGTAAGTTAGAAAAACTTAAAATACATGCCAGTGAAACAGCATGGGTAGGAACAGCATTTGATCATGTAATTGACAATAATGGTACTTTAGATAATTTGTTTTCCCAAGTAGAAAAACTGGTGCATCCTGATTCGTTGATTTCTTGATTTTCGCTAAATAGCCCTATTTCAACTCTAATTGGTAAATATACTTAACCAATTAAGGAGAATAACAATGGCCAATTTAGTATCCCCAGGCGTAGCAGTCAGCGTAATCGACGAAAGCGCATATGGATCCGGTTCCCAAGGAACAGTCCCATTAATTATCTTAGCAACTGAATCAAACAAACCAAATGTTAGTGGCAGTGGCTATGCTGAAGGCACAATGCCTTCCAATGCAAATAAACCATATTTGTTAACTAGTCAGCGTGAACTAATTGAAAAATTCGGAGCGCCGATGTTTACTGTAGTAGACGGAACTCCGGTACACGGATCAGAAGTAAACGAATACGGTTTAATGGCCGCTTACAGTTTCTTAGGTCTTGCAAATCGTGCTTATGTTCTACGTGCAGATGTTGATTTAAGTCAACTTGAATCATCTACACACGAACCAGCTGGCGCACCAACTAACGGAACATACTGGTTAGATCTAGCTGACACAGTATGGGGTGTAAAAGAATGGAATGGCACAGTATGGGCTACTAAAACTGTATTAATTCCAAGTCAAGCACAAGTAGACGGTATTAAAAAGCCATTAGATAGTTTTGGCGCCAACGGTAACTACGCTGTATCTTTGTATGCAGGTGGTGGCAATCCTCCTAATACACTATATAGAAAAACAGCTGGCACATGGGTTGCAGTAAACACATCATTGGGTATTGCTGTTTATGCACAACCACACTATAAACTAGGTACAACAGTACCAGCAATAGGCAACACCGGTGATGTATGGATTCAAACAACAACTCCAAATCACGGATTGAAAGTTGTTGTTAAGAAATATAATTCAACAACACGTCAGTGGATCGCACAAGATATGCCACAATATCAAGATGATGCCCATGCAACAACTGGCTACGGCGCTTCATTAAACAACGGCGACATGTATGTAAAAGTTGCAGGCGGTGGCCTTGTAGCATTTGAATTAAAAATCTATAACGGAACAGCATGGACTGATCTAGCCAGTTCTAATTCCTATGAAGCACATTATACTGCACCAGTTGGAGCACCAGTAGATGGCGCACTATGGTATAACTCAAACCTAACAGTTGACTTGTATAAAAAGGCCAACGGTAAATGGCAACCAGTTACTACTAATGTAACAGTTGATTCCAGCGCACCTGTATCTCCTAACACCAATGATGTTTGGGTTGATACCAGTGACTTAGAAAATTATCCAAGAATATTTGTTTACAGTGGTTCAGTTTGGGTCGAGCGAGACACAGCTGATCAATCTACACCTAATGGTGTAATCTTTGCTGATTTAACAGCAACAGCAGGTGATACGTCTAATGGCGGCGGCGCAACAGCCATCGATATGGAAGCACCAGATCCAGCATTCCATCCGGAAGATATGCTATTATGGAACACTATGGTAAGCACTGGCAACGTCAAACAATACGATGCTATGACTGGTAAATGGCATTCATACAGTGGTAACTATGATGCAGGTCCTAAAGCTGGCCAACCTTATATGTTACGCAAAGCACAACGTCGTGCAGTAGTTAAAGCTATGCAGGCCGCTGTGACTAACAACACAAAGATCCGTGAAGAAACAGTATATTTTACATTGATTGCCGCTCCTGGTTATCCAGAGTTAACAGACGAAATGGTAACATTAAACGTTGACCGTAAAGAAACAGCGTTTATCATCATTGATACTCCATTACGTTTAGCACCAGCTGGTCAAGAAATCATTGATTGGGCAACAGGTGTTAATGCTGGCTCAAACGGCGAAGATGGTTTAATCAGTGCCGAAAGTACTTGTGCCGCTTACTACCCAAGCGCAATCACAACAGATTTAATGGGCAATGATGTAGTTGTTCCAGCAAGTCATGTTGTACTAAGAACAATGGCATACAATGACCAAGTTAGTTATCCATGGTTTGCACCTGCAGGTTTAACACGCGGTGTTATTACTAATGCTTCGAACGTGGGCTATGTTAACATGGACGGCGAATTTATTCCAGTAGCATTAACAGGTGGTCAACGTGATACATTGTATGCAAACAGACTTAACCCATTGGCTAACTTCCCTGGACAAGGCTTATATGTATTCGGTCAGAAAACTTTACAATACGCTTCTACAGCATTGGACAGAATTAACGTAGGTCGCTTATTGGCTTACTTACGTGAACGTTTCGATCCATTAGCTCGTCCGTTTATTTTCGAACCCAACGATAAGATCACACGCACTAACGCTAAATCTGTGTTTGACGCATTCTTATCAGATATGTTGGCCAAGAGAGCCATATATGACTTTATCGTTGTTTGTGATGAAACAAACAACACACCAGCTAAAATAGATAAAAACGAATTATGGATTGATGTTGCTATTGAACCAACTAAAGCCGCTGAATTTATCTATATTCCAATCCGCGTGGTTAATACCGGCGAATTAGGAACGACCAAATAATAGCTAAATAACAATAGACCAAGGAGAAAATACATGGCAGATTTAACACAATTTGGCGTTCCAACTGATACAGGTTCAACTATTGTGATGCCGAAACTACAGTACAGATTCCGTGTCAAAATGATACAATTTGGCGCAGATACTAGTAGTTCAGACTTCACACAGAACGTAGTCAGCGTGACTCGTCCAAGTTTAACACATGACGAAATAACCATCGATGCATACAACAGCCGCGCTTATGTGGCTGGTAAACACACATGGGAGCCGATAACTATTACATTAAGAGATGATATCAATAATAATGTACATAGACACGTGTCTTCACAATTACAAAAACAATTGAATCATGGTTTACAAAGTGCTCCGGCTACTGCAAGTCAATACAAGTTTGGTATTTTAGTAGAGCAGTTAGATGGCGCACAACCTGCTACAGTTATTGAAACATGGAGTTTGAATGGTTGTTTCATTCAAAACGTTAACTATGGCGAAAACAACTATGCTACCAGTGATGTAATGCAAGTAACTTTACAGATACGTTTTGATTCTGCAGATATTCATAATGTTGAACAACCTAGCGAATTTGAGCAAGGCGCTTTAACTAATGGAGTATTAGGCCCATCGCCAATATTATCAGGTCTAGGTTCTAACGCACTAAGAGGTTAATAGGTAGCCTATGGCCGCTATAACCCAAGCAATGGAATGGTCGGGGTCTCCGGGCGAACAATTGATTCGCCCGAAGTACCTATTTGATGTTACTTTCTATTCTAAATCTAACACAACATTACAAGAACAATCTAAAATGACAGTCAAGGCCCTAAGGACCATTGAACTACCACGTTATAACATAGAAACAGAAGTAATTAATTCTTGGAACGTAAGACAGTTAGTTCCTACCAAGGTTCAATTTGATCCTATTACTATTGCTTTTAACGATACAACAGACAATAAATTTCAATCATTCTTAACAACATATCTCAACGACGTTAGTTCAAACTTTGACCCGATTCAAGTAGCCACAAGTATGAAAACTATGCGAACAGGCCTGGATGGATTTGGTCTTAAAATTCGTCCAGACATGGGTGACACAGTTTTTGAAAAAATAGAAATTGTGAAATTTTACAGAGATAACACAAGTACAATTACACTATGGCGTCCAAAGATTGTTGATGTACAGCATGACAATTTAGATTATGCTGCCAGCGAAGCAGTTACATGGACTATTTCTGTTAGATTCGAAGCTATCACTTATTCTGTAGAAAATCCTGTTACAGGAGCAACAAATGAGTAATGCAATTGAAACAACATTGTTTGATGTTGTCTATGGAAAGTTACTGGGAAAAAATGTTAGTACAACAGCAGCCAAGGCTTTAGCTAAAATGATACTGACTATTAGTCATGACACAGGCGTATCAACCGACGAGTTACTAAAGAATGTTTCTACCAACGGCATTAGATTTGACACTAACATTTATCGAGCATTAAACAGCACTCGTACAAATAGCAGTCAAATAGGTTATATTGATATAAACAATGTTCCGCCTGTAATTAAATCGCAGATAGTATAATGCCTAACTATTTACAAGGCGCATTTACGCCACAGAATCCTCAAAAGTACATAGGTAAAGGAACACCTAAATATCGCAGTGGCTGGGAATTAACTGTAATGCGATTCTGTGATAACCATCCTGCCGTTATAGGATGGGGCAGTGAATGTCTGCGTGTTCCTTATAGAAATCCTTTTGATGGCAGAAATACATTTTATATTCCGGACTTCTTAATCACTTATCAAGATAAGAATGGAAATAAAATCAGCGAAGTCATCGAAGTAAAGCCGCGTAAACAAGCAATATTAGGCGAAGCTACTACACAACAAGAAAAAGCGGCTGTGGTGTTAAATATGGCTAAGTGGGAAGCATGTAGAGCCTTTTGTCAACGTATGGGTATGAAATTTAGAATACTCACAGAAGAAGATATATACAACAATTGGCAACCAAAATCTAAACCCCGAGCTAAAAGGACAAGAACAAGATGACTAAAAAACTAGAAGATTTTTTTAACATAGAATCCTTGGAAACCGACAGATCAGAGTCTACAAGTGAAAATCAACTACCAATAGTAAATACTGCCCAGATAGTTGACTTACAAAGTTCTATCAAAGAACAATTAACTGTGGCACAGCGAATTGATCAGGCATTACCGCAGGTCAAAGGCTTAGACACAGAAGACAACGATCTAGACGACTATGCACAAAAAGCCATGGAAAGCTATGATCGTTTAATGGATCTAGGTTTTAACGTCGATGATAGAAATGCAGGTAAAATTTTTGAAGTTGCCAGCGGAATGATGTCCAATGCTATCACAGCTAAAACTGCCAAATTGGAAAAGAAATTGAAGATGGTCAGCTTGCAATTACAGGCCGCTAGACTGGCAAACAGCATGAAAGATGCTGAACCAGCTGGTGATGCATCCACAGAACTTACCACGGATCGTAATGCGATATTAAATCTCATTAACCAGAACTTAAAAAAGAATGATAAATAAAGTATCGGAGAATACAGATGGCAACTCTATTTGAATACATAGAACAACTTAGAACTAAGCATGAAATCAGAATCAAACTGGCCTGTCCTGTCACGGATGAGCAAATTGATAAGATTGAAAAACACTTAGAAAAGTATGACGCAGAGCGCATAACAGCACCGCACAAACTAATACTACAAAAATCACCCTTAGATTTTCCAGACTTAGATTCAGCTGAAGTCCAGATTATTGATTTTGTTGCAGGCCTGCCTGTTAGTAACGAAGTTCTTAAAATAGAAATCTCTAAGTTATTAAATTGTACAGAACGTTATGTTGTTGTACGCCATTCAACAGATCCACGCGAAACACAAGACGATATTGCTAAAAACTCATTGAACAAACAGGACAAGCAAGCAATCATCGGTACAGATTACGACAAGAGCGAAGGAAGTAAAACCACAGCAGATGAAGTTTACGGCGACAAATTCAATACTGGTCTTTTAAAAGAATTAAAAAAATTATCTGATGAAAGACGTAAAGATTTACCCAAAATAGCAGACCCCGACGTGCCTGTTAGTGAACCTCAGATCGGCGATCAGCCCAAGGAAAATGAAACAAGCCCATTGACTAAGTCCGGTAAGCCAGGTAAGCAACCATCGTTTGCAAGGAAATAATTATGAACTTTGAAGACATACTAAAAAAATTAAACACCATTGTTGCCGAAGACAAAGATGGTAAAAAGCCAGACTGGTTACTTAAAGCTGAATTAAAAGCAGAAGAAAAAGACGGCAAGAAGAAAAACGAAGATATTGCCAACGTATTAAAAGGTCTGCAAGCCATTCAAGAAGCTGACAGTGAAAAATGTCCAGATTGCGGTCACGTACACACAGGTGATTGCAAAGAAGAAGTTGAAGAAGGTGTAATGGATAAAGTTAAAGAGTTTGGTAAAAAAGCATTGGACACTCTAGGTCACAAAGATGACGAAGAGCTAATCAAAGATTTACAGAAAAAATCAGGCGTTCCTCAAACAGGTAAAAAACCAAGTGATGAAGTTAAAGAAGGTTTTAACAAAGATGGTAGCTATAACACCAGTGACGAAGAAGCCATGGAATTTGATGATGATCAAGCTGACGAAGAAGAAAAATCAATGAAAGAAAGTGCCCTAAGTTTACTACGTAGATATGCAGGCATCCAGGAAGCAAAGATTGAAGAAGACTCACATGAAGAACAAGTTAAAAGATTAGCCGCATATAATGAAAGAATGGCCGGTGAAAATCCACCAATCGACTTAGGTCTACGAGAAGTAGGCAACTGGGCAAAGGTTGGTCACTACGGCAATCCTATCAAAACAGCTTGGTACAATATAGCAAAATACGGAATTAGAAATAATAAATTCAATGATTCTGTTGACCGAGCAATGTCAGCAATAGGTGATTTCCCTGACAAGTATGATCTTAGCATACCCGAAATTGATGCATTATATAGTGCCTATGAAACAGTATATGACCAATGGGAACAATCAAAAGGTCAGCAAGGTATGGCGGAAGAGGAATTTGAAGTCGGTGGCAAAAAATATAAAGTAAACGAATGTGGCGACATGGAAATGAGCCCTATGACAGTGGTAGGTGGTGAGCCACAAATGGGTATTAACCCTGCTATGCCAGCAGAAGTTCCAACTATTGGCGCACAGCAAGCCGAGCCAGAAATGGCACAAATGGCAGAACCAGAAGAGCCAGCCGCAACTTACACATTAAGTATTCGAAACGGCGAAAACAATCTACAAATGACAACAGATGTTCCTGATGAAATTATTCACATCATGAAACTAGCTGGTGTTAATAAAGGCGCACAAGTTTCACAAAAACCAACCAGCGGTGAAGAAAGCGAAGAACAACAAACAGACGAAGCTTTCGGTAACACACCTCCACAGACTAACGAACCTAATCCTCGCTTACATGGCGATATCTATGATTGGGGACAAAAAGGCACTGGTCGTGCACCAAACGGTAGCGCATTAAACAAACCAGCTGGCCAAGGAGACAATCCATTGCGTGAAGCACTGGACATGATCCTAGAATATCGTAAATTCAAGTCTGATAAATGAGTGAAACTGTACTTGTAAAATCACCTTACAAGAAAGAAAATTATACAGAAAATCAGATAGCGGAGATTGTAAAATCCGCTACTGATCCTATATACTTTATTAGAGAGTATATGTGGATTCAGCACCCTATAAAAGGTCGTGTTAAATTTGAACTCTATGAGTATCAAATTGATCTGATTAACTGTTATCAAAATAATCGCTTTAGCATTAACATGCTGGGTAGACAAATGGGTAAATCAACCTGTGCCGCAGGATACTTGTTATGGTACGCAATGTTTGTACCAGATTCAACTATTCTTATTGCCGCACACAAATACACAGGCGCACAGGAAATTATGCAACGTGTGCGTTTCATGTATGAAAGTTTACCCGAATGGATCAAAGCTGGCGCAGTAAGTTATAACAAGGGCAGTATCGACTTTGACAACGGCAGTCGCATTGTCAGTGCTACAACAACAGAAAATACTGGTCGTGGTATGAGTATTACACTGGTATACTTAGACGAGTTTGCGTTCGTTCCGCCACGCATCGCCAAAGAATTCTGGACAGCACTAAGCCCAACATTGAGTACAGGTGGTAAATGTATTATCACAAGTACACCTAACCAAGACAACGATCAGTTCGCACAGATTTGGAATGAAGCAGTTAAAAATATAGACGAGTTTGGTAACCCAACACAAACAGGACGCAATGGCTTTGCTAGTATTTCGTATATTTGGAGTGATCATCCTGACAGAGATGAAACCTGGGCATATCAAGAACGTAACAAGATAGGCGAGGATCGCTTCCTTCGAGAACACGAATGTAAGTTTATTACTGCTGACGAAACCTTGGTCAACAGTCTAAAGCTACAGCACATAATGGGCATTGATCCTATAACTCGCATAGGACAGGTGCGTGTATACAAAGACATTGATAAAACAAAAACTTATGTTATGGCATGGGATCCTAGCCTAGGCACAGGCGGAGATTTTGCGGCCATTCAAATTTTTAGTTTACCCGAGTTTGAACAACTAGCAGAGTGGCAACATAATAAAACAGACATTCGCGGCCAACTAAGAAATTTAATAGCCATGGCAGAATGGATGAAGGATGCAGGCGTTGAAAACGATAAGCTGTATTGGAGCGTGGAAAACAATACCATTGGCGAAGCCGCATTGGTTGCTATCAGCGAATATGGCGAAGATAGAATACCCGGATTCTTTTTAAGCGAACCTGGTAAAAGTCGCAAGGGATTTAACACCGGACACAAGAGTAAATTATCAGCTTGTACCAAGTTGAAATATTACATAGAATCAGATAAAATGAAGCTTTATAGTAAAAATTTGATCTCCGAAATAAAAACTTTTGTTGCCAAAGGCCCTAGCTTTGCTGCCAAGGAAGGCGAAACAGACGATCTAGTTATGGCAACAATATTATGCGTTAGAATTGTAGAGCATTTAATGCGCTATGATGAAGCAACATGGAATTATTTGGTAGAAAGAAGCAGTGATGACTTCATTACCCCCATGCCTATCGGGGTATTATAAGACTAAAATTGGTAAATACAGTATGGCTATAAATTACAATACAGTTGCGGGCGAGCTTTTCAATCAGTTAGTAGGAACTGGTAATAATCTACAGGTTTTTGACGACACCGGAAAGCGCACTTTGAACGCAGAAGATGGTAGAAAATTTTATAGTAAAAATAATAAAATGTTGGTTTCTATAGATGAAGAAGCTAATACTATTCAGGTTAAATTTGGTCCCAGTTCTAATAAGGGTTTAGTTGATAAATTTGTTAATACTTTAAAGGACAGAGATAACGGAATAGCAAAAAAATATATTTTAGGAGTGGATGTTATGCCTTACAGTAATAAGGACATTGAGCCAAAAAATTTAATGGCAGAATCTTTGAGTGCCGCAATGGGTAGTGTAAAAACTAGCTATCAGCAAACAGAAGGTGCAAAATTAATTATACGACACAATACCCCAGTTAACGAAGAAATTCGTGGTAGTCGTAGTCGCCATATCAAGGCCTTGTTTATTGAAAACAGTCAAGGTGAACGTTTTAAATATCCTTTTAAACATCTACTAGCCGCTCGCACAATGACACAGCACGTGGCAGAAGGCGGAACTCCCTACGATGAACTAGGCAGTAAAATTGTTAGTTTGAGCGAAGAACGCGAACGCTTGTTAAAAGTTGCTAGTTATATCAAAAGCAACGGCCTACAAGAACAAGCAGGCGATATTGGATCTGTGGTTAAGAATCGTTTAGATGAAATCAAATCTGTGTTAAACAGATACAATCCAGATACGCTACGTAAAGATGTTTATGAAGATGACGCTTCGGAAGTTGAATCACTAAAAGAACGTTTGACAAAGAATGTATTTGATGAAAGCATACAAGATATATTGCCTAAATTAGGTGGTTACATCAAGGCATACAATCAGCGTCAAGCCGCTCAAGAAAGTTTTAACACATTGCAACAACGAGTCGAAATGGCAGAAAGTATTGCAGTTAGTTCGTTACCAGACACAGAATTGTTAGACGTTATGGTCTATGAAAGTCCAACAGTAAGTACCACCGAATTAATCAACATGGTATTGCCAGTGTTGGAAGATGAAGAGTTGAAAAACAACATCACCGCAGTTAACCAATATGTTCAGGAAGGTCTATTAGATGCTAGTCAAGTAGAAAACCTAACTAGAAGCATTATTGGTAAGGCCGCAGTTGCCGAAGCTAGTTTGAAGAGTGTAATGGCAAGTTTATCTTCAACCAAAATTTTGGAATCGGCGTTCAATAAATATTCGGTAAAACAAGTCTTACAATAAAAACTGATTGGCAAAATAAATACTTGTGTAGCAGGCAATAGTCTGTTATACTACGTTCACTAGATGAGAGTATCTAGTGTTCCAGGCAACTAAATTGGTTAAACCCTGGCATTTTTTAAAGGAAAAAACTATGGCTACAACATTAGCAGAAATTCGCGCAAGACTACTTGAGCAAGATAACCGTACCAGCGGTAACAAACAAGGTGGCGGCGACAACGCTATCTTCCCATTCTGGAATATCCCAGAAAATTCAACAACAACTCTTCGTTTCCTTCCAGACGCAGACGACACAAACACTTTCCCATGGCGTGAACGCCAAATGATTCGCTTGGAATTTGCCGGCGTTAAAGGCGGCGATGAAAGCAAACGTGTAACTGTTACAGTCCCTTGCATGGAAATGTGGAAAGAAACTTGTCCTATCCACGCAGAAATTCGTCCTTGGTTCAAAGACAAATCTTTGGAAGACCTAGGTCGCAAATACTGGAAAAAGAAATCTTATATTTTCCAAGGCTTTGTAATTGATACCAAGCTCCAAGAAGAAAACACTCCGGAAAATCCAATTCGTCGATTCATCTTGAATCCCAGCATCTTTAACATTGTTAAAGCGGCATTGATGGATCCAGAAATGGAAAGCCTATTCACTGACATTGAAAACGGCACAGACTTCCGACTAACAAAGACTACAAAAGGTCAGTACGCAGACTACACAACTTCTAACTTTGCACGTCGCGAACGTGGTTTGAATGAAGTTGAACGTGCATCAATTGAACAATTTGGTTTGTTTAATTTGAATGACTTTATGCCTAAGAAACCAACTAAAGAAGAAGTTGATGTCATTTATGATATGTTTAAGGCCAGTGTAGACGGAGAACTATATGACCCACAACGCTGGGGTCAATACTTCAAACCAGCAGGTGTAAGTTTTGGTAACAATACTGCACCTACTGCTGACAGCGACGATACTCCTGCTCCAGTGGTAAGTCGTTCTGCTCCAGCGGCCAAACCTACTGTGGTTGCAGAAGATGATGAGTCACCATTTGATGGCGGTAGCACTCCTGCTCCGAAAAAGAATGTTGAAGACATTCTTTCAATGATTCGCAATCGCAAGCAATAAACAAGGCTTGGGCCTCTGCAATAATTAACCGGTCAATGGTTATTGTACGCCCAAGTTTTCTATGCTTAAAAAAAGATTATTATCAAAAAGTAGGGAATATCCAATGACACTACCAGACGAAAGATATCGTGCTGTAATATGGGCAGGAAAGTTTTTACAAGAACTTGCTCATGATACTAAAAAGTATCCTAGAATCTCCAAGGCAGTTAGGCGTGAAGCCTATAGCATTGGTAGGCACTTTCCATCTGATTGGGATATGAAACGTGCCGCAGATGGTTCGCCTGAAGTTTTTCAAGAACGAATGGAACCATTGACAAGGATGCTGGAAGTATATAAAATAGAACAAAAGGAAGAACAACATGGCAACAGCTAAACAAGTAAACAAACTTGGTGACAAGTTAACAAAAGTAAATGAATCATTCACTATCAATCGCTATGACAACGGCTTTATGGTAGAAGCAGGTGGTCGCAATAAAAAAGGCGACTATGTCAACGCTAAAATCTTGTGCAATACACTAGATGAAGTCCTTGCATTAGTCAAGGAAGCCGGCGAGATGGACTTAGACGTTTAAAGGATATACAATGACAAAACCATTTGACGTAAGTAAATTTAGAAAAGAAATCACTAAGAGCATTGAAGGCCTTAGTATTGGTTTTAACGATCCCACAGACTGGATCTCAACAGGCAACTATACACTAAACTATTTGATCAGCGGCGACTTTTTCAAAGGCGTACCCATGGGCAAGGTCACTGTGTTTGCTGGAGAATCTGGCGCAGGCAAAAGTTATATCTGCTCGGGCAACCTAGTTCGTCATGCACAGGAACAGGGCATTTATGTTGTGCTCATTGACACAGAAAACGCACTGGACGAAGCGTGGCTACACGCCTTGGGTGTTGATACTAGCCAAGACAAATTGCTTAAACTAAACATGGCCATGATTGATGATGTGGCCAAGACTATTACAAAGTTTGTCTCGGACTACCGAGCAATGAACGAAGACGATCGTCCTAAGGTCTTGTTTATCGTAGATAGTTTGGGTATGTTGTTAACTCCCACAGACGTTAATCAGTTTGAAGCAGGAGACTTAAAAGGTGACATGGGCCGTAAGCCTAAAGCACTTACAGCACTAGTTCGTAATTGTGTTAACATGTTTGGTAACTTAAACATTGGTATGGTTTGTACAAATCACACTTATGCAAGTCAAGACATGTTTGATCCAGACGACAAGATCAGCGGTGGCCAGGGCTTTATCTATGCAAGTAGTATTGTTGTTGCTATGCGTAAGTTAAAACTTAAACTTGACGAAGAAGGTAACAAGACTACAACAGTTAACGGTATTCGTGCTAGTTGTAAAATTATGAAAACTCGGTATGCTAAACCTTTTGAATCAGTTCATGTACAGATTCCTTATGCAACAGGTATGAGTCCTTATAGCGGCTTATTTGACTTGTTAGAAGAACGTGGATCGTTGAAACGTGAAGGTAACAGTTACATTTATACAACCAAAGACGGCGAAATTATGAAGGCCATGCGTAAAGGATGGACCAACGAACTGTTGGACAAAGTTATGGCAGACATCATGCTGAGAGATTTGACAGCAGATGTAAATACAGCAACCGAAGTTGAGGAGAGTGTAGATGTTGCATGATGATGAAGTAAATCTTATTGTTGATGTATGGTCTAGTATTAAGACCTATGTTGACAAAAAAGAACGCTATGAAGCCGCTAGTACTTTGCTACGCACACTGGAAAATCATTATGAGATGGATAGTGTCAGCGAAGAACTATTAGGCAATGATAGTGTATTAGATGCTGTGATCAAAGATTTGTATGTTGTCGACGATATTGTCGACGATGAAGATGATTACAGTGAAGATAACTACGACAGCGACTACGACGAATGAGCGATTGGTACAGGATTGTCACAGCAGACTTGTCCAGGTTACCTGATTCAATCGTTTGGTATGAACAGCAATTACTAGAAGCCCGAAAGGAAGTAAGCCTTAAGGGCAATCTAGAAATGAATAGCCGCCTTATGCCAGGCGTAGTTGAACATAGGTTTAATCAGCTACAAGAAATTGAAGCCACCTTAGAGTGGCTCAATATTCAATTGCGTAAAAAACGTAGTGAAGTATTTCGAAAGTACACTGAAAATTATAATAGAGCGTTGACTAGTAGAGACGCTGAAAAATATGTAGACGGTGATGCCGAAGTTGTACAGTGGCAATTATTAATCAATGAGTTTGCCATGATAAGAAACAAATTCCTGGGTCTCATGAAAGCAGTAGATAGTAAACAATTTCAAATCAACAACATTACCAAATTGCGTGTTGCAGGTATGGAGGATACAACTCTTGGATAAAGTAATACGAGATGGAAAAGTAGCAGTACTTTATAGTCCTGGATATGGCGCCGGCTGGTTTAGTTGGCACAACAACATTGACTTGGTCTATGATCCTAGAATAGTTCACTATGTTGAAACCGGCGAGAAAGAATTGATTATTAGTTACGTTGAAGAAATGTACCCCGACACATACTGCGGTGGAGTTGAAGACTTAGAAATCGAATGGATGCCAGAAGGAACTCGTTTCAGAATCAACGAATACGACGGCAATGAAAGCATCGAATACGAGCAAGATGTTGGCTGGAATGTTGCTTAAAACCAAAGTATTACTTTTCCAATAATCACCAAAATTTGACAGAAATTCACTCCTGCGCTATAATAATGGCATAGTGTAACAAAACAGGAGTTGATATGTCCAAAGAAATCAAAATTAAAGTATTCGGCGACTCTGGTCATGCTTGGGCCCGTTTCCCTAAAGCTCGCTTGGTTAAACTTGGTATTGCTGACAAGATCACTCCTTACAGTTATCAAAATGGTGCTAATGCCTTTTTGGAAGAAGACTGTGATTTGTCCACACTGATTAACACTTTACAGGCTCAAGGTTTTAAGATTAAATTTCAAGAAAGTTATACCAACAAACGAAGCAAGATTCGTAGTTATAACTCTTATAGGGTTTGATATGGGTTGGATAGTTTATAACAAAGAAACCGGCCGAGGAGAACGGTATTACAAAACTGAATCCGTAGCCAAGTCACAGGTTACTCGCCATAACAAAGAAGTAGATTGGCGTGGTGTGCGAGTATCTGAATGGGCACATTGTTCATACCTTGACTATGAAGGTATTCTAATGGGAATGGATAATTCTACTTGGTGCATGTGGAAATTCTTCCAGCATGGAAAATTTGCCAATAATTGACTGAAATTGGTTTTGGTGTTATAATTAATACTTAGAAACAAGGAGTTGGCAATGGGTTATCGTGTTATGAATTCTGTGGACAATATGCGTGAAAAATATACTGCCCGCAAAGGCTTGGAAGGTCCTTTCAACTACGATGGTCGAGTTCTTTACTACGATCCAAAAGAAGGTGCCTACTACGATCCGACCACAGACTTCTATGTGGAGAATGATGAGTTGGCTATCATAATGAAAATGTCAAACGTCTAAGGAGCTGTCATGGACTTTGCTATTAAGATTATCAAAGATGTCGGTGAAGTTGGCATTGACACAGAAGCCAGTCCTGGCAACGGCCGTTTCTATGTTAAACTTTATGATGGCTCATATGATGCCGCGGGGTTTGAATCTCTTGAAGAAGCCCTGGCAGAGTTGGAATTCACCAATAATTGACTGAAATTGGTTTTGGCAGTATAATACATATATCAAAACAAGGAACAGATATGTTGGTAGAACAATTACAATCAGTTTACTACAATGAACGTCATGGTGGTCCATACGATCGCGGCCAAGCAGACAGCTACTATGGTCGTGAATATAATCCACACTATTTTACCGGCGACAGTTATAACAGCACTCGCATCGAGTTGGTGGATATGAGTGTCCAAGAAATTCTAGCATACACCGCAGGCTATCGAGACAACGAAGCCAACGGCAATAAGAAAGATTTTGATTGACAATAAATACCAAATAATGCTATAATAGCATTTATTGGAAAAAGAATATGAAACAAGTAAACAAGCTCATCGTTAAAGTGCCACGCACCAAGCGCCGTGCTGATTTCTTGTTCCATAGTGGCGAATTCCGTAGTCAGTCAGTGCCTAGTGCCAAATTGTACAATCGTAAAAAATTGGAAAAATTTGGTAAAAAAGATATTGACACAAATGATTGAATTTGCTACAATAACGGTGTACAGACGTTCTGTACAATTTTTACACACACAGAGGAAAATGTAAAATGGCTACTTCTAAACTTTTTAAAGTTATCGGTAAATCTAACCTTAATGGCAAGGTTAAAGTTCGTTTCGCAAACGATATGACCCGCGTTAAAGTGTTGATCAAAAATGGTCACACTGATGTGGACTTGTATGAGCTTCCTGAAGCTATGACCAAGGACGCGGCTCTTGCCCATGTTCGTGCAACTAATTTGTTTGTACTCCCCGAGTCAGTTGAAACGTCTGCAGAAGACGTTGTTGCCGCATCTAAGTAATTAGACAGGGTAAACGACAACAGGGGCCTAGCCCCTTTTGTCACTGTCAAAATTCATCAAAAATTGACAAAAATCCCAGAAATTCAGGCTATTTTAAGTTAGTGTATACTAACTTATTAAATACCCAAAAATAGACAGAAATTGGCGGCCCTGCTATAATACATGTATGGCGGCAGGAAAGCAATTTCTAGCAAATAACAATAAAAACCAAAAATAACAATAATTGACAGAAATTGGTAGCCCTGCTATAATACTTACATAGTTAAACGAAACAGGAGTTTTGCAAATGGCACAAGTTACAGTTTTGCGTGGCGAGTATCGCGGTGTTACAGTTAAGAATCAAACATTCCGTTTGGTAGCAGACCTTAAGCAAGGTACCAAAGGTAATTTTGTTACAGTTGAAGATGATGGCTCATTGGGTTATCCCGGCAAAGCTATCCGTATTAAAGTTAAAACAATGGAGGATATTACTATGTCAGGTACCAGTGTAGCAGACATGTCAGACAGCCAACGTCGTCAGGCTAACAAAGATGACGGCAATGTATTTTCGTTGATGACTCCCAAAGAGCCAGAAGTGTACGCAGAAAGCGAAGAAGCCGCTATCCAACGTATTCGCGAACGTTTCGACATCTTGGATCAAATGGCAGAAGGTACTACGTCAGGTGCAGTTCGTGCAATGATTGTCAGTGGCCCTCCAGGAGTTGGTAAGAGCTTTGGTGTTGAACGAGTGTTGGAACAGGCCGCGCTCTTTGACAAGATGGCCAACCGCAAAGCTCGTTTTGAAGTTGTTAAAGGCGCTATGAGTGCTATTGGTTTGTACTGCAAATTGTATCAGTTCAGTGATGCCAACAATGTACTGGTGTTCGACGACTGTGACAGCATCTTGCTTGATGACCTGAGCTTGAACATTTTGAAAGCGGCCTTGGACAGTTCTAAGAAACGTACTATTTCTTGGAACACAGATTCTAGCATGTTGCGTCGTGAAGGTGTGCCAGATCGTTTTGACTTCAAAGGTAGTGTGATTTTTATCACCAACATCAAGTTCGAACATGTGCGTTCTAAGAAGTTGAAAGACCACTTGGATGCGTTGGAAAGCCGTTGCCACTATTTGGACTTGACCATGGACACCCAGCGTGACAAGTTCTTGCGTATCAAACAAATCGTTCAAGATGGTATGCTTGACAGCTACGATTTTGAAGATGGTGCATCCAATGAAATTGTTGAGTATGTATGGGAACAACGTGCTCGTCTGCGTGAGTTGTCATTGCGTACAGTTTTGAAGATTGCAGACCTGCGTAAAATGAGCGCAGGCAATTGGAAACGTCTTGCAGAGACAACAATTCTAAAACGTGCAGAAGTGTGCTAATTAATAATAAATCCCAATTAATTGATGTTAATTAGGATTTATGTTATAATACATACATGTTAAGCAATAAGGAATTGTATGAACTTGAAACTTACACTCACAGCACTGGCAGTAGCATCATTCGTAGGAAGTGTGCAGGCTCAGGTAGCCAATGCAGAAGCTAATGCTAAATCATCTTATCTTACTACAATTGGTGCCACTGCCGCTTGGAGTCGTGGCATCACAGGTAAAGGTTCTATTATTGCAGTCGTTGACCAAGGCTTTGCACTTGATCACACAGACATTAAAGGCAATCTTTTAGAAGCTAAAAACTTTTATCCAGGTACAGTTACTAATTGGGGCTTGCATGGCACAGAGATGGCCAGTATTGCCGGCGGTGTTGCTAACAATTCGGGTACAGTTGGTGTTGCACCCGATGCCAAACTTTTATTGGCACAGGTTGGTAGTGGTGGCACCACTACAGGTGTTAGCATGGCATCAGTGTTGCAGGCAATGACTTGGGCAGACAGTAAAGGTGCCACAGTAATTAATTTGAGTCTAGGTGCTACTTATGATGCCAATTTTAAAGCTGGCACTACTATGATGGCTCCTGGAATTTATCGAGCTGACCCGCGCTATACAAACACCAGTACCGGAGCAATGGCCAGTGTTTTTGGTAACAAAATTTCTGACATTAACGCATTTGCAACAGCAACAAGATCATCAGTGATCGTTGCCAGCGCAGGCAACAGCGGTACAGGCTATGCACAATTTCCAGGTGCATTTGCTACACAGACAGATGCCAATGGTAATTTATTGTTAGGTGGTCGTGTACTAATTGTTGGTAATGTTAAGGGTGATGGTAAGGGTGGTTGGGTAATGGATGCTAGTAGCAACCAAGCTGGTAGTATCTGTTCTAACATTGTTGCCAATGTATGTCAAGACAAATACTATGTCAAAGACTTTTATGTTGTAGCACCGGGTAGTAGTATCTGGGGTGCAGTACCAGACCAAGCTCGTAGCACAGCAGGTATTTCTTCTAATATTACAAATGGTGCTGGCGGTGTTAGTGGTACAAGCCCAGCGGCCGCAGAAGTCAGTGGCGGTATTGCATTGATGCATCAGGCATGGCCACAGCTCAAAGCAAGTCAGTTGGTACAAGTTGTTTTGAATACTGCTACGTCTTTGGGTGACAGTAATGTCTATGGAAAAGGTATGGTGAACTTTGACAAGGCCACACAGCCTTATGCAGACATCAAATACTCTAAGGCAGCACTGACTTCGGGTACACCAGTTGGCGGTACAGCATTAACTGCCACAGGTGCTTCGTTGAGCATTAACTCTCTGCGATCCAGCACCGTGTTAGCCAATGTCCAAGTAGTTGATGGTATTAACAGAAACTTTACCTCCGACTTTACTAAGGCCATGGGCGTTAGTAATCCCGCTAACAGTTTGTATACCAGTCCTTACTTGGCAATAAATGCTATTAACTATCGAGAATTTGCAGTTCCTTATGGTAAAGATACTGTATTAACTTTCATGCAAAGTCAAAATGGTTTTGCCAGTCAAGTCGACACAGCATATGGCAATGGTAGATTGCAACTACAAGTAGGTGCAATGACTGAACAAAATGGTTTTTTAAACAACTATGGCTCGGGCTTGTTAGGCATGGGTAATAGTAACACTACATACGCAATGGTGGGCGGTTCAACACCAATTACTGGAAGTGTGGATTTGATTGGTAGTTATGGTCTTGGCATTACACGAACAAGTAATGCACAAGACAGTATGCTGGCATTGAGTTCAACTATTATCAGCGACACTTGGAAAGTTGGTCTAGCTAAGAAAGATATCTTCTTCAGCGGTAAGACCAAGGATCAAGTAACTTTTGCAGTACAAGGTCCAGTATCTGTGCGTCGAGGTTATGCAGACGTGACAGCAGTTACAGGCTACACTTATAGTGGCGCCGATGATAATGTAACAGCTAGTCCAACATCAACCACAGAACGTGTTAATCTTGCCAACAATACTAGACAAACTGATTTGGTGTTAGGCTATAATGTCAGTGTTGGCAATACAACTTATGCAGGCATCAACTTTGCTCGACAGTTTAACGTCGGTGGTATGTCAGGTCAAACAGGTAATGCTGTTGGTGTTATGGTTCGTAGTGTATTCTAATTCAAAAGGTGTATATGAAATTTAAATCTATATTTGTTGTTCTAGCCGTTGCAGGCATTATTGGAAATTTAGGCGGATGCGCTTTTGCACAACTTAAAACTAATCCTGATGAATATAAAGTTATTAGGCCTTACGGAGTTAAAGAACCTACTGCCACAGTAATTCTTGCTCATGGCTGTGATGGTTTTTCTTACAGCAAAGGCTACGGATATCGTCGACGGGCCAATGCTATAGCGCAAACAGATAACTATAATGTTGTGCTATATGATGCATTTACTCCACGTGGTTGGAAATATGATGAAGTGTGTACAGGCGACCGCGGAGCAGGTGCCAATGCAGTTCCTCCTTATCTTCGCATTGAAGATGCTAAACAAATTGCTCAATGGATTCAGCAACAACCTTGGCACAAAGGAAAGATTTCTTTCATTGGTTACAGCCATGGTGGAAGTGTGGCAATGGCACTGGCCAATGACGAAGAAGCCAGTAAGTTAATTAGTTCTGCGGTTGCTTACTATCCTAATTGTGATGAAGGTTATATTAGACACAGTACAGGCCGTCCACTGATTCCTACTATGGTTCATATGGGCGAAGCTGATGTGTGGACACCGCCAGCCGCTTGTTTGCGTTACAAAGATCGACCAAACTACGAAATGTTCTTGTATAAAGATGCCACCCATGCATGGGATGCACAGTCGAATTTTACAGCTATTGGTCGGTGGCAAATTCGATACAACATGGATGCAGAAGCTTTGGCAGAAAAACGCACCAACGAATTTTTCAAAAGAACATTAAACTAATTATTTAGAACTGTTAATAACAGAAGGAAAACAACATGGCTTCACTATCTAAGACCAAACTTAAAGAACAGCGTATTGCCAAATATTTGGCACAGTTTGCTACTAGGTTTGAAATGGAAGATTCGTATATCGATCTTCGTACAATGGCGGAAAACTTTCCTAACGGCATTATTCCAAATAAAGCCATTGGCGAAGCTGTAGCGGCCGTACTTGGACCTTCACTTATTCCTAGATTGTCTATTGACCCGCAGTTACTTAATGTTCCTAAGTTTGCATGGGTGTCTATGGACGATATTGCCATTAACCCACGTTTCCAGCGTGACGTTATGCCAAATCATATTGCCAAGATTGAGTCATTGTTTAAAGCAGAGACTATTATTGTGCCCTGTGCTATTAAAGATCCGGTGTCAGGCAAATATTTGTTCTGGGACGGCCATCACACCACACGAGTTTGTGAACGTCAAGGATGGACTCATATGCCTTGCTGGTATACAGAAGCACAAATTGACGACACACATTCTGTGGAAGAAGCAACAAAGATTTTGATTAGTCATGCTGGCAATAGTATGATTACTATTAACAAGAGTGGCAAACGTGAATTAAGTTTGTATGACGCACATATGATCGGCGTTGACTGCGGCCACGCTGAGCCAGTTGTTATCCAAAACATCTGTGATGCCAACAACGTTCGTGTACGTAAAGCAAGTTCAAAAGCCGGAGACATTAGTCACATCAACCATTTATATGGTGCATACGGTCTTGTACAATCTAGTTCAGGTATTAAAGGTATCTATCTTGCTCGAGCATTGCGTTTCTGCCGTGCTACTTGGCCTAAAGAAATTATTCAACCCATTGTTATGTTCAGCATGGCACGACTGTATCAACATACGGAAATGCAAACAGGTGTATTGTTACCAACAGCATTTGACGACGAGCTTGGTACTATCCTTAAGAAGAAGTACGGACCTGCTGAAGTCGTGCATGACGAACAAACTGGTTTTAAAGCTCAATTCATTCAACAATTTGGTTCGCTAGCTGGTCACCCGGAAGTTGTTACCAGTGGTTTAATCCTCACCTACAATAAACATGGCAAAGGCGGATTCAAACTTGCTCAGCCCGAAGCTACCTATCCTGTAAAATGATCAAAGACTATATTCTTTACTTTAAGAAGTGTCCGGGAGTCACCGATCCTAAACATTTCAAAGTAGGCATTGCACAATTAGCCACTGCTCGTTCGCGACTTGCTACATATCAAAATGCTGTAGGACCCGTATGGGAAGAAAGTTTTATGCTAGTATGGGTTGGAGACGAAAATCAAATTCGACTAGCTGAAAAAGCATTTAAACGTTTCTTCAAAGATAAAATCTCAAGTGCAGAAGCAGGACTCAGCGAATGGATATGTAATGTAACCTTAGAAGAATTACTAGAGTATATTACTGAACTTAGGGAAGAACATTTTATTAAATTCATTGATGTACCGAAAAAATTTCTTCCGTTGACCATGCCACTGTGCGAAGATCTTGCGTTATGGTATGAAGACAATAGACCTGCAGAAGAAATTTAATTAAAATGAACAAATTAAGCAACCTTTAAGGTTGCTTTTTTGTGGCTGTATATGCTATAATTGTTCTATGACATCATGTACAATACATATTAAAGACGAAGTCAATATTAAAGTAAGTGGCTTGGAAGTTAGCACAAGACGCAAGATAGAAAAAGAACTAAAATATTTTATGCCTTATGCCTATCATGTTCCGGCATATAAATTAGGTCGATGGGATGGTTGTGTAAGTTATTTTAGTTTGGCTGGCGCTTCTTATTTTAATCTGCTAGATAGAATTTTACCTCATTTGGTAGATGATGGTTATCAAATTGACATTGATGATCAACGACCCATGCATAACTTTGCTTTTCCGGAAGTGTGCGAAACTACACATAGTCAGCATGTTTGGCCCAAAGGGCATCCAAAAGAAGGCGAACCCATTGAGCTAAGAGATTATCAAGTAAATGCTATCAATCAGTTCTTGACTAACTTACAATGTGTGCAAGAGATTGCCACAGGCGCAGGTAAAACGTTGATGACTGCTACAATGAGTAAATGCGTAGAACCATATGGCCGTAGTATTGTTATTGTGCCTAATAAAGATTTGGTTAGACAAACAGAATCGGACTATAAGAATTTGGATTTAGATGTAGGCGTATACTTTGGCGATAGGAAAGATCTTAATAAGACTCATACAATTTGTACATGGCAAAGTCTTAACAGTTTACAAAAGAGATTCAAAGACGGAGAAAGTCCCATGAGTCTAGAAGAATTTGCAGATGGTGTGATAGCAGTTATTGTAGACGAAGTTCACCAAGCCAAAGCAGATGTATTAAAAGCATTGCTCAGTGGTGCATTTGCCAATGTGCCTATCCGTTGGGGACTAACAGGAACTATACCTAAAGAAGATTTTGAGCAAATTGGGTTAGTGGCTTGCATAGGAAATGTGGTAAATAAAATAGCCGCCAGTGATCTTCAAGACATCGGTGTGCTGGCAGATTGTCACGTTAATGTTATACAACTACAAGATACTGTAGAATATAATACATACCAGGAAGAACTTACATACTTAACAACCAATACTCGTCGTGTTGATTTCATCAGTAACTTTATCGAACGATTAAGTGAAAGTGGAAACACATTGGTATTAGTTGATAGAGTTAAATGCGGGGAAATGATCTGCGAACGTTTAGGCGACAAAAGTGTATTTGTCAGCGGATCAATGAAATCAACAGACAGGAAAGATCATTACGATGAGATTAGCGTATCGGATAAAAAGATTATTGTGGCGACTTATGGTGTGGCCGCTGTGGGTATTAATATTCCTCGTATTTTTAATTTGGTTCTTCTGGAGCCCGGAAAAAGCTTTACTAGAGTTATCCAAAGCATTGGACGGGGTATTAGACGAGCTCAAGATAAGGACCATGTAAACATCTGGGACTTAACATCCAGTGCAAAGTTTAGTAAAAAGCATCTGACGGTGCGTAAAAAATATTATCAGGATGCCAAGTATCCTTTTAGTATCGAGAAAGTAAAATATTAATAATGAATATATTAACAGTAGATAACACAGCATTTGAATTGAATCAACTGCCGGATGAAATCGAGGACTTGCGGTACGGGGTATTAGATTGGAGCGATCCTAAAAACGTTGACTATCATTTTGTGCCTTTGATTTTTATGGAAACTTTTCATGCACCTGCCGCAGTATTGAAAATCGGAGAAAATGTTATTCAAGTTCCTTTAGATTGGCACGTGGTAATAGGAGAGTCGGACCATGGCGATCCTGAAGTGTTGCCCATTATGCATATCAATGATAGAGGATTTAGTGCCTTTGTGTTTAATCCTATTAGCAGTTTTAGAATTGAATTTAGGCCTATTGAAATTATTAATGTGTTCCAAGATGTTAGATGGTTTACACCAAAACTTAAATATGGACATATCTTAGCAGTACCACTGACTGCTGGAGAAAAGCCAGTGTGTGCTTATTTTGTCAAAGAAACAAACAAACTTCCAGAAGTCCTAGACATTTCTAAAATATATTAATATAATATTACATGGCAACCAAACAACCAATGCTTGATATGTTTAAGCGTGTATTACCCGCTATAGACACACGACAAAAAGATTTTTACGAAAATCTATCTGCTGATGAACGTAAAGGATTTAGTCCATGGTTAGTTCAGCGATATCTAAGTAGTGCAGAAAGCCCCAGTCAAGAAATAATCGAACATTACTTAATAATGACCAATGAATTAGTCAATGTTAATTACAGCGATATAAAAGATCCTGAAATGATTTGGAAGTTAATGACCATTGTAGGTGTTGGACGTAGTATGAAGCATCCCTATGTTGCACCCGGCAAAGGTAAGAAGAAAAAACAAAATGCTTTTAAAACTTGGTTAAAAGATTTATATCCTCATCTGGATGATCAAGAACTAGATATCTGGATATCAAACATGAACAAAGAATCTGCTCGCAATATGCTAGAACAGTTTCATATTAAAGACAAAGACATTATCACCGCTGCCAATGAGCTATAATTGCAAATATTGTAACAAAGCCTTTGCCAAAGAATCCACACTGATGTCTCACATGTGTGAACAGAAGCGTAGACATTCGGCCAAAGACGATAAACAAAATCGTATAGCATACCAACTATGGTTAGAGTATAGACGCTTGAGCATGGCCAATGTTAAAAAAGACAAACCATATGATGATTTCGCGGCCACTAGATATTTTGGTGGTTTCATGAAACTGGCAAAACGTATTATAGATCTAAACATTAAGCCACCAGAAGATTTCTTAAAGTTTATTGTCATGAATAGTGTTAAGATGTCGGACTGGTGCAAGGATTTTGTCTACGAAGAATATATTAAAAATATGTTGAAACACGAATCAGTTGATAGAGCAACCGAACGTAGTATTTTACATATGAAAGATTGGGCCGAAAGTTGTAACTGTAATTGGCAAAATTATTTTCAAGAGGTACCGACCTTAGTGGCTGTACGAGACATTAAGATGGGTCGTATAAGTCCATGGTGTACCTTTGCCACAGATCAAGGAAGTAGATTGATTGACAGGTTAGATGAGACATTAGTCAAAGAACTTGTTGATTATATAGAACCTACTTCTTGGAGAGTGCGTGTCAAACGTCATGCACAAGACGCATCTTGGATACAAGATGTTTTTAATCAAGCGGAAATAAAATGAAACAATACTCTGAACGTCAAGTACCTGCATTACTCAACAAAAATATTCAAGAAAACTCATTGAAAACGCTGAGTGTCGATCTAATGGAAGTAGTAGTAAACGGCCAACGAGCAGTAGTACCCACAGCCGAAGCGTATAGTAGATTAGTATCAAAAATTGCAAAGCTAGAACAAAAAGTAGTAAATATAGAAAATAAAGCCGGACAGGCTTTAAGAAAAGCCTATGAATAAAAAAGTACCTTCTATAAATTCAATCTGGACCAGTTCAAATTCTGACAGATTTAAAGTCACTGATTTACAAGAAACCGAAGCTGGTCAGTTTATCTATTATACTCGACTATCAGATAATACCGTGTACTCTTGTCTAGTAGAAGCATTTTTAAATAGATTTGTAGAACACGTTAACTAAAAGTAAACTAAATGAAAAACATAATTTTACTAGTATCTTTTTTGTTTCTTAACACGGTGTTTGCCAAGTCAGCTCCACAGGGACATCCATCAATTTTTTTATATAATCAAACAGCTAATCTAGTAATGATAGGCGACAACTCCAAAGAAGTTAGATCTATTGCCAGTATCAGCAAGTTAATGACTGCCATGGTTGCCTTAGACTATAGTTTGGACATGGATAAGAAATTATCCATGTACGACAAACTGCGTAGTCAATTACCTTCAAAAGAGAACACGAGATTGGATGTATTGTCTGCTATGCTTATTCGCAGTGACAATGCATCTGCTGAAACAATAGCATCTGATTATCCCGGAGGTCGAGAAGGTTTTCTACGAGCAATGAATCAAAAAGCCAAAGATCTTGGCATGGTTAATACGAGATTCATGGATCCTTCAGGTCTTAGTGTTTTTAATACAAGCACAGCTGAAGAAGTTGCAATAATGATGAAAGAAGCAACAAAATATAATATGATTGCCAAATTAACAACCACACAGGAACAATCATTTGATGTCAAATATAAAAACAAGATTAAAACAGTTACATTGGTTAATACCAATAAATCAATACTCAGTGAGTTTCGTAGTGTTGTTGCAAGTAAGACAGGACTGACCAATGCCGCTGGCTGGTGTGTGGCCATGACAGTGGAAAATAAAGATCAGGTATACACATTGGTTATACTAGGTTCAAAAAATAAGAAAATTCGTTTGGCAAAAGTAGAAGAACTAATGTATAATAACATATTAGAAAAGGAAGATCGTGGTAACCACAGACGTCGACATTGATTTCGCAGACAGAGAACAAGTTTTAAAATTGTTTTCTTGTGTTCCGGCCATGCAAAAAGATGGAGCAACACAGCGTAAACATAACACAGGAGTTTATTTTCATAATGTTCCTGTAAATCCTTTTACTGGCTTAGCCACGTTAGACTATAAGACTGCCGAAGAACAAGGCTGGTTTAAAATAGACTTGTTGAACGTGGGCATCTATAGTCAGTTCACCGACAATGCTCAAATAGATCTGTTACTGGAAAAAGAACCAGTTTGGGAATTACTTGAACACGAAGATGTTATCAAAGAGTTATTCCACATACACAATCATGCAGACATTGTTAAAAAGTTAAAGCCACGTAGTGTAGAACAACTGGCCGCTGTCTTGGCAGTTATACGTCCAGGTAAGAGACACTTAATTTATAAAACTTGGCCGGAGATAGAAAAAGAAGTATGGGTTAAGACAGATGATTCTTATAGTTTTAAGCGTAGCCATGCCATCGGCTATGCCACGGCTATTATGTTACAGATGAATCTTTTAGTTTACGGTATTGATAGTGGCAAGTCTTAAAAAATTAAATAATTTTATATAGATCCAACCTATATCAAGCTCAAACCAACGACGACTAAATTTAGCACTAGCTGGTGCTAGATGATGATTGTTGTGCAGTTCTTCGCCGCCTATCCACAGAGCAATAGGAACAATATTTTTACTAGAGTCTCTGGTTTCACCATTGCGATAACCAAACCAATGTCCCAGTCCATTAATAACGCTGGCCGCCCAGAATGGAATCCACAGCATCTGTGTTATCCATATGAGCAGTCCCCACCAACCAAATAACAGTACATTGATAGCCAGCATGATTAAAATTCCATAATGGTTATATGGAGTGTATAATTTTTTTTCAATCCAGTCGCTGGGTGTACCTTTACCGTATTGCAAAACTGTAGACGGATTTTTAGCTTCTAGATAGTAATAATATACTCCTCGAAAGAATATATTTCTAATGCCATGAACAATGGGACTATGTGGATCACCATCAACATCACTGAACCTATGATGTTTGCGATGTATTGAAACCCATTGTTTAGTGATCATACCTGTGGTCAACCATAGCCAGGCTCTGAAAAAATGTGATAAAATGGGATGGAATGTTACTGCTTTGTGTGCTTGACTACGATGCAAAAATAGTGTAACTGAAACAATAGTGATATGTGTTACAACAAGGGTATAAATTAGTTCTGTCATCACGTACTTAGCTTAAAATTTTTGAACTAGTTGTATTTGCCTACGTTTGATGCGTTTTGTGATAATATTTTGGAGACTAACGGGCGTACCTTGGATAATTTCGAAATCTTTGACATTATACGTTCTTAGATATGAACTGTACTTTTTAAATTTTGGACCGACAACTAGATTGATGGGTAATATACGATTACTACCCCACCACCATTCTTCTCCTAGCTCTAGGAATTCTTGTTTTTCCTCAACGGTTCGTATGTAGTTATAGACATAGATACTTACCACAGAATTAGTATAGTTTTGGATGATCCCGATTAATTCATCATCGCCCTGTTTGCATAAACTTAAAAACGGGAATTTTTCTATTATTTCGTCAAATGTAGCCATCTGACTTATTTAGCCCATAAATCAAATCAAATCAAAAAATATAAATATAGATATGAGCGACACAATACAATTACTATCATACCCACAGCGCACTATTCTAATAGAAGCCAGCGGTTACAGCGGAACAACTAATATGCCATTAAACACGTTAAGAAAAACCATTTACAAAGGCACAGATAATGTACTTGGTTTCGAAGTTAAAAATCAAGACAGAAAACCTGTGAGCCTTTTGGGCAAGGCTGTTATGATTAATATCATGCAGATCAGAACTGGTAAATTGCTAGTTCAACGTAGAGCCGAATTAGTCAAGGCAGAAAACGGAATCTTTGAAATTGTTATATTTGCCAATGATTTGATTGATTTAGATCCTGGCATTTATCAAATGAGTGCAGTATTGTTTAGCAAAGACGGCTTGGCTCAAGCATTATATACTAGTAGCAATCGTTCTGCCGCTTTAGAAATTGAATTAGTCGACGGCGCATATCCTATGTTTACTCCTAGTACTCTGGTTAGATTCACTCCTGTTTCAAATTATTTTGTAAGCCAACCAATACCCAGCAATATTTTAAGAAATGATTCCAGCGTAAATCACACGATCCAAGTAGTGACTACAAATTTTAAAGGCGAATTTTCTGTTAGAGGCACATTGGATTATACTGCATCTAGTATTAATTATTCTCCCATTGCATTTGATCAAAATGGCAGTTCGGTGATCACATTTGATGGCGTAAATCACGTACAGGGATTTAATTTTAATGGAAGTTTCCGTTGGATAATTGCTCAGTATACTCCGGCGGCTAATAACACCGGAACAGTTGACAAAGTACTATACAGAAGCTAAAATTGTAGGGTCATGATGGCCTTACAAACATTATTAAGAAGTAGAGTAAACGGAAGAACGGCACCTAATGGGTGGGTATCGTTCAATTGTCCAATGTGCGTTGTCAACGGACAGAGTAGACCAGACACAAAACATCGTGGCGGTCTGATATACAGTCCTGATGGTAGTGTAGGCTATCAATGTTTTAATTGTCATTATAAAACTGGATGGAGTCCAGGCTGGACATTAAGTTTTAAGATGAGAAAGCTTCTTAAAACTTTTGGCTTTGATGAAGCAGAAGTTCAGCGTCTAAATTTAGAAATACTTAGTCAAGCCGATGTTGAAACAATTAAACGACGGGAACCAGAACCTGCGTATGTTCCGAACTGGCCAAACTACGACTTTGAGTTTGATATTAAAGTACTTGAAGATCCAATTAAAATTTCTTATCTAGAAAGCAGACAACTGCTAGAACTTGCAACATGGTTTGAAACAGACAGTGAGATCATGTCCATGCATCGTCGGATTATTTTGCCTTTTACCTATGAAAATAAACTTGTAGGTTACACAGGCAGATTCATTGGCACCGCAGAAGAAGAGAAAAAATACGGCAAGTATAAAAAGAAAAGTCCTGTAAACTATGTCTATGGGTTGGATGCACAACGAGAACAACGTCAGTATGTTATTGTCTGTGAAGGAGAGTTTGATGCATTGTTGACCAGCGGACTTGCAATTGGTAGTAATAATATCAACGACAAACAAATTCAGTTGATAGAGGACTTAAATATAGAACCTATAGTGATCCCAGATAGAGATCGAGCAGGCCGCTTACTAGCAGAACAGGCCGCAGACTATGGTTGGAATGTAAGTTTCCCAGACTGGGAAGATTGCAAAGATGTGGGAGATGCTGTTAAAAAATATGGCAGAACATTTACTGTACATAGTATACTACAAGCGGCCGAACACAGCCCAACAAAAATTAGACTATTAGCAAGGAAACTAGGTGTATAATTATTGCGTGAGAAAAAATTGGGATTTAGGACAAGACACATCTGCTTGGTGGAACAATGTCTGTATATGGATGTTGGAAAATTATGGCGCACCCGGTGACAACTATATAACCGAGCTAAGTCATGAATACATGATTTTTAAATTTAAAGAAAAGGAACACGCAATGATTGCGGCATTGCGTTGGGGTAACGATAATGAGTGAAGAAGTAAAAGAATATAGTGCAGATCTACAAAAGCTATTTTTAGAATTTTTAATCAGCGACAAAGAACTGCTGAGCCGTTGTCAAAACGTTTTAGACGACACACATTTTTCTCGTAGTCTACAAGACACAGCAAAATTTATCAAAGAATATGCTGGCAAGTACAGCGATTGTCCTAGCGTGGACCAAGTTAAGGCAATCACGGACACAGATCTTAAATTAATTCCAAGTGAGGCACAAGCACACAAGGATTGGTTTTTAACAGAGTTTGAACAATTTGCCAGACACAAAGCATTAGAAAAAGCTATTCTTAAAAGTGCAGACTTATTAGACAAACAGCGTTACGGTGAAGTTGAAAAACTAATTAAAGATGCCAGTAACATTGGCTTGCCAAAGAGCTTTGGCACAGACTATTACGCAGACCCCATGGGTCGACTAATGTTACTCAAGAATCAAAATGGTGGTACTAGCACAGGCTGGAAGACCATTGACGAAAAGTTGTATGGTGGATTTAACAGAGGTGAACTGAACATCTTTGCTGGCGGTTCTGGTGCAGGTAAGAGTTTGTTCTTGCAGAACTTGGCACTGAATTGGAGTCTGCAAGGACTTAACGGAGTTTACTTTAGTCTTGAACTCAGTGAAGGTCTGTGTAGTATGCGTATGGATGCCATGCTTATGGGCATTGCTACCAAAGACATTTATAAGAACATCGATGATGTGGACCTTAATATTAAAATGAAAGGTAAGAAAGCAGGTAAGTTACAGATTGTGCAACTTACAGCAGGCATTACTGTCAACGATTTAAAATCTTGGATTAAAGAATTTCAGATTCAGCTCAATAGAAAAATTGACTTTGTTGTTGTAGACTACTTAGATTTAATGTCACCGGTATCTGTAAAGATATCTGCAGAGAATACTTTTATTAAAGACAAGTATGTTTCGGAAGAATTGCGAGCAATGGCAGTACAGGATAGATACTTGTTCTGTACTGCGTCACAGTTGAATCGCGGAGCCGTTGAAAGTGTAGAGTTTGATCATAGCCATATTAGTGGCGGCCTGTCTAAGATTCAAACAGCTGACAACGTCATCGGTATTTTTAATAGTATTACAATGCGCGAACGTCAACGAGTACAGTTGCAGTTTATGAAAACACGTAGCTCAAGTGCAGTTGGTACTAAGATTGAATTGGAGTTTAATACAACAAGTCTGCGTATCACAGACTTAGATGAAAATAGCGCAGAAGCACCTACTACTGCTAATGTTCTATATAATAATTTACAGCGTAAGGCAACACAACAAGATAGTAGTCCGCCAAAATCAGGAACATGGGAAAAAGCACAGCCCAAAGAAGGTTGGAGTTTAGATAAAAAACAAGAGCCCAGTGTTGGTATACGAACAATGGACTCTAATAATAGAATTAAAGATTTGTTAAAAAAGAGTTGATTATTTTAAACCGCGCATAGCAGGCGCAGTTTGATTATTCTCTGGTTCACCGGATTCTGGTTCAGCGGCGGGCTCTTTTGGTTGAGCAGTTGGACCAGCATTTGGCTCAGGCTTTGAACCTGCATTTAAATCGCTTTTTAGACGCTGGAATAGTGAATTGTCTTCTGCTACATAACGCAATACAATTTCTAGTAAATTTGTCAATGCCATTAACTGAGCGGGATTAGGTCGTTGATTCATATATAAACTACGAACACCGGCTCTCATAGCAGAAAATTTATCATCCGGTAACGCACCTTTAATACTGGCCAATCTAGACATAACTGTGGTAAAATTATCATCATTGATTTGACTAGTTGGTTCAGCGGCTTCGTCTTCGGCTATAGATCTAAGTCTATTCATGACATGACCCATGTCAAATCTTACGTGTGTGTTATTATCCATTAATTGGCTCCTCGTTAATTTATTTATCCGGATAAATAATTTTAAGGAAAATACATGGCTTATAAATCTCTATTAGAAGAAATCAATAGCATTGTCCCGTCCAAGGACAAAGAGCATTTTATTGAAAACAAGGCAATCAACATTATTGCTGGTACCAAATATTTGGTGGAATATATTAGAGAAAACTTCACTGTAGAAGAAAGTGACGATCTCTTGAAACGTTTGTTTAACAGTTTAAAAACAGGCGATGATTCTAAATTTAGACGCGGTATTAAACAAATTAAGGAAGCCAAAAATGCTAGATGATTTTGAACAAAGCGATCTACTAATAGAAAGCAGACAGTATAGAAGTACAGCCGGACGTAGATCTTTGGATCTACGCAAGGTTGCAGATTTTGCATTTGTGGACATGCTGAGTTTGTATATATTAAGTCATGAATATGAAACAGCACCTGTTAGTGCTAATTATGCAGAAAAAACAATAAGTTATAGAAACTTTACAAGACCTAGACTCAGCGGCACTGATCTATATGTTAGCCTTAACATACTAGCAGACCCCAAAGGATACTTTGGGCAAAGCATTGGGCAAAACCCAGATGCCGACGAAATATTAGCCAGCAAACTACGATTCAATTTACCTACAATTAAACGCTATTTAGAATTGTTGGGAGATCATCAGCTTAGAAGAGACGACGCCGCAACCTTGCTACTACGATTAGAGCGTCAACTAGTAATCAAAGACAGTAAACTTAAAAGTATGCGTAGACTAGCACAGGATTGGGAAGGCCTAAATTCCATGCAAAAACAAATATTAGTAACTAGAATGCTACAGTTTTATAAGCGTACAGCTAAACGTAGTGAATTGTCTGTGTTTTTAGAAGACATGGGTAAAACCAAGGGCTATATAATGAGCGGCGGCATTGATGCAGAATTAACTAATTTAGGTTATAAGAGCGCATTTGCCAGTGCCGTTGCAGGCGCTTTACCTGCCGCAGGCCTTATTGCTGGATACCATGCAGGATATCATTTAACAGGTCCGCGTAACCATCGATAATTGCGTAGATATTGTTACAGATGATAAATAAACTTAAGAAAACTAAGTTTTCGAAATAATATTTAGGAGAAATAACATGGCTTTAACACCATCAGGATACGCAAAACCATTCTCAGCAATTGGTCGCGACATTTTCGTTAAGACATTTGCTAAGACAAATGCAACTCAAGCAGAATTAAATACTTTAGTTCAAGCAATTCAAATGACTTCTACAGTTACAGCTATCGGCACTTTCACAGCCGGTGTCAGCGATACTGTTAACATGATCATTGAAGGTAAAGACGTAGGCGATTTAGCTGGTTTTACTACTAGCGACTTAGCGTTTTAATTAAACCTTTTCGGGATGGGAAGCCGCACTATCGTAAGATGTGCGGTTTTTCTTTTTATACTCTCGTATTATAAATATAGTATAGGAGAATTTTATGCAAAAGATGAATGCAACACAGCGCACCGCTGAGAATGTCAGCGGTGACATTGAATACTTTACCTGCTATACATTAATCGATATCACCGACACTGGTGTATACGATCCTACAACGACTAAACTTTATGAGCAAGCACAAAACTTAAATGCATTAATGCAGGCTATTAGTCTAGGTAGCCAACCGGTATTAACCAGTGTGGAAAAATTAACAGCAGTAAATGTCAGCGAATTTGATTTCGGAACAGATTTTACCGGTAACCATAATTTATGGATTTTACGATTTGCCAGTGAACGTATAGGAACAATCACGGTAGCAAACTTAATTCGAGATATTGACGGCTTACCTGCATACACTGATTTAGATGAAACAGCAGTTTTTGACACTGATGTTTTTGAAACTAGCACCCCTAATCAAAAAAATACTTATTTCTTACGCAACGATACTTTGTGATATTTGATAAATATAATTAATATTCTGGTTTACACTATGGCTCTAACTTTGGCAACTATAAACTAATAAGTGCTTTATACATTGAAAGGAAAGCCACCGTGTCAGATAATGCAATTTACGATATCGAGAAAGATAATTTAGAAACTCATGTCACTTTATGTGCTGAAAGGTATAGGAGATTGGAAGATAAATTTGATGTCTTAGAAGCTAGATTAGATCGTGTCGTCGATGAAATTTCTAGCCTCAAAATAAAACAAGCAGAAGACATGAATGAAATTAAAAGTCTCATTCAGAATAGCGGAGATATCAGATTCAAAGCTTTGATTGCTGCCAGTGGTACGATCATTGCCGCATTAATAAGTGCATTGGCCTTTATTTTAACTAAGCACGGATAATGGAAGAAGAAATTGTTGTTGAAGCCAAACGTGTATGGGCCAAGAGAGGTAAAAAACTCAAGCGCATGATACGTTGCACCAGCGGCAGAAAAAAAGGACGTACAGTAGCAAATGTAGGTGCATGTAGTAAAGCTATTAACGTAAAGAAAAGATTTTTAATGAAACGAATTAGAAAACGTTTCAATGCAAAGATAGTAAGAAAAAGTCGCAGGACAAAGAAAACTAATCCTTTAAGTAAACGATTACAAAGATTAAACAAAGCAGTAAATGCAAGGTAGTATATGGACAAAAACTTATCAAGTGTAATTAAATTTTTAGATGACACAGGATCACTTAGTGATGCAGAAATATCTAATATTGCCAAAGAATTAAAATTCAGTGAGGTATTAGATCTTGTCAGTTTTGTGGGCAAAGGCGACAATGCCGCCGCAAAACAAATATTATCCAAGTACGATGATCGATTTACTTCAACGGCAAACGATACACAGGGTACAGAAGAACCTCAAGAAGAATCAATAACCAATGAATTTTCTACCGTACCAACAGCACCAAAAACAACCAGCATGTTTAAACCTGCACCGCCCATTGGCACACAAAAACCAAGTCCAACAACCACAGGTCAACAAAGCAACACAGGTGATTTAGACAATGATGAAGAACTACAAACTGACTTAGACACAGCTCAAAAATCCGGGCATGGTGCTGAAGTCAATCAAATAAAAAGTCTATTACAGAGAATTTCTAACAGATGAAAATAAAAGACATCATCAATGAGGCATACACAGGATTTGCTGGCCATCTTAAAGATTTCGGCCAAGTTAGATATGGTACGCCTGATGAATCTATACCTGGTGCAGTCATTGAACCAGAGTTAAGAAATACCGACACTTATATGCAAATGAGATATGGCATAGCTTTAGCCGCCGCGGCCGCACAACGAGATGGCAGTGATGATGGCTTTGAGCAAGAAAGTGTATGGGCAGAAAATATCGGAATGGTCAGTTATTCCGATGCAGAGTTTGATCAAATCAAAGCGGCCGACAAATTGATGGGCGTAAAAAGCATTCAAGTCACTAAAAAAGGCAGTCAAGAACGCACAGACATAGGCAAGGTAAGTCCAGTGGCAAATAATTCATGGAGAAAAATAAAATGAAATTTGCCGAAATGGCCAACGGCCTACAAACAGTACTTACCAATGAACAATTAGATCTAATTAGACTAATCAAAGAACACAATATATTGCAACACGATGATTTAACAGAGCGTGGAGCATATATAGCTGAGGAATTAACCAGCAGAGGTTTAATTGAAAGAGCGCAAGATGCCCAAGAAAAAGTCTATTACCAACTTCAACGTAGGTAAGTTGCCTAATTTAGTCAACAGTTTATCTAATTTAGTAGCTGATTCGACACCAAAAAGTTTATACGGAATTCTAAGTTCCGCTGAAGAAACTCCCATGGGACTACTAGTAAATAAACGCTGGTTGTTAGTACCCAATGATAAAGCTGACTACGATATTGTAGACACTTATTCTGATGAAATTGTTTACAAAAGCCTGGCCAGATTACAAACAGCAATCAGTATTATTAGTTTATTAATAAAAAATCGAGACTCGAATCTAACCAAGCTTAAAATGTTGCAGAGTACAGATCAAGCATATTTTAGATGTTTGTCCGATATTCATTTCTATAAACTTAAGATAAAACAAGACATTGATATAGATAAAAAAACAACAATCCAATATAGACTTGACGATAAACTATATCGACTAGCTGAAATTAAACAGCAATTATTCAAACTTTATTGCTAAATATACTTAAAGGAATTTTAATATGAACACCTCAGAAATTTTTGACCCAACCCGTAGAAAGAAAAAGGTAGTGGAAAGCTTCCTAAACAGCCAATATGGCATTAAATTAGCTTCTACCGGAGATAGAGTTAAAATACATGGCTTGATTACCAAGCTTCAAGAAGAAAACTCTAGTCTTAGCTCTAAAGTTGCTAACTTCGAACATAACCCTAGCTATGTAAAGAATTCGATGATCATCGAAGCATTACGTACAATGTTAAGTGAAATAGCACCTAGCAGAACAAGACGTAGAGTTAATGAGTCCGAAAATGACAGCGATCTTGCACAAGCAGAATTAATTTTAGTTGCTAAAGATATGGTTAACCAATTGCAAAAAATGGCAGAAGATGTTGCCGAAATGCAAACCGACGATTTAATGTCTTTAGAAGAAAAAATCAAAGTAACATTTAGCCAAGAGCAAGGCGAACAATTCTCGCAGGGCGTTGACAGCGCACTTGGCACTTTATTAGATCAAGTTAAAGCTGCCAAAGATGCATTGAGTAATGCTATCAGTGTACTAAGCGGTGAATCAACTGGTATGGGAGACATGGGCGGAGAACAACCAGGCATGGAACCATCATTAGAGCCAGAAGTCAATGACTTTGCTAATGCTGATGCAGGCATGGGCCCAGAAGAAGAACCAACTGGTAGAGAACTAAAATAATGAGACTGTTTGAATTTGTTTCTTCTAACGGACAAATGTTAGATATTATCAGGGATCTGCTTGTCCGCGCCAAGGCCGAAGGAGCAGATTCTGTTAGTCTAGAACAACTAGCCAATGAATTTAATGGCGAAGTTGATGTGGATATGATACGAACAGTATTAAGTAATAATCGACAGTCCTTTAAAGGTCTAGTAGGTAATATCACAGACACAGATATTGAATTTGAAAAACCGCAGTTAGTTAAAAATAAAGAAAAATCAGATCAAGCTATGACAAAGACAGCAGTGGCCACAGCACTTAAAGGATTAAAACAATGACCATATCAGTGATGTTGACTGCTACACAGGCACGTGCCAAAGCACAAAATGATATAATTATATTCAACGAAGTTAGAAACATAGAGTTTGCTGTGTTAACAGCAATTGCCAACGGCCAGTATCAAATCGAAGTTATTGGAACTACTATGACTGACACAACAAATAATACTACATTGGCTATCTCAAGAGAATATTTTAAAGTTTGGCAAGGAATAACATCCAGTAGATCTAAAGATGCACAAATGGGTGCAGTCATTCAATATTTTACAGACCTGGGCTATACAATAGATCGAAAAACAAATTCGCTGACCGGCGATACATTTATGTGGCAAGTTCTTTGGTAATCAAATACATTGATTAATCTTATAAAGCCTGTTATAATTGTAACATGCTATTAAACTCAAAATTCGAATACAAACCATTAACTAGAGAAGAACGCGGCGGCAGTAGATTATATTCTACCCCTTCTGGCGCAGTACCTAGTGTAACAACAATCCTAGACAAAACTAAAGATAAAACATTTTTAATTGAATGGCGCAAGCGAGTAGGCGATGCCGAAGCTACTCGCATCAGTACTGAAAGCGCAGGACTTGGCACACTGATGCACAAGCATTTAGAAAACTATGTTCTAGGCATTGACAGACCAAAAGGAAATAATCAAGTTCAAATCATGGCCACAGCTATGGCCGATACTATGATTAGAGATGCGTTCTGTGACATTGACGAAGTATGGGGCATTGAAGCAGGCCTGTACTACCCTGAACTGTATGCCGGTACAACAGACATGGTGGGCGTACACAAAGGAACCCCTGCAATCATTGACCATAAAACAACTAAAAAAACTAAAAAGAAAGAATGGATCGAAGATTACTTTATACAATGTTGTGCTTATGCTCTGGCACACAATCAAATGTTTGATACAAATATCAAAAAAGCAGTAGTTAATATTGTAGACCGCGATGCTAAACTTCAAAGCTTTGTTATTGAAGGTAATGAGTTTGATAGTTATGCAGAAAAGTGGGCTGTGCGTGTTGATCAATATTACAAAAACGGATAAATATTTGTATGACTACAGATACAGTAATTGCCAAGATACAAGTAAGACGCGGCCAGCTTGATGACCTACCTATATTAGACAACGGTGAACTTGGCTATGCCACAGATGTTAATCGTTTGTTTATTGGCAATGCCAATGCAACATTTAACGCCGATGGAGTAACTAGATCTTTTCTATTAAGAGACGCAGTTATTATTCCAGGGCAAGTTAGAATTTTAGTAGATGGTGTTGAATCAATTTATGGAGTATCTTCTGGCCCAGGACCTGGTAATTTTTATTTCCAGATTGACGGCACTAGTATAGTATTCGATCGTGCTCCAGCAGACCAAGCTGTTATCACAGTTTCTTATAATTCCGAAATTCAAATACAAAGAAATTTTAGAGAAAAAGAAGTAGAACTTTTAAATACAACCGGTGCTAACTTTGCTAAAACTAGTATAAGCTGGGACTTGTTAACTTACAACTCTGCCAAGCTAACATACAGCTATAAAGTCGATAATAATTTTGCCATTGGCGAATTATATATTATCACAAACGGCACAGAAATTTTTGTAAAAGATGTTTCGACACACAATTACATTTATTTTAATGGACAAATAGAAAACGGCAGATTTTTTATCACTTACAAAAACGAAGTCGGATCAGCAAATTTATTTTATAACATAGAACTTTGGAACACAGTCTAACTCATTGGTATGGTAGTACTACCGAAAAGATTTTAGCTTGGAGAGAATTAAGGAAATCCTTTCAATCTCCTGAAGATATAAACTCTTCATTAAACACCATTGCAAATTGGTGGACCTACGCTCCGTGGGTCAGGAAAACTATAGATCCCTATAAACCCGAATCGTGGCCTACTCCATGGGACATGATTAACAAAGGTCATTTTTGTCGTAGTGCCATTGCACTAGGCCAAGCGTATACTATTTGGAGCATATTTCCCGATTTGAAATGCGAGATATGGCTAATAAATAATCGCTCAGAACAAGATGTACACTTGATTACAGTTGTCAATGATAGTATAATGTTAAATTATACAATGACAATTTTAGTAAACACCGAAAACGCCGATTATGAGTTGTTAAACACGGTCAAGCGTGAAGAATTGAAGCATATTAAACTATAAGAAAACTGCCTGACTAGATAGTTAAATAGAACACATAGAAAAAGTAAGGCAAATAAACAATGACACAAATTACAGTATTAAAAAGAAGCGGTTCAATTGAACCATTGATGATCGAAAAATGGCAAGCCCAAGTAGCAAAAGTATGTCAGGGCATTGCAGATGTTAGTCAAAGTATGATTGAGATTAAAGCTCAACTACATTTTTATGACGGCATTAGCACAGAAGAAATTGACGGTATTACCCTACGTGCTATCGTTGACCTTATCGACGTTGAACAAAATCCAGATGTAGGCCACGTTAACTATCAATATGTTGCAGGTAAGCAACGATTGAGTATGTTGCGTAAAGATGTATATGGACAATATGAACCTCCTCGCCTTTATGATATTGTAAAGAAAAATGTGGAGACTGGTCTCTATACAAAAGAATTATTAGAATGGTACAGTGAAGCCGATTGGGATAAGATGGAAGACTTCATTGATCATGAAAAAGATGAACAATATGGTTATGCGGCCATTGAACAGCTAATTGAAAAATATCTGGTCCGTAATCGCAGTACAAAAGAAATTTACGAAACTCCACAGGTTAGATATATGGTGTCGGCCGCCACTGTATTTCACCGAGAGGAGCCAAACACAGCTCGTATAAAATATATCAAGGAATACTACAATGCAGCCAGCGATGGTTTGTTTACTCTTGCTACTCCGGTATTAGCTGGCTTGGGTACTCCTACTAAACAGTTTAGTAGTTGCGTTCTTATTCGTAGTGATGACGATCTTGACAGTATTTTTGCCAGCGGTGAAATGATGGCCAAGTATGCCAGTAAACGTGCTGGTATAGGTTTAGAAATTGGGCGACTACGTCCATTAGGAAGTCCCATTAGGGGCGGCGAAATCATGCACACAGGTATGATACCATTTTTAAAGAAATGGTTTGGTGACCTGCGCTCATGTTCTCAAGGAGGTATTCGCAATGCGTCAGCTACTGTTTTTTATCCAATCTGGCATCATCAATTTGACGACCTTATTGTACTCAAGAACAATCAAGGAACAGAAGAAACCCGTGTCAGGCACATGGACTATGGGGTTGTTCTTTCCGCATTTTTCTGGAGACGATTCAAAAACAAAGAAAACATAACATTCTTCGACCCTAACCAAGTGCCTGACTTGTACGAAGCATTTTATAAAGACACAGCCCTATTCGAAGAGCTGTATGTAAAATACGAAAAACAATCAGGCCTTCGTAAAAAGACCATGAGTGCCGAAGAAGTATTCAAGTCAGGCATCTTAAAAGAGCGCACTGATACAGGACGTATCTATCTAGTGTTCATTGACAACGTAATGAACCAAGGCCCGTTTGACCCAGAGTACCATACAATTTATCAAAGTAACTTATGCTGTGAAATACTATTACCTACTAAATCTTTTAAGCGTCTTGACGATGCTGATGGCCGCATTGCTCTTTGCACACTCGGCTCGATTAACTGGGGAGCATTCCGTAATCCAGAAGACATGCGCCGTGCTTGCCGTATTCTACAGCGTAGTCTATGCAACATACTTGACTACCAAGATTTTTTAAGTATACAAAGCAAACTAAGCAATGACGAGATACAGCCATTAGGTATTGGTGTTACTAATCTAGCCTACTGGCATGCCAAGCGTGGCCTACGTTACGGAGAGAAAGATGCACTACAAGATGTTAAATCCTGGATGGAACATCAGGCATACTACCTAACAGAAGCCACAGTAGAACTAGCTAAAGAACGTGGTGCTTGTTTACACAGTGAAAAAACACGGTATGGTCAAGGCACGTTCCCGTGGGAACTACGTGCTAATGGTGTAAATGAACTTGCAGATTTTACTCCGGAACTTGACTGGGAAACACTACGAGTTAATATGAAACAGTACGGTGTACGCAATGCGACATTAATGGCCATTGCCCCGGTAGAAAGTTCAAGTGTTGTTATAAACAGCACTAATGGAATTGAGTTACCTATGAGTTTGATCAGCACTAAAGAAAGCAAGGCAGGTAGCTTCACACAAGTTGTTCCTGAATATCATAAGTTGAAGAACAAGTATCAGCTAATGTGGGAACAACGAGATTGTGACGGATATTTAAAAACTGCCAGTGTTCTTGCCGCCTACGTTGATCAATCAATTAGTACAAATACATTCTATAATCCAGCACATTTTCCAGATCGTAAAGTTCCAACCACACTGATTGCTAAGAACTTGATGCAGGCACACATGTGGGGGCTAAAAACATTCTACTACAGTTTGATTAACAAAGCAGGTAGTAAAGCTGTCGAAGAACAGGTTGACGGCGGCAACGTGGTTATGCTAAACTTTAATCAAGTTGAAGATGACGACTGCGAAGCATGTAAGCTTTAAAGGCAACAACGATGAACAGTATAGAACGTATATGGGCTCGTGCCACCGGACATTTAATGGGAGAATCAGATCATGATAGACCCGATGTACCCATACTAACCTTGCGCGAAGCAAGAGTAGCACTATTTTTAAAAACCTTTTGGGTTATAGTACATATTATAACCTGCTTTTTTATTATAGCAAATACTATAAGACATTGGTAACATATGAGTAAAGAACAATATAATTTAAACACTAAAACAAACTATCTCGGTCGTAAGATGTTCCTAGATCCAGCAGGCCCAGTTACCATTCAACGTTTTGAAGAAGTTAAGTATAAAAAGATTGCAGACTTTGAAGCAACAGCACGTGGTTTCTTTTGGCAACCAGAAGAAATCAGTTTAACCAAAGATGCCAATGACTTTAAGGATGCCAGCGATGCTGTCAAGCATATCTTCACTAGCAACTTATTACGTCAAACAGCATTGGATAGTTTGCAAGGACGTGGCCCAACACAGGTATTCACACCTGTTTGTAGCTTACCAGAAGTTGAAGCTTTAATGTATAACTGGGGATTCTTCGAAACTAACATCCACAGTAAGAGTTATAGTCATATTATTCGTAACATCTATAACGTGCCCAAAGATGTGTTTAACACTATCCACGATACTAGTGAAATTGTTGACATGGCCAGCTCGGTAGGCAACTACTATGACAAGCTACATGTTATCAACTGCCGCAAAGAACTTGGCGAAGCAGTGACTGAAAAAGAACACATTAAGGCAGTATGGATGGCCTTACACGCAAGTTATGCACTTGAAGCTTTCCGCTTTATGGTCAGCTTTGCTACAAGTTTGGCCATGGTGGAGAATAAAATCTTTATCGGCAATGGCAATATCATTTCATTGATCCTACAAGACGAATTATTACACAAAGGTTGGACGGCTTATTTGATTAATCAAGTAGTCAAAGAAGATTCGAGATTTGCTCAAGCTAAACAAGAATGCGAACAAGAAGTATATCAATTGTACATGGATGTTATCCGTGAAGAAAAAGAATGGGCAGACTATTTGTTCAAGAAAGGTCCAGTGATTGGATTAAACGCTAACATTCTTCGAGAATTTGTTGATTTCACTGCTGTGGCCGCGCTAAAGGATATAGGTATTAAATATCTTAATACTGCCCCCAAGTCAACTCCGATCCCGTGGTTTAACAAACACGTTGATACTAGTAAGAAACAAACAGCATTACAAGAAAGTGAATCAACTAATTATGTTATCGGTGTTATGGGCGAAGGCATTGACTACGACGCATTACCTTCACTATAAGGATAAAAATGAAAATCAACGAAGTAACATCTACACCGGCTATCAACGATTCTTGGTTTGACCAAGCAAGCGTTCGGGTCGCTAAAAAAGCAACGCCGGTTCGTTATCTAAAAGCCATCGAACCCGGAAGCATTGAAACATTAGAAGGCCCTGTAAACTATCAAGCAGGCTACTACATTATTACTGGGCCAAAAGGAGAACAATATCCAATTCCTCCGGCAAAGTTTAATGAACTATATGATGACAACAGAGACAATACAGCGACTCCTAAAAAAATTATGAAGGTTGCTAAATTAGCAGATCATAATGGTGTTGTAAATACAAGTTGGGGAGAGCCATTAAATTATACCACAGGTAATGATTATATTGTGCGTCATGGACCCAATGATTATGGTGTTGTAAAGAAAGATATCTTTGCTCAAACATACGAACAAATTTAAGGAAGAAAATGAAAGTAGAAATTTATACAAAAGATAACTGTCCATATTGCGTACAAGCAAAAGCATTGTTCAATCGCGAAGGATGGGAATACACAGAACACTTTATCGATGATAATACAAGAACTCAGTTGTTAGAAGAACTGACAACTCGTATCGGTGTTACGCCACGTACAGTACCGCAAATTTTTATCGACGATCAATCCATTGGTGGATATACTGATCTTGTTGCGTGGCTTAAAAAGTAAATTATATGTTAAAAGAAAATAAAATTGGACAAGTGGTTAGTTTTAAAACAACCAGCGGCGACGAAGTTGTTGGCAAAGTTACAGGTCAAACAGCTGAAGAGTTAACTATCGGATATCCGGTTATCTTAGCCGCAAGTCAACAAGGCCTGGGCATGGTACCATTTTTAATGACTGCTAATCCAGAATTAGAAGTTGCATTTAAAAATGCTCATATCGTTTGTATTGCATCAACGACACAACAAGTTGCTGATGCTTACCTACAGCAAACTACAGGAATTATACCAGTAAGAAATTCAGGTATTATACTCTAAGATATGCCACAAGTACACAGATTGACCGATCCCAACTCCGATGAAGCTCCGATCATCGAAGTTGTTCAGCAAACTGTGTATGCTAATAATTTATTAGTCAGTGTCGATGGCAGTCCTGTAGAAGGACATGGACTACCGCCGCATAGTAGTCCATTAACAGCCAACGGTAGCACTACGGTATATATTAATTTTATACCTGTTAATAAAACAGGCGATGAAGATACCTGCGGTCATCCTAGAGCAATAGGCAGTCCTAATGTTTACATTAATGAGCCCGGGGCTATAGCATCTACAATACAATCTACTATAGTTGTTGTGCCTAGCAATTTATTCTCTAGACCCGATACACCATTAGCAAGAGATGATCAGCCTTATATAAGAACTAGTCCAGCGCCTACTCGACAACAAAACGAACAAGCAGGTACAGCTCCTTCCAATCCAGGAGTATCTGAAGCTCCACCAATAGAAGATCAACCAGAAACTAAATGTGATGCAGGTAAACCAAATGTATTAGGATTCCTAGGCCAGTGTTTACAAGAAGCAAAAACAGGTGCATGGCGTGAAACCGGACAAGGTGGCAAAACTAGTAATCCTAATATTGTTAATATGTGGAAAAATATTGGTTTAGGTTTTACAAATGATCAAGTTCCTTGGTGTGCAGGCTTTGCTTGTTTTGCAATGAAACAAAGCGGAATGAAATGGGTACGAGATGCTGGCGCTAGTAATCTAGCAAATAAATTAGGCAGCGGTTCGGTTGACTCTAATTATAAAACTGTGGCTGTCAGCGAAATGAAACCCGGCGACTTAGTATTATGGGGATCGGGACACGTTAATTTCTGTTATACTGCCACTGGTGGAAAATATACATTTGTAGGCGGAAATCAAAGCCCTGGAAAAAATGCAGATCCCCCGGTTAGAGACCCAGATCACGACGGTGATGTTACTGTGTCATGGCCCACAGGATGGACTCCTAGTAGAGGCGGTATCTCTAAGGTTGTTAGATTAGACTGTTAACATACTAGATAAATACTGGTATGGCCTTAGAAGATTTCAGCAAATATACAAAAATAGCAGTAAACCCTGCTTTACCTAAAAACGAAAAAGATTTAATATGTGCGTTATTAGCAGGACGATTGCGTAACCTGTTTAATGGACGACTATTTTGTCTTGACCTTGCAATCAGCGACTTAGTCAAAGATGCATCGGGTTTTGGTCTGGATAATCTTAAACAAGGTTTATTAGACTTAAAAGGCGGCCTCAACGATTTTAAAGGCGCAGTAGGCTACGACGATATATTAAAATCTGTTAACTCTGCACTAGGAGGTATAGGCACAGTTTTCAGCCTTGGCGGACTATGTCCTAGTCCAATTCGCCCTCCACAGATACCCGACATAATGCCCATGGTCAATGCTCAGCTATTTGGTCAAGGTATGAACATCTTAAATGCATTAGGTAAAGTAACAAATCCTAAAATGTGTTTCGGTGGCGGCCCTGGAGGATTTGGAGTTAATTATGATTCTATGCCAGGAGCACTAAGACAATTAAAAAACGCATTAAATCGTGCGGCCAATGATCCTGCAGGTTTAAAAACAATTTCCAATCAATTTGAAAATAATCTTAAAATGCAGGAGAGACGATTAAAAGGAGAACTAAATCGTCTTAAAACAAACTTGTCAGATCCTTTTGGAATAAAATTGGCAAAACAACGTGCTGATATATTAAAAGCTGTACATAGCAAAGGTGCAGATTATAAAGTAGTAGACAACAAAGGTATTCAGCATCCTAATGCAATTAAATCATTGGTACCCAGTGATACATTAGCATTACTCAATGTCAACGATAACACCCCTATTCTCTATAAAAGACAGGCAGTATTAAATTACTGTGGCGATGAAGTAGGAATAAAATTTGCACCAGTATCGGGAAATATAGATTACGCAGGTTGGGATACTAATCCAGCAACAGATAACAGTGACAGACCTTTTGGTTTACATCAATTGCCAGTGCCGGATAATTCTTTCTATGATTTTGTTATCACAGATTCCAGTGGCACAGTAGTAGCTTCTAAATATAATACAGATACTAAACAGTTAGATCTAGTAAATTCCATTGACATAGAAAGAGGCCTTGCTTATAGATTTAAAATTAATCTATCTAATACAAGAATGTCAGTGATGAACAATACTAATGCATGGTCCGATGGAATTGAATTTGGATTTCAAGGCCCTGCAGGTTATGAAGTTATAGAAATATCAACAGGCCTAAAACAAGGCGAGCTTGATTGGTCTGTGTTAATAGAAAATCCAACAACACCGAATAATTTAACATTGTCCTTTGACAATGGAACAACTATTCCAGTTAATGTGTCTGGTAAAACATCTATCCCAGCCAGTGAAAGAAGTTACAACTTATCGGACATTGTAAATAAAGCAGTACTGTTTATGCATGAACAAGCAACAACAGATACTAGTACCCTTAAAAAGAAGTGGAATAGAATTTATACTTTAAATTTACATACCATTGGAGGTACCGGGCAACATGCTGATAAAAATTTAGATATTAGATACAATCCAAAAAAAGATAACAGTTACGCTTATATCAAAGATGCAGATAGTTCGGACCCAACAGATAAAATATTAAAAACAAAAACAACATTAGGAAATTCAACTTACTCACATAACTTATATGTCAATGAATTAACAGGCGTTAGTTTAACTAAGATTGTATTGCAGTTCGGAACAAAGTATTCTTCTTTAGTATTCGATGCTCCTGTAGTTATAACCACAGATACTAAATTACCTTACAAAGTACAATATTCTTATAGACAGTTTCTTACGACACCAAATGTATATAACGATGAAATGGAATTTATATTGTTAGATAATACTACAATAAGATTCTATCTAACTTCACAGCGTCCCGACAGTTACACCAATGGCAGGTACATGGAATACTATGACATTGATATAACAGATTTGGCCAATCCTGTGCTAAAAAGTTCTTATAGTAAATTTATACAAGGATCTGCTTCCTACGAAAGTACTATGACGTTTAAAGAAGAATTCACTGAAGTTCCTTTGTCTGCTAGAGTTAGTATACCAAATTTATCAGTGCAAGAAGGTAGTTCAGTAAATTCAATGCCAGTAACACCAGCAGGCGGACTTGATCCGTATTCTTTTACAGTTAGTCCTGATCTACCGTCTGGATTAACTCTTAACAGTGAAACTGGATACATTACAGGTACAGCGCCGGCGGCAAAAGCATCAACACCTTATGTTATATCAGTAATGGATGCACTAGAAGAAGACACAGTAGTTCTAACTTTCAATCTAACTGTCACTGCTAAACCAAAAGTAGCACCGCCAATGGCAGGCAGTGGATTTGTTGCAGGGCCAGGTGGCGGAGGATCTAACATACTCGGCGACCCAGATCCAAACTTGTTTGTGCAACAGTCTAATGGCTCATGGATGCCAAGAGTTGGCGCTGTTTCTGGCAAGGATTATACCTATACAGAATTTACTCCAGGCATATATACATTGGTTAACTTAAACAGTTATCAACCTACTGCTGTTGAAAATCAACCAATTGCCGAAGGAAATGGTGTTGCCAGAACATGGAATATCAATGGAACAACATTCCAAACATCACAGCAATATACCATTGAACAAACTAATCCAACGTTAAATGCATACAATCAACTACCCACAGATCAAAAACTTCAATTAATAAATGAATACTCTGCAGGCAAAAATTTCACAGGAATGACAAATGCCGGCCCTGATTATATCAATAGCTACGATAGTCCGGTGTTTAAAGATTTCTTAAAATCCAAAGGTCTCGGCAGTTAATTCGGTAAAATCTAATTTGACATAAAATTATAGATCCTGTATAATATTTGATATAGGAGATTATTTTGCTTAAATTAATTACCAAATTTTTGGAAAAGGTTGATCGCAAACGTATTATTTTGGATCGTGAATCAAACGAACCATATCTAGAACGTTATTATGTATTTTTAAAAGATCGTAAATGGTTTCCATTTAATGTCTTTATTCATAAGTTCTTAAAAAGTGATCCAGATGAGGTTCATGATCATCCATGGCCTTATGCTACACTAATTTTGAAAGGCGGATACTATGAATACGTTCCGAGTTTTAATGCACAAGGTTGGAAGATTGGTGAGACTCGATATTGGCGTGGACCTGGCCATTTTCGGTTCTGCTCTCCTAAGTCTTTTCATCGTATTGAATTACATCCTGATGTAACTGCATGGACTATGTTTGTACCCGGTCCACAAGTGCGTGAATGGGGATTTTTAGTAGGGCATCAAGAAAATCAAAGATGGGTACACAACGAGCAGTATTTAAAGGAAAAATATGAACAAGCTGGCCATTAATTATAATGACTACAAATTACTAGTATCCGGTATTTGCCGAAATATTATGCTTAGTAACTGGCGGCCGGACTATATTGTGGGCATCACTCGCGGCGGATTGTTGCCAGCAGTAATGATCAGTCAATGGCTTAATGTGCCTATGAAATCTCTGGATGTTAGCCTTCGTGACAGCGGAGAACTAGTCAGTAATCTTGGCATGGCTGAAGATGCATTTGGCTATGATCCTATGTCATCTGGTAACGGCCGCAAAAAAATTCTTATTGTCGATGATATCAATGATACTGGTGCTACATTTAATTGGATCATGGAAGATTGGCGCAGTGGTTGTTTCCCCAATGACAAGCAATGGAATGATGAAATTTGGAATCACAATGTAAAATTTGCATCTATAGTAGATAATCTTGCAAGTAAATGTAATGTTAAAATGGACTTTGTTGGTATGGAAATCAACAAAGCAGAAAATGATGTATGGGTTGAATTCCCTTATGAAGATTGGTGGGTAAAATGACAGAACATATTATAGAAACAACAGCACCTGCGGCAACTTGGTCTGACAAAGAGTGGGAAACATTTCGCACATGGTTGGTGGGCCATCTTAAAATTGGTCCAATGACTGTGACATTTAATAAAAAAGATGGTGAACAGCGTGTGATGAAATGTACACTACAACCAGAGCTACTACCTCCTGTGCCAATTAAAGAAAGTACAAAAACTAAAAAAGAAAATGATTCCGTTATTTCTGTATACGATTTAAACGCAGAAGGTTGGCGCAGTTTTATCGTTAAAAACGTTACTAACATATCAATCGAACTATAATGGAATTCGTAGTTGAAGATAAACCGTACACAACTCGCCCAAATTTTAGAAAACTAACAGGGCCGTTGTACAGCAAAATACCCGATCATCGATACATCGATGCCAAGTACGACGAGTTTAAATCTATTAAACAGCCCCATGGACTTTGGGCCAGCAGTGATGAAGCTTATGCAGATAACATAGTAAGCAAAACAGCAAATCGACTGGGATTTCAAACAAACAATATTTTAGAACTAGGATTCCATTTAGAAGAAGATGTTGTTATCATGCACAAAGGCAGACTACAAAGTTTATTTGTAGCATTTCCCAGTGGATGGGATCCTGCCAGCAAGTTAATGATGACTCTGGAAGAAATACATCGTCCTGTGGCCCGGGGCGATGAGTTACGTGCCGCAAGCAATCGTATTGCAGATATTATGGCCAGCGGCGCCGGCCCTTGGTGCCGCACAGTTTGGACGATTACAGCCAATCCAAAATTAAGCAACCATCCCAGTTATCTAACTCCTACTCCAAACAGCATCGATGATTTATATTTTAGATATGAGTACCAAACTTTTGATACCATCGAACTTGGATTGACCAGTGTATTTTTGATTAAAACAATAGTAATTCCTTATAAAGAATATATTGACACTAAAGAAAAAGAGCGTATAATAAAAGATAGTGTAATGTCCATGCCTGAAGAGATTGTGACTTACAAAAATTTACATGGAATAAAAAAACTGTTATGGCAATAACAAAAAACATGGTAACACAGTCAAATATCAATATGGATCAAGCTCGCAGAGTCGCGGATCGATATCAAATTAGTAATATTAAAACAAGAATAGAAGAAAGAGTGCGGCATTTACCCACACATTCACGGGACATATGGGACGAGACTAGTTATATAGATTTTGATAGATACATGGAACGAAGTCATGTAACTATGCTTACCATGGATATTGCTGAACCGGAATTTGCCAAGATGGTTAGTACATTAGATGACTGGGATGATATGATGCGCGATCCCGAAGCGGCAAGACTAATTTTAGAAGCTAAATTTATACACAGATTAAGAAAAGGAGCGATATGAGAAATCACTATTGGACATGTAGTAAATTTGCAGATTGGATTCGCGGGACCACTAAACTCAAAGCAGGTACCAGCGAGGAATGGCATGAATGGGAAGATCGTGCTAAAGCCGCATACCCCATTCGTTGGTGGTTGGCCGAAGAAGGTTTAGACTACATTCAAAAAGTTGTTTATTACATACCGGATAAATTAAATGATGTTAGATATTATATTAATAATCGTTGGGTCAGTCGCAGTCATAGTCTTACCGCTCATGTTCGCGATATTCGCCCTGGCTCTTGGAGCGATGTTGGGAATAGATTCCTGCCATGCCTATTTAACGAGCTTCAAGACTTTGTTGAAATAGAGCAAGCCTGGCATCACTGTATGTGGAGTGACGAAGCTAAAACCAAGTTTGATGTGCCATGGTACCGTAGTGGATGGTTGCGCTGGAGAACTTGGCGGTGCCCAGAAGCAGGTATGGAGTATCTAAAGTGGGCCAGTAGTCTCACTATAGGTGAAGATATGGGGGCAGAACCAGGCAGTAAAGGTTTTGGAGAACCTACTTGGCAAGCTAAATCTGCCAAGGAAATTATTGAGCTGTACAACTGGTGGACCGTGACCTATCGCAACCGTCCAGACCCATACGAAGCAAGTGGGTGGACTGCGGCCTGTGAAGCAAGTCGTGCGGCTAACGGTGGACGTCTAAGTTTTAGTGTAGATAAAGATCCAGTGCTTAAAAAGGCCAGCGACAACGCTCACAAGCTACTTCAAAAGATTGAAGCGGCTTACGAAAAGGAAGACGAAGAAATGATGATTCGTCTTATCAAAATTAGACAAAGCCTATGGACTTAAATCCAAATTACTGCGAATGTGAAAATAAAAAATCGTACTCGGAAGAGTACGATGCATACTATTGTACCACTTGTAATAAGTGGTTAGAATCTAAATGCGATGATCCAACATGTGAGTTCTGCGTTAATCGTCCAGTAACACCTTTAGGAGACAAAAATGGCAACACGTAAAAAGAAATCCGAAAACACTACACTAGAAATGCCTGGCACTATTGGCAGCGCCAAGTTGGTATTTCCAAACGAACCAAAAGTAGTAAAAGGTAGTCACTTAACTGTGACCACATTTGCTGACGGTTCTACTAAATTAGAATGGGATGATGAAGCATTGACAAGAGACGTACGAGATGCTATACTAAAAGCGGAAAGTAAGATTCCTGCAAGCGCAGAAGTTAAACCAAAACGTAAGAAAAAAGAAAATAGTTAAACTAAAATATTATAGCTGATGGCATATATTACACTAACTAAATTAGAGGAACCTTATTCCTCATTTTTAGGAGATAGTAATGGAAATAATAATGATTTTGATATTGGTTTATCAAGTAACAATGCCCGCAGTTAACAATGCCAAATACACATTTGGTGTAGTAGAAGATCGCATAGTTCGTATGAATACACAAGATGGTTCATTTGAAGAATGTGATAAAGATTATAAATGTAAGCCTATTATAGATAACTGAAAGGAAATATATGGCACAGTGGACTGTTAGCACTTATCACAAAAAATCTTGCCAAGAAGTTGAACACTGGGTTCGACGAGAAGGCGATGGTCGAATCACAGTCACTAACGGTTATCGTTATGGCGAATGGACTGTAGAAACTACAGACGACAATCCGCCAGAATTTGAGTTTACAGAAGTACCCGGCGGTGATGGTCGTAAAGACAGTATCAATATGCTAGACTGCGAAGTTAACAATATTGAAAGTGTTGAACTTGTTGAAATGTTCGACGGTGGTTGCTGGTATGATGTAGAATTTGAAGATCTTACAGAAGAAGAGGAAGAAGAGATTCAAGAGTTTATTGATGAAAATAGCATCTATGAATTAGAAGATCGTGAAGATGATTCCTGGTACAACGATGAAACCGAATGGTGGATTTGGGGACCAATTGAAATCAAAAACGAAGCAGGCGAAACTGTACGTATTATATGTGCAGATGAAGATGGCAATGTAATTAACTTTGTAGAAGAATAATGTCTAAAGTATACCTAATCAAACCCTTACATAAAAAGAGCATTTGCTGGCACGTTGAAATGTATCGTGACAATGCAGACGGTTCTATCAGCTGGTTCAACGTTGACGATCACTATCGCTGGGGGCAAGGGTTTGTTGAAGAAGACATGGCATGTAACTTGCCCATTGAAGGGGATATCCAAGCTCATGCTAAAATGGACTGCGGATGGGGTGCTGAACTAGACGACCAACACGCCTGCTGGTTTGAGTTTAGTGATGATATTTCAGAAGAAGAACAAGAACACATTAAAATATGCTATATAGAAGGCGATCCCAACGACGACGATGAGCGTGGCGGCGCGGCATGGTTGTTTGATGGCAGTCACGATTGGCAAGTTGAAGATGACTATCTTGTTATTGATGCACCGTACCAAGTTAGCTTATGCGAAGATGATGGTACCGTCATTGAAGAAAATGTAAAACTACGTACCAAAGAAGAAATTGCTGTAGAAATAAAAAAATGGCATGAAGAAAATAAAGCTAATAAATGGCCATTTGACACGGAGACACTATGAGTAAATTTGATTTAACAATTGATAAAGAAACAGCAGACAAGATAACAGTTCTTAATTTAAATGATTATAAAGATTACTTAAAAAAAGAATTAAGAGGTTTTAAAAAAGGTGAATGGCTACATCCTGAAGATGTGGAACATAACACTAAAATGATAGAAGCCATTGATTTCGTACTACGAGATTATACATAAGGAACGATATGAAACAAGAACTAGACGCATTGCTATGTGAAAAGTATCCTAAGATGATGGTTAATCGCAACAAGCCTATGACAGAAACTTGTATGTGCTGGGGCTTTGAATGTGGAGATGGTTGGTACAACATCCTTAATCAACTTATGGGCAATATCCAACATCACATCGATTGGAAGGAACGTCAGCGTGATTGGGCCGTCAAGTATAACGAAATGGCACAAGCTGGCAAGAGTGGTAATGCAGAATTGTTTGCTGATTTGGTTGCTAAAGAGTACGCAGACCAGCCAACTATCGGTGCAGACTACATCCGTGAACGTTGCGAAGAAATGATTAAGAATCCTTTGCGTGATGTTCCAGAACTTGTTCCCCAAGTGACATTGGACCAAGTTAAAGAAAAGTTTGGCACACTACGTTTTTACTACACAGGCGGTGATGACTATATTAGAGGAATGGTTACTATGGCAGAAGCTATGAGTGGCTGTACTTGCGAATCGTGCGGTAACCCCGGCGAACGCCGAGGTGGCGGATGGGTCCGCACAATTTGCGAACCCTGTGAGGAAAAGAAAAATGCAATGCAAAAATTGTCACAGACAATACTCACCTGAGTGCGACTATAAGCAGGGAAGATGTCCGCATCATCCTAGTTATATAGAACAAGTACTAGCAGATCCGTATAAGTCTAGATTCTATAATCTTTTAAAATTTTTAAAGATTATAAAATAAATACAAGATGAAAGACTGTTACGATTTATCCAGTATCATTGACATCAATACCTTCCCATGGGACGTATTTTATCGAGGTATTGCTAAGTCGAGGAGAAAAGCCAGTGTATTCTATGGCTACGATGGTGCAACTCCTAGAGATTTCACTACCGCCGAAGAATTTAAATGGTACAAGTCTTTGATCACAGGAGATGACATCGGTAACATGGATGTACTATTGACTAGACCTAAAGACTTATCAAAGTGGAATTCGGCATGGTATCAATTGGGAAATTCAGATTTTTGGATGGAAGATGATGCAATGAAAAATTTTAAAGAAGTATCCAATTGGATTGCCGATCTGAATATATTTCAAGGCACCGGCCGACAAATAGTTTTTATACAGCTGGGAAATAGTTATACTCCTCCACATGTGGATCAGGATTTAACAAGAGCTCCTATAGGATTTAGAAGCACACCAGAATTTATTTGGCTAACAAATCCAAATCCTTTGCTCAAAAAAGAATTATATGTCAACGGAACACCCGCTTCCTGCGTTAATTATTTTAACAGCTATAAAACACATGAAACCAAATCTGCACCAGGACTTAGATGCAGTTTTAGAGTAGATGGAAGATTCACTGATGAATTTCGTAGTAAGTTAAAAGAAATGGAGAACTAAAATGAAAAAAGTATTAGCAACATTATTGTTAGTCTGTGCCGCAGTACCAGCATTTGCACAACATTATCATGGACATGGTCATTGGCAATATCGCAGTGGCCCCAACCCTTGGGTTTGGGTAGCACCAACTGTTATCGGTGGTGTAATCGGTTATGAAATTGCTCGCAATCAGCCTCCAGTAGTTGTACAGCAACAACCTGTTATTGTGCAGCCACAACCTGCACCATATTATGGACAAAGTCAAAACTGTAGTCCTTGGACAGAAGTACAAAATCCAGATGGTACAATTACAAGAACTCGTACCTGTGCTCAGTAATATACTGTTACTAATTATAGTGGTGGGATTACATGGCTATTGGATATACAAGGTTGCCACTTATAATTGGGATAACTTTGACGAAGATAGTATGAATGATGATTTTTTAAAACCCTATGACACTAAAAATTAGTGTAATATAATTGTAACACCTTTAGGCTTAAATAAAAGCACGGGCACAAGATTGGGTGTCGCTGGAGACTCGTAACCAGCACTAAGGGCTTATAACAAGCCCTTTTTTATTGATAAATATTTTTCAAGGAGGGGCATACCATGAAACAACAAAAGTTAATTCAGAAGTTGTACAAGGCTTGCTTCGACCACGATACAGAAACCATCGCTAAACTACGTAAAAAAGAGTTTGCAAAGATACTGAAACATAAGGCCGAAGGTAAACCATTTACAACTAAATGGACTGTGGTAAGGATTTAAGTGTAATTAACTTGTAATCTTTTAAAAACGATACTGCGATAAATACTAGCTATGCTAAAGACTTATCGCAGTATTTTTATTTCCGATGTGCATTTAGGTACCAGAGATTGTAAAGCAGAAGCTCTTAATAATTTCCTTAAACACAATACCTGCGACACGCTATACCTTGTGGGAGATATCATAGATGCTTGGAGAATCCAACAAAACAAATGGCGATGGAAACAAAGCCATACCAATGTCGTTCGTAGGGTTCTTGGTCATAGTAAACGTGGCACTAGGGTTGTATACGTGGCTGGAAATCATGACGAATTCCTGCGTCCGATGATACCCTATGGTTTCAGTTTTGGACTTGTTGAAATACACAATCAAATAGAACATATAGGTGCAGACGGTAAACATTATCTTGTCACACATGGTGATTTGTTTGATGGAATAACTAGACTGGCACCGTGGATAGCATTTTTAGGAGACCGAGCATATGATATCATTTTATCGCTTAATAGTAAATTCAATTGGATACGTCATCGTTTTGGTTTTGGGTACTTTAGCCTTAGCCAATTCCTTAAGCACAGAGTAAAAAAGGCTGTAGATTTTATGTTCAAGTTTGAACATAATCTAGCAGGTTATTGTAAGAAGCGAGGTTTTGATGGTGTAATATGTGGCCACATACATCATGCTGAAATCAAACAAATAGACGGCGTCACATACATGAATGACGGTGACTGGGTAGAGTCATGTACAGCACTGGTAGAGCATCATGACGGACGCTGGGAAATAGTTACATGGACACAGGAAAATGACAAAAACAATACTGATAATAACAGATAACTTACCGGATCAAATTAATGGCGTGGTTACAACTTACAAGAATATTGAGACATGTGCGATTTTGGATGGTTATAACGTTGTGGTGCTTCATCCCGGGTGGTTCCGCTACATTAGTTGCCCTGGCTACAACGAAGTCAAGATTGCCTATCCCAGGAACTTGGGCAAGAAGATTGAGGAGATCAATCCGGATTATATCCACATCGCCACAGAAGGTCCTCTTGGTCTGTGGGCTAGAGCATATCTTTCATTGGGCGATATTCGCCACAATACCGCTTATCACACTAAGTTTCCTGAAGGGCTCAGAAAGCTATTTGGTATACCTGAGTCACTTACTTGGAGATTTGTACGCTGGTTTCATAAACATAGTGGCAAGGTTTTAACAACTACAGATTCGATGGTCGCAGAGTTAAAGTCGCATGGCTTTGATGGTGAAGTACTTCCGTGGACACGTGGTGTCGACAGAGAAATATTTTATCCAAGAGAACAACGTAGAAATACCGGTCTTACTCTGGTCTGTGTTAGTCGTGTTAGTAAAGAAAAAAACTTAGAAGATTTTTTTAAGATGGACTACCCTGGAGCCAAGAAAATTATGGTCGGCGATGGGCCCATGTTAGACACATACAAGAAACGATATCCTAGGGTAGAATTTGTAGGATTTAAAACAGGCGCTGAACTAGCATATTACTATAATCTAGCAGATGTATTTGTATTTCCTAGTCAGTGGGAAACATTTGGACTAGTTATGATCGAAGCAATGGCCTGCGGTACACCCGTGGCCGCGTATCCTTGTCAAGGTCCAGAAGATGTCATAGATCAAGGTATTACAGGATTTATGGACAACAATCTTGCAACAGCGGTTCATCGTTGTTTGGGTTTAAATAGAAAACAAGTTTGGCAAGGTAGCCAACGATGGACATGGGAACATGCTTGGGAAATATTTCGAGATAATCTTGTTGACAAAACTACAAAATAAATATATAATGTAAGTTAAGACTGTATGAAGTCGATTGAAAAGGATTCTGGACGCGGGTTCGACTCCCGCCAGGTCCACCATAAGGAAGTTTGTTATGATAGTTAAATTTGCAAATGCAATTGGTCGTGCTCATGGAAAGTTTTTTACCTGGTTAGGTCAAAAAGCGGAAT